>Ga0315297_10000932_pt1 | contig 17676 bp, 6 predicted proteins | sample YL17G15_0_MG_FD_203628 | JGI IMG/M metagenome (GOLD analysis project Ga0315297, IMG submission 203628) | Sediment microbial communities from Yellowstone Lake, YNP, Wyoming, USA - YL17G15_0 | ecosystem: Environmental > Aquatic > Freshwater > Lake > Sediment | place: USA: Wyoming | collected... | reverse complement strand
CGCCACTTTCCAGGGCGCGCCCGCGTAGGCGTAGAGATAGGCGATGTGGTGGCTGGGCTCGTTGCCATGGGCGTACTGCCCGATCAGACCCGAGATATCCGGCGACGCGTTGCTGCCTTCGATGACGGAGGGCTGGTCGAACAGCTCGTCGAGCTTCCGCACGAACGCCTCCGGACCGCCCATCAACCCGATGAGTCCCCGCACGTCGTGCATCACGGCCCATGTGTGCTGCCAGGCGTTGCCCTCGGTAAAGTCGCTCTTCTCGTGCTGCGAGAATCGAGGAGAAAACGGCGCCCGCCAGCTGCCGTCGCTGAGTCGTCCGCGCATGAACCCGGTGGATGCATCGAAGACGTTCTTGTAGAACCCCGCCCGGGTTTCAAACAGCCTCCGATCGGCGGGCCGCTCGAGCTTGGCCGCCAACTGCGCAATGCACCAGTCGTCGTAGGCGTACTCCAGCGTCTTGGACACCGACTCGGCTTCCTGGTCGGCCGGGATGTAGCCGCGCGTCTCCGGCGGCTTGAGCCACTTGAGGCCGCGGCCCTCTTGCAGTGCGCTGGCTTTCATCGCCTCCAGCGCCTCGCCGCGATCGACGGTGGTCAGGCCCTTCATGATCGCGTCGGCGATCACGGGCACGGCGTGGTACCCGATCATCGTGTTGGTTTCGTTGCCCCACAGGGTCCATACCGGGAGCAGGCCGCCTTCGCGCGAGAAGGCCATCATCGACTGCACGAGGTCGTTGACGCGCTCGGGCTGGATGATGGTCAGCAGCGGGTGCAGCGCACGGAACGTGTCCCACAGCGAGAACACGGTGTGGTTCTGGAACTTCGTGCCGGCGTGCACCTGGCCGTCAGGTCCGCGGTACGAGCCGTCAACGTCGCAGAACACGCCGGGCGCCAGCATCGAGTGGTAGAGCGCTGAGTAGAAGACGGTCTTGCGCGCCTTGTCGGATGTCTCGATCCGGACACGTTCGAGCCGGCGATTCCACGCCTCTTCGGCATCGCGACGGTAGGCGTCGAATTCCCATCCTGGCGCTTCCTTGTCGAGGTTCCGGCGCGCGCCGTCGATGCTGGTTGGCGACAAGGCGACCTTCACGATGATCGGGTCGCCTGGCCGCGAGCGGAATCGCAGCAGGGCCTTGACCTTCTTCCCTTGGGCCTGCTTGGGTTCGTTCGAGAAGTCGCCGTCGGCTCCGATGAGCAAGGTGTAGATCGGCGCCGAGAACCGCGCGACGAAGTAGACGCGCTGGTCTTTGGCCCAGCCCTTTGAGAATCGATAGCCGGAGATCGTCGTGGGGCCTTCAATGGTCAACTGGGTATCGACTGGCTGGTCCCAGTTGATGGCAAAGCCCAGGTCGAACACGAGTGACGGCGGGCGCGCCGGGATGTACCGGCGAAACGAGTACTTGTGGATGCCAACGCGCCTGGTGGCCGTCAACTCGGCGCGGATGTCGTCGGTCGGCAGTTCGACCGAGTAGTAGCCGGGTGTGGCGAGTTCCTTGTCGTGGGAGAACGGCAACCGGAGATCGCCTGGCATCGTCGGACCCGCCATGAGCGGCGTCACCAGGATGTCGCACAGATCGCCAATCCCGGTGCCGCTCAGGTGCGTGTGGCTGAAGCCGGCCAGTTCGGTGTCGGAGTAGTGGTACCCGGCGCACCAGTCCCACCCCTGCTTGCCGGAGTCCGGGCTGAGTTGCACCATCCCGAACGGCACGACGGCACCCGGAAACGTATGACCGTGTCCGCCGGTCCCTATGAACGGGTCGACAAACTGAGCCAGTTTCTCGCGGACCTCGTCTTTCGGACCTGGCGCCTCTTTCGCCTTTTCCTTTTCCTTCTGCCGCGGCCACGCCTCGGCGGCGGGCCCGGCGGCCAGCAACGCTCCCGTGGCGCACGCGCCTTTGAGCAGGTCTCGTCTGGTTACCATGGCGTCCTCACCCGGGTACCTTGGTGCCCCGGAGTACGACCGCGTATTCCGGGCGGGGCACTTCGTACACCAGTTCGCAATTACGGTGACGTATTGTAACCCTCACGCGGCCAGGCCGACCGCGTTTTGAGCGGCGTTTTGAGCGGCGAGTGTTGAGCGGCGAGCCTGGCCAGGAGAACCGCCAATGCTCCGTCGGACACGCGCCCTCCTCCTGACCCGGTTCTCGCGGTTTTCCCGCTTATCTATCTGAAGCGGGATCCCGCCGAGGCAGGAGGGGCCGGGGCTCCATCGCCGCCCTCTGTTACCTGCTATCGCCCAAGCAGTTAGGGAGGCGGACCCGCACGACGCCATTCCATGGGTGCCTTGAAGGCAGGCGGATTTGCTAATGAATAAGCTCGCTGTCGTTGCGTTGTCAATCGGCACAATTGCAGCCTCGCTGCTGCAGCCCTCAGCTCGGCAATACCGGCCGCCGCTCGCAATTGTCGCCCGCGGCACGGCAATGCCGGCCGCTGCCTCACAGGAGGTGAAGGAGCCGCAGTCGGCGTTCACGTCTCCTTCCACGGGTTCCGCGTTGACAGCCAGCCGGCGCGTGGCGATCGCCGCCGCCTTCGCCAGGCAGCCGCTGCGCTTCGTGAAGAACCAGGGCCAGCTGGACCCCCGCGTCGCATTCACCTCCCGGGAAAAGATTCAGTTCTACGAGAAAGCAAGCGGGCACGCCACGTACTTCACGCAAGACGGCGTCTACCTCAACCTCGTGAAGTTCAAGGCCGCAGCTCCGAAAGCGGGGGAGAGGCCTGCCACTCCTGAAATCACCGGAAACTCCACCATAAAGCTCTCGCTGATCGGGTCCGAGAAGAACCCGGAGATCGTTGCCGAAGAGTTGCAGGCCGGCAAGGTCAACTCCTTCATCGGGAGCGACAGTCAGCGCTGGAGGCACAACATCCCCACCTATGGCGCGGTGCGCTACAAGAATGTCTATCAGGGTGTTGACGTCAGGTACTACGGCAACAACAGCCAGCTCGAGTACGACGTCACCGTAAAGCCAGGGGCTGCTCTCGAATCTGTCCGGTTCTCTTATGACGGGATCAAAGGGCTCGAGGTCATGGAAGACGGAAGCCTCGAGATCGCCCTCGATGACGGGAAGATCCTCCAGAAGAAACCTTACGTATATCAGCAACTGGATGGCAGGAGGGTGGAGGTAAGCGGCGGATTCAAGGTCATCGAATCAGGGAAGGGCCGCTATTCCTATGCCTTCGATGTGGCTTCATACGACAAGGCACATGACCTCGTCATAGACCCGACGCTCACATACTCGACCTATCTCGGTGGGGGGGCGAACGATGTCGGCCGTGGCATCGCCGCGGACGAGGCCGGTAACGTTTACATCACAGGTGAAACGTATTCGCCGGATTTTCCGGTCTCGAATCCGCTCCAGCCTTCCGTAGGTGGATTAGGATCGTTCGATGTCTTCATCACCAAGATCGATGCCAGCGGCGTCTTCGTATACTCGACATTCCTCGGCTCGAATGGAGGCGAGGTGGGCTACGCCATCGCCGCGGACGGGGCCGGCAACGCCTACATTACCGGGCATACGAACTCTGTGGGTTTCCCGGTCTTGCATCCGCTCCAGCCGGCTGGGAGCACCGGCGCCTTTGTCGCGAAAGTGGATGCCTTCGGCGCCCTCGCATACGCGATCATCCTGGGCACGAATTCAGATGATACGGGCCGCGGCATCGCCGTGGACGGAGCCGGCAACGCCTATGTGACAGGCAAGACGCGGGCGAATAACTTTCCGACGACACCGAATGCGCTCCAGCGGGTGTTCGGGGGGCCGGACCCGTGCGGTTCTCTGAATTTGGATCCAAGCGGAGCGTGCGGATTTGACGCCTTTGTCACGAAGATAGACGCCGCCGGCCACTTCGCCTACTCGACCTATCTCGGCGGGTCTTCACACGATGCCGGTAATGGCATCGCCGTGGATGGAGCCGGCAACACCTACGTTGTCGGGGAGACGTGCTCGACCGATTTTCCGACGTCAGCGCCTCCGCCCTCTACGGCTCATCTGTGCGATGCCTTTGTCACGAAGTTGGATGCCTCTGGCGGTCTCAGATTCGGATACTCGATCTATCTCGGCGGGGGCTTTTATGATTACGGCTACGGCATCGCCGTGGATGGGTCCGGCAACGCCTATGTGACGGGCAAGACCATGTCGATTGATTTTCCGACACTGAGTCCGCTCCAGGGTTATTGCTGGGGTTGTGGAACAGGGATGACACATGCCTTTGTCACCAAGTTGGATGCCGCCGGCGCCTTCGCATACTCGACCTACCTCGGCGGATCTTCTTACGATGGTGGTTACGGGATCGCCGTGGACGGCGCCGGCAACGCCTATGTGACAGGCTACACGCAGTCCGCGGATTTCCCGGTGAAAGATCCGCTCCAGCCGGCTAACGGGGGCGCCTATGATGCCTTTGTCACGAGGTTGGATGCGGCCGGCGCCCTCGCATACTCGACCTACCTCGGCGGATCTCTAAGTGACCTTGGCAATGGCATCGCCGTTGACGGGGCCGGCAACGCCTACGTGACGGGCTCAACGCAGTCGGCAGATCTTCCGACATTGAATCCGCTCCAGCCGGCCAATGCTGGCGGCCTGGATGCCTTTGTCACCAGGATAGACTTCGGGGCTGCACCAACCCTTCCCTTCAGCGTTGCGTACACCATTGAGGCCGGGTTCAGCAGCGGCCTGAGCCCATCAATCGGCACGGCCTCGACGGTCTTCACTTACAAGGTCGTCTATAGAGCTGCGAACAATCTTCCGCCCGTCGCAATAAATGTCTGCATAGACGCCGTGTGCTCCGCCATGACGCTCGATACGGCCGCGGCGGCCGCGCTTCAAGACGGCAATTACGCCAACAGCGAGCAGTACGCGTTCACCACAACCCTCTCAGCAGGTGCGCACACCTACCACTTCGAGGCCTCCGACGGGACAACCGCGGTGACGCTCCCGGCCACCGGGGATACTGGAGGGCCGACAGTGAGCGACCCTCCCGTTGTTACAGGGACAATGCCTGAAGGAGCGCAGGGCGTTCCGTACAGTGCCGGGCTGTCGGCATCGGGAGGCACACCACCGTACACGTGGAGCGCATCCGGTCTGCGTGCCGGGTTTACGATCGATCCGGCGACGGGCGTTATTTCCAACTCCTCCCCGGTGGAAGGGTTATACAGCGTGACCGTAACGGTCACCGACGCGAACGGCAACGCGTCCAGCATGATCATTTCGATCAGCATCAACGCGTACACGACCCCGCCGCCGACGCAGGCATTCAACATAGTTGACCTCGGCACAATCGGAGGGGGACAGAGCGTTGCCACGGCCATGAACAGCTTGGGCCATGTGGTGGGATATTCATCTACGGCGAACAACAGCATCCACGCGTTCCTCTACAGCAACGGCGTGATGGCCGACCTCGGCGCTGTCGGAGGAACAAGGAGCCAGGCCGTTGCCATCAACGACTCCGGGCAAGTGGTGGGTACCCTCGATACCGCCAGCGGCACTCATGCGTTCCTTTACAGCAACGGCCAGATGACCGACCTCGGCACGCTCGGCGGGATATGGAGTTCGCCTCGCGCCATCAACAACTCCGGCCAGGTGGTGGGATGGTCCTATGCGGCCTCCGGCGACCAGCATGCCTTCCTCTACAGCAACGGCGTGATGACTGACCTCGGGACGTTCGGAGGGAGGAGCAGCGAGGCTTGGGCCATCAACGACTCCGGCCAGGTGGTGGGATGGTCGGAAACGGCCTCCGGCGCCTACCATGCGTTCCTCTACAGCAACGGCGTGATGAGTGACCTCGGCAGCGGCGCGGCCCGCGCCATCAACAGTTCGGGCCAGATGGCAGGTTCGTCCGTGTTGGCCTCCGGCGTCACGACCACCTTCCTCTATGCCAACGGCGTGAGGACGGACCTCGGCACGCTCGGGGGCGCACGGAGTCTTCCTGTGGCCATGAACAGCTCGGGCCAGGTCATAGGCGCCTTGACGACCGCCAACAACGCCTATCACGCCTTCCTTTACAGCAACGGCGCGGTGACCGACCTCGGCACGCTCGGAGGGGCATTCAGCTCGCCCTTCGCCATCAACGGCTCGGGCCAGGTCGTGGGAATGTCGACCATTCTCAATTTCCGGGTCAACGGCTACCGCGCATTCCTATACAGCAACGGCGCCATGAGGTACATGTCAAGCTTGTCCCCGGCCTGGCACAGCTTGAGCTCGGCAGTCGCGATCAACGACAGTGGACAGATCGCAGGGTATGGCAGAATCAACGGGCAGACCCATGCCTTTGTGACCGTGTCCTCGCAGGGCGCGGATGTCGCCGTGACCGTCGCGGCCAGCCCGGCCACGGTGAACGTGGGCCAGCCGGTGACGATCACCGCGACCGTGACGAACAGCGGGCCCGATGCGGCCACGACTGTGGCGCTCTCGATGCCGATGACGGTCGTGACGCGCGACTTCACTGGAATTTCCGTAACTCCCAGCCAGGGGACGTGTGATCCGATCGTCGCAGGCAATCCCATCCTGTGCACGCTCGGCACGCTCGCGCCGGCGGGCGCCCCGGCGACCATTACCATCGTCGCGACACCGACTTCGGCGGTGCTCCCGGCCGGGGTCAATTCCACCAGCGTCGGACTCGAGGCGGACGTGTCCGCCACGGAGACTGATCCCATCACGACGAACAACCATTTCTACGATGCCTTCAACGTCGGGCGGCCGCGGGCGGATGTCGCCGTGACCGTCACGGCCAGCCCGGCCACGGTGAACGTGGGCCAGCCGGTGACGATCACCGCGACCGTGACGAACAGCGGGCCCGATGCGGCCAGCCTGGTCACGGTCAGTGGCTTCCAGGAACTGACCAGGGTGACCAGCGTCGCGCTGGAGCCGCACTTCGTGTCCGTGTCGGCAAGCGCGTCCCAAGGTTCGTGTGCGATCCCCGGCGTTGCCGGCGATCCCATTGCCTGCGCGCTCGGGCCGCTGGCTCCGAGTGCGTCGGCGACCGTCACGATTGTCGCCACCCCGGTTCCGGTGTTGTTCACGGGAATCAACCTGACCACGAGGAGCGTCGGCATTCCCGCGAGCGTGACAGCCGCCGAAGTTGACCCGGTGCCGGCCAACAACAGCCCATACAACGCGTTCGATGTCACGCGGCCGCCCGGCCAGCTCACCAACGTGGGCCCGGGAGCGAACATCGCGGCCAACACTGCGCAGGGTACCGTCACCGTGACCTACTCGGGCGTGACGCAGGCCGGCTTCACAAACGTCGTCGCGACTTCGAGCGCGCCCGCCCTTCCGGCGAACTACCAGCTGGCCGGCTCGTTCTTCGACATCACGACGACCGCGGCGTACGGCGCTCCTGTCAAGGTGTGCATCACGCCGGTCGTTCCCCTCGCCGCGGCCACCGTGCTCATGCACTTCGAGAGCGGTGCGTGGGTGGCGCTGCCCGCCCAGCAGCTCTTGCCCGTGGGCGGGCCACCCTTCACGACGGTTTGCGCGGAGACGAGTTCGTTTTCGGCGTTTGCCGCGGCCGTGCGCATCAACCATCCGCCCACGGCCGACGCCGGTCCGGACCAGATCGTCGGCGCCACAACCGCAGCCGGCGCCTCAGTCATTCTCAACGGCGCGGGCAGCGATCCGGACGGCGACGCGCTGACGTTCGCCTGGAGCGGTGCCTGCGGCAGCGCCTCGACGGCCACGGCGACCTTCACCTGTCCGGTGGGCGCCAGCGTTATGACGTTGACGGTGAACGACGGGCACACGACAAGCGCGCCGGACACGGTGATCGTCACGGTGCAGACTCCCGCGGGTACGCTCTCGCCGATAGCCGATGCCGGGCCGGACAAGATCGTGCTGTTAGCCGCCAGCGCCCCGGTGCAGCTCGACGGTTCAGGATCGAGGGACCTGTTCAACGATCCGATCACTTATACGTGGACGATCACCTCCGCCCCTGACGCAAGCACGGGGATGGTGCTCACCGGGGTCAGGCCTTTCTTGACGCCCGGCACTCCCGGCAGGTATGTCATATCCCTCGTCGTCAACGACGGCCTGCTCGACAGCGCCGCAGACACGGTGGTAATCAGTGTGGCGGACACGCCAAAGCAGTTGACGCTCGGCCGAGTCAACATCAATACCTCGGCGGGCGATCAGTTCGACCCGCACGTCGATGGCGATCTTGCGGCGTACTCCGAGATCACCTCGACGCAGCAGATTCGCCACTACCGCTTCAGCACAGGCGTCGATCAGGCGATCTCGAACGTGCAGGCCGACGGCACGGTGGCGAGTGATCTTCTGAGCGACGTGCAGGGCGGGCGCATCGTCTTCACGCGCGTGGCCAGCGATCGCAACGCGGTCATGCTGTTCGATCCCGCGGCGAGCCCGAGCCTCGTCGAGGTGAGCCCGAAGGCCGGGTCGAACCGGATCGGCGTCGGGATCGGCGGGCGTACCCTCGCGTACGTGGATCTGGGCCTCGGATCAGGAGGCGAGATCGTGGTCGTCGATCTCGCGAAGGGCAACGCCGAGACGCGGCTCACCAACGACACGGTGGTAGATCAGAACGTGGCGGTGTCGCCCGACGGCAAGGTTGTCGTGTGGGAGCGCTGCCAGGGGACCAGCCCCAACGGCTGTGACATCTTCCAGGCGGTGCTCGCCAGTGGCGCGTGGACGGTCAGCGCGGTGACCACCACGACGACGGCGAACGAGGAGTCGCCGGACACGGACGGCAGCCTCGTGGTGTACCACTCCAACCGCGGCGCGCGTAGCGACGGGTACGATGTCTTCTGCCGCGCGGTCTCGGGCGGCGCGGAGACCCAACTCCAACTGCCGGGCGACCAGATCCATGCGAGCATCTCCGGCGGCGTGATCGCCTTCGAGAGCCGCGTGACCGCTGGCGGGAACTCCGACATCTACCTTTACGAGGTCGCGACCAATCGGCTGTTCCAGGTCACCGCGACCGACACGCTCAACGAGTCGCTCAACGACGTGGCGGTGCTGGCAAACGGCGAGGTGCGCGTGGTGTGGGACTCCGACGACGAGGTCATCGCGCACAACGTGTACGGCGCCACGTTCCAGCTCGCCGATTTGTTCCTGAGTCCTCCCTCGGTTCCGGCCGGCGTGTATGCAGACGGGGTTGACCCGGATACAGGCACCGCGTCAACGCCATTCACGTTCAAGACCGTTTATACGAGCGTCAGCAATCGCGCTCCATACCGGTCGTACATGAAGGTGTGCATCGACGATGCCTGCCACGACATGGCGGTCGATGCTTTGGCCCCCGCCGCGCTGCAAGACGGGAACTACGCGAACGGCGAGCAGTTCACATTCAGCACCACTCTCGCGGCCGGGACGCACAGCTACTACTTCACGGCCACCGACAATGTGCTTTGGGCGAGATGGCCTGTTGGGTCGGGGGAGTTCAATGGCCCCGTGGTCAGCGACCTTACCATCACGACGGTGACCTGTTCTCCCTATAGCTACGGATGCACGACCCATCTTGCCGCGGTAGGCGGTACAGGGCCGTACACCTGGAGCGCATCAGGCCTGCCTGCCGGCGTCACGATTGACCCGGCGACCGGCATCATGTCCGGGGCTGCGCCTCCGCCAGGGACATACACCTTTACCGTATCCGTCACCGACTCGAACGGATACGTCTATGACAAGAGCTTTACGGTCACCATCGCGGGCAACCATCCGCCGACGGCCGACGCGGGTCCCGACCAGACCGTCGACCCGTTGAGCGCGGCCGGTGCCTCGGTCACTCTCAACGGAGCGGGCAGCGATCCGGACGGCGGCTCGCTGACGTTCGCCTGGAGTGGACCGTGCGGTACCGCCTCGACGGCCACGGCGGCCTTCATTTGCCCGGTAGGTACCAGCGTGATGACGTTGACGGTTGACGACGGTCACGCAACGAGCGCGCCTGATACGGTGACCGTCACCGTGCGTCCGCCGCCCACGGCGGATCTGGTCCTGGTGATCACGGCGAGCCCGGCGACGGTGCACGTGGGGCAGCCCGTCACGCTGACCGCGGTTGTCACCAACACCGGTCCGGATCCGGCCAGCCAGATCAGGTTGACCGGTTTTGCGGAATTGACGGGGGAGAATGGCTTCTGGCCGACACACGAGTCGCTGGCGGTCACCACCTCGCAGGGCGCATGCTGGCTCCCGCTCGTCTCGGGCGCGCCCATTCGCTGCGCGCTGGGCTCGCTCGGTGCGGGCGCCTCGGCGACGGTCACGATCGTGGCCACACCAACCGAGGCCGTCTTCGTTGGGGGGAATGGGAACCAGCTCACCACCGGGGTCACCGTATTCGCGGTCGTGGGTGCGGCCGAGAGACAGACAAACAGAAACAACCAAGCCTGGAGCTCTTTCGGCGTCGACCGGGCAGGGGCGACGGCGGCGGTTGCGGATCTAACCCTGGTGACCACGGCGAGCCCGGCGCTCCCGGCGACGGTGCACGTGGGTCAGCCAGTCACGCTGACCGCGGCTGTCACCAATACCGGCCCGGGTCCGGCCAGCCAGGTCAGGTTGACCGGGTTTGCGGAATTGACGGGGGAAAACAGCTTTTGGCCGACGCACGAGTCGCTGGCCGTCATTACCTCGCAGGGCGCATGCTGGCTCCCGCTCGTCCCGGGCGCGCCCATTCGCTGCGCGCTGGGCTCGCTCGATGTGGGCGCCTCGGCGACGGTCACGATCGTGGCCACGCCAACCGATGCGGTCTTCGGGGGCTTGGGGCCTGCGCACAACGTCATCGGGGTCACCGTGTACGCCGCCGCGCATGCGGCCGAGAGGAATACAAACAGAAACTTTCAAGCCTGGCTCACTTTCGCCGTCGACCGGGCACCGGCGACTGTCGTGGGACAGGGCGCGCCGACACCCGCTGGCACGAACGTGATCGTCCAGCCGACCGACCCTGCGGGCGTGTCCCAACCGATCACGCTGACGTTCTCCGAGGTGACGAAAGCCGGAACGACGGCGGCGATACCACTCGCAAGCGCGCCGATGCTGCCGGGGAACTTCAAACTCAGAGGCCTGATGTACGACATCACGACGACAGCGGAGTTCAGGCCGCCCGTGACCGTCTGCCTTGACGGCAGCTTCGACGTCAGTGACGAGATCGTGCACTTCGAGAACGGCGCGTGGGTCGCGCTATCGAATCAGAAATCATCTCCCGCGTCCGGGCCGCCCTTCACGAGAATCTGCGCGGACACGGACACGCTCTCGCCCTTCGCCGTGGCCGCGCCGAACCGGGCGCCGACGGCCGACGCGGGCGGGGATCAGACGGTCGAGGCCGCAAGTCCCGCGGGCGCGATGGTTACGCTCAACGGTTCCGGCAGCGATCCGGATGGCGACGCGCTGACCTTCGCCTGGAGCGGTTCCTGCGGCAGCGCGTCCGCGGCCGGCGCCACCTTCGTGTGTCCGCTCGGTCCGAGCGCGATGACGCTGATGGTCACGGACAGTTGGGGCTTCTCAACGGAAGCGACTGTTTCGATCACGGTTCGCGACACGACGCCGCCGGATATCGTCTTGACCACGCCCGCGGATGGCGCAACCTACATCCTCAACCAGCAGACAAACGCCAGCTTCTCGTGCACCGACGGCGGGGCCGGCATCGCGTCCTGCTCTGGCACCGCCGCCAACGGCGCCCGGTTCGACACGACGTCGGTCGGAGCGAAGACGTTCACGGTCACCGCCACCGACGCGGCTGGCAACCGGACGAGCACGACGGTCGCCTACTCGGTGATCTTCGCCGGCAGCGGACGGTGCCTCTGGAATGACGGGCATCAGGTTCTGTGGCCGATCGAGGCCGACGGCTCGAGCGTGTTCTTGCGGGGTCTGTCGGTTCCCGCACGGTTCCGCGTGTGTGACGCGAACGGCGGGTCGATCGGTTCGCCAAGCGTCGTTTCCAGCTTCAAGCTGGTGCGGGCGGTGTCGAACGGCGTCATCCAGACGCTCAACCAGGATGTACCGTCGGCGCTTCTGTCGCCGCTGTTCAGGTGGGATCAACTCCTGCAAGAATGGGAGTTCGTCATCAAGACGAAGGGCTATGTGAAGGGGACGACGTACTCGTTCCGCGTGACGCTGAGCGACGCGACGTTCATCGACTTCCGGTTCGCGTTGAAATAGGGTTGTGGGCGGCGCTCAGGGCCTGCCACCGAGGCGGCCCAGCCGGGCGGCCTGCTGCTGGACGAGGGTGAGGAGATTCGACGCGCCGGGAGAGGAATCGGCGGCCGCCTTCCGCGCCACCGTCTCGGCAAGCGTCAGCCACCGCCCGGCCTCGCTCACCAATGCGGCGCGCCGGCCTCCGGGGCGTTCGGCCTCGGCGCTATCGAGCAACGCCTGGGCGAGGTTCAACTGCGCCGACGCCCGTGCCCGAATCGGTTGCGGCAGCGGGCCGCGGATGGTGACGAGCTGGTCCCGGAGGCGGAGGTTGTCACGAAGCTCGCTGACGGCTTGCGGGAACCGTCTCGTCGTGAGGTACAGGTCGCCCAGGTACACCCGAATATTGGCAACGCCGTCTATCGCGCGGGTGTTTTTCGGGTCTGCCGCAAGCGCGGCCTCCCTGATCGCGAGTGCCCGGTTCCAGAGCGATTCGGCTCGAGCGAAATCCCGACGCCTCTTCGCGACCACCGCGAGGTCGGTCAGCGAAAACGTCATGTCATACCGGTACGTCGCGCTGTCCGGATGCAGGGCGACAATCTGTTCGTCGACGGCAAGTGCCGCCTGGTACCGCCGCTCGCCGTCCTCGAGGTTGCCCTCGCTGACGAGGATCGCGCCCAGTCGCTTGAGGGCGAAGGCGTAGCTCCGGATGGTATTTCCCAGCGCCCGTTGTGCCGGAGGCAGGGCCTCGTGCAGGCTGATGGACCTCGTGTAGAGGGCTTTTGCCTCCGGCCAGTCTCTCCGGACGCCGCGGAAGTAGGCCAGGTTGCTGTAGCTGGAGGCCAACGAGGCTTGCACCACGGCGTCCTTCGCGTTCGTGCGTTCGAGCTGCTCGACGACCGCCCGATGGAGGCGATCGGCGCGGTCGGCCGCATCCACGTCGCCGCGGGACACCAGCGTGTTGGTCAGGTCGTCGTACGCGCCGGTCAACAGGATCGCGGCCGCGACCGACCGCGGTTCGCGAGCCAGCACGTCCTCGCCGAGACGGGCGGCTTTTTCGAAGCTGGCGACCGCCCCTGTGGTATCGCCGAGGTTCTCGCTGAACGAGCTTCCCTGCACCTGTCCGAGCTTCCGGTATCCCTCGGCCAGCTCCAGTTTCAGCGCCTGATCGCCGCCCGCGTCGTTCGCCAGTCCATCGAGGAACTGCACCGCGCGCGAGAGCAGGAGCTGGCGCGCCGGCGTCGATCCAGGCAACCCTCTAATCGAGTCGTGCAGCTCGAACAGCAGCGAGCGCGAGAACTGCCGCACCTGGCGAAAGCGGCTCTCCGCCTTGTCGCGCTCGATTCCCGCCACGTGCGCCTGCCAGGCGGTGGCCGCGCCCCCGGCCACCAGCGCGAGTGCCACCGCGGCGGCCGCCGCGGCCTGCGCCTTGCGCCTGACCGCGAACTTGCGCGCGCGGTACCACAGCGTGGCGCGAGACGCCGACACGGGGTGCCCGTCACGCCACGCCACCAAGTCGTCGGCCATCGCTCGAACAGACGGGTAGCGTTCCCGCGGATCTTTCCTGAGGGCTTTGAGCAGAACGTTGTCGATGTCTCCCTGCAGCGTCGGCCGCCAGGCGAGCGGGGCCACGGCCGAAGGCGTCGGCGGCTCCGTGTCGCACACCGTTCGCATCGCGTCGAAGGGCGAAAGCCCGGCGATCTCGTACGGGAGGCGCTCGGTCAGCAGGAGATACAGGAGCACGCCGAGCGAGTAGACGTCGGAGGCGGTCGTGACGCCCTCGCCGCGGATCTGCTCGGGGCTTGCGTAGGAGGGCGTGAACGCCGCCTGGCCCGCGGCAGTCAGGCCTCCGCTCAAGTCCGCCTCGTCGGAGAGCATCTTCGCGATCCCGAAGTCGAGGAGCTTCGGCTGCCCGTCCGGGGCGATGAGGATGTTGGCGGCCTTCAGGTCGCGGTGGACGACCAGGTTCCTGTGCGCGTGATCCACGGCCTCGGAGACCCGGAGGATCAGCTCGATGCGCTGACGAATGGTCAACGCACGTTCGCGACACCAGACGTCAATCGGCTGGCCGTCGACGAACTCCATCACGAAGTACGGTGTTCCCTCATCGGTCGTGTCGGCATCGAGCAGCCGCGCGATGCCTGGGTGATCCAGCCGCGCAAGCACTCGGCGCTCGTAGCGGAACCGCGCAACCAGCGAGGAGGCGCTCCAGCCCGAGGGCACGAGCTTGATTGCGACACGCCGGGAAAACTCGGCGTCGGTGTGCTCGGCTTCGTAGACGACGCCCATGCCCCCGCGGCCGACCTCTCGAACGAGGCGGTAGCGTCCGAGACGTCGTCCTTCGATCGGCTGGCTGACCGCCGCCAGAGCCGCGCCGGCAACATCGGCGGGCACCCGCCCCTCGAGAAACGCCGGGTCCTCCTCGTATGTCTGCAGAAGCGCGAGGATCTCGGCGGACACGCGCGCATCGGCACTGTGGGATCGCACCCAGGCCTCGCGTTGATCGGCGGGCAGCCCGCGCGCCGCTTCGAACAGTTCGCTGAGGCGCGTCCAGGATTCATCCATCGTGCCCGGCCCCCTTGCCCAGCATGTGACGTCGGAGCCACGTTTTCGCGATAACCCAGTCTCGCTTGACCGAAGACTCGGAGACGCGCAGCACCCCTGCGGTCTCCTCGATGGACAGGCCCGCGAAATAGCGGAGCTCGACCACCTGGCTTTGCGTGGCGTCGAGCCGCTCGAGGGCCGTAAGCGCCGCATCGAGGTCGAGCAGGTCTACTTCCAGAGGCTTCACGCTCGCGGCAGAGTCCGCGAGCGTGATGGCGATGTTGCCTTTACCGCGCTTGACGGTCTGGCGCGCCCGCGCGTGGTCCACGAGGACGTGGCGGACGATGCGAGCGGCCACCGCGAAGAAATGCGTGCGGTCCTGCCAGGCCTGGTTCGCTTGCCTGGCGAGACGCAGGTACGCCTCGTGGACGAGCGCGGTCGGCTGGAGCGTGTGGTCGCGGCGTTCGCCCCGCAGGTGCCGCGCCGCGATCCGACGGAGCTCGGGGTAGACCAGCTCCATCAGGCGCGTGATCGCCTGTTCGTTTCCGCTGGCCCACTCATGGAGCAGTCGAGTGACCTCATGGTCGGGCGCCTCGGGCATATGCGGCAGCCTCGTCCGACGAGTATGGAGGTCATGATTCTACCGCAGGTCCCTCCCTTCTCGGCTTCCTGCGGCACGCGGGCACGATCCCGACGTTCCGAGAAACCTGAGCAAGACGCTGACCGTCGACTGAGTCCTTCGATCGCCCTCGTAACGCCTAGAGGGTGAACGAGTTGACGGCTTGTGTGATATCCGGTGGCCTGGAGGCCCCTGCCTCGTGTATGATTCGACTTTCTGGACACAGCTTTTTGAGGAGGTCCCCTACGATGAAGCGCCTTGCTATCCTCGCGTGCGCGGTGAGTCTGGTTGCGGTCGGCTGCAACGAGAGCATTAACCCGGTTGTGCCGTCTGGTGTGGTCACGCTGGTCGCCCAGTTGGCGGGCACCTCAAACGTGCCCCCCGCCGGTTATCTCGGCGGCGCCACGGCTCTCGAGGCTGGTGCGGCCGGATCGGTCCAGGTGACGATGACGCCGACGACTGGCGGCGCCTACACGGCAAACTTCGCCTTGTCGCTCAAAGGCCTGGTGACGTCGGGCGTGCTCCCGACACCGCTGGATAACGGGTCAGTCATCGTGGCGGGCTACATCCACCAGGGAGCGGCCGGCGCGGTCGGGGCGGCGGTTGTGGCGCTTCCGATTTCGCAGACGGCTCCCGTCGTGAGCCCGACCGGCACGGTGCTCGTCACCATCTCTGGCGTGACCGTGACGGCGGCTGCCGCCAGCGGGATTCTCGCCAACCCGGCCGGGTACTACTTCAACCTGTACTCGGCGCTGAATCAGAACGGCGTGCTGCGCGGACAACTGGTCAAGCAGCAGTAGAATCGCCAGCCAGTCTTTCCAGACCGTTTCAAGACCCGCGGCGGCGGCCCGCATCTCGGCCGCGAAAACGGGTCTTGAAACCGTCCCCACCTACTTCTGCTTGAATCCGGCCGGAATCTCCACATCACCCGCAGCGACGGTCGAGTCAATCGACAGCACCTCGGTGACGGTCGTCATGATCGTGGCGCGCGTCTTCGCGCCCGCTCCGGCTGCCGTGCCTTCCGCCGCCGGCTCTGGCTTCTTCTTCTTGCCGAACAGACCGCCAAGTCCTGCGGGGATGGGGCTGGTGCCGCCGCCGCCACTGTCCTTCTTGGCCTCCGAGTTCGAGCCGCCCGGGGCCGCCGCGCCTGCCATCGTCATCGCGGTCAGCATGGGCGTGCCGTCTAACTGGTGGCCCTCCTTCTGCATCCGCTCCATGGCCGTCTTCATCCCCGGGTACATGGCCATCGCCTGCGTCATGTCGCGCGCGGTTGGCGCGGCCATTTTTCCATAGAGTTTCTCGAGGTACTTCATCTCGAAGGCGACGTTCTCCTGAAGCGCGGCGTTCTTGGGTGCCATCCAGATGTCAGATGTCATGATCATGCCGCCCGCATCGTCAACGGTCTTGCCCTTTTCGTGGACCGTCAGCGTCATGATGACCTGCTCACACGAAAAGCCCGCGATCGGTTTCTTCTGGCCGGTCTTCTTGATGTCGACGTCGATCTCCATCTCCGGCTGCTTGCCATCGGACTTCTCGGACTTCTCACTGGCGGCTTCCGGCTGTCCCTTGGCCATCGCCTTCTGGAACTCGGCGCGAAGCTCGGCGAAGGTCTTGACCGTGTAGGTCTTGCCGCGCAGATCGAGGCGATAGACCTTCTCGGCGTCGAGGTCGATCAGTTCGGCGGTGGTGTCGGTGGTCGACATCCGGCGGTTGCCCTTGATCGCGACGGTGGTGACCGTGCCTTCCTTGACGGCTTTGCCGCCGAACATCCCGGCGACGCTGCCGAGCATGCCTTCCAGCTTGATCTGGGTCTTCTGCTGCGATTTGACGTCGGCGCTCATTCCCAGCGTCGAGGCCAGCACGACAATCGCGCTCAGCAGCGCTACAGAGCGAGTTCGCATATCGGATTGCCCTCCTCCCGGATCGCGTCCGGGCTTTGTGATCGCTGCTCCCATGGCAGCCGCGTTCGGGAATCGGGCCACAGCGCCGCCACCGCACCCGAGGTGGTTTCCCAGTTGGATCCCTGTGCCTTCATTATAAGCTGTCTCGTGCATGACGCTGTGCGGCGCAAGCTGCGGGCGGCGCACGGACGGAGGGAGCATGAGAACACGGGCGCGCTGGTGGATCCTCGCGGGACTGGCGGTCGCGATCGTCGTCGTCATCCTGGTGGCGCCGGGCGTGATTGTGGAGCGCATGAATCCCACGCTGCTGCCGCCTCCCTACCAGGCATCGACGCGCGCGCAGCGACTGCACGCCAGCCTGTTCGTCGCCGATTTGCACGCCGATTCGCTCCTCTGGAATCGCGATCTGGTCCGGCAGAGCGCGTGGGGCCATGTCGACGTGCCCCGGCTGATTGCCGGCGGTGTCGCGCTTCAGGCGTTCACCGTCGTGACGCAGGTGCCGTACGGCCAGAACATCGAAAGCAACTCCGGCGATCGCGACGAACTCA
>Ga0315297_10000928_pt1 | contig 17696 bp, 14 predicted proteins | sample YL17G15_0_MG_FD_203628 | JGI IMG/M metagenome (GOLD analysis project Ga0315297, IMG submission 203628) | Sediment microbial communities from Yellowstone Lake, YNP, Wyoming, USA - YL17G15_0 | ecosystem: Environmental > Aquatic > Freshwater > Lake > Sediment | place: USA: Wyoming | collected... | reverse complement strand
CCTGGATTCCCGCTTTCGCGGGAATGACAACCTAGAGATTAAAAATCGTTTTGAGAAGATATCCCGTGATCTCGCCACGGGGATATTCATTTTGTTTCAATTTCAGAAAACTTACGGATGAGTTCGACGGTTTCTTCCGGTCTTTCCACGTGGATGAAGTGAGAGGTGTTGGAGAATTTTTCCAGCCGAGAGCCGGGGATGATCTCGTGGAAACGGTCGCCGAACTCGGCGGGGACCAGGCGGTCCTTATCCGTGAACATCAAAAGGACGGGGAAGGGGAATTTTTTCCCTTCTTCTTTCATTTTGGTCAGGCGGGAGATAAGCTCGGCGCTGGCTTTCGAATCGAGGCTTTCCTTTAGAATGTGTGTGAAAGCGACCGCGCCTTCGGGGCTGGAAAAGAGCCGGCCGTATTCCTTGACCTCTTCCTCGGAGAGCATGTTTTTATCCTGGTAAAAAATGGAATTCCGAACGAATTGATGGGCGAAACGCAGGGTAAGGGCCTGGTAAGCCAGAACCAGGGGGCTGATTTTGAGCAGGAAACCCAGGGCTTTCAGCCGGAACATGGGGAATCCGGGGCAATGGATCACCACCAGGCGGTTTACCTGCTCGGGGCGATCCAGGGCCAGGCTGAGAACGTAGAGGCCGCCCAGGGAATTCCCGATCACGATGGGTTTTTCCAGCTTCAGTTCCTGGAGAAAACGGGAAATGAATTCTCCGATTCTCCGGATGGAGTAATTGAAATCAGCCGGCTTTCCGCTTAACCCCGCCCCGATCAGGTCCGGGACATAGACCCGGAAGGATTTGGCCAGAGGGGAGATCACGTAGCGGAAGGAGTAGGCCGAGGTCATCAGGCCGTGAACTAGGATAAGAGGCTTACCCTCGCCGGCTACCTTGTAATGAACTTTCACCGGCCGGGGATAATCAGCCGTGGGCTTAAATTCGATAAAACGGCTTTCGATCCGGTAAAAATCGTGGGGACGATGCGGTAATTCGGGAAGTTTGCTCATCTCGATTCCGTTTACTAATTTTATCTTTATTGATAATGTAATATTGCTGGCGAAAACAATACTTTAAATACCTGAAACAGACAATGTTCGGTTATAGTCTTCCCCTGGGTCTGAAAAGAAAGTTGCTCCGCCCCATTAGCCGGGGCGGCAACTATATTGAAATATCCCTGCCGGAACATCTCCCGGAGCGGATCCCCCCTATTCCATTTTTCACGAATATCAGTTCGATGCACCAAGTAATTCACCATTTGGCCCTGCTTTCGGAAGAAAAATGGGTTGACGGAATCATCCTCAGGCTGGGTCAACTCCAGCTGGGAATGGGGCGCCTATCCGAAATATACCAGGCCCTGGTAGATCTGAAGAAAAGGGGCAAACGCCTGATCGTGTATTTGAACAGCGGGGAATCCTCCCATTATCTCCTGGCTTCGCTGGCCGACCTGATCGTGATGAACCCCGCCGGCAGTCTTTTTCTGCCGGGATTCCGGGTGGAGATCGTCTACCTCCGGGACACCTTGAAAAAATTCGGGGTGAAACCGGAATTCGAGCGGGTCGGCCGTTACAAGTCCGCTCCCGAGATTTTTACCCGGACTTCTCCCAGCCAACCGCATCGGGAGGAAATCCAATCCATTCTGGAAGAGATTACCGGTTATTACAACAACACCTTGCAGAAGAACCGGAAGCTTTCCGCGGGGGGGATTAAGAAAATAACAGACTCGGCGATCCTGACTGCGGCCGAGGCCCAGAAATTGAAACTGGTGGACGCCCTGGGTTTCCCGGACGAGATTCCCCGACTGGTCGAGGAGCGTTGGAAAGACAAAATCGTGATGATCCCCGGGGACCAGATGCCTCTTTCTTTTCATTTTTCTCCCCGGAAACCACGGAGACAGCGGCTCGCAGTTGTCTTCGTGGAAGGCACGATCCGGTCCGGGGAAAGCCTGGAAGACCCGTTCCAGGGAACGCGGATGACAGGGGCGGATACGCTGGTTCCTCTCCTGGATCAAATCGCCCGGGAAAAGAGCATCGTGGGGGCGGTTCTCCGGGTGGACAGCGGGGGCGGGTCGGCGGATGCTTCCGACGCCCTCTGGCGGGCGGTAATCCGCCTGCGGGAGAAAAAGCCGGTGGTGATTTCCTGCGGGGGGATGGCGGCTTCCGGGGCTTATTATCTGGCCGCCGGGGCGAGCGAAATCTTTTCCAATCCCCTGACCCTCACCGGTTCCATCGGGGTATTCTTCGGAAAGTTCGTGATCCGGGATCTGCTGGGAAAGCTGGGGGCCAATCCCGAGATTTTCAAAAGCGCGGAGCGGGCCGACATGCTCAGCAGTTTCAGATCCCTGACCCAGAAGGAACACGCGCTGCTGCGCCGGCATTTGGAATTCACCTACCGGAAAATGCTGGAGAGGATCGGGGAAGGGCGCAATATGAAAATGAGGACACTCTCCCAGCTTGCCGAGGGCCGGGTCTGGACCGGAACGCAGGCGGTAAGTTTGAATCTGGTAGACCACCTGGGCGGGTTGTCGGAGGCGATTCGGCGGGCCAAGGAACTGGCGGGGATTTCCCCGGAAGATAAGATCCCAATCCTGGAATTCCCCCGGCGCAGGTCCTGGAAAAAGGAGATCCTCCGGGGCATGATCGGGGGAGGATACGCGAGGGCGGGCTCTCCGATAGCTTATTTGAACCCGGTTTCTTTGTCTGATGGTTTTCAAGAACTGGAGGATCAGTTCCGGTTGCGAAACCTGACTCAAAATCCGATTCTTTCTCTTTTCCTCTCGCCGCAAAACCTCGCCCTGGCGCCGTATTTTCTCAGAATCAAGTGAGGCATTGTAGATTGACGAATGACGATTGCAGAATGAAAACCAGATGAACCAGAAAAACGAATTAAATCTACAATCGTCAATCAGTAATCGTAAATTGAATTGGCAGACCAGATGAATCAGATGGAGGGCGGATTATGAAAGGCGTAATTCTGGCCGGCGGGTTGGGCACCCGGATGAGTCCCTTGACCAAGATTACCAACAAGCATCTCTTGCCGGTTTACGACAAGCCGATGATTTATTATCCGCTCCAATCGCTGGTGCAGGCGGGGATAACCGATATCCTGATCGTGACCGGCGGACCGCACGCCGGGGATTTCCTGCGGCTCCTGGGGAATGGGAGCGAGTTCGGGCTGAAGCATTTGAATTACACCTACCAGGAAGGCGAGGGCGGGATCGCGGACGCCCTGCGGCTGGCGGAGTATTTCTGCGCGGGCGAGCCCCTGTGCGTGTTTCTGGGGGATAATATCATCGAGGGAAGCATCAAACCGGCGGTCCAGGAATATAAACGCCAGAAAAAAGGGGCCAAGATCCTGCTGAAGGAAGTGCCGGACCCGGAAAGGTTCGGGGTGGCGGAGGTCGTCAAGGGAAAGGTGAAACAGATCCTGGAGAAGCCGAAGCGGCCGCCTTCCAATTTCGCGGTGATCGGGATTTATTTTTACGATTGCCGGGTGTTTGACATTATCAAAACCTTAAAGCCATCCGGCCGGGGAGAACTGGAGATCACGGACGTAAACAACCATTATTTGAAGTGGGGAGAGCTGTCTTTCAGTATTTTAAAAGGCTGGTGGACCGACGCGGGGACATTCGATTCGCTCCGGCGGGCGACCAACTTAGTGGCGGAGAAAAAGACAGGGAAATAGAAAAACATGTTTAAATGTCTAATTAGTGAGACATATTAGTGAATGATTCTGGTTTGTAAATTTATTATTTGTCAGCTGTCATTCCTGCGAAAGCAGGAATCCAGGTTTTATCGGATGTTTTTATATTTTTGAAGGGACAATGTCTGGATTCCCGCTTACGCGGGAATGACGAAATTGGAGGCAAGATGATCCAAGGGGTGGAGACAAAGAAATTAAGGGTGATCCCGGACGAGCGGGGCTGGTTGATGGAAATCCTGCGGAATGATGATTCCTTATTTGTTCGGTTCGGGCAGGTTTATGTCACCATGGCTTATCCCGGCATGATCAAGGCCTGGCATTACCACAAGGTACAAACCGATTTTATTACCGTCGTCCGGGGGATGGCCAAGCTGGTTCTTTTTGACAACCGCAAGGATTCTTCAACCTACAAGGAAATCAACGAATATTTCGTTGGGGAGAAGAACCCGATCCTGGTCAAGATTCCCCACTTGGTGTGGCATGGTTTCTGCGCGGTCGGAGGGAAGGAAGCCCTGATGCTGAATTGCCCCACCGAGGTATACAAATACGACGGACCGGATGAGTACCGGGAGGATCCCTTCACGGACAAGGTTCCTTACGATTGGAAACCCAAGCACGGTTAAACAAAATGCGGGTTCTAGGATTCAAGGGTTAGAGGGTTCAAGGGTTAAAGAAAAGCATTCATGAATCTAGATAAAGGCATTTTAAGTTTTTCTGACTCGAACCCTGGAACCCTGGGCCCCTTGGCCCCTATGCACTAATCATGAAGATTCTGATAACGGGCGGGGCTGGTTTTATCGGCTCCAATTTTATCCGTTTCCTTGTTCGCGAGCGTCCGGTAATCGGCGTCGTCAACCTCGACAAGCTTACCTACGCCGGAAACCTGGAAAATCTGGAAGGGCTGGAAGAACTCGCCGGGACGAATTACCGTTTTGTCCGGGGTGACATCGCCGATCCCAAAATCATGGAAGAAATCTGGACCGCCAATTCAATCGATACGGTCATCAATTTCGCCGCGGAATCGCACGTCGATCGCTCGATCGAGTCCGCGGAGGATTTTATCCGCACCAATGTCACCGGGACGCTGACCCTCCTGGAGGCCGCCCGGAAGCGCGGGGTGAAACGGTTCCTGCAGATTTCCACCGATGAGGTATATGGATCGCTCGGACCGACCGGGAAGTTTGTGGAGACCACCCCGCTTTCCCCGCGCAGTCCCTATTCCGCCAGCAAGGCCGGCGCCGATCTCCTCAGCCTGGCTTTCTTCGAGACTTATAAGCTGCCGGTGCTCATTACCCGCTGTTCCAACAATTACGGGCCCTATCAATTCCCCGAGAAGCTGATTCCCCTGATGATCAGCAACGCCCTGGAGGATAAATCCCTGCCGGTATACGGAGACGGCTTGCAGGTCCGGGACTGGATTCACGTGGAAGACCACTGCCGGGCCCTGCTCCTGGTCCTGGAAAAGGGCAAGCCGGGGGAGGTTTACAATGTCGGGGGCGGAAACGAATGGACCAATATCGAGATCGTGAAGTTGATTTTAGAGACTTTGGGGAAACCGGACAGCCTGATCAAGTATGTGGCCGACCGGCCGGGCCACGACCGCCGCTACGCGATTGATTTTACCCGGATCGAGCGCGAGCTGGGCTGGCGCCCCTGGGTTAATTTCGCGCAGGGAATTAAGGATACGATTAATTGGTATGTAAAAAACAAATCCTGGTGGGGGCGGATCAAATCGGGTGAATACCAGAAATATTATGAAAAGACGTATGGGTGGAGAATTAACAAATAAATCCAAAGTTCAAAATCAAAAGTTCAAATGGAATTCGGACATGCAATTCACCGCAGTCTTGCCAGGAGGTTGTCTTTTTATGTCATTCCGCACTTGATGCGGAATCCAGGATTTGATCCTTGCCTGGATTCCCGCTTCCGCGGGAATGACACATCAAATTCCAGGAATTCTTTATGAAAGTTTTAGTTACCGGAAGCCAGGGGATGCTGGGGGGGAAGGTCCGGGAGGTTTTTGCTTCCGCGGACAACGAAGTCGTCGGGATAGATCTGGAAGAAGCCAACATCGCCGATCTTGATTCCATCACCAGTCTGATTGAGAAGGTTCACCCAGAGCTGGTTATTCACACCGCGGCCATGACCGATGTGGATGGCTGTGAAAAGAAACCGGAATCGGCTTTTAAAATCAACGCGCTCGGGACCCGGAACGTGATGGTGGGGGCCAAAAAGGCCGGATCCCGGCTGGTTTATATCAGCACGGATTATGTTTTTGACGGAACCAAGAAGGAACCTTACAACGAGTACGATCCCACGAACCCGATCAGCGCATACGGGTCCAGCAAGCTGGCCGGGGAAAATTATGTCCGGGAGCTTCTGCCGGAGCATTACATTGTCCGGACCGCCTGGCTTTTCGGAAAACCCGGCAAGGATTTCCCCAGCTGGGTCGTCGCCCAGGTGAAAAAAGGGTTACATCCCCGGATTTTTCAGGATCAGATCGGGAGCCCCACTTATGCCCTGGACCTGGCCCGAATGATCCAAGAAATATCCCGAAAGGAAGGCTTCGGCACGTATCATGTAACCAACTCGGGGAGCTGTTCACGGGTGGATCAGGCCCGGTTGGTTTTAGAGTCCGCCGGTCTGGACCCGACGGCGATTGTCCCCGTCAATTCCTGGCTGGTTCCGCTCTCGGCCAAAAGACCGCCGCAAAGTCCCCTGGTCTCTTTAAATCTCGCTCCGCTTGGGATCAGTCCGCTCCGCTCCTGGGAAGAAGCCACGAAAGAATACTGCCGTTTGTTGTAACTGGCCGATTAATCGGCTGGTTAAAATGCGCCCGATGAATCGGGCAACGACGAAGAAAAACGAAACATTGTTTTGTGGTTTGCCGATTTATCGGCCTTACGAGTTATTTCTGATCAAACTGTAGCGGTCGAGCTTGCTCGACTTATTTGCCGACCAAGGTCGGCCACTACGATTTTATAATAGAGCAAAAAAAGGCCCGTAAATCGCGGGCCTTAATTTTATTTACAGGGTTCGTTCCCCGAACGAACCGAGAATCGGCCCGGTTCGGAACCGAGCCCTACAATTATCAATCTTTTCTTAAAACCTCCACGCCGGGGAGCTTTTTGCCTTCGAGCAGTTCGAGGCTGGCGCCGCCGCCGGTCGAGATGTGGGTGAACTTGTCCGCCACCTTGGCTTTTTCAATGGCGGCGATGGTATCACCCCCGCCGGCGACCTTGACCGCCTTGGACTCGGCGATCGCCTTGGCGATCTCGAGGGTGCCTTTCTCGAACCCGGACCACTCAAAAACCCCGAGCGGGCCGTTCCAGAAGATGGTCTTGGCGGATGCGATTTCCTTTTTGAAAAGCTCGATGGTAGCTGGGCCGATGTCCAGACCCATCTTGCCGGCCGGGATCGCGTTTTTCGCTTCGACCTGGGGCGGGGTGCCTTCCTCGAATTTATCGGCCACCACGTGGTCAACCGGGAGCAGGATCCGGGTTTTCCGGGTGGTGGCGCGTCCGAGCATCATCATCCCGTCGTAGACCAGGTTTTCCTCAACCTTCGAGGCGCCGATCTCGATCTTCCGGGCTTTCAGGAAGGTGTAAGCCATGCCCCCGCCGACCAAAATCACGTCGGCTTTTCCACTGAGGTTGTCGATCACCCCCATCTTGTCGGAAACCTTGGCGCCCCCGAGGATCACGACAAATGGTTTCTCCGGATTCTTGAGCAGTCCTTCCAGGTTCTTTAGCTCGTCCCGGAGGAGGAATCCGCCCCCGATTTCCTTAACGAAATGGGCCATGCCTTCGGTGGAGCTGTGGGCCCGGTGGGCGGTGCCGAAGGCGTCGTTGATGTAAACATCCGCCAGGCCGGCCAGCTTCTTGGAGAATTCCGGGTCGTTTTTTTCCTCCTCGGGGTGAAAGCGCAGGTTTTCCAGGAGGATAACCTCGCCGGGTTTCATCCCGTTAACCATTTTCCCGACTTCATCCCCGATGCAATCCGGGGCGCACTTGACCTCCTGCTTGAGCAGGCTTCCAAGGTGGGCCGCCAACGGTTTCAGGGAAAGCTTGGCGTCCGGCCCCCCCTTGGGTCGTCCCAGGTGGGAAGCCAGGATGACCCGGGCCCCCTGTTTGACCGCGTGGTTGATCGTGGGCAGGGCCGCCCGGACCCGGGTGTCATCGGTAATCTTCCCATCTTTCAGAGGGACATTGAAATCGACCCGGATAAAGACCCGCTTATTCTTTATATCCAGCTCGTCAATATATTTGATTCCCATTTTCTCCCCCTTGGCTTTAACTCCCGATGAGCTTGGCCAGGTCGCACATCCGGTGGGAGAAGCCGATTTCGTTGTCATACCAGGAAATAATCTTGACCATGCGTTTTTCCATGACCCGGGTGGAGGGGATGTCGACGATGGAGGAGTGGGTGTCGCCGTTGAAGTCGATGGAAACCAGGGGCTCCTTGGCACAGGCGAGGATGCCCTTGAGCTTTCCCTCGCTGGCGGCGATCAGGGCTTCGTTGACTTCCTTTTCATTGGTGTCCTTATCCACCATCAGGACCACGTCCACGACCGAGACGTTGGGGGTGGGAACCCGGATGGACATGCCGTCGAGTTTGCCCTTGAGCTCGGGCAGGACTTCCCCGACCGCCTTGGCGGCGCCGGTGGTAGTGGGGATCATGGAAAGGGCGCCGGCGCGGGCCCGGCGGAGATCCTTGTGGGGGGCGTCCTGGATCTGCTGGTCATTGGTGTAGGCGTGGATGGTGGTCATCAGGCCGTAGTTGATCTTGAACTTTTCGTTTATCACCTTGGCCACGGGGGCCAGGCAGTTGGTGGTGCAACTGGCGTTGGAAAGGATGTGGTGCTTGCTCTTGTCATACTTGTCATCATTGACCCCCATCACAATGGTGATGTCCGGATCCTTGGCGGGGGCGGAGATGATGACCTTCTGGGCGCCGGCCTTCAAGTGTTTTTCCCCGCCGGGCCGGTCCACGAATTTCCCGGAACATTCCAGGGCCACTATCACTCCCAGGTCCTTCCAGGGAAGCTCGGCCGGGTCTTTCTTGGCGAAGACCTGGATTTTCCGGCCGCCCACGACCAGGGCGTTATCCGCCACTTCGACCTTTACGGGGAAATGGCCGTGGACCGAGTCGTATTTCAGCAAATGGGCGATGGTCCCGATGTCCGCGATATCGTTGATCGCCACCACTTCGATATCCTTATTTTCCAGTGCGGCCCGCAAGACCAGCCGACCGATTCGGCCGAATCCACTGATACCAATTTTGATTGCCATTTCTACATCCTCCTTTCTAAACTAAAAAAAGGTTTGAAATTTAATTGAGAATGCCGTTATTATAAATTTCCAACCGAGGGAGGTCAAACCTTTCGAATGCGGATTGCGGAATGCAGATTGCGGAATTGGTAAAATGGTAGCCGCAGGCTTTAGCCTGCGTTGAGGATGGAGTAGAACAGGTCTATCGCTGAAGGCTGAAAGCTGACAGCCGATGAAGGACTTATGAATGCTTTCCAGAGGGTACATTTCATCCTGGTCGAGCCTAAATATGAAGGCAACCTGGGGGCGGCGGCCCGGGTTCTCGACAACCTGGGATTCTCCCGGCTGGCCCTGGTCAACCCGCGGGTGAAGATCGGCGATGAAGCCCGGAAGTGGGCGAACCAGTCCCAGAAGATTCTGGAAAACGCCGGGGTTTATCCAAGCCTGGCGGAGGCGGTGGACGAGATGGGCCTGGTGATCGGGACCACCCGGAGAAAAGGCATCCAGCGCGGTCATTCGATTGGCCCCCGGGAGATGGCCGACATGGCGGCACCCTTGGCCCGGGTCAACCAGATCGCCGTGGTTTTCGGGCCCGAGGATAGGGGCTTGACCACCCGGGAGCTCAAACTCTGCCGCTGGGTGGTAAGGATCCCGTCTCCTTCCGCTAATGATTCCTTCAACCTGGCCCAAGCGGTGGCGATCGTGGGCTACGATCTGATGCTGGCTCTGCGGGAAAAGGACATCCCCCGGCTGGCCACGACCCGGAATCTGGAATCAATGTTCAAGAGGTTCGAGGTCTTGTTGAAGGAAATAGGTTTTCTCCGCGAGGATGATCCGACCCGGATGATGGTCAAGATCCGGAGGATGTTTTACCGCTCCGGCCTCTCCGAACAGGAGATCAGGATCTTGCAGGGGATGATTTCACAGATCCGGGATACCCTGCAGAAGAAAAAATCCCCCGATTAGTTGGAAGTTGGCGGTTGGAGGTTTGGAGGGCACCCCAACATTCATTTTTGTGATTTTGGAGCCTTCCCGCCTTCTAGCCGCTCAGCTTTCCAGCGCTTTTTCTCAGTTCCAGAAACTTCTTCTGGGCGTCGCCCGCGAGGTCCGGCGGCACGTGGGGAATCAGGTTTTCCAATTTGTTCTCGTCGAGCTTTTTCAGAGGGAATCCTGGGAAGGATTCGCTGACGATATTCCGGATATCCAGGCCGAGCATTCCCATCTGGGCGAAATAATAGGGTAGATTTTCCCGGATCACTTTTTTAATCCTCTGCTGCTCCTCGGGACTATCCATGATCGCGCTGACCATGCCCCGGAGGCGGTTTTCCAGGTCGGCGTCTTGGTAGTCCAGGTAATATTTCTCAAAAAGCTTGATTTCCTGCATGACCCCGCGGATGCGCTCGTCCCGGGAAAGCCCGATGAAGGGAATCGTCCCCGGCATCGAGAGAACCATGGCGTGATAGCGGGTGGTGATCAGAAGGTTGAGGTTGCGGAGGAACGAGGCGATCTGAACCCCGACGAACTCGTTGCAGGAAATCAGGATGGCCTTGTTTTTCATCATTTTCACGACATCCCGGCAGGCATTCTCATCCACCGCTTCCATCCCGACCAGGACGATCTGGGCCTGGTAGGTGTCGGCGGCCCAGTCAAGAGAGCGGGCGACCAGCTCGGAAAATTTCTGGTAGAGCTTCTCATCCTGCTCGTCGTAGTCGTAGAAATAAATCATCTTGTACTGGTTTTTCTTGTCGCCGGTAACCAGGCTCTTCGCGAAGCGGGCGACATCGGGGATGACCGGCCACCAGAAATAGTTCTGCATGGCCATCCCGATCAGGGGTTTCTTCCCATCCCATCCCCTCTCTTTCAGCAGCTTGGCCCCCCAATCCAGGCTTTCCGCCCGGAGGGTCCAGGCGGTGTCAACCCGGACCGTGGCCCCCGGGAGGTCAATCTTGTCCAGGACCTTTTTGGCGTCAACCGTCCGGGTGATCAGGTGGGCGTCCTTGGAGAGATACCAGGAAAGAAAGTTGTTGAAACGGCTCATGTCCCCGGCGTCCACCGCGTAGAAAAAACAGGGCTTGCCGAGCCGGGCCGCGAGCCCGGAACCGTAGAGGAAATAATGGAGCAGGGCGGAGGCGAAATTTTCCTTCCAGCAGGAGCCTTCCACCAGAACGATCATGTGATTCTTGAGCGCCAGCTTGAAAACGTCCCCGAAGAACACCGAGCTCATGAATTTAAGGTTGACCTTGTTGTTTTTGAAGTATTCCTGGGCTTCTTCCAGGTTCAGGGTGGTCATGTTGATGTCCACGTTTTCCTCACCCAGGACCTGGTTGACCTGGTCGATGCACTCCGCCACCCGGACCTCGGCCCCGGTATTGCGGGCGCCGGAATAAGCGAGGAAAAGGACCTGGAGTCTTTCCCCCGGTTCCCATTTCCGGTTGGCCGCGGGGATTACTTTTCCGAGGAGGTTGAAGCCCCGGCCGAAGGATTCGATGATCCCCAGGGTCACCAACCCGTAAAGTTTATCGAAGGGATGAAGCTTTTTGTCCGCCCCGGGCATTTTTTTCCATTGATTCAGGATTCCCATGGCAACCTCCTTATTTTTAAATGTGCATCTTAATATATAACAGTTTCGTAATCGGTTCTACTTTTAAGCAAAAGGTTTGGCGTCCTGCGGTTGGCGGGGTTACCTTATTCTGTTATTCCGCGCTTGATAAAGCCTGCCCCGGACTTGATCCGGGGGAATCCAGTCTGCCATGCCCGTCATTCCGCACTCTGATGCGGGACGGGAATGACAACCCAAAGCTTAAGAATCGTTTTGAGAAAGATACCCCGCGGTCTTGCCGCGGAGAGGTCCATTTAACATTTTGAGGGACCATATGATAAAATGTTCACCGATGATTCCTATCCGGGAGGTCAAAATGCGATCCAGGTTTTTTCTTTTCTTGATTTTCACCCTGACAGTGTTTCCTTTAAGTTTACCGGCCCCGGCCGCGGCGGAGGAGGGGAAAATCGAGCGGGTGCAGAACTATATCGCGGTCATTGACCTGGACGTGGCGAAGGGGCTGGACCCGTCCCTCAAGGTGATTCTCACCAACGCCGTGATTGACGAGCTGGTCAAGATCGGCCGCTTCGAGGTAATTGACCGGGCCAACCGGGACAAGATTTTGGAGGAGCAGGGTTTTCAGATAAAGGATTGCGTGGAAGAAAAATGCCGGGTGGACATGGGGAAGCTCCTCGGGGTAGGGAAGGTCGTCACCGGAAGCATGAACCGGCTCGGGGAGACCTCCATCGGGATGATTCAGCTCGTGAACGTGGAAACGGGGAAGATCGAGTCCTCGGCCTCGGAGAAGTGCCGGTGCGAGCCGGAGGATCTCCTGGATCTGGTCCGGGTTTTGGCGGGGAAGCTGATGGGCCTCCCGGTTTCCTTTACTCCCAAAAGCGGTGTTTTTCCCTCTCCTCCGGGTGTAGGGGAGGGGTTTACCCCCTTCCAAAGGGGTGAAGGGGCCAAGGGTGGCCTTTACCTCAAGACCGATCCCCCGGGGGCGGCGGTCACGCTGAACGATCAACGGGTTGGCGATACCCCCCTAACCCTCGCAAACCTTCCCGCGGGGGATTACCAGGTGGAAGCCAGGAAGGGGAATTATTACGGTCGGATCAACGTGACGGTCGTCAGGGACCAGTTCACCAACGTCACCGTGCCGATAGAGGAGATGAAGGCCCGGCTCACGGTGATCACCGAACCCCCGGAGGCCAGGATCTACTTGGACGGCCGGGAAGCGGGTTCCTCGCCGGCCACGCTTACGGAGGTGGCGATGGGGACGCACCGGGTGGAGGCGGAGAAGAAAGGGTATGTGCGGACGGGCAAGGATGTCAGCATTTCCAGGACGGAAGAAATGGTCACGCTCAATCTGGTCAAAGGGGCGTTAATCAGGGTGATTTCGGATCCCTCCGGGGCCAGGGTTGAAATCGCCGGATTGCCGGCGAATTCAACCCCGTGCGATTACCTGGCTCCGCCGGGGAAATACCGGGTCAAGGTCTCCGCCCCCGATTATGAAGCCCTGGAGTACGAAGCGGCGGTTAAGGTCGGGGAGGAGAAGACGCTGGAGGCCCGGCTGAAGCCGAATTTCGGTTATTTGACCGTTCAATCCCGGCCTTCGGGGGCGGCGGTGCTCGTGGATGGGAAGTCACTCGGGAACACCCCGGTCACGAAGGAAAAGGTAGCCTGGGGAAAGCACCAGATGGAGATCAGGGGCGGGGGGAATTACCAAGCCCAGGCCAGCGAAATCGAGATCGGGCGGGGCGAGGAAAAGCAGTTGAACGTCGCCTTGGGTTTCAGGCCCGGATACCTGTCTACGCTCAAACCCAAGAGGAAGGTCGCGAATGTCTTTACCATCTCCGGGGCCGGAATCGCGGCGGCGGGGACGGCGCTGGCGGTTTTATTCAAGGTCCGGGCCGATTCGGCGCATGACAGTTATAAGGGCGCGTCAGTCCAGGCCGACCTTGACCGCTTCCGGAGCGACACCGAATCGAACCGGAATGTCACTTATGTCGGCCTGGGAATAGTCGGGGCGGGGGTCATCACCGCAGTCATCGCCTTGTTTTGCCGTCCCTCGTTGCCGAAAGAAATAAAGGGTTCAAGGGTCCCAGGGTTCGAGGGTTCGAGGGTAGGGTTCGCTCCCCGAACGGACCAATCAGAAGGTAGGGGCGGGGTTTATCCCCGCCTAGGGGTGGGAGGGCACGAGGCCCTCCCCTACGCAAACATTAATGGCGGCTGTTGCAATGATCCCTCCCCCTCGATGGGGGAGGGCGGGGCCTCCGGCTCGCAAGAGCCTACGGCTCGGAGAGGAGAGGGTGACATTCTTGGCCGTCCGGCCTTCTCGCCTTCCGGCTTTCAAGCGTTCGCGTTTCCCGGCGGGATGGGCGCGGAATGGCGGTTTTAAAAAATTGTGTAGGTAATTAATGGATGAATTGGAAAATGAGCGACCTGAATTTAAAGAGACCGTTGCAATCGGAGGATCATCTCAAGGGGAGGGGAGCTTGGCGATGAAAAAATTTCCCTTTGCTTTACACTCATTGCTTTCTTTTCGTCGTTCATTATTTTCTTTCGTTTTTCCCGCCTTGCTCCTTGCCCTTTGCCCTATGCTATTTTTTGCTTGCGGCTACGACTTTAACAACCCCTGCGACCAGAATGGGTCGGGCTATAACCCGGAAACTTGTTATGGATGTACCAATGAATGTTCAACCAATGGGGCGAAGCAGTGTTCGGGGAACGGTTACCAGGTTTGCGGAAATACGGACGCGGATCCCTGTTTGGAATGGGGGACGGTGACGGCGTGTGGAACGGGATATTACTGCTCGGCGGGTCAGTGCGTTGAGGGCGTGAGCCAAATGACCTCCATCCCTGCCGGTTGTTTCAACATGGGCGATGCCTTCAATGAGGGCGGATCAGAAGAACGACCGGTTCATAATGTCTGCATCTCGGCTTTCCAGATGAATGTTTATGAAGTGACCAACGCCCAATACAAGGCCTGCGTGGATGCGGGGTCCTGCACCGCCCCGGGAAGCAGTTCTTCCTATACCCGCTCTTCATATTATGGAAATGCAATCTACGACAATTACCCGGTGATCTATGTGGATTGGAGCCAGTCGAAGGCATTTTGCCAATGGACGGGAGGGAGACTGCCGACGGAGGCGGAGTGGGAGTATGCGGCGCGGGGAGGATTGGCGGGCAAGAGGTATCCGTGGGGGGATGATTCGCCCACCTGTACCTTGGGGGCGAATAACGGGTCGCAGTATGATTCATGTTCTCCGGATGATACGATCGCGATGGGGAGCTTTGCCCCGAATGGATATGGCCTTTATGACATGGCCGGGAATGTTTGGGAGTGGGTGAATGACTGGTATGATTCGGCGTATTACTCAACCAGCCCGACGCAGGATCCGCAGGGGCCTTCTTCGGGGTCATCCCGGGCCTTGCGCGGCGGGTGCTGGGACAACGTCACCGTCTACCTGCGCGCATCCTTTCGGGGCTACTACAACCCGACGAACCAGAACGGCAGCTACGGGTTTCGTTGCTGCCAGGACAAATAGTAATACTTTGAACTTTACCCCGTTAGAAAAAACTCCTTGTTTACGGAAGGTAAAGGAACGGCCAATGCGGGGGCGGTTTAAATTTTCTAACGGGGTGAACACTTTTACCCTTTGGATTATTTTGTAGGGGCGGGGTTTATCCCCGCCCGTGATTGGGAGGGGACAAGCCCCTCCCCTACACCTCGCGAGAAGGTCGGTGATTGGGAGGGGATGAACCCCTCCCCTACGGGAAAACGCGAAATTGGTAAATTGGGGGGGCATGAAGCCATCCCCTACGGACTACGGACAACATGGTTTTTTTGTAGGGGCGGGGCTTGTCCCCGCCTTTCAAATATGGAGCGGAAAAAGATAAGGCTGGATCATAATGTTTACAACGAACCCGGGCGGATTTTTTCGATTACGATTTGTTTGAAGGAAAGAAGACCATTGTTTCTGGAATCAAGATTGTTCAAGGAATTCTTTTTAATTTTGAAGGAGATGTCGCAAGCGAATAAAATCCCTGTTTATGCATATTGTTTCATGCCGGATCATTTGCATATTCTGATTGGGGTTTCCGAGAAAATTGGGGTGGTTGATTTTGTCCGGGAGTTTAAGGGCTTATGCACCAAGGCGGCTTGGGGATTGGGCCATCGAGGGGTGGTATGGCAGAGGAGTTTTTACGATCATTGTCTTCGGGATGATGAAGGTGTGAGGGAAGCGGCGGAATATATTTTGAACAATCCGGTCAGGACGGGGCTGGTGGGAGACTGGAAGGCTTATTCGTATTCTGGTTCGTTGGTTTGGGAGCTTCGATGAAATACCGGGAGGGGGCAAGCCCCTCCCCTACGGGAAAACGCGAAAATCGGTAGGGGCGGGGTTTATCCCCGCCTGTGATTGAAAGGGGCCGGAGTCCCGGGCCGGGAGGCCCGGGAGGGCGCCTTCCAGAGACCAGAAGGCCCGCACCCTGCCTCTTGATTTTTCCCCCTCACCCTTCCCTCTCCCCGCAGGGGAGAAGATTTAGATAAAGGGGTAATAAAAAAAGAATAAAATATTATTGTCTTGGTCATGACCGATTCCCATCCCATTCTGATTGCTATTATAATAAATAATACATGTGGTCTTAAATGTTTCCTCATCAGTCATTCCCGTCCCGCATCAGAGTGCGGGATAAACTCCGGCGGGAACCTAGTCCCCTTTCGTCATCCCCGCGAAAGCGGGGATCCAGAAGAAGAGGTTGGATTTCCCCGGATCAAGTCCGGGGCAGGCTTAGTCAAGCCCGGAATGACAATAATTGCCGCATTTACATATAATTGATTTGCTACATAATGATTTCAATATTTGGGTGAATCAATGATTAGAGATCTCCAAATTGAAGACCGGATCACCGAACTGGGTTTAAAACTGCCTGACCCTCCCCGCCCCCTGGGGGCCTATCTACCCGTGGTGCGGGTGGGGAATCTAGTTTTTGTCAGCGGGATGCTTCCCCGGCTGGAAGGAAGGCTGGTTTCGGTCGGGAAACTGGGGCAGGAACTCAATCTCAAGGATGGACAGGAGGCGGCCCGCCTGGCGCTTTTAAACGGATTGGCGGCGATTAAAAGCGAGATCCGGAACCTGGCCGCGGTGAAGAAATTTATCCGCCTGAACTGCTATGTTAATTCGGCCCTGGGATTCACAGAACAGGCGCAGGTGGCAGACGGGGCCAGCAATATCCTGCTGGCGGTGTTTGGCGAGGCCGGGCGGCACTCCCGGGTTTCGGTGGGGGTGGCCGAGCTCCCCGGCGGGGCCGCGGTGGAACTGGACCTGATCGTGGAAGTCGAACCCCGGGATTAACCGGGGAAATTGTTTTTTACGAAAATGCCTTAAATGTCCTGCCCGGTGGCCGGGGTGGTGAAAAATCCCTCCCCCTTGATGGGTGGAGGGTTTATCCCGAGTATGGCCGAGGGACCGGGGAGAGGGTGAGTAATGAGCGTGTCCCCCTCCCCATCGTCCCCTCCCACGAGGGGAGGGGAGATTATCGGATGGGTAAGAAACTGGAAAGCATTAGGAGGCGATCATGAGTTACATGAATGAAATCCTGATAATTTTTATTTGTCTATTATTCTCCGCGTTTTTTGCCATGAGCGAGACCGCGCTTTTACGCCTGCGACTGGCGGCGGTGGAGTCGAAAGCCGGGGCGGGCCAGGCCACCGCGGTGGTGATCCGCCATATCCTTTCTTCCACCTCCCGGTTTCTTTCCTCGATTCTGATTGGAAACAACCTCGCGAATATCGCGGCCAGCGCCGTGGCGGCATCCTTGTTTGTCGGCATCTGGGGAGAGAAACTGGGGGTGCTGGCGGCCACCGGAATCATGACCGCGGTCATCCTGATTTTCTGTGAAATCATCCCGAAAACCCTGGCCGCGAACAACCCGGAAAGGTATTCCAGCCTGGTTGCGCTTCCCCTGTACGCGATTCAAGGTTTGCTCTGGCCCCTCAGCAAGTTTCTGGAATTGATCACTGCGCCTTTGATCAAGATTCTGGGGGGACGGGAGGCCCTGGAGCAAGCGGTCAGCGAAGAGGAGATCCTCCGCCTGGTGCGGGTGGGGGCCCGGACCGGCTCGATCGAAAAATACCCGGCGGTCATCGTGGGCGCCGCGCTCCAGGCCTCCAAGACCACCGTGGC
>Ga0315297_10000922_pt1 | contig 17722 bp, 13 predicted proteins | sample YL17G15_0_MG_FD_203628 | JGI IMG/M metagenome (GOLD analysis project Ga0315297, IMG submission 203628) | Sediment microbial communities from Yellowstone Lake, YNP, Wyoming, USA - YL17G15_0 | ecosystem: Environmental > Aquatic > Freshwater > Lake > Sediment | place: USA: Wyoming | collected... | reverse complement strand
GGAATTGTGATGCTGTTTTCCCAAGGGAGGTTAAAAACCAGAAACAGGGTAATCCAAAAAGTAATTTTCCTCATGGTTATGACCCCAACATTAATTTAATATACTGCTCTTCCACGCATTCATGTTCAAATGCCTTCCAGCTGTCACGTGGGGGGTGACTGATTCTTGAGGACAAGGCAATTTTGATCGCTGAAGCAAGGGCGGAAGGATCATCAACAGGAACTAACTGTCCAAATTTCCCATCCGCAAGGATCTCACGCGGCCCGCTGGGACAGTCCGTGGAAACGATGGGGGTGCCCAGGGACATGGCTTCCACCAAAACGGTCGGTAATCCCTCCCACCTTGAAGAAAGAATGAACGCTGCAGCATGAGCCATGTACGGATATGGATTGGGAACGAAGCCCAACAAGCAGGCATCCTGTTCCAACCCAAGTTTGTTAATCAACCCTTGAAGAGCATGACGCTGTTCCCCCTCCCCCAAAATTAATAGCCTCACCGGGATGTCCTTCCTGACCAAGGCAAAAGCCCGGATCAAAACGTCGAAGGCTTTTTGAATAGTCAATCGACCGACAGCCAACAACACCGGGGGTTCGCCAGCCTGGAACCAGGGATGCTCAATCGGCGTGGATGATTTTTCAAACAGCTCCGGGGTCACGATCGGATTGTAGATGACTTGGATTTTATCAAGCGGGAGGTTAATTTGCTTTGACAGGTCGACCGCAACGCCTTTTGAAACCGCAACAATTCCGTCTGCTGAAGGGTAAAACCACCTGGCCAACACGGGGTATGCACGCCAGCGCCTATCCGCCACCCCTTTCGTCACAGAAGACAGGGTATTATGTTCAGCCACGATGACCCGCAGGGGAATGCCAGCCAGGCGCCGGGCCCAGAGGGCAATAATATTGGCATGCAAGATTGAAAGCAGGGCCAGCGGTCGTTCCCGGCGGAGATAACGCACCAATGCAGGCAGGCTGCTCAATACCCGGGAGGCATGCAAATCAATCAGGCGGACAGAATCTGGCACCTGGGTTAAAAAGGGACCTTCCGCCCGTGCCAATACCAAATCCACTGAATAACCGTGGGCAGTAATCCCCTCGGCCAAATTGAGCATGATCCGTTCGGCTCCACCGCCGTACAAGCCGGGCAGGAAAAAAGCCAACCGTCCGTTCACATTCATCCTATTTGTCATTGGTGGGAAAAATCAGCGAAGAGACGATCTGCAATTTCCGATGCTTTCAGTTCACAGGTATCGAACCGCTGAATCCGAAAACCTGGAGAAATGGCCTCCAACCTGCCAACGATAAGATCATAGTCCCTGCGAAAGTGAGCGAAGAATTCAAAAACCTTTGAATCGGGTTCGTTCTTGACAATATGCTCATGGTCACGGGTCCGGATCCGTTCCATCAAAATGGTGTCCGGTGCATCCAGCCAGACAAGCAAATCCAGGGTAGTCGCCCAGCGGAAATATATTTCCCGCCAGAGTTTTTCAGCTTGCTTGCTTTTAAGAAATTCCGGGCCGGACTCTCGCAATTCAGCCAATAAATATATAGGTCCTTGGTCCAGGACTATAACCTTTGCTGTTTTTTTCATTACCTTCTTTAAGATAAAGGGCCAACTATTTAGAACCACCATCCAGGCAAATTCGCGTTCAGTCAGCCTTCGGCTGGTGTGGTTGTACAAGCGAAGCAGGGTCGGAACTAGGAGAAGTCCATACCAAACAAAAAATGGGGCGTCCTTGATTTTCCTGACCTTGGGAAATTTAATATAAACGATTTTATCTGGATTAGTCTTTAAGACCTCGCAGAGGGTGGTTTTTCCAGCACCTGCCAGTCCTATGATTTCCATGATATGAGGTTTTATATTTGTGGGAGCATTCATCTTGCGGGATTGAATTATTGATTGGACCATATCAACGCCATTAGATCAGACAGCACTTCAGTTTTTCCCTGCCCGGCATCAATAATGCGCCCGGGGGTTTTACTCCAGTCCACTTTCCACATCTCCTCGGCACGAGGGCGGACCGTCTCTGGTGATTCATCCGTTTTCCGCTGAACCGAAATCTCAGGTGCAAGACGCAGAACGATCAACAAATCCGGCCGGGAAATTTGTTCGTAATATCGAATTTCAATGCGTGCTAGGGCAGAGATCAGTTTACCGGGTGTAATATCCCGGGTAACCCTCTCGACCTGGGGACCATCCATGAATTTCACTTCCGGCAGGGGGTAGCGATCACAAACGACTAAACGACCATTCGTCGCTCGGCGCCTGGCTTTATCATAAGTCAGGAAGCGATCCCTGGCGGTGCAGACCTCCCGTAATAACCAGGGGTATCCGGGGAATACCGGCTTGCCGGTATTAAAGGCATATTCACTGCCTTCCTTTATGAATGGATATAAACGGAGCAGTCGCCCAATTTTTATTATTCCCCTGATCAATATGGTTCGACCTGACCAGGAGGGCTTTCCCATGTGGAATTTCACAACTTCAAATTCCCTGGATAGCCGGGAAAAAATACCATTGATCGCAGTCGTTTTTCCAGAGCCATCTCCACCAACGATGGCGATCAGCAGGCCTCCATTCGCCATCCGTTTTTTCGAGCCAGGCATGTGCAATCGGGATCGAATGGGCTTGATCACCCGCTGTGAGAATTTCAGGATCAAATCAGAAATGGGGGGACGACGGGCGCAGGACCGTAGTTTTTTCTGCAGCTGCCGACCGGCACTGATGCGATGAAATAATGAACAGCCAGGTTGAAGAGACTGCAGGCAGGCTTCATACAAACCACAATCAATATACGGCAGGTGCTTTTCATAAATTTCCATGACCTTGGCTGCAGTTGTGCTGGTCTGCAGGAATTCCAGCTCATTGCGTTCAGAAGAAGACAAGCGCCCGTGGCGCATCAAAATTGCATCCAGGGTGGAATGCTTTATAACCATCCGAATGACAAACAGCGCCAGTTCAAATTCGGGAGAAGGAATCCTAAATATTCCATGCACTGTCGCGGATTCGAGGTATGGGGTTTCCAGGGGGATGTGATAGTTTTTTGAAAAATCATGCCCCAACACCAACTGAAAATGAACATGGGCGTGAACCAGGCGGTCAGATTTTTTATCATAACCATAAAAATCCCGGACGCCAGGCAACCGCTGATCCGGGGGCTCACAAGCCTCCCTGAAACCCAGCCGGAAAAGAATTTCCAAGAAGCGCTGTGAGTCTTCCCGACTGACCAACAAGTCCAGGTCGTTTTCGCCTGCAGCCGAGCGGTCAATTGCGGCATTACTCTTCCAATGGCAGTAGTTGATCCTGCCGGAGAGTAATTCCCCGCATAAATTGGCAACCAATTCGAGCGCTGGTCGTGATTCCATAGAATGTAATGATGCCTTTCATGACGCAATAAATTTTTGAAAAACCCCCCGGAGAACCGGTGTATCATGGCTTAAGATCAATTTCAGAAAATATCCTGTCGGTTATTTGCTCGGTGGACATTTGATCGGAGCGAAACGATAAGACCTTCAGCGCATGCTGGGATGCCATTTGGGGAATTAAACGTTCATAATATTCCCGGTAAAATTTCAACAGCGATAATGCCTTTTCCGGAGGAATGAATTTATATTGATGCCATTCTTCGCGGGAGGAAATCCGCTGAAAGCATATGTCTGTGGGGGCATCCAACCAGATAATGGCCTCCAGCGCAGATGACCAGTGAATAATTGCCTGGTTCCACCAGTGTAGGAATCGCGGATGCCTGGTGATTTCCGGGCCTTGCCCTTGCAGGTTTGAGAGCCAGTAGACTGAGCCAGGCTCGATAATATAAATGCTATTCCTGAACAGAGAACGCAGACGAAGGCGGGACAGCCAGGTATCCAAATAGCCCATATTCCTGATCTCATGGATGGTAAACCATCGGTCATGACGGTATTTTCTCAGGTAAAGGGGATAAAATGTTGTGACCATCTTGACCAGGAAAGGCAAATAGGAAATATTACCCGGGAAACGAAAGGGTTTAATTCTTTCATTCCTCTGCGTCATGGCTTTCCGCAACGTGGATTTCCCGGTGCCTGCCACACCTACAATTTCAATAATTCGCGGGCGTTTATTCGGGATATTCATGGGTAAATAATATCATCAAAGGACACCGATCTGGTAGTGGAGGCATTCAGGTTCCTAATCTTTTTTTTGCGGCAGTATGAATTTAGGCAAAGCCATTTGAGCGAGTTCCAGCATTTTTCCATATATCGCCGGTCGAATTAAGCGGATGGATAAAAGATAAGCCCCTACCCCGGCAAGCACCAGGATGGCTAGGCGGATGGTCAATGGAATATCGTCGCCCAGGAAATGTTTCAGCACAAGCACCACACCGATCATGACCAGGGAACTTAACAATGCGGGGGCGTACTGGTTAAGATGAGACTTGAGCGTGACGCGAACCAGTTTTTGGATCAAATAGAAATACAGCGGCATCAGGGTATAACTAACCACCACGTATGATATGGCAACTGCAACAATTCCCAGCTTGACCACGAGGAGAAACCCGACCACATTCAGCGTGGCAGTTATAGAATAAATTCCAAAACGCCAGGAAGGCTTGCCCGATGACCTGAAAATACTGCTGTAGAAGTAGGAGGCTGATCGGACGATCCCAATCAGCATCAATACCTCCACCACCGGAATGCTGGCGGCCCACTTGATCCCATAAAGCACGGTCACGGCTTCGGGGGCAACGACCGCCACTCCCAGGAATATGGGAAATGCCATGAGGCTTTGCAGTTGCGTGACCTGATAGAAGGCTGACTGCAACTTTAAGGGTTCAGATTGGATTTTTGAGAAAATGGGAAACGCCACGATGTTTGGAACCGAAACCAAGAGGTCCGTCAGCACAATCAACAGGTTGTACGCCAGTGTATAGTACCCCAGGGCGACGGGACCCAGGAAATAGCCGATAAGAAAATCATCCGAATGAACACTTAAAAAGTCAACGAAATCTCCACCGACGATATTGATCCCAAATTTAAAAAGATCTTTAAAATGCTTCAGTGAGATGTGAAAGGAAGGCCGCCAGTCACTCACCTGCCACAAGGTGATCACACCCACCACGGCATCCACCATCAACTTGGCAACCAGGCTCCATACCCCATACCCAAGGAAAGCCATGACCACTGCCACGACGCCGCTCGACAGGGTGGAAATCAACGAACGCAGAGTCAGGCTCCTAAATGCGAGCTCACGCCGCAGAAGAGATCGTTGAACACTGCTCAACCCGCCTAAAATAAAAATAGGCGACAGCCAGCGTAATATGGGGATCAACTCCGGCTCTTTAAAGACAGTGGCGATTAATCCCGCGGCGGTAAAGGTGATGACGGACAAGACTGTACCGGTCAGCAGGCTGATCCAGAAAGCGGTATCAAGATGCTCGCGGTCCAGGGAGGGGAACTGCACGATGGCGTCACTAAAGCCCTGGTCGACAAATATCCCCACAAAGGCTGTGAAAACCGAGGCATAAGCCACCAAGCCAAAGGACTCAGGCAGCACCAACCGGGCCAGGACCAGCATCACGAGAAACGAGATTAATCGCACCCCCCATTTTTGAGCGGCTGACCATGTGACACCCCGTACGGCTTCTTTTTTTAGACTCATTTAATCCCTGTGAAAAATGGAATGATGGCAACCATCAAAGCAGTTGGTCGAAACCCACGAATAAGATGAACTGCTGTCAATTTTCCCGGATTAACCCCCACCCAACTTACGGTGAAACTCTTATTTCAAATATCCCACCGATCCTGAAAAAATCCATGCTCCGCCCTCCCGACATTCCCCCCATGTCAGGACTTTCAGCATCAATCAAGTTTTCAGTCTTCCCCCTGTGCTGCAGGATCAAGACTGTTTTATACGCTCAACCTGTTGAACCGGTAATTCGATCCGGAACTGACGACCTTTCAGCAATTCCAGCAGCACGCGCACGCGTTTATTCCCGGATACATGCGCATCGAAAATTGCAGCATAGCCCTTGAAGAGCCCATCACGAATAACGATCGGGGTCCCGGGTTTCAAGCCATCGCGTAATTCGGCACCCAGCGAGTTGATCTCATCCACCCGCAGCCTGATCTTTTGAAGGAAATCCTCCGGGACGGTTGCCGGCTCACCCCCAAAACTCACCAGCCCTTTCACCCCGGGCATCCAGCGCAAACCGGATATCATATTCCCTTGAAGATCGAGGGAGGCAAAAAGGTAACCCGGAAAATACGGTTTGACCTTGTGGGCGCGTGGATTGACCGGTTTAACCCGGAGGCGCGGATAATACGTCTCTATTCCGCGTAACTCCAACTGGTCACACAGAAGGCTTTCCTTTTGAGGCTTGCTGTTAACCACATACCATTGGTTCATCTGGAAATGAGTGATCCTGTTTTGACTCGCAGCACATCTGCCGCCTTGCGCAGATTACTTAAATACACGTCATTGTCCTTGAAATTGGTGTATTCGTCGTAATCACCGGACCAGATCTTTGCCGCTGTCGGTTCACTGCAGCCGCGCTTGCGCATCTCGCCAATGAACTCATCGTAGGACATGCTGATATTTGCTGCCAATTCTTTTATTCTGCTCATGGTGCTCCTTTATCGAAATGCAGATTTTTTGTAAGATGATGTTGCGGATGATATCCTTTTAATCAATCAGTTACAAAAAATACTTAAAAATAAATTTAAAAATCCATTTAAAAAAATTTGAAAAAAAAATAGCGTCAACCCACGATATTTATTTCCATACCTGCCATTATCTGTATTTCCTTCCCGTCGAAATAAACAATAAACCCCTGGAGGGGGATCTCACAGGCGGAAAAACCTAAATACACCAGAGCTCACTCATAATAGCACTTTTGGAAACCAATGTCAATATGATGTACTCGTTCAATACATATGAGACTTTTTCGAAGCCACCCCTGGGTGATACTTGTTAATATACTCGGCAGGGGTCAAATAGCCAAGAGCCTGGTGAGGGCGGATCTGGTTATAGACCCGTTCCCACTTGTATAAAGCGATATTCAATTTCTCGAGTTGAGCACTGTCAGGGATCACAGCATAGAATTCTTCCAGGTGGGTGCGATGAGCTCTTTCAACCCGGCCATTGAGCTTGGGGGAATGGGGAGGCAGGACAAATAACTTGAGTCCCAGGCGTTGGCAGGCTTGCTCGAACCCAGCCCGGTATTCACTACCCCCATCGACCTGAATGGCCTTGATGGTGAAAGGCATGCGAGCGAGTAAAGTATCCAGGAACTCGGAGGCAGTATTGGCCGTTGCTCTTTGATGGGCTTCCAGCACATCCCAGCGTGAGATCACATCTCTGGCAGTGAAATGCTTCACGGTGGCTCCATCCAGAGGTCGAACATCCAGGGTATCCACCTGTACCAGGTCTCCAGGTTGCTGGACTGGGTATTCTCGTGGCTTGCGGATGGCATATAGCCTTCTTTGGAGCCGTTTTTTCGTCTTCACCAATCCCCTGGGAGGCTCATGCAGCCATCCGCGCCTCTTCAGGTCCACCAAAATCCTGCCTACCGTGGAACTGGATGTCTTCCACCCTGAACGCAATAATAATACGACCAGCTTGTCTTTCCCCCAGCATGGATAGAGTCTTCCCGTAAGCTCAATACCTTGCCCGCCAACTCATCACTCCAGGCAGGCTTGCGTATCCCATGGGGTCTGCGGCATTTCTCTTCCAACCCCCCTGGACCTTTGTCTCGCAACCGCTTTTTCCAGCGGTACAGCGTGGATCGAGACACCCTCAAGAGTGGTCTAATTTCAGCCGCGCTTACCCCCTTGTGCTTCAGCGCTTCCCATATCTTTAACTTCTGCATTCGTGCATCAGCAGCAGCACTTAGCGCAATTGGTCTGTGTTTCGCTACATAAATGAATTCTTTTGGTAAACTTAGAATGCGCATCGAGGTCTTCTCCTTTTGTTGGTTCGCTACCCTTAAGGATGACCTCGATGTGCCTTTTTGTCCAGGCTTTTTGTCTCATATGTATCTGAACTTATTCATATGATGAAGACGCAGACAAACCAATTCTAACAACCGGTTTGCCACTTAACAATTTTGTTAGGGGGGGAATCAGGCGCTCAGAATACTCTAATCGCACCTAACGATTCTGTTTTTAGAAACCTTGTCAATTCCATGTATAACAATAAAAGCCATGGCGTGCGCCTGCTTTGGATTTTTGTTACATCTCCCATGGCTCCAATTAACAATCTTAGGGAAGGAGTACCGAATGCGTAACATTTTAACAACCGCTTTGACACTCTTTATGATGATACAAGCCTGGTCACCAAGATTACCCGCAGTATTGGGAATCTCTGATTATGCAGTCTCCAAGTCTGCCGGGTTCCCGACCACCGGGATCCTGGATAACTTCAACCGGGCAAACGGTACCATTGGTACCAAGTGGTCCATCGATCGGAGCGGGTTCACCATCAGCAACAACCGGGTGAACTACGTAACCGGGGACATGATTTTTTGGAACCCCACCTCGTTCGGCGCTAACCAGGAAGCTTATGTGACCCTGGCCAATGTGGATACCACCGCCCCCAACATGGACCTGTTGATCAAGTCCCAGGAATCGAAATCCAAGACCTCGTTCCTGGAAGTGGGGTACAACCCAAGCAAGCAGGTCATCAGCGTCGTCTCGTACCAGTCCGGCAAGGGGTACACCACTTATTGCAACAAGATCCCGGCGAGCTTTTCGAACGGGGACCAGTTCGGAGCCCGGGCGACCGCAGATGGGAAAGTAAGCGTATTTAAGAACGGGACATCCCTGGCAACCTGCGATGTAACTGCCTGGCCAAATTATGCCAGCGGAGGTTACATTGGCTTTCTGGCGTGGCATGCCCCCAATGCCGCCTTTGACGACTTCGGAGGCGGAACCATCGGCGCCTCGGTTATGGTAGTCCCAACCGGCACGACCAGACCGCTGCCCAGCGCCACCAGTACCGTGGCGAATACTGCCACCACAACCCAGACTCCGGCGATCATCGCACCACCGCCCGCCACGGATACTCCTGCACCCACTGCACTGACCACGGATACCCCGGCGGTGACCGCGGAGATCACGAGCGTACCCACCGCCGCCATGACCGAAACCTCGGCACCGACCACGGTTCCGACCAACCCACCGGCTCCCAGCGCGACCAGTGTGCCTCCCATACCCACCAACCCGCCGGTTCCCAGCGCGACCAGTATGCCCCCCACGGCGACCAACACCTTCGTCCCACTGGCGACAAGCACCAATCCACCCACTGCGACCAGGACCGCAACCAGCGTCCCCTCAGCGACGACGATGCCCACCTTCACATCCGTCCCGACACAGCCTGCCACCGCGACGGCGACCACCGCACCGGTGATTAATCCAGGCGCATTCACGTTTGGATCGATGGGCGATGGGCAGGCAATGGCGACGAACTTTGCCGGCACGGCCAAACAGTTATCCAGCCTGAACCCCAGATTTGTCTTGTTCAACGGGGACCTGGAGGATAACGGCGTGACTTCAAGCGAGATTGATCCCATGATCGCAGGCTTGAAAAACGCGGGATTATTCAACCAGACGTTCCTCATTCGCGGCAACCATGACAACCACGTGAGCGGCAGCGCAGCCCTCTGGGAGAGTTACTTTGAAACCTCCCCGAACATCCGGATCCTGCCTGCCGGGGTCACCGATTACGTATCGCTCAGTTCAAGCACGGACAAATTGAACTACAGTTTCATTTACGGGAACTCCATGTTCATCGGGCTGGATGTGCCGGGAGCGGTCAATCTATTGACCTCCACGCAATTGACCTTCATGGATGCCCGGCTGAGCAATGCGGAGAGCAGGGGGCTGGTGCATGCGTTCATATTCTGGCATGGACCAATGTACTGCGTGGAAAGCACCCACTGTACCTGCACCGCCAAGGCGGATGGATCCTGCACCCCCGCAGCCCTGGTGAGCGTGATCAACAAGCACCCGATCATTTCGGCGTTCTTTCACGGGCATGAGCACATCCTGGGATGGACGCACATGGACAACACCCGTGTGTCGGGTTTGACGGGGAGCTTCGAGGAGATCCTCACTTCTCCTTCGGGAGGCTGGACGTATAACAGCTACCTGTTCCCGGCGCGCATGGATTACACCTACATGAGCATGGGCACCTCCCAGGCCTTTGGCGCCATCACCGTCAATGGGAGTTCATTTACCGTCAACTTATACAAGGTTGGGCTGAGCGCGCCAGTGTGGACGAAGACCTTCACCAAGGGCGGCGTTCCGGCACCCAGCAACACTCCGCTCCCGACCCCCATGTCCATATTGACCGGTCCGACCGCGACCAAGACCCCGGCAGTGGCAGGCCCGATCGCGAGCATGACCCCGACCAGGGCGGCGACCGCCGTCCCACCCACAAGCACGCCGCAAATTGCAGCCACTCCCACCAACCCCCCGGCAGCGACCATCACACCGGCCAGCACGCCTGCAGCGGGGACGCGGGTGCAAAAATATTATATGATGGACCGGGTGCGCAGCAATGCAGATTTTGCGCAGCTGGCAGCCTGGGGGATCAACACGGCGATGGTGGATTTCAATGTGAACGGGAGCGCCACCACGTGGAGGGGGGTGTTCACGGAAGCAGCCAAGTACAACATCAACATCGTGATCTGGCCCTCGGATTGGAATGCACCCCGGGCGAACTGCGGCTGGGAAGCGCCGTACCCGGTGAGCGCCGGAGGGGATATCACCAAGGTGAAACCACTGCTGGATGTTGCCACCCAGTATTCGAATTTCATCGGCATCCTGAACGGGCATGAATCGTTCTGGACCTGCACCAACATGACCTTCGATGAAATGGCCGGGTTGAAGACCCAGTTGAAAGCCTACGCCCTGTCGAAGGGGCGGGACATCAAGGTGTGGAACTACATCAACGGTCTATATTACGAGAGCATGTTCCCGGCAAGCCAGGTCTCACGCGTGATGGACGTGGCGGTGATCTGGAAGCACTGCGCCGGGAACGCCGAGGGGTACTGCGACTACGGGACCAACTCGGCACTGGCCCAGATCAACAATGACCGGAACCGAATTAACACCCTTGGTTTGGACGGGAAGGTGGAACTGGTGTACATCATCCAGACCTTCACCAGCAGCGGGGTTTATGCCACGAAGTTCACCCTGCCGCAGTTGGCGAATTACAGCTGCGAGTTCCTGAACACCTCGGCGCTGGATGGGTTCGGGTACTATACCTGGGATGCGGGCTGGTGGCCGGACCTGCACAGTTGGACAGACCTGCAACCCGCGGTACCTTACGTGCATGACAACTGCCTGCACAGCGCGCCGTAATATTTTCCGACCTGCTGAAAGGATAACCACGGGATGGCGCCCAGAAGGGCGCCATCCCTGCATTTATTTATGCAGGCATAATTTAAAACTTTTAAGAGGGTTCTCCAGCAGAATGGACATCAACAAAATGACGATATTTCATCAGCGTATTGACATTGGTTTCCAAAAGTGCTATTATGTGGGATACACAAATGCGACCAACCCAGTGACCGAAAAAGGGATCCGGGATTGCGGGGGTGTTCCCAATTGTGGTATGGTTGGTCGAGAGTTTGAATGAGCGGAACGGAATATTTTTTTTTCTAGTTTTTTTAAATGGATTTAAAATCTTATTTTAAAGTGCTTTTAAAAAACCGAAATTTACAGGTATAATCGTAGGCTGTAAGGAGAGCGGTAATTTTTTGACCCTTTTACAGGAAAGATCAACAGGGGTTTCATTCCCATAACATGCAGAACCAGGCGGCATGTTTTGGATTGCATTAACCACCCGGTAAGAAATCGAGTCATTGGAATTATCTGCAGCAAAAATTGGTGACAACCCTTAACCAAAAGAATAAGAAACCCGGAAATTTTAATACCCATTCCTTGTGCCCGACCTGCCAGACCGGCAGGTGGGCAACCGAAATTATTTGACCTCCCAGGAGGAGAGACATGAAACAATCCCATGGTTTGCAAATCACTTTCAAAATCATCGCCATCTTCATGATCGTAACACTGGCGTTGGCAGCCCTGCCGGTATTGCCGGCGCGGGCGGCGGTCTTCACGAGCGCACAATCTGGCAACTGGAACAGCGGAAGCACCTGGGTGGGTGGGATTGCACCCTTCGCAGGCGACTCCGTGGTGATCGCAGCCGGTCACAATGTCAGCACGAACGGCAACCGGACATGCGCCGGGATCACGATCACAGGGACATTAAGCATGAGCTCGGGTAACACCCTGACCGTCAACGGGGATGTTTCCGGGGGCGGGACATGGTCCACTGGAAATAGCTTGAGTACGAGGACGATCTCATTTACTGGCAACTGGTCCTTTAACGGGACCTCCACCGGGGATCGGGCAACTGCAGAATTTTCCGGGACGGGAGCACAAACCTTCACTGGTGTCTACTTCACCGGACTCTATTCCACGGGGGGCGGCACCCTGTTAATGTCCAAGACCGGGGGAACTGCCACCTTGCTCGGAAACGTAACCGGTCCAAACCTGACGCTCAACGGGATTGGCGGCACATTGAACCTGGGTACGGGATTGACCCATGTTTTTTGGACCCTAACGCGCACCAACGGGATCCTCGAAGGGGGTTCGAGTATGTTGAAATTGGGAAATAGTCCCCAGGGCTCGGGGGGAACGTTCACTGCCGGCACGGGGACGGTGGAATACAACGGAACCACCACGACCATCGCCGCGGTGGCTTACAACAACCTGATCTTCTCCAATTCAGGCTCCAAGATCATGCCCGCCGGCACCAGCGTGACGGGCAATTTGAGCATCACCGGGTCGGCAAGAGCCAGCGTGGCTTCTGGTCAAAACCTTTCCGTGGCGTCGCTCACCCTTGGCACCCTGGGTACCGCCAATGACACCTGGGGATCTGGACCAGCCACCCCCCCGACCTATAAAACCAGCACTTATTTCGCCAACTCGACCGGCTACCTGACCGTGGGCACCGATACGCGCGCTGCCCAGGCAGCACTAACCGTGACCGGACCAGCCAGCATCACCTACGGGTCCAGCCCCAGCATCACCAGCACGGGTGGTTCCGGAACGGGGGCCAAGAGTTACAGCGCCGGCGCTTCCACGGACTGCTCCGTGGCTCCAGCCACCGGCGTGGTCACCATAATCCAGGTGGGTGCCTCCTGCTCGGTCACCGTAACCAAGGCGGCAGACGGCAACTTCCTCTCGACTACCACGGGGGCTTGGCCGATCACACTGAATAAAGCCACCCCGGTGCTCACCTTCGATCCGGCGCCGGCAGTCAGTTATCCTCCAGCCGGCACCTTTACCGTAAACGCCACCTCGACCAACACGGACCTCCCGCTGGCGATCACCTACTCGAAGGTGAGCGGACCCTGCACCTGGTCTTCGGGGGCGACCTTTAATTACACAGCGGTGGGCACCTGCGTGGTGCAAGCCGATGAGATCGCTACGACCAACTTCAATGCCGCCGCCCCGGTGACGGACGACGTGATCATCACCAGCAGCACGGTGGATGTGACCACCAACCCGGCTACTGCCGTGAAGCGGACCGGTGCCACATTAAACGGCACGGTAACCCCGGGAATTTACACCATCACCGTGACCTTTGAATGGGGCTTGACCACTGCCTACGGCAATACGGTTACGGCAACCCAGAGCCCGGTGCCACCCGGCGCCCTTCCCGTGGCAGTCAGTTTTCCACTGAATGGTTTGGTCCCCAATACCACCTATCACTACAGGGTGGTTGGGACAAGAGCCGGCCCGGTAACCTCCAATGGCTTGGATGCCCAATTCCATACCGCCCTGGCGGGAAGCACGACCTACTACGTTGACAACACGGTTGCCTGCTCTGATGCCGGACCTGGTTCAACGCTCAATCCTTTCTGTACCATCGGGCGTGGAGCCACCCTGGCTGACGCCGGGGATACGGTGCGCGTTCTGCATGGCACCTACGCAGAAACCGTGAAACCGACCGCCAACGGCGGCTCAGGCATGCCGATCACCTTCTCGGCGGCACCGGGGGTCACCGTGACCGGGCTGGTAGGCAACAGCACGAACGGCGGCGGCTTCCGATTTTTCTCCAAGACCTACATCGTCGTGGATGGCTTCACCATTAATAACACCGCGGATTACGGGGTTATCCTCACATCCTGCAACCATATCACCATCTCGAACAACCATGTCAGTCATGCGGGCACCGTGAATACTATCTTCCGCCACGGCATCTACCTGATTGGCACCACAAACTCCCTCATCCAGGGCAACACCACGGATTACAACACCATGGATGGGATCATGCTGCTTAACGGCTCGGACAACAACGAGGTCAGCAACAATATCTCGTTTGGCAACGCCGGTTGGAATCCACCCGCTGCGGGCAACCGGGACGCAAAAGGGATCGAGGTGTGGAGCAGCGATTTTAACCTGGTGCTGCACAACATCACCTATGCCAACGAAGATACCGGGTTGAATTTCTATTCGTCTTCAAACCACAACCTGGTCATTGGAAACTTGAGCTACAGCAACGGCGACCATGGCATGGACCACAACAATGCCCCCAACAACATCATCACCGGGAACACGATCTTCGGCAACGTGACCTCGGGGATCAACCTGGAAGCGGGCTCACTGGGTGCAACAGTGGTCAATAATATTGTGATGGACAACGGAGTAAACCCCCCGGATGATCCCGGACCCACCCCCAGGAAAGCCTATAACATCTTCGTGGACAGTACTTCCACAGCCGGGACGACCCTGGATTACAACCTTTACTATTTGAGCCCCACCTTGCCTGCGAAACAGGTCTGGTGGAACACCACAGGTTACGCCACGTTGCTGGCTTTCCAGGGCCCCGGGCGGGAACCGAAGGGATTGGAAGCCAATCCGCTCTTCGTCGCTCCAGCCCCGCGGGCTGTCTTCCCGATCACTGTTGTGGCTGGCGATTACCACCTGCTGGCCGGGTCGCCGGCAGTTGACAGCGCCTACTCGGATGCCTCCAATGAACCCCTGCTGGACCTGGACGGCAACCCGCGTGTGGATATGATCGCGGTGCCCAACACGGGCACCGGCAGCCGGCTGTATGATGACCGCGGCGCCTATGAATTCCAACCCCTCGCCCAGGCGATCATCTTCACCTCCACTGCGCCGGTCGGTGCGGTGGTCGGTGGACCGACCTATACCCCCACCGCCACAGGCGGCGGTTCCGGCAACCCGGTGGTCTTTAGCATCGACGCCGCCTCAACGGTGTGCACGATCAGCGCCGGCGTGGTCTACTTCATCGGCAACGGCACCTGCATTGTGGACGCCAACCAGGCAGGGAACGCGACCTACAACCCCGCTCCCCAGGTGCAGCAGTCCTTCGGTGTGGGGAAGGCAGACCAGACGATCACCTTCACCTCCACCGCCCCAACAAACGCGGTGGCAGGTGGCGCCACGTACACCTCCACCGCCACGGCGACATCCGGGCTGGTCGTGAGCTTAACCATCGATGCTAGTGCTTCAACGGTGTGCACGATCAGCACCGGCGTGGTTTCGTTCATCGGGACCGGCTCCTGCAAGGTGAATGCCAACCAGGCGGGCAATGGAATCTACAACCCGGCACCCCAGGTGCAGCAGTCGTTCGCGGTAAGCACCACCTTCGGGGATGTGCCGGTTGACTATACGGTCATGCTTGGAACGACCCCCTATAATTTGCACGGATACATCCAGCGCCTGTATATGGAGGGGTTCACTGCTGGCTGCCAGGCTTCCCCGCTGCTTTATTGCCCAGATGCCACCATGACACGCGCTGAATCGGCTGTATTTATGCTTCGCGGCCTGCTCGGTGCCGGCTATACGCCACCCCTCGCCCCCTGGGACACCTTCGTTGATCCATCCGATAACTGGGCTGCCGGAACCTGGGCTCAGAAATGGGCTCAAGGAATGTGGGATGAAGGCTTGACCGCGGGCTGTCAGACACCAACCCTTCCCCCCGCCCCCCCCGCCCCTCTGCGTTTCTGCCCCTGGGACAACTTCCCGAGGGTCCAGGCAGCCGTATTCGCGTTGAAGATCAGCCATGGCAATTCCTACGTTCCTCCACCCGCAACCGGGACAGTATTTGCAGACATGACCGACACAGTTTTCTACGGTACCAAGTGGGCCGAGCAGGCTTATGCGGAAGGTCTTATTCCAGCATGCACCACCACGCCCACAGTTAATTTCTGCCCCAATGATTTGATGACCCGCGCCTGGGGCGCGTACGTGATCGTAAAGGCCAAGGGCCTGACACCCACGATTCCCTAGAGGCAAAACCAATCAAGATTCATTGAGACCCGAAGCCTCCATGCGCTCGATCACGATCTTCTGCCCGGACAGCCATTTGGCGTATGACCGCCCCACCCTGGATACGAATGGGGTGGGCGGCGGCGTCACCACCCGGGTGCGGATGGCCTATGCCCTCGCCGCACTCGGGCACCGGGTGAGGCTGTACATCAACTGCCCGGAAGAAAATGACGAACTGGGCGTCGAGACGCGGCACTATTCTGAATTAAAAAAAGATCACGCAGATATTTTCATTGCCAGCACCAGCGGCGGAAAGTTCGACCTTTCCGCCCTGGGGGCGGCACAGGTGGAGGGCAGGTTGAAGATCCTGCTCGTCCACGGGGTCGCGAAGCCCAACGGGCTGGCCTCCTACCCCTTCGATTTTGTTTATTCCCCCAGCAATTTCATCCGCGGCAAGGCAGCCGGGGATTGGAGAATTAAAGGAGAAAAAATCTTCGTTAGCCACCGCGGGGTGACGGAAGCCAACTTCACCCGCAAGAGCGGGGCAAACCCCGCCCGCGATTCGTACGCCCTGGTTTACACCGGGCACCCTTCCAAGGGGCTGGAGACCGCGCAGGCCATCCTGCACTCCCTGCGGACCACCGACCCGCGCTTTCACCTGCACGTCTTTGGCGACGCCGGTCTGTGGGGCGAAAAAAGGGAACCGATGAGACCCGAGGCGGGCATCACATTTCATGGAACCATCGGTCAGCGAAAACTGGCGCGCGAATTGCAGAAATGTAGTTTCAGCCTCAACCTTCAGTACCGACAGGAGCCGTTCGGCATTACGATCATCGAAGCCATGCGCGGCGGCTGCATCGTCCTGGCAAGCCCGGTGGGAGCCTACCCGGAGATCATCACCCACGGCAAGGACGGGTTCCTTATCCCCGGAGACCCATTCAGTGAAACAACCCGCCGTTCTGCAGCCAATCTCATCCTTGGGCTGGCGGGCAACCCCGAGTATGCGGGTTACCTGCGCAGGAACGCGATGCAAACCCCCCTGACTTGGGACCAGGTGGCGCGGACCTGGGAAGGACACTGGGCATGGGCGCTGGCAGGTGCCGACCGGGAGTCCTTTCGAACCAGCACGGCCCTCGGCAGCTGCAACGAATGCCGTGGGACCTGGCTGCCGCTGGCAGACGGCCTGCATTGCACGCGCTGCGGGAATTATCAAAGGAAGTCCCCACCGCCGGTTTCATCATGACAGGCATTATTAATTTTCAGAAATATTCATCCAACTTTAACTCGGAGGAGAACATGCAAAAAATCCGCTCACACCACAGCCATTTCACCGCCCTGATCAGCCTGGGGATGCTGGCAGTCATCCTGCTGACCAGCTGCGCACCCGCTGCGAAGACGACCCAATCCCCCACCAACCCCCCGGCGCCGACCGCTTC
>Ga0315297_10000920_pt1 | contig 17733 bp, 35 predicted proteins | sample YL17G15_0_MG_FD_203628 | JGI IMG/M metagenome (GOLD analysis project Ga0315297, IMG submission 203628) | Sediment microbial communities from Yellowstone Lake, YNP, Wyoming, USA - YL17G15_0 | ecosystem: Environmental > Aquatic > Freshwater > Lake > Sediment | place: USA: Wyoming | collected... | reverse complement strand
CATATAAGCAATTGATGCTTATAACCATTATTATACTACAAACAAATTAAAAATTAACTGACAAAAATCACTGGAGTGAACGAGGTTGCTGCCACCAAAACATTTAAGTATCAAAAGATATCATTATATATCATGACATCTGGCAAAATGATCCATTTGAGGGTCCCTGAAAATGTGTATTCCAAACTGGAGAAAACAAGCAGGAACCTTTACTTTGACAGCGTGCAGGGCCTCATCAAGGATGTTTTGCGTTCTTTTATCCTTGAAATGAACCGCAAGGAAGCTCTTGAATGGCTGGAAAAGAATAAGGGTGCAATGAAAGGCAAAACAACGGGGCTGCAAAAAGGAGAACGGGAAGCTCTTACACAGAAGTACATTAACAGCAATTCAGATATTTTCAGGAAATACAACCTTCGCTGAGCCATAATTTGCTGGAAAATCCTTTATGTTTCTTGTTACGATGTATTCTGCACCGGCATTCCCTGCAAGAACAGCGTGCAATGCATCAGCGAGATGGAACCCTTGTTTACAAAGTTCCTTTGCTTCCTTTTCAGTACTTTCTGTCTTTGTAACAAAAATAACTTTTTCTGTATTGCCAAGTCTTTTTAAAAGCTCGAGAAATAATGGCAGTGCATTTTCGTGTTTTTCCATCTCAGTCAACAGCCAGTCCGAAACAATAATATTAAACTCGCATTTAAATGTCCTTTTTAACAGCTGGAACGCAAATTCCCCCAATGGCCTGATGTTGTCGCATCTGTCCTCAAGATAATCCATGTAAACACACGTATCGAGATATATCCTTACCATTAACCCAATATGACGTTCTTGGTTTATCTTTTTTGAGGGGTGCTGTCCAGTTTGTCCAGTAATACATTTAAACAGTGAACCAAGCAATGTTGCTCTTAAAAAAACATTGGGAAAAACTTTAAAAGGAAGTATATTTTGCAGAATACAGGTGAGGTTCTGAGGAATTAATATGGGAAAAAGAGGGCCAAAGCCAAAAATAAAAACTATTGAACGAACAGAACCGCAAATAGATTATTCTAAATGCTATCACATACTGGAAACTACAATAATGTCAAAAGGCCCTATGGAAACTCCGGATTTGTACCAAACACTTGCCAGGCACGGAATTGATCTCAACAAAGAACAATTTGATCTAGTACTTAGCCATTGCAGTCAGAACGGCCTGAGCAGTTTCTCGTGGGGATACATCATGAGCAATTATCGAATGGTAATAAGACCGCACAACAAACAAGATAACGAAAAAATCTGGGTATTAACAGACCCAGCAAAGCGAAAAAAACAGCCGCTTTCTCTTGTTGACTACGCAAGCAACTACAACCAACTAAAACAAGAAGGACTGGCTGGCAGAGTATAAAGGGGTGTTAAAATTGACAGGGATAAACGTGTATTCGATTGGATACTTCAATTACAAAGGACAAGTTGCACTGAAATCAAACAGTTCATTGGATTTCATATCTGAAGACAGGGCAGTTTACGTACCTGGCGGCGAAATAAAGAAAGGACCTGCTATTGCAGTAAAATGCTACAATTGCGATGGAACCACAGGACACATAAAAACAGGGGAACCAGCACGGATTGAATGGTCAGGCTTGCTTGCAAGGCTCGGGATTGAATCAGACAATGATCTCAAGATGGTTGGGCATGCAATAATAACCTTTGACATATTAAAGGCATGCAACTGGAACGGAAAAGTTGATGGACTTCCAAAAGAGCTGACTGCTTTACTTAAAAAATAAAGTAAATAAACAGCCTTTTTCTTCTTTTATCTGAGGTGATTACGTGAAAGCGTACATTGTATTATTAACAGCACTTATTTTTTTGGCAGTAGTTGTTCTAGGTTGCACGCAACAGTCAACTACGCAAAATAACACACAAATTGCAAACCCAGCGTCTGTATACTGTGAGAATCAGGGATACAAGACAGAGATAGTAACTGCTAGCGACGGGAGCCAATCTGGAAACTGTATATTCAAAGACAGCTCAAAATGTGAAGAATGGGCTTATTACAGGGGAGAATGCAAACCAATAACAGGCGGTGGCGTAACCACAACAACTTCAGTGAAGTTTGATGTAAAAATAGAGAACTTTGCATTTAACCCGCAGAACGCAACAATTCTTGCAGGAAACACAGTTGTCTGGACAAACAATGATAAAGTAACACATGATGTAACAATAGATAATGGATTATTTGACCATGACATAACTCCTGGAGAAAGCTTTTCATACACATTTACAGAAAAAGGGACATATGGATATCATTGTGATATACACACAGGCATGACTGGGACAATTGTTGTCCAGTAGTCTTTTTCTTTTTTTGTTTTAAAAACGTTTAAAAGCAAGTATATCTTGCAGAATATAGGTGGGGTTCTGGAGCAAATAATGCCAAGCCTTGAAGCAATTGACAGGCAATATGTCCAAAAATACAAGGGCAGATGGGTGATAGGCTTAGATGTAATTCTTGATGGGGGAATATGTACTGTAGGAAATCCAATCCCAAATAAAGGTAAGGATATTATTGCGATGGCGCCTCCGATTGGTGCAACTCCAGTTTACATGCCGCTGGAAACTGCAATAAAACTGAAAGGAAAATTAAGGATGGAAATACAATCATGCAGGCTGGAAAAACTTGCTGAACCTATGCTTTATGATACTGGAGACAAGGAAAGCCTTGTCGTGGTTTATCTGAAAAATGAATTTAAAGATGATGAAGAAGGATTTAATATCAAGCAAGACATTAATGATATTGCTAGCGTGTATGACGCACAGATAATAAGCTTTGAGCTGTCAAGAAACGGGAGATTTTATTCAATAGATTTCAGAGACGGACTTAAATTAAAGAATCATAAAAAGTGACAAGAATGAACAATCTGATAACATTAAAACGCGGAAAAGTGGCTGCAAAAATAAATCCTGAAAATGGACAGCTGGTCAGTTTAGTTTCAAACAATGTTGAGTATTTCCACGAAGGCGGGTTAACGGATTATGCAGGTGAAGGCTGGAAAAACTCAGAGATAGTCCCTTTCCCAATATTTGGTCCTGCTGCTGATTACAAAGTAAAGGTCGGCAACAATTTCTTTTCGCTTGAACAGCATGGCATATCAAGGTACACTAAACTGAACATTTTCAACGTAAAAAACAAGCGCCAGGACAAAATCGTCCTTCTGCAGGATTATGATGGTTATAAGCTGGCTAATCCAAAATATGAAAAGGATGGCGTGCATCCGCGGTTCATGAACTGGCTTCCTTATACGCTTGAAAAGACATTTGAGCTGACTGACAACGGGCTTGTCTGCGAACTTAAGCTGACAAATGTTTCAGATATTGAGATGCCTTACATGATAGGATGGCATCCAGCATTCAAGACACAGGGCAGCGTCAAGAACGGGGTTTTCATAACAGAGGGGCGAGAGGTGGCAACCCTCGAGAATGTCATAAAAGCCTCAACTGACCCGAACAAAGGAGCCTGCTATGTGCTTGGTCAAAGTTCAATAACATACCTTGACAAAGAATCTAAGCTCGGAGTCAAGGTCTCAAGCAGCGATTTTGGGGATTTTGTTATGCTTTGGAGCCCGGGTAAAAATGCTGGGATGTTCTGCATCGAGCATTCGAGCCAGGTGCCAGGTGCAGCTGAATATTTTGTTGATAAACGCGAATTCGAACTGATTGAGCCGGGCGAAACCAAGAAATACAGGATTCTAATAGAACTTTTGGCTCCTCAAGCATAAAATAGCCTTATCCTAAAATAACAGGTTTTGGCCCACCGAAAGCTTTATAAGTAATCACTAGTTAGTAGTAACAATATAAGGTGGGGCTCTATGATCGATTCTAACAACATGATACTAGAGGAAGTTTTGCCTAATGTTTTCCATATTCATATTGCTTCACCTGAGACACTGTCTTACACGTTCTTAAGGCCGCAGGAGTACTATGAATCGCCTGAATTCAAGGGTAAGATATTCACAATAGATGAATTCAAGAAATGGTATACAAATACAGTCGGAAACGGCAATTTCACTTATGTGCAAGACTGGATGGGATTCAATATACCAGGCGAAGTCCTAGAACCGTTCTTTAACGGCGATTTTGGGCAGCTTGACGGGCTTGAACAGAACCTGCTACAGATGTTTTCTGACAAAAGAGGGCAAAAGTATTATGTTATTGGCACATGCGACTGGGAAGGCAGCAATGAAACACTGCTTCACGAACTGGCGCACGGGCTGTTTTACACAAATGAGGCTTACAGGAAAGCTGTAACTGACGCTGTCATTGGCCTGGATGATGGCGAGAGGAAAATCATGGAAGAGTTCCTTAAGAAAGAAGGGGGCTATCACCCAGATGTCTGGGTTGACGAGATAAACTCCTATCTTATTGATCTTAAGTTCATGAAAGACAAGGGCATTGATGTTAACAAATTGACAAAGGCGCAGGAAAAGATGTTCAATTTGTTCGTAAACAGCGTTCCACAAGGATTCTTGCAGAAAATGATGAACCGACCTGTGGGTGTTACAGCATGAAAACACAGTGCATAACTTATGAACTGATGGAGAACATAAGGAAAGGGATTCCTAAGGAAACCTATGATGATTTGAATGCGCTGGGAAAATGCTATGAAAAGGACATTGGCGGCATAGACATGGGATTTAACTCCATTGTTTACCTTTCAGATTACCTGTTCCTGATAAGAGAAGGCAAGACAAACATTGGGTTCATTTTGGGCCAGCAGTCAGGAACCTTGTTCGAAAATGAAAAATCGTTCCAGCCCATAGCAATGTACCTGAAACCAGAATACCGGAACAAAGCTGGAAAGTTCAAGGACATAAAACAAAAGTCCCTTGAGGCATTGGTAGATATCCTTGGAGAAAAGAAGTTTGACCGTTTGAATGTAATACCAAACGGGTTTGGAAGCAGTTTTCTTGTAACAGACGTGGGCGTTGAACAGTGTTTGAAGCCCCTTTTTAGCTTGCTGCATGTCAGGGCAAAGAATTCAGAATTTAAGGATAACAAGGAACTGTTCCCGCTGGTGAGTTTTGGCAGAAACGAAATTTATGGTTCAGAATTCAATCCAATATACCTGTTTAATCCAAAGGACTACGCAGAAAAAAGCAAAGGTGTTAAAAATGGCGTCTGAACCTGATGCAAAAAAAAGGGATTTGGAATCGATATTAAAGGCTGAATCAATAAAAAAACCGTATTCCAGCTTACTGACTGAACCAACCTTAGAACTGGGTGTTGGTTTACAGGGTGGGACATTGTATGAAACACCAAAAAAGCTGAATGATTATGTTCATGCTGTCCAACCTGCTGAACCTAGTTATGAGCAGCTTGTAGATGAATTCAGAATAACTCATGATAGCAACACTTTGATGTTAACACTTGTGAAAGCGATAGAAATGAAAGACCTTCTTGTGACAGATTTGAAATGTAAAGCGCCAGACTTTGCTGATGATGTTGAAGAAATAATCAAAAAACATGCTGCTGAGTCTTTTGAAAGTGGGTTAGAGGTCGGAGGGGTAATCCTGAAAATGAAAGACGGCTCAATTGTGGAGCATAACTTCAATGTTGGAACACGTGAGAGCGTTATAACTACAAATTTGAGCTTCCCAACTGATCTGCCCAGTGGTGTTGAGGTTGTAATCAATTATCATACACATCCAAGCGGAGCTAACTTTCCAAGCACCCAGGACAGAAAATGTTTGGATAATAAGCAGTTCAACATTGATTTATTCTATGAGGAAAGGGTACCTATACTAATGGCTGTAGTTGTCAAGGACGGCATCAATTGGTACCGGTCCAGATTGTCGAAGGTGTTAACATGAATGATTCTGATAAAAATGTAAAAGGAGCTCCTACTGATGATTGGCAACTGCTTTATGTCCAGGATGGAGTTGAAACATATTGGAGAAGGGAAGCAGACAGGAAAGAGTTCAAACCAGCATTGGATATGACAGCAACTTATCCTGTATACTCAATAATCAAGCGAATCTGCAAGAAAAACGACTAACCGGCGAAAGCTTAAAAAGAAGTATATACTGCAGAATATAGATTGCGTTTGGGGTGTGAAAATATGGAAAAATTAAATAAAGATTTTTTGCCTGAAGAAACAAAACTTCTTGAGGACATCGTCAAAGAATTAGGTCCGCTGTATCCTGGAAGCAATATCCAGATAAAACAGCATGATGAAAGACGAGACGATGACCCTTGGGCAGGCATTAGTTTGGAGATGGGTACTAAAAAATTGGTATTTATCGACAAATCAGTTGGACGTTATGACATCAGTCTAAAAATAGGTTCTGATGCTGATGCTCAAGCTGCCGGAATAATAGCAAGACATTTCTCTGAATATTTTAAGAAAAATGACACTGCTAAAAAATTGACTGGTTACGATTAATGCAAGTGAGGGTTCTCGGAGATTAACATGGACAACAAGGCTAGATGTAATATTTTTTGTCTCAATCAATGTACATGCCGCCGCGGACTATTATAACACTGTCATTTATTTCGAACCATTCACCACCAAGGTCAGTCGCAGGGTATTTTGTACAAGTACCTTTGCATATTCCGGTGCAATTAATCTTAGAGTAGTACGTCTCATTGGTAAAATAGATTTTTGAATTTTGATAATTCTGTGTTACTTCTGTGTAATTCATTATACAGCTGCCATCGCACTGGTCAGAGTTTGTGCATTCCTTTCCAACATCATCAAAGGGAAAATCGCAGTAATGCTGGTAATTTGCAAAACAATAGCCTGGGCATTCCCATCTTCCACCGCTGTTTTCACATTTTTGTTCGTAAATGTCAGCAGTTGTCTGACTATTGAAACTGCAAACCCATCCTGTTTTTGTTTCTGCACAATTTGGCCAGTAAATGTATATTACTGCAACAAGTGCAATTGCAAACACGATTCCAATTACAAAATTATTCAGTTTTTTTGCCATACAAATACTAAGGCAAACGAACCTAATAAAGGGCAAAGTAAACTTCAACTTAATTTGTAGTATCCAGAAAGTTTTAAAAGCAACTATATACTGCAGAATATAGGTGGGGTTCTGGGGATAAATATGGGCAATTTGTATGAAAATTCAAAAGCATATGTACCAAAACTGCTAGAACAGCTTCCAGAACTTACCAAGATACTTGAGGATATTGGCATAGCTGAGCGTTTTCCAACTACAGTTAATAGCTATATCGATGAATTTGGTAAGTTCTTTCCACGTTCAGATCCTAAACGTATTGCAGCTGGCGCAATCTATTCTGTTATGAGAAGGAGCGGCATTTCGGGTTTTCAAAGCTACATAGTTGACCAGACAGGAGTAAGCGGAAATACCCTAAGAAAAATTGCAAGGACAATTGATGATCATTTTATACCGCGTTGAGGATTACAAAAAGTGATGATTTTATATGATTGACCAAACTCTTGAAAAATATATTACTGATACAGCAACGTATTTTTACAATAAAGAACCTGAGCAGTGGAAAGAACTGGTGTCGTGGATCTTACCTGAAGTCGGATTCAAAAAATGGAAAACTGAAACCGAAAAGATGATTGCGTTAAATGGATTGTTTCCTGACACCTCGAATAACAAACAAAGACAGCTTGTAAGAAAACTTGAAGCGTGTAATTGTTCCGGTGACGTGGCACCTGTGCTGATGGAGACATATGACACATTAACTGAAACCATAGTAAAAGAACTTAAAAAACGCTCAAAGGCCCACAAACCTTTGCATGAAGATGAACTAACAAAAATGGTTTGGAGAAGTGTATTCCTTTTGCAGCCGATTGAATTTTTTATGTTCTGGGGCGGTTGCAGGCAGGACAAAAAAGAAGCTGGAGAAAAGGAAAGATTTGCATTAGAACAGCTTGTAGAGCTTATGCCAACATCAAAGGAATTTGAAAAGTTAAATGAGATTTTTCCATATTACAATAAAGACCATGCTTACCCATACTATGTAACGCTCATATTCTGCGACGAACATGCAACTACAATAAACAGGTATGGCCAGGATGCAGTTGATGTCTATTACAATAGTTTATCTGAGATGATTAAAACTGAGTTCGGGGACTATAACATAAGTTTAGTTAAACTTTCAGATGAGCTAGAAATAGCTAAAAAAGTAAAAGCCCCACTTGTTGTTCGTCCAAAATTTGACGATCAAGATGAAAAACTTAAGGTAAAATTTCAGGAAGCTAAAAAAAAGTATGGTGAATCGTGGATCGAAAACGGGGCAGAAATATTTGAGAAAGCGCTGAAACAATATCTCTATGTGTACAATGCGCAATATGAATACTTTCTGGACTCTATGGCAAGATATCCTATACAAAAGATGGGTTTGATGTTCACTAACGAAAGTACTGGTGAAGCTGTGCTATACAATGTAGGCAGGCCAGACAAGCTCAGTCCCGAATTGTTTACTAACTTTATACAGCGTGCTTCAAAACATGCAAATATCTCTAAGAATCTTAGCGAAGAAGAAAAAAAACTGTTATCAAAAGAAATCGCTTCTGAATACATAAACTGTAGACTTGAAGAAAGTGATATACTGCAAACAATTTACAACAGGGGCATATGCTTAAGTTTTGGTGATCCAGAAAGTGAAGAAATATTTTCTCCTTTTCCTACTATATACCTGTTTGGCAGGAAAAACAAAGAAAGGGGCAACCCGTGGTTCTTTGTGGATAAAGCAAATCTTAAAAGCGATTCAAATTAATGAATGGTTAACGGGTAAGGCTTTTATTGATTGATTTTTGGAGGATAACATATGTCAGATAAAGACAAAATGATTTCAGTATTAAATGAGGTTGTTGTACCAGTTCTTCGTAGCAAAGGATTTAGCGGCAGTTTCCCGCATTTCAGAAGAATCCTAAATGACAGGGTTGACCTATTGATGTTCCAATTTAACAGATATGGCGGCAGTTTTGTTGTTGAAGTTGCCAGAGCACCGGTTAAAGGATTAATTGTCAACGGCAAAAGGATACCACCAGAAAAGCTGAATCTTTATCATACTCTTTCGTTGAATAGTTATCGCCTCGGTTCAAAACATGAAGACCACTGGTTCAGATACGGATGGCCCCAACTTAAAATTAATGAATCACTGAAGAAGATTTTTGTGGACATATACAAAAAATTAGCCAATGAAGTAGTAGAGCTTATTGAAACAGAAGCAGAAGAATTCTGGAAAAATGAATAATTCTCTGCGTTAGAATTTAGGCAATATCATGACAGATGAAGATAAACCAAAAATGGACATAGCAAGCAGTTTAGATGACATCCTTGAGCTCATAAAAGGAACCCTAATAGTTGACAGAGGAGCAACCCGCACAAGACGCGGAACAACACTGCAGAACAGATTTTTCCGACAAAGTTGCCCTTACGTCAATAAATGTGAACATAATCAATACTGCCATGGCAATGGCTCATGGGTCAAATGTGATGATTATTACCAGCGTCTAAAAGAAGACATCCTGAAATTATTGGAAGGCCAGCCTTATCAGAAACCAAAATAAAAGAGATTATTACTTGACATACTGGACAATACCTTAAAAATCATAAAGCCTTAATGCCATTTTCTTGTTATGCAGAAAAAAGTTCTTGTTGACACAAATGTGTTTGTATACTATAGCGAAGGCAGAAAGGATGCTGTTTCATTTTTCAAAAAGGTAAGATGTCTAGGCGATTTTTGCATTTATGTGCTTGAGGATGTTTATGCCGAAGCAAAGACTGTTTCGTTGAACTTTGATAAAATCCAAAATCTTATATCTGAAATGTATAGCAAAGGTATTTACCAAAGAGTAAAACTCAGCGAACAAGAAAAAGAATACGCTGAAACGCTGAATCAAAGAAGCATTGAAGAATTTGGACATATCATTGACAGGACGGACCGAAGGATTATTGCTGTTGCAAAGTTCAGAAATTTGAAGATATACTCTAATGACAATGAACTTCTGATTCTTGCACAAAAGGAAGGTGTTGAAACATATTAGGGCATTTTCTTTGTCTGCTCATGGAGCCACTTTTCGTATTCTTTCTCGCTAAGACTGCTGGTCAGACTCCTTAAACTGCGCACAGCTTTGACTGCATCCTTATTCTGTTTATAGTTCATCCTGATTTTCGAGATCTTGTACTTTAACAAAGCGTCTCTTATTGCGGCCCTGAAAAAGTCAGCTTCATTAAGGAAAGTGCCATTTACAACATCATGAACTTCATTTGCCATCTCTTTGGGAAGGCGCGTACTGATTACAACCTGTTTCATGTTTACAATTGTAAACATTTAAATTTATATACTTTTTGCTCATTACTTGACATACTGGACAACACCTTAAAAATCATAAAGGCAAAACTTCTTTATTTTTAATATGAGGTGGTGCCATGAGTTATCTGAGACCTGCGTATCCATTAACACACGTAGATGGTGAATCTTGGAATTACATCTGACTCAAACTCATCACTTACAAACAATGGATAACTATATAAATAAGTAACTATTAATTATTAGTTAATAACTAACTGATATGGAGTGATAAACATGACAAAACAAACTCAAATGGGAAGATTAGAACATTCACCTACTCTTAATACTGTCTTTATGGTAGAACATATCCTAAAAAATATGGATGAAAGCGCAATAACAATAGCTGAACTTAAAAGAAGGCTTCCAAAACAAATTAATCACAACACCCTGAAAATAATCTTAGAATATCTGGAAGAAAGCAATAAAATATTAGTGACAATGAAAGGTATAACCTGGATACACAACACAAATCAAAATCTTAAGAAAGCAATCGCTGCAGGTGCAGAGCTTTGAAAGTTATAAGGGTCATACTCTCGCCTGAGGCAGAGGAAGTTTACAAATATCTCAATGAACAGGCGCCTGACTCAAAAACAGAAAAGATAATTTTTAATGCTTTGAACAAAAAGGTCGAGTTACTGAAATCCAATCCGCACTATGGCGATGCAATAGCCAAGAAGCTCATACCTGAAGAGTACAAACAAAAGTATGGCGTTACAAATCTTTTCAGGATAGAGTTGCCTAACTTTTGGCGGATGCTTTATACTCTGACAAACAATGAAAGTGAAATAGAGATCATTGCTTTTGTTCTTGATATTATAGACCATAAAAAATATAACAAAAAGTTTGGATATAAAGAAAGATAATTCTTGTATTATTTGTAAGCAAAGTGTCCCCATGAATCCCCCGACTCAGATATTTACCAAAAACCCGAATAAACACTTATTACTGGAAATACTGGACAGCACCTTAAAAATCATAAAGGCAAAATGACAACAAGTACTTAATGGTCAATCTTTATTTTGATGCAAACGTATACTTAGATTATTGGGAAGACAGAAAAGATAATCTCAGACCAATTGGCGAATTTGCATACAGCCTTATGCGCAGGGCAATCAATTGTGAATTTGTTGTTTATTATTCTGATCTTGTATTCTTTGAAGTAAGCAAAAGTTGCAGCATACCAAAAGAAGAAGTGTTTGAGCAGATGTTCAGGCCGCTGGAGAGGATGGGTAAACTCAGAATGATCACATACAATTATGAACCAGAAGCAACCCTGCTTGCAAGGGAAAAGAAAATTCCAAAAAATGATGCGATTCATCTTGTCCTTGCTGAAAAATGCAATGCAATACTCGTATCACGGGACAATCATCATCTTGATCTAAAAGACCAGTTTAGAGTTATGAAACCTGAAGAGCTTTAGTGCTTTTTCTGCTTGAGGAACTCTTCGTATATTTCTGCACGCCTTTCTTCGGTGAGCTCTTTTACCTTGCCTTTCCCTTTGCCAAAGTTTGCCCGCAGCATTGTAAGCGCTTCCCTGCGGTTCTCTTCCTCGACCTGCTTGCGCACAGCTTCGCGTATGAACTCAGTGCGGGAAGAATAAGTTGTTTCCTTGACTACGTCATCAATTGCTTTTATCAGCTTCTCACCTATCCTTATGTGGACCACATCAGATGCCATAACAATAATGTATACATTTGTATATATAAGGATTTCGGGCATTACTGGACATACTTGACATGCCCTCAAATTTGATAAAGGTAAATAGAATTAATTTATATTAATGCAAAAATTTGTGGAGCTATAAAATGAAACGTAGCGATGCAATAAAGAAATATGGTAAAAAAAATGTTCAGCAAAATGCAGAAGCATCTGAACGGAATAACTATCGCTATTATAAATGGAGAAAAGGATATTCCTGAATCTGATCTTGAACTGGCGTATAAAATAGTAAAAGGGAAAAAAGTGCATCCGCTGGAGTGGGACTGAACAGAAAAGTTTATATATTATATAAATATATATAATATATAAGTATATATAACAAAGGTGATGAATGTGGAAAAAGCAACAATGATGCACAGCCCAACACTTGAATCTGTGATTATGGTGGAAAAAACAATACAAAAGCACTCTCAGGAATGCGGTAAGTACCAACTGTGGAAAAAACTACCGAAGAAAATGATGTACCAGACATTCCAGACTGTATTGAGTTACCTTGAGGAATCAGGAAAGATAATGATAGACAAAGATGGGATTGTAATCTGGACATATGATCCTGAAACCATAAAGAAACTTTTTGCGCGGGGGCTTGTAGTCAGATGAGCAATGGAATACTTGTAGCATTTATTTCTGAAAAGCTGAAGACAGAGTTCGAGTCCTTAGAGAGCGGTAAGTTGAGGATCAGCAGCTTTATGCTCTTATTAACCGTGCAATTGAAGACCTTAAGACCAATCCACAATGCGGAATCAGAATTTCTAAGAAATTATGGCCAAAGGAATATATACGGAAATTTGGTATAACCAACCTCTGGAAATATGACTTCCCAAATACCTGGAGGCTTATTTACACAATAAAAAGTGACCAAATCAGGATAGTTAACATTATTCTTGAATGGTTTGACCACAAAGGGTATGAAAAAAGGTTCAAGTATTGGTTCTAAAAGGCGCGACCACATTTACATACACAAAAAAGGAATATAGGCGACAGGTTTAAGCGAGAGGTTTTTGGTGTTGAAAGCAAAATATTAGGTGTCCACAAAATGATAACTTTTATAAATGTGGGCACCTTTGAGTAATATATGTACATTGAAAAGAGGAAAGTCGGAAAGAGTATAAAATATTATCTTGTCTATTCCTACAGAGAAAAAAAAGAAGTCAAAAAAATACGCAGATATCTTGGAATAAACCTATCTGCTGAAGAGTTGCAAAAAAAACGAGCAACTGCAGAAATCCAAATAAAAGAGAAACTCGAACAGCTGAATACTGAAATATTTAATTTCTCGCTGTCAAAAAAACAGATAGAAAAGCTGAACAGGTATGATAGCAAAATAAAAGTCTGGCACCTTGAGGACTGGAGCTGGAAAACTTTCACAGAACAGTTCGTATACAACACAAATGCCATAGAAGGATCAACAGTCCAAGAAAAAGACGTCCCTGAAATTTTGCACAGAGATAATCCCAAAGATTCAGAAGAAAAAGAAACAAAAGGTGTTGCGAAAGCTGTAAGTTTAATCAGAAAAACAAAGGAAGACGTTTCTCTGGGATTAATCAAAAAGCTTCACAAATTGTGTTTTAAAGACTCGAAATCGTTTGCCGGAAAAATCCGCGGGGTCGACGTGACAGTCGAAAACATATACGGAGAAATATTGCACTGGGGAGCTCCTTTTGCACAGCTGCCTTCCTTATTGGATGAAATGATTAATTGGTACAAAAAGAACAAAAATATGTTTAAACCGCTTGTACTGGCAGCAATAATGCACAACCAGTTTGAGCATATACATCCTTTCCAAGACGGCAATGGAAGGGTTGGCAGACTTTTGTTAAATTTCATACTGATAAAAAACAAGTATCCCCCGATAAATATTTCCCTTGAAAATCGAGCAGAATACTATCAGACTATGCAAGAATATTCAAAAAGCCAGAATCTGAAGCCCACGATGCTGTTCTTGATAAAGCAATACAAAAAAACACTTAGACAGGTGTCCACAAAGAAGAAAAAGGCAAAAAAAGTAGTCACCTGAATTCTGAAAGTCAATAGTTCTTTGAGCCTCAGCTTCTTGGTTCGTTTAACCGCCAGGTTTAATCGTCATTTCTGATAAGTCTTTAAATCAGGGGATTACTTGACATACTGGACATGCCCCTAAAACTCATAAAGGTAAAATGTATCATCGTTTGTGTGAAGTGATTAACATGAAAGTTTACCTTGTCGGAGACCAAGGACCTGAACATAATTCTATCATAAGCATTCACAAAACTAAAGAGGGTGCTATTAAGGTGTTTCAAGCAAGAAGAATGAAATTACTTGAAGAAGCTAAAGAAGGACTTAAACGCGAAGCCAGTGGATACATGAAAGAAATGTATGAAACAATTGTAAAAAATCTGAACGAGAAAGATCCTGACAAGATAGATAATTATCCCCAGGAAACACCGTACATAAGGGAGATGAACGTCCAGGAGTAGAACGACATTGTTTGTGTAGTATTACAACAGAAAGGCTTAAATATCCATACTTGATTAATATTACACAAGGTGATTAAATGAAAAAAGAAGTTCATCTCATCGCTGCAAAAGCGCATTTGGCAATTGCAGGAGAGTATGATAAAAAACTTGCAACAGATAGTACCGATGAAAAAGAAGCGTTCAGAACTGTTGCTGCACAGAATTATTTTTACACATTAACAAATTTTATAGAAGCAAAGCTTGCTGAAAAGGATGTCCATTCATTCAACCATGAGAACAGGATGAAACACATGATTGCACAGCAAAACTTGTTTACTCCTGATCTTATCAAGGGATATGATGATGTCTCTGCAATACGCGGAAAAGTGGCATACCGTGCAAAGAACGGGAAAGATTACGCTAAGCTAAAAACAATCGCTCTTCTTGCAGCCAAAGAGATTGGTGTGTAAGATGGACCTGATATCAAAAGCCCAGAAAGAAGGATTTGGCGCTGCAGTTGAAAGCCTGATAGAGACAAAAAAAGAGTATGATAACGCAGAAAGTATTTTCATTTCAACAATAACTGCAAACAAAAGTGTAATTGCTGCCTGGATTTATGGTTCCTTTGCAAGGGGAGATTTTACAAGCCGCAGTGATATTGATTTTTTTGTACTGGCTGAACAGCCTAGCCAGATAGAGAAACATATGAAAGAAATTGAAAAAGAAATACTTTCAAAAACAGGGAAGAATACACACATTGAACTGCAGGGAACTCGAGTCAAAGAAGAGGACAGGAGCCTTATAAAAACCATTCTGAAAGAGGGCAAACTTCTTTTCTCACGCAGGAATTTTATCTGGGAAGGGCAGCAACTCGGGCTTAGGCCGTATTACATATATAAATATGATATAACCAGCATACCTGCAAGCCAGCGGAATAAACTCACGCGTGCATTATACCCCTCAAAATCATGGTATTACAAAAAAGGAAAAAAGATTCTTAAAGAGTATCTTGGAATGAAAAACATTGTCAGGCTTGGCAAGGGTTGTGTAATGGTTCCTGCACAGAATGAAAAAGAACTATTAAAGGTTTTTCGCAGTATTGGTATAAAACACAATCTAATCAGGGCTGTTTGGGTTTAGCAATCTTTTGAGCAAGTGATTCGCGAGCGATTACTTGACATAGTGGACAGGCCCTCAAATTTGATAAAGATAAACATCTTAATTTATTGTATGGCTGATAATTCTATCATCTCTGAAAAGGCATCTGAAAAACAAAAACAGATAATAAAACAATTCTCAGATTTCCTAATAAAATTAAATAAAACAATAATAACAAGTTCTGGAGGGTCTATTGGCAAAGTTAATGACGCCAACCTCGAATTCTCGATTTGGAGATCTCTTGTAGACATGGAAAAAGAAAAGACAGACGAACGAAAACATCTTGTTTGGGCAGCAAGTCTCTTAAAGAATGTAGCAATATCTCATCCCTTTACAGATGGAAACAAAAGAACTGCATATGTTGCTGCAAAGATGGTCATGTCTATAGATCCTGTTTGTCCGCGTTATTTGAAAGCACCCTATGGCGAGAACACTGTAAAATTTATAATAAAAATTGCTAAAGGGAACGTACAGCCAGATGAAATATCTAAATGGTTGGAGAAAAATTCACAGAAAGTAACAAAAGAAAACCCTGAACTGAGCAAAGAGCTTAAAATGTTCCTGGATGATCTCTTTGAATTGACACGATTTAAAAAGGTTTAAATAACTTAGAAATATAAGTTACTAGTGGTACCATGGCAAAAACAAAAATGACTGCTGTTGAAATGAAAAAAGCGATTGAAAACATGACTAAGATAGCCCATAGAATCATAAAAGAGGACTCAAAACTTCTAAAAGAATTATCCCAACACTAAGTAGTGAGTTACTTCAAATGAAGCGCGAAAAAAGTTTGTTTGTAGAGTACTTGGGAGACAGCCCGTATGTAAGAGTGCTAGACTACTTTATCATGAATGATATCTTTGACTGCTCGCTTCAGGACATTGCAGACTATACAGAACTTTCGCGCAATACAATAACAAAGGTTTTAGGACAGATGTTAAAACTGGGCCTAATAAATGAAACACGGGAGATAGGGCGGGTTAGGATGATGCAGCTCAATAAGGGCAACCCCTATGTTGCATATCTAAAAACACTGGACATAAACCTGTCAAAACAATATTCTAGTACTGCTCCAACAAAGAACAAGCGTGCTACTCCTGCCTGATCAAGCAGCGCGACCACATTTGCACACACAAAAAGGAGATGTAGCGTATATTAGACGAATGTTTTTATCTAATATTTTTTTCGTTTAGAAATCAGCTCTTTTAGAAATGATTCTCCACCTACAGATTTTGCATACTGGCCTAATTGCTGCAACAGCGGAAATTCACGTCCCTGGAGATATGCACTTTTCGGATGCTGTCGTGCTTTATTCTGAGCAAGCATCCATTCATCAAAATATTTTTTTATATTACATCGATGCTCTTTTCTTTCTTCTTCTCTTATTTTTGCTTCAGCTATTTCTCGTTCTTTCTCTGCCGCTTTTTCTTGTAGCATTATACGTTTTCTTTCTTCTGCTGTTTCTTGTAGCATTATGGGTCTTCTTTCTTCTCGTCTTTTTGCTTTAGCTATCTCTCGTTCTTTCTTTATTATCTCTTCGCGTTTTTTTGCTTCTTCTTCGCGTCTTTTTCTTTCATCTTCTTCTTTTTTTCTTTCTTCAGGTGTTTTCCTTGCTTCTTTTGCCTGTCTTTCGCTTATTTCTTCTAATTTTTCTTGTTCAGCTTTGCTTTCGCTTTCTTGAATCTCCTGGCGTCTTATACCTGATGATTCATTCTCAATGGTGTCATTCATGGCAATCCTCTTTTCGCAAATTTGTTTTAGTGCATACTTCTTTATATACATTTTGTCTCTTGATAGTGACTAACTCATTTGACACATAGCTTAGTTGATGCGTGCTTACGCTGTCCTCAGAAAAAACCAAAATAAGATATCACTGCTCATTTTTTGTCTTTATCTGCAAGGAATGGTAGTATCACTATCTCCCATCTTTTCTGTCTTCCGTCTGGATAATTTTCTGCACATTTGTAACAGTTCCATATTTCTATCTGACCTGTTGTATCCCCAGTAATACACCTAATTGTCATGGGTTCTTTACAATGGGGACATTTTGGCGGATCATTTGTCATTTTGTTTACCCCCTATCCTATGTAGTTAAACTGTTGTT
>Ga0315297_10000919_pt1 | contig 17735 bp, 26 predicted proteins | sample YL17G15_0_MG_FD_203628 | JGI IMG/M metagenome (GOLD analysis project Ga0315297, IMG submission 203628) | Sediment microbial communities from Yellowstone Lake, YNP, Wyoming, USA - YL17G15_0 | ecosystem: Environmental > Aquatic > Freshwater > Lake > Sediment | place: USA: Wyoming | collected... | reverse complement strand
CGCCAGATATGTTTTAGGGACTGCATCGCGGAACGGATCGATAGGCCGGTGGCGTATCCTTCACAGAGAATATCCGGCCCTTGCCTGCCGATCAGGTATTCGGCGCCTTTGGTTCGCTGCCCGTACAGGAACTTTTTATTGCCATCCGCATCGATTGTTTGCATTCCGATCAGACGGTTAAGCTCATCGTACATAGGGATCACCAAGTGCTCGGTCTGGTCGTGGCACCAGACTAGCCCCTTCTCGTCAGGAAAACCTTTCTTCCGAAGGTAATCATGGCGACCATAGACGCACCGATTTAGGATCATTGACGCCCGCATTGCTGCGTTTTCCTGCAAGCGTTTGCGCTCTTCTGCTGCCTGAGTCAGTGCCTGCATGGTCACGCGAGGGTCGATCTTGATCGGCGTATTTTCACGCCAGAATATAACCTCTGTGTGGACGGCATGATCTTGCAGAAAGCCGTGATCGCCCATCCATTTGACTGCACCGTTACGCTTCTTTGGGTGGCTCTCTGTCGGGTATCGCTCCCACATCCCGAGCCGGGGTGGGTGAGTAATCATAATGCCCTGGGCCATGCAGAATTCGATGAAGGTCATTTTCTTTTGACCTTCCGCAAGAAAGCATTTAATAGCTTTTGGCAGAACTTCTCAAAAGCCTCATCAGGACACAGGATTTTCTCGTCATCCAGCTTTCTTGGCCATACGTTGTACTTTTCACGATACGTATGCGCCGCTCTCCCTGGCGACCAGCCATCAATCATTACTTTGTAACGGCACATTGACCAAAATATCTGCTTGTCGTCTCTCGTTCCGACGGCTAACTCTTCCATCTCGCCGGGAATTGACTCGACCATACTGGGCTTTTCTCGTACAAACCCGCAGTGGCCACAGGATCTCCAGCCACGAACCCACAATATCTTGCAGCCTGGACACTTGCTGTCCTCTTTCTCGCGTGGTGTGGGCTCTTTCTTTACGCGCTCGGCCCCATCATCGAGAGAGTTGACGCCGTTTTCGTAGATGCCCTCCCAGTCCTCACGGAATCGCAGGTAATTCCCCGAGAAATCCAGCCATAGGCCGAATTCCTTACCCGGCGAACCGCGCATGACACGCCCCATCTGTTGTATATGCGAGGATAATGATCGGGCGAATGGCCTTGCCGATACTCCAATTAAAACGTCTGGGCAGTCGAACCCCTTGGTGAGAATATCTGTTGCAATAAGGCCATGTATTTCCGTATCCGGCTTTTGAAAGTCAGCAATCAAGTCTCTCTTAAATTCCGAGTCATCTTTGTATGATACGCAAACAAAGTTATATCCTTGCTCCTGAAACTTTCTTGATAGCTCAGTGCCATGAGCAACGCCGCTACTGAAGACGATAGTTTTGGCTGGCCTTCCGAAGACTCGGTGGGTCATTGCTGCCCACTCCGCTACTACGTCACCGACGATCTTGATGCCGCGCTCTCCTGCTTCGGCGCCCGACCATTCACCGGCGACCTTCTTGGCCCCGGTCATATCGACTTCTTTTGAGATGAACACCTTCAAGGGCACGAGCACGCCCTGATCGACCAGTTGTTTGGTAGTGCAGGTGCTTACGATGCCGTCATAGGTCTTGCCTAGGCCCTTGGTGAATGGGGTGGCTGATAGCCCTATCACCCTGATCTGAGGGTTCTGCTTAATGAATTCGAGCGTTTGGGCACGAGTGCAGTGGGCCTCATCAATCACGAGTAGTGTCAGCCCTTCGATGTGGCCGCGCTTCTCTACGGTCTGGGCGCTGCACACCTGGATGTGCTCGTAGGGCCGGAATCGCCAGTGCCCGGACTGCAGAACCCCGTGACGTATCTCGTACTTGTCCAGTCGCTCGGACATTTGATTGACCAGTACAACCCTGTCCAAGATCATGGCTGATCTGTTGCCCCTCTCGCGGGCTTTATCGAGCATGTAGGCGGCGACCTCACTCTTACCGCCTCCGGTAGCCAAGTAAAGCATTTGCGCCTTCTTACCGGCTGCAAAGCCCTCCCTGAGCTTGCGGATGCTCTCCTCCTGGTAATCGCGCAGTGTCAGCATTTCCCCTCCAAAGTCGCAATCCTACGCTTCAATCGGCGGTTCTCGGCCTGGAATTGGTCGCGTGACTTGGCAAGGGATGCCACCTCAACATTCAAGACGGCTATAAGGTCGCGCTGCTCATTAAATAACTGCTCTGCTAGTTGTTTGTCCTCGTCTGTGGCATCCATGAAGTGCAATGCCAGTTTTGTTTTAAGTGTCGTATTTTCTTCGGTTAGAACTTCAATCAAGATTTCGTTGTCCATTTGCTCAGTTTTTATTTGTTTGTAGGTACTGAACTGCTATGACGCTTGATCTGCGGATATGTTATTTAATGGCCTCCAATATGAAATAGAATGTTTCTTTTTCTACCGCGTAATGCACAATCTCGAAGTCTGCTTTGTAGCAGTATCTAAAATCACTGATGGCTGTCTTGCCCACCTGCTCTTCGTAGGTCTTTTGTCTCAGAAACGTCAGCCAATTCGGGTGGAATATCCGCGTGTGGCTTGGGTCGCCCCATGCCCACTCTGAATTTGGCGATGGCACAGAGGCAAAGAACCGACCGCCAGGCTTGAGGATACGGTGAAGCTCCTCGAACTGCCTGAACAAAAACTTGTAGTCTCCTTGCGTTCCGACGTGCTCAAGCACTTCATAGGCATGAATTTCATCAAATGTGTTTGGGTCAAACGGAAGAGGCATCACATTCAAATCCCATACCTTATCTGGATTGTGATCTGGGTTAATATCCAACGTAATCAGATCGCTCCACTCCGAGTGACCCGGAATGTATAACTTCTTTTTTCTGTCGGCACCGCAACCAATAAGTAGTTCTGTCATTTTGCGTCTTGTTTGTTTAGTGTGTTTGAAGCCACTTCATAGTCTTTGAATACAACACCCTTGCACGGAATTTCTTCCAGCCCAAGCTCGCGCGCTTCTTCTGGATAAATGGCTGGCTTCTGCTCCATCTCCTGTTGCACGTCCGTCAGCCGCTGCATAGCACCCTCCGCAAGCGCAGCGCGGAGACGATGCATCTCGGCCATGTGCTCTCGCAAGGACTCGCGCAGGGCTTCCACTTCAGACCAGTCTTGCGTATCAGCTATGGCTGCGCGGAGGGCGGTGATCTCCTTGCTCAGATCAAGAAGGTCGGTTTCATTGCATATCGGCAAACCATCGTTATCTTCCAACGCTTTTAAGGCCATCTTCATCGCTTCAATGCTCATTCTTTATCTCCCAATTCATTCCGCGATCTCCACTTCAGTCCATGCTGCCAAGTGCACCACGTTGCCATCGTCGTCGGTGCAGTAGCTATACATCCCATCGATATGGTCAAAGTTCAGACGCAATACGTTGTCGTCTCCGAGCTTGACTACGATGCGCGTGTTTCTGGGGACGTCGTAGAGTTTCATGCAACTTTGCTCCCGAGCCAGATCATGCCTGCTGCCAATGCTGCGGCACCGGCAGCGGCGCCAAGTCCGATAGGCCCAAGCGCGACCATCGAGATAAACCCGGCAACCACGCCAACGCTGGCCAGCAGCACACCTCCCGCCATCAGGAATTTCTTGAACCCGCTCGGAGGGATTACCGGCTCGCTTGAGCTACGCGACAGGTTTGGGGCTTGGGCTGGTGCAGTAGCAGCAGTTTTCATGGCGCGGGCCATTTGTGCGGCTTTAACGGTGGGTTCGAGGGGGTTGTCGGTATTGCGTAGCGTAGTGCGGTCCGTGCGTGGTGCGGATATAGGTCGCACGGGGCTGGTCACTGAGGCTTCGGTTGCTGCTAGCGAAATGCGTTCGATCTTCATGGTAGTTTCTTTGGTTAATAATTCTGTTGTGTTGAATGAAATAGATTGCTGAAACAAATGCACAGATACCGGTGATAACGAGTGCGCCGGGGCCGAATGCCGGGATCAGCGCCAAGCTGCCTATTGCACACCACGCCATCGCTCTTCCCGCTGCTTTCGCTGGGGTTTCCGGTGTCTGGTAGATCGGTCTTGGGGGAGGCTTTTCCGGCTTCTTTTCCACGAGCGCCTTCTTTGCTTGCGACGTTTTCAGCACTGACTCCAGCCGGCTGGCGTGTATCGTTGGGCGAGTGGCGCTGATAGGATCGGAGTTACGAAACGTCTTTGTCTGCACCACAGGGTCAAAGTGCACCCGGCGCTGGGCTGTGGGCTGATATGGCCGAGGCGACACGCGGTCGATGTTCATGATATCAGCCTGACCATAAGACCTATTACGACTACAGCCAGCGCACCGAGGATGCCGCCCATAATCACGCCACTGCCGTAGCCCTCGGTGTAGCCTTCGTCAAACACGGTACTAAATTCGTCGTCTGTCATTGCTGCTTCCTTAAGTTGCACGTCCTGGTTAGTCATATACGTCCATTCCTTCCAAACTGCTATGTTGCATACCATCCTAACAGGTACATTATAAGGCAAGATAGTGCCATAGGACACCAATTCAGCTACTTTTACGACCGTTCTATCAACTTCTACTACTTTGCCTGTAGAACTTGCTACCTCTCGCCAACAATTGACCGAATGTGCATCAACTGCTCACGCTCAATCTCAAAACGAGCCAGCAAAACGTGCTGACACTCTTCCCAAGGTGGGCAAGAGCAAGCGGCATCGGGCAGGGAGAAGTCAGTTCGTGGAGTCGTTGGGCCGACAATAAAATCCGTGTTCTTTTCCGCCAGTCGCTTCATTGCCTTTTCATGGGCTTTCTTCGACTTCACTTTTCGTGATTTCTTTGCGGACGATAGATTGGCCTTAACTGCCTCAGTCTTTACCTCCACAGGCTGTCTGTAGGGCTTGGCAGGCCGTCTCAAGTGTTCAGGCATCCACTTTAGAAGCGGCTCCAGTCTGTCTATGTTCTCAACGTACCATGTCTTTCTGGTCGCATCCCACATGGCTCCGTATCGCTTGGCCTGGTCTTTTTCTGCATACGGTACGTTCAGATTGACACGCATTAGATCATCCCTTGGCAGCAGTTAGCAGTTAGCGGTTTTTAGTTACTCTACGGGGACATGTCCGATTGTTAGTAGTTAGCGTAGTAATCGGACGTGGCTCCGGAGGCAAGGCAAAAATCTTCCTAGGGGCATCAGCACGAACGCTGAACGCCACCCAGGATTTTTTGCCTGGCAATACTCCGCAAGGAGGCAAGAAAACAACTCAATACGTCTTGCCTAGCAACCAATAAAACGGTCACCCATTATCAGCATCGCTACCCGCGTATTGTCTGCGGAGAGTTTGGTGGACGCTTCACCCGAGATACTTACACCGCAACACCGTCACCTTAAAGAACGGATTCGCGTTGCCATCCAAGGCAGCTTATCTTTCTCAGGCACCTTCTTCACCTTGTCGGCTAAACAGTCTTCTGTCCGACACTTCAAGCTCAAGCCAGAACGTCTTAAGAACACCCGCAGGTACTACATCTAATATCAGACGGAAGTGAGCGCGCCCGATATTCGACTTCCTGCCCACGGGTAACAATTGGTTCCATATCCCGATAGACTCTTGTGCTTGTTGGGCGCCAGAAAAGCAAAAACCCCAGAACGCTTAAGTGGGGCATGGCCCTGGCATGGGCAACCAACAATGCGGGCTATCAACGCACTACTGATTACACATGCCCCACTTGAACATTCTGGGGTAAGTGTTTGATAGCTGAGACATTGCTGGGATGCCGCCCAACAAGGGAAATCATGCCAATCCTGCTGCACCGTGTCAAGGGGTTTTGACGCCCCCTGACAAAATAATTTTAGTAGCAGCTCGTGTTGCAGCTATTACCGTAGCAGCAAGTGGTACAGGTTGTGTACTTGCCGTTGATGAAAAATGTCTGATAGGTGCAGTTTGCCCAAGCAGCCAGGGGGATGCCGATCAGCGCGAGGCCGACGATGATTTTGCGTTTCATGATGTACCTTTCTCGGTTTTGCTGACGGATGCCAGCAAGGGTGAGCACTGCGCCTTGAGAGTACAACTAACCCGAGAAAGGTTAGGCTCACAATGCTCACTCTTGCTGGTGCTGGCGGAAGGAATCGAACCCTCGACATCTCGATTACAAATCGAGTGCTCTGCCAACTGAGCTACGCCAGCGACAAGCCCCGACCGAAGCCGGGATAGACGCTTGCCACCCCTTGCGAGGCATTCCCCTTTAAGGAATCAAAAAAATGGCCCACAAGCTGCGGGCCAAAATACTGCTTTCCACAAAACCGGAGATACGACAAAACGAACTCTACACCAGACTCTTTATAACTGCAAGGGCGGCGTCGATGCTATCTACCACATAGGCCGGGCAACGATTGATTTTAAAGACCAAATTTATTTCTCATCAGTCTCTTTGCTCAACTCAACTGCGCCGCCCCGCACGAACTTGATGCTCTCAAAGTCTCCCTTTGCAAATCGCGCGGCCTCTTCCACAGTGTAGATCAGATAGACGGGGCCACCGCTCCACGTTTCAATCCATTTCGTCTGGACTTTATTGAGCCCGCGCCTTCCGTATCCTGTCTTCGGATTTTTTATATCGAACAAGTGCCATGCGTTATTTATCCATGCTACGCCATCCGGTATTCCGTTGCCAGCCTTGCTCATGTCATAAACAGGGCAATGCTTTCGCAATTCATCCACAATTTCATTATGGTTCGCATCTTTTTTTGCGCCGTATCTCATGGTTGCCTTTGACGATGCCAGTCCAGCTCTAAATGGGCCGCCGCTGATTTTGAAACACCCGTAAGAGCAATACATCTTTTTCTGAGAAGCAAAATATCGAAACTTTGTTTTGCATACAAGACATTCTTTAAACAGTTGTTTTTTAATGCGTTTTTGATTTGCGCAATCTTGTGAGCAAGTCGTTTTTTTGCTAGTTCGATTGCAACGAAATTCTGCTTGGCAAAAGGCACAAATTTTTGTTTGCGGCTGTTGTCTCGGCTTTACTATCTTGACCTTTAATTTAGTTTTGGTTTCAACATAACATCGTTGAGAACAAAACTTTCTTTTTTTGTTATAACTTGAGTATGTGCGCTGGCAATGATTACATATTTTAGTGCACGCGTTTTTGTAATTTGGATTGCCCTCGCCTTGCGCTCGGTCTCTCCGTAATTTGTGCAAACATTCCGCTGAACAACATTTGATATGCTTATATGTACGCGGAACAAACTGTGCCAAGCAAATTTGGCATAGCCGCACACCTGGCCCCGCCACAATCCCCTGCTCGTTGTCATCCCGCCTTGCTGCTCTACGCATATGCCCTCAGACACGTGTATAATCTACCACCTAGATATTGCACCGACCTGACTGTTACCTTACTATGAGGGCTGGAGGAAACATGAAACTAACCAACAAACACAATCTGCCGGAAACAATTATCAACGTGTTGAGGCGCCCGCAATACTCAAAGGGTGTCGCTCACGCCAGTGCCACGGAGCTGATGTCGTCGCCTCGCGTGGTGCAGCTTCGTCGTCTCAATTGGGATGACATTGAGGAAGACGCATCTGACATGGTGTGGAGCCTGTTCGGTTCCGCGCTGCACAACATCTTACAACATGGCAAAGGCGAATCTCACATTGTTGAGGAGCGTTTGTTTGCTGATGTGGATGGCTGGAGAATAAGTGGTGCTATCGATCTTCAGGAATTGACTCCGAATGGCGTCGTAATCAGCGACTACAAAGTAACCTCTGTGTGGTCAGTGATGAATGCCAAGGAGGACTGGCAGCGGCAACTCAACATCTACGCTTGGCTGGTGCAGCATTGTAAAAACATGCCGGTGGCCAAGGTTCAGATCGTGGCTATCTTGCGTGACTGGAACCGGCGCGAAGCAGAATCCAGGGATGATTATCCACCGTCCCCGCTTACGGTGGTCTCTGTTCCTTTGTGGCCTATGGATGTGCGTGAGGACTACATTCGCAAGCGCGTTGAATTGCATTCTGACGCCCTGCTTAATGCAGAAATCGGCCATCCTTTAGCCGACTGCTCTCCCGATGAAATGTGGGAAAAGCCGACGACGTGGGCCGTGAAAAAGAAGGGCAATAAGCGTGCGACTTTTGTGTCTGTTGAGAAGGATAAAGCCGAGCAGAAAGCTCAAGAGATGGGTGCGGCGTATGCTGTTGAAGAGCGTCCAGGTGAAAGAACCCGTTGTGACAAATTCTGCTCGGTTTCACCGTGGTGCGAGCAATACAAAACTTACAAGGAATCAATGAATGTCAGTGCACAAGAAGTTGATGGAAGCGCGGATTAAACTGAACTCGCATGCCCTTAAGAAGTCAGGGCATAACAAGTTTAGTGGATACCATTATTTTGAATTGGGTGATTTCTTGCCGCACATTCAGGGGATTTTTCACGAAGTTGGTTTGTGTGGTGTTGTGTCTTTCAATACCGACTATGCCGAGTTGTCTATTGTCGATACTGAAGATGGCACACAAATCACCATTTCTTCACCGATGGCTTCTGCCGAACTGAAGGGTGCTCATCCAATCCAGCAGCTTGGTGCAGTCCAGACCTACCAGCGCCGTTACCTCTGGATGACAGCACTGGAGATCGTGGAGCACGACGCTATTGATGCGGGAACGGTCGAGCCCAAGACGCCAGCAGCGGCGCGGGTTTCGGAAAAGGTTACGCCTGTTTCGGCCAAACAAGCACAACAGGTAGAGCCTTCCCCTGGGTCACTGAATATCCCAGCAGACACTAAGAACTGGTTACAAGCGGTAGTGGATGCCACAGGGATTGCGCTCGATCTTTGCAAGACAGCAGATGATGTTATGTCAATCTTCAAGAACAATCGCAGCATCTATGATCGCCTGAAGTCTGAGCAGCCGGATATTTATGAAAATGTTATGTCTTTGTTCAAAACCATGAAAGAGAGCTTTAAGTGACCACGCTTTATCCCAACTCCGGTGCTTTGTTCCCGAATGACAAAAAGCTGCACGAAAAATCACCTGACTTTCAGGGTGATGTCAGCGTTGAAGTTTCCTTTCTTCAAGACCTTATCAAGACCGCCGACAACGGCTTGGTCAAGATTCGACTCGGTGGATGGCGTAAGGAAAGTGCTCGCGGCTGGTTCGTAAGCCTGAAAGTAAGCGCTCCTTTTGTGACTGCAAACCGACCGGCCCCATCTGTTCAACCCAGCCAAGATGAAGATATTCCGTTCTAAATGAAAACCTCACAATTTGAAGCCGTAAAGATTGCCTTGAAACAAGATGCCAAGAATGGTTTCGTTCTTTCATTCAGCATTCACCCGGACGAATTGCCCGATGAAGTTATTCGGGATTTTGTCGGGGCACGGTATCAAGTTGTGATGGTTCGCATTAACGAGGATGAAAAGCCGTTAAATCGTGAAAAAGAATTGACTCACGACTACGTAAGAAGTGCAGCCATCCTCTGCAGAGACACCAAGTTTCACCGTTTTTTGGTTGAAGCCAACCAGATTTTTGAAGCCTCCGAAGAGAGTGCAACGCAGTGGCTTAAAGAAGAATTGGGAGTGAAGTCACGCACGGAGATACCACAGCATCGCAACGCCGTGTCCCGGCTCATTTCAATTCAGCAGGAGTTTAGTTTATGGAAAACAGGTTGATTCCCTATTCGGTGCATCTTCCCGAACATATCTTTCTTAAAATCAAAGCAGCAGCAGAAGGTCGAAAGGCGAGCGGGCTGGTAAGACAGGCTATCACCGCCTTTTTGGAAAATGGAGACCTGTACAAACAAGGCTATGCCTCCGCATTGGCAGACGCAGTAAAGAAAGTTTCTGGCAACAAACTGGCAAAATCAATTGCTTTTGAAGGACAAGTTGTAAGCGATGTGCTTGTGAAGGAAATCAACTCACTTAATCAATAGAGGATGAAATGAACGATCACATTTGGACACCGAGTGGCACAGACATTATAGAACGCTGGCGTCGCATGGGTTGGTTGCCGCCTAGCGAAAACCCAATCTATCAACAAAAGTGGTCGTCGTTCCGAGAGTTGCCTTCTCGAAAACTCAACGATTCCGAGCGCATGGTTTTTGAGAAAATGCTTTACAGTAATGTAATTCCTTATCCAGGAGGTTTCCGTTGATTCCCAAGGTGGTTGTTCTTGATATTGCACAGAAGGTTGGATTCGGAGGGGCGCAACGCCCTAAACTCTATCCACAGCTTCAACGGTTTGCTGATGGCATCGCGGCCTACCAGCGCGACAAATACGCAGCCATGTGCACAGAGCAGGGGCACGTATACAGTGCATTCAGAAATGAATTCATGGATGGAAAAATGGATGGCGCGTTCATGTGTGCCGAAATGATTTTGGGAGATGGAAATGCGAGTTCTTGATCCATTGTTCGTGCAGCTTTGCGAGGACAGTGGGATTATCATCAATGGCGATCAAAGCGTCACGTTTGATGATAACGTGCTTATTAACATTCTCAATTTTTACCAAGTGGTTATGCGATACGAACGTAAAGAGTTTGGGTTAATGCTGACGAGGATTATAGAACGTGAAAGGCAAAAATATTGATCCACTTTCCATGCTCGGCCAATTGCTCAGAACAATCGCTCCATCGCGCATCGAGCGATCTCGGGAGCGAGAAAGACAAAACGAACGCAATCGGGCAAGTAAAGTTCCGGTTGAGAGACGAAACAAACAATTACCAAAAACATGAATCCACTTTTTCGTGCTGGATATTATTGCATCCGCCAACTACCTGTCGGGACGGTCGCCCTAAAGGACTACCTGAATACGGTTGATATTGTTGTTGGCATCCGCAGGAACTCCTACAAACGTCGGTATAGTTATGATGTTGCCCATGCTGCTCGGGAGGCGCTTGAGCAGTGGGATGGAGCAGGCGACCCGCCAGGAAAATGGCTGAAGTGCAAGGCACCCGACGAACTTAGGCTTGGCCCAGGATGGACTTAAACAATGTCGTTTTCTCAGTCATACTTCAGCGGTGCAATTCTTGCTGATTGTTGGATGTTCTACGCGGTTGTTTGTGCTGTTCCTGCTGTAATTTGCTATTGGTTAATCAAGGAATGAATCTGTTGCCTAGCTCGGATGGCGCTGCCGTTGTAGATCAAGACTACTTCTGGCAGCCCATTCATACCTGCCCACGAGGGCGCAAAGTGCAGCTATTAGGTCGTACCGGCGTCGCTGTGTATGGGACTTATCATGGAACACACCGAAGCGGGGACGCCTTCTGGACGCACTGGGCGCCGTTACCGAAGGTTCAAAAATGACTGATGAATGGTTTCATAATCTGTATGCGAAAGCCGGCGCCGATCTGCACGAAGCACACATCAATCGTCTGGCGTTTGAGTTTAGATATTTAGGAAGCCGCCTTGAGGAAACGAAGCTCTCGAAAACCGAAACCAGTTATCCTGCCGCTGGGGATGAAACGTCTCGACCTGATTGAGATGCCTGGTCATGTTGGCTTGCTGGCGCTTGGTCAGGATTGGATGACTGAGCGCCATTTTGCTGACCTTATGACCGCCTGTTATCTGGCAATGGATTTGTCTGAGCCTGGCAGCGAGATGCACGCTCTTGGTTTTCGAGGTGGGCAATTACTGGCTGACAAAAGTACCGAGTATGATGAGATCCGAACCATCGTTGGCACTATCGTCCAGTGGATATCCAAACAGCCAAACACCGACATTTATCGCGCTGCATATGCGAGGTTAAGTAAAGATGCAAGACGTAATTTCAGCAATTGAAGATTGCATAGTTAAATTGGAACGATTGGCCGACAAACCATTCATTGACCCAGAGGCGTATTCTGCTTGGTGCTCGGACGTTGCCACTGTACTCCGTGGCGTTCTTGAGGATTTGGATGGATAAAAAATATTGCTCTGGCTGCAGTCGGCATCGTAGCCGTGAAGGTGGGTTTGATGTTATCCGAAAAGGAAAAGTAGTGCGCTGGCGCTGTAGCGTTTGCCAGCAAGTCGCGGTGGAGCGCAAGCAAAAAGAGCCAACACCTGACTCCGATGCAGACAAATAATTTACTTCGATCAAGATTTGGTCGTACAATCCACACCCCTTAATTAACTACGGAGAGTGCTATGTCCTCTTATGCTGAATTGAAAGCCCAAGCCGAAGAACTTCTGCGTCAAGCCGAAACGCTGCGCGCCGAAACACGTTTGAGCGTTCTGTCTCAGGTCAAAGAATCTGTGGCCGATTGGAATTTCTCTGCCAATGAGCTGGGCCTGAAGCTGGGTTTGGTTGAAAAGCGCAAGTCTGTTGCCAAGTTCAAAGATCCTGTTTCAGGCAAAACTTGGTCGGGTCGTGGCCGCGCTCCTGATTGGTTCAAATCTTATCTGAGCGAAGGTACTGATCCGAACAAACTGTTGGTGGCGTGAATAATCAGCTAACCAACAAACAAAGGGAGCACTTGGCAAACGTCAAGTCGCTCCCTTGTTCTGTGTGTGATGCTTATCCACCGTCCGATGCGCATCACATTGAACAAAATCTTCAATACTGTGTTGTAGCACTGTGCCGTGACTGTCATAATAGCTTACACGGCACGAAGCTCATCTGGAAGGTCAAAAAACTGGATGAACTGAAGGCTCTTAACATAACTATTGAAAGATTGGTTAATGGCTTTTAAAGACATAACCGGACATCGTTTCGGCTATCTCGTAGTTGTCAGTAGAGAATCCAACGGGATTGATGGAACTGCGAGATGGATGTGTGTTTGTGATTGTGGTCAAACGCGTGTTGTCGCAGGAACATCTCTGCGGTCTGGCAGGAATAAAAGTTGTGGATGCTCATCGCCGCGCTTTACATCTGAACGCATCTTGACGCACGGAATGTCAAGATCGCGTGTGTATAAGATTTACCGTGGGATGATCGCGCGCTGCTCTCCGTCGGCATCGCCAAAATGTCGCAAGTTATATTTCGATAAGGGTATTCGTGTTTGCGAACGATGGCAGTCGTTCAATTCCTTTCTTGAAGACATGGGAATTCCTCAAGCCGGAATGTCCATTGATAGAATAGACGGAACCAAAAATTACGAACCTTCAAATTGTCGATGGGCGGATCACAAAACGCAAGCAAACAACATTTCAAGCAATTTGGTGCTCACACTCAATGGACAGTCCAAGACTGCTGCTCAATGGGCGGAATTTATTGGCATAAAAGCAAACACAATCGTCTATCGGGTAAGGAGGGGGTGGAGCGATGAGCGAGCATTGCAAAAATCTCCAATAAAACTGCACACAGAGAAGAAGTTAAGCAGAAATAGGCCATGTGAAGTTTGCGGAACGATATTTTCACCGCGCCCATCTCAGCTCCGCAAAGGGCACGGAAACACTTGTTCCCAGCGGTGCAACGGGCAGCGACGGATGTGGAAAGTCAAAAAGATGGACGGAATTGTCGGCGCTCAACATCACTATTGAGCGCCTTCTGGACTCACTTCTTCATCGCAACTCGTAACTCCTCTGCCTGCCTTGCGATCTCCGCAATGATGAGCTTGGCACGATCAATCTGATCTCGCTTCTCCGCACCCGTCATCTTGTCGTCGGCTGTGATGATGCGAATCTGCTTACGCATCTTGGCCATGTCGTCAGATGCCTTGTCATAGAACTTGGACAGATTGATCTTGTCGCCCTGCTCAATCTGAATTTTCATCGCCTTGTCTATCTCACCCAGCGCGGCGTAGTGGCGCATGTCTGCCATTGCCTGCTGGATCTTCTCGTTGTTGTCATAGAAAGACGTGACAAACTTGGACTGCGTTGCCGGCAATTCTTTGACGAACCCCATTGAGAACGTATCCGCATACTTCGCATCGGGATACGCCCCCTGGGAGAATGGCATTACCGCGTAGTGAGCAGTTGAAGTGGCCATAGCGCCGAGCCAGCCGAAGTAACCTTTAATCAGATACTCCACTTGAACCGGCGACAACTCCGCCTTTTCGGTCGTCACAGTTGCCAACGCCTTGCTCACGCCACCCAAGCCCTTGCCAATCCAGGATGTGCTATCCGCCACGCGCTCCTGCTTGGATAGCTTTTCCATGCCCGCTGTTTCAATCGGTGCGCCGGTGAAGCTGTCCTTGTTGGCGTAGATATCCAGCACAGGCTTGAACATCTGCGGGATAGGATTGATAGCAAACGTATCCGAGAGCATCCGTGTCATTGCCTCACCGAATACCTTACCTTCTGCGCCTTGGTCGACAATCTGCTCCAGCGATCTTTCTACCAGCGTGCCGAACGCGCCCAATTCAAATGGCTTGGGAATGCGGAAGGCGTGCTCCATGCCGGGGAATTTAATCCACCAGAAGTTGTCACGATCCCACTGCTCACGTTTCTTGAACTCTTCGTCATCCTTGAAGGCAAGATATAGAGCCGCAGAAGCCAAGCCGACTGCGCTGGCAACAATTGCAAACCGCTCGCCTTTCTTCTTGTCGGATTCGCTGATTTCCTTGCCTGTCAGGCTGCTGTAAATCAAGCGATAGGTTGGTGTAATGCCGTCCCGACCTAGCTTGTATAGACCCTGGACACGCGCATTCAAGAACGGGATCACCATCGTCAAGCGACGAAATGCCGGGAACGAGCCGTGCAAGGTGAAGTCCATCAGGTCTTTGGCGTGGAACGAAGCCTCCAGGTGGGACATCCCCTTTTCTCTGGCCTGCTGATAGATCGCCAGACGATTGGCGTTTTCCATCTTGTTGCCCCATTCCTCGTACTTGTTGTACAGGTACTTGAGGCCGTTCTTGATCTTCTCTGGCGAGTCAAGAATGGTGTTATCAGGAGCGCCGCCTTTGACGAGACGCTTGATATTCTCGGACATACCGCCTTCCATCGCGGCACCAAACTTCATCATGCCACCACCCGCCAATGCGCCGATGTAATTCGGGTCTTTGGGATCGTACATTTTCATGCCTTCGATGGCATTCATCACCGGATTCTTCTTGATGTCTGCAATCGAAATGGCCGACACCGCATCACGAATAAGATTTCGGGCGCGGAACGCAGGAGAAATGGTGACGCCGAATTGCAGCATATTCTTGAAGTCCTTGGCAACATCAAGCCACTTTCCTTGTGGCCCAAGCCATGTGATGCCAGCAATAGAATCCAGCAGCAGCGGATCATTGACCTCGTAATACATAGGCATTCCGTCTTTGATTACGCTGACCGTTCCTGGCTTCTTGGTTGTGTGCTCCGGTAACAACTCGCCAACTTCTTCGCGGCCTTTTTTCGATACCTTATAGACGACACCATTCTCGTATTCATACTGCGCCTTCATGCTTGGGCGCACCACATCCAGATCCGACTGCTCGGCGGCCTGCAAGACCTTGGTGGCAGCGATATTCTTCATCGAGGAAGACAGAATATGCGACCAGTTCTGAACGATGTTTTGCATCAGATCGCCAAAAGCCAGGTCTTTATTTCCTTTCAATTCCTTGCTGAAGAACTGATCGGTCAGCTTTTCGCCGGATACGGGAACAAGCTCACCTTTGTCTGTGACCTTGTACATCGGGACGTAGAAAAGATCGCTGCTAAATCTGTCGTACCCTTCTTGGTCAATAATCCCGGCTCCCTTGGCAACATCCAAGACGGACTTGTTCAGCGCATTCATCTTGAGCCGAACCTCGTTATAAACCTCTTTCCGGGGGCGACCGCCTACGCTACCGTCAATCAGTTCATTTCTGGCAGCCAGTGCCGCAGCCGAAAATGACCGCTTCTCTTCTGGAAGATTGGCGTCTCTGCTCATTGCCATCCAGATCAGGAAGTTATCAAGCTCCTTGCCCAAAGGCTTGAATGCTTCGTACAACCCTTCCGTCTTGGGCTTGATATTCAGGGCACCGCCATCGTTGAACACCTGGCCGTGGAATAGCAGACCCTCCACCGCACCATCTACGGTGTTGGACATCCGCGCCAGCATATAGCCTTCGTCGCTGTACTTCTTGATAGCGCGATACTTATCCACAATGCCCTGTGCCATCCGCTCCCAGAAGTTCTCACGCATGGAATTGATGCGATCAACAATCGTCTCTGGCTTGGGATTGAACCGGCGCTGAATCTCAGCCATGAGAGCCTTATCCTTGATGTGCTCAAAGGACTCCACTTCGATGCGCTCTTTGGGGGGCGCTACCTTGGCTTCGATCTTGCGTGCGGCCTGCTCTATCTTGGCCATAGCTGGCTTCGACTCACGTACCGCCAGAACTTCTCCCGGCTTTGATGGCGAGGTACGACTTTCTTGCGATGTCAATTCTTCTGTCAGCGCAATGATTTCTGACAGGGCTGTATCATTACCGAGGCCAAGCAATTGAGCAACGTACTTGGTAAAGGCGCCCCAAGCCGTTTGATTCTGGTATTTGATCTCACGTAGCTTGTATTGAAAATTAACGTTGGAGTTTGCTTCTGCAATAAACTCATCAAGGTTCGTCAATCCATACAACTTCTGGCCGTCGGGGCCGATGTTTTTCTTCACATGGTCGAACAGATTTTGCAATCTTTTAACTGCAGGCTTCTGACTATCTGTCGGATTGTGAATTGCATCGTATGTCAGATAATGAACAATTTCATGGGCTACAACGTGCTCTCTATCTGCATACTTCTTTAGAAATACTGTGATCTGATTTCTTGGACTATATCCACCGGCTGCTCCGGCAGGCAACTTTATGCCAGGAAACATGGACTTCAGGCCAATCCCAAAATACGGGCGCTCTGCGGCAAGACTGCCGATTCTGGAAATCAACGGATTTTTGCTGTTTCTTAGCTCGGCTATTACGCCATATACATCGCCTTCTGAAACACTGGTAGCCAGTTCTTTATTGGATTTTTGGCGAAGTTCAATCGTGATGGAGGCTTTTTCGCCTTTTTGCTTAATCTCCGTAATCTGTTTCGCCCCCATTTGTTGGCCGAAAGCATACGCATCCATTGCTTCCGTGACGTTGGTAGGAGTGCCAGCATCCTTGGCCTGCTTTTCGTTCAGCTTCCCTGCTTCTTCATCGCTGACAGCAGTGCGGCCTTCACCTTCGGGCTTTGCTCCACCTTCTTCACGAACCTCACCAGCGGGTTGCTCTTCGAGGGTTCGTTGAGCTTTTGCTGCCGTTCGTTGGGATTCATATTTTTGGGCTGCACGTTCTACTGTCTCCTGCTTAGTGGCTAATTTTACCTCTCCGAACAGGCCACCCGTGGCCGACTCTACTGAGAGGACTGCTTGAGCGTAATCATTTAAAAAATCTGTGATGTTCTTTGCGCTCCGAAGGTTGCTATCCATAAATTTCAGGATCGCTCGCGCCGGCCCGCTAATGCCGTCTCCAAACATTTCCGATTGCCTAAGAAATTCATCTACCTTGAGTCCCGAGGAGCGAAGGGAGGACAGCGTTTCAATAGCGCCAGCCAGGTCTTCAATGATGTTGTATTCAGCCGGGATCGCACCCGATCTGATTGCTTCCATCATGCGTGACATATTTCCGGATGCACGCATCAGCGCTGTGCCGATATTCTTCAAGTCGGCGTCGGGCGACTCAATCAGCCGTGCCAAGGTGTCGGTCTTGCCATACGCCTTGTAGAGAATCGCATTCTTGACGCGACGAAGCCCTGCTTGCGAAAGGCCACCATCAGCGGCCATCATGTCGGCTATTTCTTCGGTAGTGTAATCCCGCAAGGAATCTCGGATTGCTTCGGTATTTCCTGCCGTCAAAGGAATGTCGCCGGTATCCGAAATCGCCAAACGATCCAAGCCGCCCATTCTTTCGGCGTCGAGCGCAGCTTGCTCCATATCCGACATCTTCAAGCCGGGCCCAATA
>Ga0315297_10000918_pt1 | contig 17738 bp, 18 predicted proteins | sample YL17G15_0_MG_FD_203628 | JGI IMG/M metagenome (GOLD analysis project Ga0315297, IMG submission 203628) | Sediment microbial communities from Yellowstone Lake, YNP, Wyoming, USA - YL17G15_0 | ecosystem: Environmental > Aquatic > Freshwater > Lake > Sediment | place: USA: Wyoming | collected... | reverse complement strand
ACTTCGCGTCAAACACGAGTCTGCCGCGCAGGCCACGCAATGCGGCCCCGCCGGAGGAACAATGCCGGCCCGATTCTCGATATTTTCGCTGGTGAAGGTACTGTTCCGGCCGAAAGCCGCATTCGAGGCGCTGGCGACTCAGGAGCCACCTGCGGCCCGGGTGTTCTTCGGCTTCGCGCTGTGGATTGGCCTGTTGCCGCCGCTGTTTGCCTACATCGGCACGATGAATTTCGGCTGGCGGCTGGGCGTCGAACCGGTGCTCCTGCCACAGCACACGGTGTTCGCAATCAGCGCGGCCTACTTTGTCGCCCTGCTGCTTGGTTTTCTCAGCAGCGCGGTGATCGCGCGCTGGATGGCCGTCACCTACGACGCCAGCCAGTCGCTCGGTCGCTGCTTCGCGCTGATGGCGGTCGTCGGCGCGCCGCTCGCGATTGGTAGCGTCATTCACCTTTACCCGCACGCATTCATCAATCTCCTCGTGCTCGTGCCTACGCTGATCTGGAGCATGTACCTGCTGTATCGCGGCCTGCCGGTCGTGCTTCACACGGGACCCAATCGCGGCATGCTGATGGCCTCCGCATTGATTGCCTACCTGCTGGTTGCGGCAGTCAGCCTGCTCGGCGTCACCGTCGCACTGTGGGGCAGCGGGCTCGGGCCGCTGATAGGCACCTGAAGCCATGAACTACGAAGATCGTATTGTCACCGCTTTCACGGCCTGCGCCGTGTTCTGGGCGGTGCTCGGCATGCTTGCCGGCGTGTATGTGGCGGCCGAGCTCGTGTGGCCGACGATCGACTTCGGGCTGCCCGGGCTGTCGTTCGGGCGCCTGCGCACGCTGCACACAACGCTGGTGCTGTTCGGGTTCGGGGTCTCCGGGCTCATCGCCACCGGGCTTTACAGCGTGCAACGCACTTCGCATGTCCGCCTGTTCGCGCCGGGCCTCGCGTGGTTCGTGCTCTACGCCTGGCAACTCACCATCGTGCTCGGCGGCGCCTCGATCATGGCGGGCTGGAATGCCGGCAAGGAATATGCGGAACTCGAATGGCCGTTCGACCTCGCGATCGCGGTCGCCTGGGTTTCCTTCGGTATCGTCTTCTTCGGGACGATCGCGCGCCGCAAGATGGAAGCGATTTACATCTCGAACTGGTTCTACGGCGCGCTGATCATCGTCGTGGCAATGCTGCACATCGTCAACAGCCTAGCGCTGCCCGCGACGCTGGGAAAATCTTACTCGCTGTTCGCCGGCGCACAGGACGCGGTGGTGGAGTGGTGGTACGGCCACAATGCGGTCGGATTCCTGCTGACCGGGGGATTCCTCGGCATGCTCTACTACTTCCTGCCGAAGCAGGCCGAGCAGCCGATCTGGAGTTACCGGCTCTCGATCGTTGCGTTCTGGGCCTTCGTCTACACCTACATCTGGGCGGGTCCGCATCACTTGCACTACCACGCGATTCCGGAATGGGTGCAATCGCTCGGCATGGCCATGAGCCTGATCCTGCTGGCGCCGTCCTGGGCGACCATGGTCAACGGCATCATGACGGTCAGTGCCGCGGCGAAGAAATTGCGGAGCGATCCCGCGCTCAAGTTCATCGTGTTGTCGCTGGCGTTCTACGGCCTCGCGACCTTCGAAGGCCCGATGCTGGCCATCAAGAGCGTCAATGTGTTCAGCCATTTCACCGAGTGGACCATCGGGCACGTCCATTCGGGCGCGCTGGGCTGGAATGCCTTGATCACATTCGGCACTTTTTACTTCCTCGTGCCGCGTCTGGCCGGGGCGCCGCTCTACAGCGCGCGGCTCGCGAATATCCATTTCTGGCTCGCGCTGGCGGGCGTGATGCTCTACGTGCTTTCGATGTGGGGCGCCGGCGTGTCGCAGGGCGTGCTGTGGCTATCGCTCGACAATCTGGGCGAAGTCCGCTTCAGCTTCAATGACGTGATGGCCGCGATGAAACCCTACTACCTGCTGCGGTTGATCGGCGGTCTCCTGTTCCTGGTGGGTGCGGTGCTGATGGCATTCAACCTCTCGCGGACCTTTGCCGGTCGCCGCACCGTCATGGTCGCGCCGCCGCCGACCCATGCGGCGAGGGGACTCGCGTGAACTTCCTGTCGCTGCACAGGAAAATCGAGCGCCATTCCGGCCTGCTGATCTTCGGCATCCTGGTCGTGTCGTCGATCGGTGGCCTGGTGCAGGTCCTGCCGATCGTGCTCGACGACTCGCACAGCGCGCCGGCTACCGGTCTCGCGGTCTATACGCCGCTCGAACTCGAGGGACGTGACATCTACATCCGCGAATCCTGCAGCACCTGCCACACGCAGCAGGTGCGCCCGCTGCTGGCCGAGGTCAAGCGCTATGGGCCTTATTCCCGGGCCGGCGAGTTCGCCTATGACCGGCCGTTCCTGTGGGGATCCAAGCGCACGGGCCCCGATCTCGCGCGGGTCGGCGGCAAGTACAGCGACGCCTGGCACCACGTGCACCTGCTGGATCCGCGTGCCGTGGTGCCGGCCTCGATCATGCCGGCCTATCCCTGGTTCGCGGAGCGCGACGCAGATCAGGGTCGCTCAATCGCCGCGCGCATGCGCACATTGCGGATGCTCGGGCATCCGTATTCCGACGAGGACATCGCGGCTGCGCCGGCGGCGCTCGAGGGCAAGACCGAGCTCGATGCCGTGACCGCATACCTGCAATCGCTCGGCCGAACCATGCAGGGGGCGCCTCAGCCATGATGCTGCTGATTTTCTTCGGCGACATGCTGGTGATGGCATTCATGATCGCAGTGGTCGTCTGGCTTTCGCTGCGCTCGACCCGCGGACAGCTCGACGCGGCCTCACGGATACCGCTGGAAGACGAGGATCCGCATGGCTGACATGCCCTCGGATTTCTGGGCCGGCTGGATCGTCGTGATCACGGTCACGAGTTTCATTGCGCTCGTCTGGTTCGTTCGCGACCTCTATCGGGCGGGCGACCATGAAGCCGGCGCGGAAGACCAGGTCTGGGATGAAACCCTGCGTGAAGGCGCGCGGCCCGCGCCGGTGTGGTGGTTCTGGTTCATCCTCGCGCTGATGACGGTATCGGTCGTCTACGTGATTCTTTACCCGGGGCTCGGCTCGTACCAGGGCGTGTTGCGGTGGTCCCAGGGCGGCAGGATCGCCGAGCGGTTTGCGGATTACGAGGCGCAGTTCGGCGTAGAACGGCGACGACTGCAGGCCCTGCCGCTGGTGCAGCTCGAGGGCAATAGTGAAGCGATGCAATCGGCCTGGCGCGTGTTCAATAACAACTGCACTTCCTGCCATGGCCGCGACGCGGCAGGACAGGCTCGGCTGTTTCCAGACCTGACGGACGAATCCTGGCAATGGGGTGGCGACGAGACGCGGGTCCTGGAGACGATTCGTTCCGGTCGTCAGGCTGCGATGCCGGCATGGGAACCCGTGATCGGCGCGCGGGGCGTCGAACAGGTCGCCGACTACGTGCTGGGGCTTTCGGCCGGCGATTCCGGATCGCCGGCAAATGCGCAGGGCGGCGCTCTGTTCCAGCAGTTCTGTTCCGCCTGCCACGGGCCGACCGGCTCGGGCCAGCCGATGCTGGGTGCCCCGTCCCTCAACGACAAGGTCTGGCTTTATGGCGGCGGTCGCGCGCAGGTCATCCGGTCGATTTCCCAGGGACGCAATGGCGTGATGCCCGCATTCGGTTCACGGCTGGACGACACGCAGATCCGGCTGCTCACGGCCTGGCTTTCAGCCGGTGCCCGGATTGCGGATGAACGCTAGAAGCTGACGGCGAACCCGGCGAGTACTTCTGCCTGGAAGATCGTTGAACCACTGGCGATGATGCGACAGAAACCGCTGCCGTTGTCCGAGCGGCAGAAGATCGACGTGTCGGAGTCCACGAACGTCAGGTAGCCACGCGTCTCGAGCCGGAATGCCGCGTGCCTGGACACGGGCATTGCGATCCCAAGGCCCACCGAGCCGGAAAATTTCGTCAGGTCCGTCGCATCGACGCCCGAAGCCGAGAATCGCGTCGCGCCCAGACCCAATGCGAGATAGGCCTGGGCCTTTTCGTAGTCGCCGAACGGCACGGTGCCGCCGAAATGCAGGTACTCGACATTGACGTCATGATTGGCAAGACCGTCATTGACGCTGGAGCCCTGGCGCGAATACCAGAGTTGCAGATAGCGGTCCTCACCCTCGCCGTAGCGAAACTCGAGCGCGAGCGCCAGGCTGGTGGCGTCGTCGAGATCGTGGTTGTCGCCGCTGACAGAATCCTCGAGGCTGCCGCCGACACGATAACCGGCATACGCGGCCAGTTGCAGGAAAGGCAGGTCATCGGCGCGGGCGAGGGGTGCCGCCATCAGGGCTGCAACCGCAATCAGGATTTTCGGGGTCATGCGATCCTCACTTTACCGTAGGAATCAATGGGATGCTTCGGAAATCGATGGCGAATGGCTGCGCTGACGCCGGATGAAATCAGCGACGCGGTCGCCTTCCTGAAGACCCGCGACGATGGATGCCGACCCTGATTGCGGGCCGGCTATTGCCGTCGGCATCGCGCGCACCGACAATCAGGCTGATGCGCATTTCCACCGACCAGCTTGCCCGCACGCTTGAAAAAAAGCTGGCGCCCGCCTGGCTGATCGCCGGCGGCGAGCCGCTGCTGGTCGGCGAGGCAGCGGATTCAATCCGCGCGCGCGCGCGTGCAGAAGGCTACGCGGGCCGCGACCTGTTCTTTGTCGAACGCAACTTCGACTGGTCCGAGCTACTCGCCTCCAGCCAGTCGCTGTCGCTGTTTGCCGAGCGGCGGATCATCGAACTCAAGATGCCGAGTCCGCGGCCAGGCAAGGATGGTGGCGCTGTGCTCGCACAGCTGGTCTCCGATCCCGCGCCGGACACACTGCTCCTGGTCGTGGCCGGACGTCCGGAGCGGGACACCCGGAGCACGGCCTGGTTCAAGGCCTTCGAGAAGTATGGCGTGGTGGTGCAATCCTGGCCCGTTGAAATCGACCGGTTGCCTCAGTGGATCATCACCCGCGCCAGCCGGCATGGCCTTGCGATCAAACCGGACGGCGCGCAGCTTCTGGCAGAGCGGGTCGAGGGCAACCTGCTGGCGGCACACCAGGAAATCGAGAAGCTCGCGTTGCTGCATGCAGGCGGCACGGTCAGCATCGATGACGTGCTCGCCGCGGTCGCAAACAGCGCACGCTATGACATATACCAGCTGGGCGAAGCCGCGCTGGACGGCGATGCAGAGAGGAGTCTGCGCATCCTCGACGGCCTGCGCGCCGAGGGCGCGGAACCCGCGCTCGTGCTGTGGGCGCTATGCCGCGATCTGCGCGCGCTCGCCGAGGCGCGCGCAGATCCGGGCGCGGCTGCTGGCTACGGCCACCAGGCCGAGCGTCGCGCGGCGCTGCTGAAGCGCGCGTCGCGTCGCACTGAGGGCCAGCCGCTTTGGCCGCAATTCATCGCCGCAGGACGCATCGATCGCCAGATCAAGGGCCTTGGCCATGGCGATCCATGGACCGGACTGACGGGTCTGGTCGCGGCGTTCGCGGGTGTCGCGTTCCCCGAAGCACCGGCCGCCTGAGCCGCAATGCGGCCATTCGGTGTTTTCGGCGGGATGTTCGATCCGATTCATTACGGGCATCTGCGAACTGCGCACGAGCTCTTCGAACTGCTGGATCTCGAGGCGATCGCATTCCTGCCGGCCGGCGATCCACCGCATCGCGTACGGCCACTCGCTGACGCCGCAACCCGGCTCGCGATGCTCCGTGCGGCGGTCGAGGGCGATGCGCGATTTCTGGTGGATGATCGCGAACTGCGCCGCTCCGGGCCTTCATACACCGTGCTGACACTCGAGGAATTGCGCGCCGAGCGTGGCGCGCAGCCGATCGCCTTGATCATGGGCATGGACGCCTTTGCGGGCCTCAACGGCTGGCATCGCGCACAGGAACTGATCGGGCTCGCGCACATGGTTGTCGCGGTGCGGCCGGGATCGCAGCCGCCACACACTGGCCTGGCGGCTGCGCTGCTGCGCGAGCGACGCTGCGATGATCCGCGCCGCTTGTCCGCGACCCCGGCGGGGCTGGTTTTCGTCAATACGGGCACCCAGCTGGACGTGTCCTCCAGCGCGGTGCGGAATGTCGTTGCCGCAGGTCGCGATCCGCGCTACTTGATGCCCGAGGCTGTGCGTAGGATCATCGTCGCCAGGGGCAGCTACGCCCGGCCAGGTGAAACAGAGGAATGACCGAAAAGAGAACGAAGACAAAACGCCGCACTTCCGTGACCATACCGAAGAAGACCAGGAAGCAACCTGGCGCGCTGACTGAAATCGCTATCGCCGCGCTCGAGGACATGAAGGCGATCAACGTCAAGGTCCTCGACGTCCGCAAGCTGACCGATGTCGCCGACACCATGATCGTCGCAACGGGCACTTCCGATCGCCACGTCAAGTCAATCGCAGGCCGCCTGGTTGAACGCTGCCAGCAGGCTGGTCACCGGCCCTACGGTATCGAAGGCGAGCGCGAGGGTGAATGGGTGCTGGTCGATCTCCAGGACCTGATCGTGCACGTGATGCTGCCGCGAATCCGTGAGTTTTACGGGCTCGAAAAGCTGTGGGACCTGCGTCCCACGCTGCGCGCGCCGCGTCTCGCCTGAGCCGCCGATGCGCGTCCGGCTGATCGCGGCCGGCACCCGGCTTCCCGGCTGGGTCAATGAGGGATACACCGAGTACGCGAAGCGCCTCGTCGGAATCCGGCTCGAACTGGTCGAGATCCCCCCGCGGCGCAGCATGCTCAAGAGCATCAGTCCTCGCGATTACGTCGTGGCACTCGAAGTGACGGGCCGCGCCATGACCACAGCCGAACTTGCGCGCTGGCTCGAGGCCCGCCTCGCGGGCGGTCGCGACCTGGCATTCGTGATCGGAGGTCCCGATGGTCACGCTCCCGAATTGCTGGAACGCGCCGATTTCCGCTGGTCGCTGTCGCCGCTGACCTGGCCGCACGGCCTTGCCCGGGTCATGGTTGCCGAACAGCTTTACCGCGCCCAGAGCATCCTGAAGGGGCATCCCTACCATCGCGGCTGAGTTGGGCAATCCCGGTTGTGACTGCGCTCCCCCCGGCCCGGTCGGCGAGGGGGTATGCTGATGAATTTCCCGGCCCTCTCAATGCCTTACGATCGTATCCGACTCGCTTCTGTATCGCCGCGACGGAGTCAGCTGCTCCGCCAGATCGGCGTTGCGCACGAGGTCCGGCCAGTGGATCTCGATGAATCGCGGCGCGCCGGCGAATCGCCGCGGGACTACGTGCTGCGCCTGGCGCGCGAGAAGGCGTCAGCGGGAGCCGCCATGGGCGGCGACCTGCCGGTGCTCGCGGCGGACACGACCGTCGCAATCGGCGAGGAAATCTTCGGCAAGCCGCGGGATGAAAACGATGGAGTCCGCATGCTCGCTGCATTGTCCGGCAGGAGCCACGGCGTGCTGACCGCAGTGGCGCTCGCGAATGAAGGGCGCATTGAGACGGCGATCAGCGAGACGCGCGTGACATTCCGCGCGCTCAGCGAAGCCGAATGCCGGAATTACTGGGCGAGCGGCGAACCGGTGGACAAGGCCGGGGCGTACGCAATCCAGGGCTTCGGCGCCGTTTTCATCACCCGGCTCGAGGGCAGCTACTCGGGCGTGATGGGCCTGCCCTTGTGCGAGACGGCGGCGCTCCTCGATTCGGCCGGTGTCCGCCGCTGGCAGGCCCGCGCATGAGCGTCGAAATCCTGGTCAATGTGACGCCGCGGGAAAGCCGCGCTGCCGTGATTGAACAGGGCGTCGTCCAGGAGCTCTATATCGAGCGCGCCAACCGGCGCGGCCTGGCCGGAAACATCTACCAGGGCCGTGCGTCACGCGTGCTACCGGGCATGCAGGCAGCATTCATCGATATCGGGCTCGACCGCGCGGCATTCCTGCATGCGTCGGACATCCTGCCGCCGCCGGGCCTCGACAAGGGGGTCGATGCGCAAGCCTTCGAAAATGTCCGCGATCTCGTCAACGAAGGCGACACCGTCCTCGTTCAGGTGCTGAAGGACCCGCTCGGTACCAAGGGTGCACGGGTGACGACCTATGTGACGCTGCCGTCGCGATTCCTCGTGTTCATGCCGCAGGGCCGGGGCGTCGGCGTGTCGGCGCGGATCGAAGACGAGGCCGAGCGTCAGCGATTGCGCGAAGCCATGCAGGAATCCGGCGGCGATCGTGGCGGCTGGATCGTGCGGACCGTGGCCGAAGGGGCACAGATCGAGGCGTTGCGCGCCGACATGATGTTCCTCGAACGCCTCTGGCAAGTGATCCGGGAGCGCGGTGAGCGCTCCGGCGCGGAGGAAATGGTCCACGAGGATCTCGCCTTGCCATTGCGCGTGCTGCGCGACCTGCTGGGTGAGCAGGTCGACCGCGTGCTCGTCGACACCCCGGCAGCGCATGCGCAGATGACCGGTTTCGCGAGGACCTTCATGCCGGCGCTCGCGGGACGCATCGAGACCTACGACGGCAAGCGGCCGATCTTCGACCTGTACGGCGTGGATGACGAAATCGAGCGCGCCCTCGATCGCAAGGTGCCCTTGAAATCGGGTGGCTACCTGATGTTCGACCAGACCGAGGCGCTGACAACCATCGATGTCAATACCGGGGCTTTTGTCGGCCACCGGAATCTCGAGGATACGATCTATCGCACTAATCTCGAGGCGGCCGTTGCCATCGCGCGCCAGCTCAGGCTGCGCAATCTGGGCGGCATCATCATCGTGGACTTCATCGACATGCAGGATCTCGAGCACCGTCGCCTGTTGTTGAACTCGCTGGAGCAGGCACTGGCGGGGGATCATGTCCGGACCCACCTGTCGGCCGTTTCGGCACTGGGTCTGGTCGAAATGACCCGCAAGCGCACGCGCGAGAGCCTGGAACATCAGCTATGCAGGCCTTGTCCAAACTGCGATTCCCGCGGGTTTGTGAAGACGGCCGAGACAGTCGCCTACCAGGCCTTCCGCGAGGTGCTGCGCCAGGCCAGGCAGTTCGATTTCAAGGAATTGCTGGTACTGGCGCATCAGGATGTCATCGAGCTGTTGCTCGATGAGGAGTCCGCGGCGCTGGCCGAGCTGGAACTCGCGGTCGGAAAGCCGATCCGGCTGCAGGCCGAGGCGCTGTATGCCGAGGAACAATTTGACGTCGTGCTCGTTTAGGAAAAGGCAGGTTCGAACGACATGGTCGGGGCGGGAAAAGGACTGAGCAGGCTGTGGCGCTGGCTAGCGGGCGCTGTGGCGGCGCTCGCGTTGCTCGCGGGGCTTGGCGTCGGCGCATTCCGCCTGGCGATCGAATTGCTGCCCGGCTACCAGCAGCAGATTGCCGACCAGGTCCGCGCGGCGACCGGTCTCAGGCTGGAATTCGATTCGCTGAATGCGCGAATTGGCCGTTATGGACCGGAAATCCAGTTCAGCGGCGCGCGCGTGTTGCCGGCCAGCGGTGACGAGCCGCTGGTCAGCGCCGAGTCGGGTGGTGCGAGTCTCGCGATCGGTCGCTCGCTGTGGTACCGCCGGATCGAAATCGGGCGCGTCGTGCTGGTTCGACCGCGGCTGCATTTCGTGATCCGCGCCGATGGCAGCATCGAGCTGGTCGGCCAGGGCGCGATCGAGCCGAAACCGGGTGTCGAGCGCCAGCCGATGACGCTCGCGCGCCTGCCGCGCGGCCTGTTCGCGGTGCGCGACGCGACACTCGACGTGCTCGACCTGCGCGTCCGGCAGGGGCGATTCGAATTGACCGGCGCAGACCTTGAGTTCGAACGCAGGGGCAATCACGCGAGCCTGCGCGGCCAGGTCAAGCTGCCGGAGCACCTCGGCTCAGCCCTGGAGGTGGATGCGGATCTGGAAGGCGATCTCGATCACGCGGACTCGGTCGAGTGGCGGGCCAGTATTGATGCGCGCGACCTTGATCTCGAACAATGGGCGGCGTTGCTTCCGGATAGCATCGTCGTTCCGGCCGCGGGCCACGGTTCGGTGCGCGCGTCGGCGCGCGGCGTCGGCCTCGGTCTCACGAGCCTGCGGCTGCGCCCGGAGTTCAGCAATCTGCAGCTGCCCGACGGCGGAGTCGAATTCACGCGCGTGGCCGGCGACCTGCGCATGCGACGCGATGCCGAAGACATCTCCATCGAGGGCACGGGCCTTGAAATATCACGCGAGGGCATGCCCTGGCGGCCGACCAATGTATCCGCGACGCTGAAGAAACAGGAAGGCCGCATTGTTTCGGTCGCGGCTCGAGCGGACTACCTGCGGATCGAGAATCTCGCGGCATTTTCATCGCTGCTGCCGGCTGGAGCGCTGCGCGAGAAGCTTGAAGCGCTTGCGCCACGCGGCGAGTTGACCGGGCTCGACGCCTCCATCGGGAATCTCGGCGCAGGCCGGCTGCCGGACATCAGCGGCCGGGTTCGATTCGCGGATATCGGATTCGAGCCATTCGGCAAGGCGCCCGGCCTGCAGGGCCTCGACGGCGCAATTGAAGGACGCGGCGCCGGCGGTATCGTGCACCTTGCGACGCGTGACGGCCTGGTCAGCTGGCCTTTGCAATGGCGGGCACTCGCAGAACTTCCCAGCATTGACGGCCAGATTGAGTGGAATCGCTTTGGCGAAGGTGTGCGCCTGTGGGTGGACGAAGCCGTCATCGATACGGGGCACGGCATTGCGCGCGGCAAACTGCGCATGGCATTTCAGCCTGGTCAGCTGCCGCTGATGGACCTGAATGCAAGCATCGAGGATTTCGACGCGACCCAGGTCTGGCGCTACCTGCCGATCGAGCGCCTGAAGCCGAAGTCATTGGGCTGGCTCGACGCCGCATTCCGCGCTGGCCATGTGGTCGAAGGCACCGTGTCGCAAACCGGGCCGACCCGCGGTTTTCCGTATCGCGACGGGCAGGGCCGATTCCATGCCGAGGCACGCGTGAAGGGTATGACGCTCTTCTATGCGCCCGGCTGGCCGGAGATCCGCGGGCTCGACGCCGAACTCGTCTTTGACGGGCCCGCCATGCACGCGGTCGCAACCAGTGGCTCGCTGGCAGGGATCGCGATCACACAGGCCGAAGCGAACAGCGCGGATTATGGCGATTCCATCGTTGCACTCCGGGCCTCGGCTCGCGGCGATGCCGGCCGCGCCATCCGGATGCTGCAGGACAGTCCGCTCGCTCCGTCGCTTGGGGCCGGCTTCGCGGACCTGACGGGTTCCGGTCCGGTAACCGGTGAGCTGACGATGTACCTGCCGATCAAGGATTTCGAGCAGCGGATCATCACGGTGATGAGCACGCTCGACGGCATCAAGCTGCAACAGCGTCAACAGGCCGTCGAGGCCAGCGATCTGAAGGGTGTCCTCTGGGTGCGCAACCGGGAGATCGAGGCGCCGGCGCTGAAGGGGCAGTTTCTGGGGGGGCCTCTGCAGGTCTCGATCAAGACGACCACGCAAGAGAATGGCGATCTCAGCACGCAGGTCAATGCGCAAGGCACAGTGGCGGCCGAACCCTTGCGGCCGGTCGCGCGCCTGCCGGTCAATGCCGGTATCTCCGGAACCGCGGACTGGCGCGGCTTCCTGACGGTCGAGCGCAGCGCCGACCGGGAGGTCCCGGCACGCGGCACGCTGCAACTGAGCAGCGACCTGCGCGGCTTGGCGTCAAAACTGCCGGAACCATTTTCGAAAACCGCCGACACCGCGCGTCCGCTGACGGTCACCGCCAGCTTCGGCGGCGACGGCGGCCCGCGGATCGAGGCGCAGCTCGGGCGTGACGTGCATGCGCTGTTGCACTTGCGAAGCAATCCGCAGGATCCGCCGATCGAACGCGGCATCCTGTCGTTTGGCGCGACCGCACCGACTGCATTGCCGCACGCGGCGGGTCTGTGGCTGATCGGCCGCCTCGATTCGGCAAGCATCTCGGATCTGGTGAATCTCAAGTGGGACCAGCCGCGCGGGCGTCCGCTTAACGAATGGCTGGGCGGGGCTGACCTGACGATCCAGCGCCTCGAAGTGCTGGGCTATGCATTCGCCAATGCGAGCGGCCGCATGCGGCCCGGCAATCGAGCCTGGGAAATCGACGTGAATTCGGAAGACGCCACTGGGCACCTCACCGTGCCGTACACATTTCCCGGTGACGTGCCGATGGTGCTGGATCTCGACCGTCTGCATTTCGGCGAATCCGTACGCAGCGGCGAGGGCGAGTCCGATCCGCGCCAGTTGCCGGCGATCCAGGTCGATATTCGCGACCTCCAGTTCGAGGGCCGCCAGTATGGCCATCTGCAGGCCGAACTCGCGCGCGGCACGGCCGGCATGACGCTGAACCAGTTCACGATGAAGCATGCGGCCTTCGAGGCTAAGGGCAGCGGCAACTGGCTGGTGCGTGCATCTGGCGCCGAATGCCGGCTTGAATTCGAAGTCGAGAGCAAGAATGTGCTCGCATTCATGAATGCGATGCAGCTCGGCACGCTGGTCGCCGGCAGTCACGGCCGCATCTCCGCGAATCTGAGCTGGCCGGGCCCGCCGGAATCGAGTGCGATCGAGCGCCTTTCCGGCCGGCTCGCGATCGCCGCGGAAAACGGTAGCCTGACCTCGGTCGAACCGGGTGCCGGCCGGGTCCTGGGACTGATGAGCATTGCGCACCTGCCACGCCGCCTTGCGCTCGACTTCGGCGACCTGACCGGCGAGGGCCTGTCCTTCGACACGTTGCGCGGGACATTCCAGCTGACCGACGGCGAGGCCTACACGGACAACCTGACACTGCGCGGTTCGGCGGCGGAAATCGGCCTGGCCGGCCGCACCAGCCTGCGTGACCGGACCTATGACCAGACCGCGGTGGTCACTGGCGAGCTTGGCGCGTCGCTCGGCGTGGCTGGCGCGCTGGCCGGTGGCCCGGTAGTCGGGGCGGCATTCCTCCTGTTCTCGCAGATTTTCAAGGAGCCGCTGAAGGGCGCCACGCGCGGTTACTATCGCATCACGGGCAGCTGGGATGATCCGCAGGTGAAGCGCATCGATGCCCAGGAGATGAAGGATACGCAGCAGGGCGCCGCGGCCCCGCGCGCGGGCGAATCGGGAAGCGGACCGTCACCATGAACCAGCCGATTGTCGCCGCGGTGCAGATGACCTCGGCCGCGAATGTCGCCAGAAATCTCGATACCGCCCGGCGGCTGCTGGAAAAAGCCCGCGAGGGCGGCGCCTGCCTGGCCGTGCTGCCCGAGAATTTTTCCTTCATGGGACGCACCGAAGCGGAGCGCCGCGAAGTCGTCGAGGCTGACGGTGACGGTCCGGTGCAACGCGCAGTCGCAACCGCGGCACGGGAACTCGGTATATGGGTCGTTGCCGGCACGCAGCCAATTGCCGTTTCCGGCGAGGCGCGGCCGGCGAGTGCCTGCATCGTCTACGACGCCGGCGGCAGGCGGGTCGCGCGCTATGACAAGATCCACCTGTTCGACGTCGACCTGCCGGATGGCCGCGAGGGTTATCGGGAATCCACAAATGCAGTCCCCGGCGCGCAACCCGTCACCGTGGATACGCCGGCGGGCCGGCTGGGACTGACCGTGTGCTACGATTTGCGCTTCCCCGAGTTGTACCGCCGCCTGGTCTCCGAAGGAGCAGAGATCTTCAGCGTGCCATCCGCATTCACAGGCCCGACCGGCCGCGCGCATTGGGAAGTCCTGTTGCGCGCCCGGGCGATCGAAGACCTTTCATTCGTGATTGCCGCCGCGCAAACCGGGATCCACGACAATGGCCGCGAAACCTATGGTGACAGCCTGATCGCAGATTACTGGGGCCGGGTGCTGGGGCGTCTTCCACGCGGCAGCGGAGTCGTGCTCGCAGCGCTTGACCGCGAGCGGCAGGCGGCGACACGCCAGAGCTTTCCTGCATTGGACCATCGGGTGATCGAGTGAGCGCGAACGCATTGCAGCGCGCGCGCGAGCTGATCCTTGCGCCATCGGGTCTCGACGAGGGGCGCCTGGAACAGGCACTCAGCTCGCTGCTCGGTGCTGCGGTCGATTCCGGCGATCTCTATTTCCAGCTTGCGCGCGAGGAACACTGGGCACTCGAGGACGGAATCGTCAAGGAAGGCAGCCACGGCATCGAGCAGGGTGTCGGCGTGCGCGCGATGGCGGGAGAGCGCACCGGTTTTGCCTACTCCGATGAAGTGGTGCCGGCGGCATTGCTCGAGGCGGCCCGCGCGGCCCGCGCGATCGCGCGCGAGGGCGGCGGCGGCCAGGTGCAGGCCTGGAAGTCCGTCGAATCCCACCGGCTGTACCTGCCGGACGACCCGATTGCCTCGCTGGCCGACGCCGACAAGGTTGCACTGCTGACCCGCCTCGACCGCAGCGCCCGCTCGCTCGATCCACGCGTGAAACAGGTCGTTGCAAGTCTTGCTGCCGTGCACGAAATCGTGCTGATCGCGGCGAGCGACGGGACGCTTGCCGCCGACGTGCGGCCGCTGGTGCGAATGAATGTCTCGGTGATCGTCGAGCAGGACGGGCGTCGCGAGCAGGGCTATGCAGGCGCCGGCGGCCGTCATTCACTGGAAGATTTCGTCGCGGGCGACCGCCCGATGCAGCTCGCACGTGAGGCCGTGCGGCAGGCAACCGTCAATCTCGGCTCGGTGCCAGCGCCAGCCGGCACGATGACCGTCGTGCTGGGACCGGGCTGGCCCGGCGTGCTGCTGCACGAGGCGATCGGGCACGGGCTCGAGGGCGATTTCAACCGCCGTGGCACATCTGCATTTTCCGGCCGCATCGGCGAGCAGGTGGCGTCGCCGCTGTGTACCGTCGTGGACGACGGCACGCTACCCGGCAGGCGCGGCTCCCTGAATGTCGATGATGAAGGGACACCCACTGCTTGCACGACGCTGATCGAGAATGGCGTGCTGAAGGGCTACCTGCAGGACAAGCTCAATGCGCGATTGATGGGCATGGCGCCGACCGGCAATGGGCGGCGCGAGTCATTCGCGCATGCAACTCTGCCGCGCATGACCAATACCTACATGCTGCCGGGGCCGCACGATCCGCAGGAGATCATCCGCTCCGTCAAACGCGGCTTGTATGCGGTCAATTTCGGCGGCGGCCAGGTCGACATCACGTCGGGCAAATTCGTGTTTTCCGCGAGCGAGGCCTACCTGATCGAGGATGGCCGCATCACTGCACCCGTCAGGGGCGCGACGCTGATTGGCAACGGGCCCGATGTGCTGACCCGTGTCAGCATGGTCGGCAACGACCTGGCACTCGACGATGGCATTGGAAGCTGCGGCAAGGACGGCCAGACGGTGCCGGTCGGTGTCGGCCAGCCGACGCTGCGCATCGATGCGCTGACTGTCGGCGGGACAGCCTGATGCGCCTGTCTCGACCGGTCTACGAATCGCTGCCCTACGCCTACCTGCTGCTCGGCGTGGGCGCGTTTGCGGTGTCATTCATCTGGCGCTCGGAAGACTGGTCCGAACTGATGGCCGGATTCGGGCTGATCGTACTGTTGATGGGGCTGGTGCTGGTGCTGAGACGACGCGATTACCGGATCCAGAAGCGTCGCTACGGCGCTGCATTCGACGACGACGACGATTGATCAGTTCGCCGCGGCTCACTCTTTGTCCTCGACTTCGTCCTCCTCCTGGTCTTCGTCGACGACTTCGTGATCGCCGGTCGGGTCGGCCTCCTGTGGCACCCTGCCGCGGACCGAGCGTTCATCGAGATACATGATCTCGTGCTTGCCGAGCACGATGACATCGCCGTCATTGAGATGATGCTTGCGAACCCGCTTCGATTTCACATAGACGCCATTCGTGCTGTTGAGATCCTCCAGCACGCCGCCTTCCGTGGTCGTGATTATCTGGCAGTGGTGGCGGCTGATGAACTTGCTGTCGATCTGCAGATCGTTGTCGGGCGTGCGGCCGATGATCATGCGGCCCACGCGCAACGGGCGTTCTTCGACGTGCTCTCCGGAATGCGCGACGATGATGCGTGCCAGCACCTCGCCCGGCCCGACGAGCCTCGGTGCGGGCGCCACGGCGAGCACCTCGCGCATGCGGTTGGTGCGCGCAGCGAACTCGACCCACTGCAGTTCCTCGATCGCCGCCTTCAGTTCGCCGATGCCGATCTGCGTTTGCTCGAGCGCATAGGCTCCCATCAGCGCTGTGTCGCACAAGGTGTTGATCAGGCGCGGCACGCCGCCGGTGTAGCGGAAGATGATCGGGTAGGTGTCGTCGGCGAAGATCTTCCGGCCGTGCGAGCCGGCGACCTCGAGCCGGTGCAGCACATAGGCCTGCGTATCCTCCGGCGAGAGGGCCGTCAGGTGGAAGCGCAGGCGCACGCGCTGGACCAGCTGGATCATCTCCGCGCTATTGAGCCTGTCACTGAGCTCCGGCTGCCCCGCCAGGATGATCCTGAGGACCTTGTCCTTGGTAGTCTCGACACCCGACAGCATGCGGATCTCTTCGAGCACGCGATTCGAGAGATTCTGCGCCTCGTCAACGATCAAGAGCACCTTGCGCCCCGCGGCATACTGCTCGACCAGGAACTGGTTGAGCGTCGCGAGCAACTCGGCCTTGCGCATCCTGAATGGAGAGAATCCGAACTGCACGAGCACGGCCTGCAGGAACTCAATTGGCGAGATCTGGGTCTGCGCAATCTGCGCGACCACCACGTCTTTCTCGAGTTCGCGCAGGAATGTCTCTATCAGCGTGGTCTTGCCGGAGCCGATCTCGCCCGTGATCACGACGAAGCCGTCGGTGAACCAGATCGTCGCCTCCATGTACGCCTTGGCGCGCGCATGGTGCTTCGAGAGGTACAGAAATGCCGGGTCCGGACTTAACCGGAATGGCAGTTCCGTCAGCTGGAAATGTTCCAAGTACATGCGTACGACAAGGCTAGCATATGGGCGATTTGCGGGCGCCAATCAGCGGCCCGCGAGGCGCCGATAGTGCCGGTGCGGATGATTCAGCCGATGGAAGGGTCGGGTTTCGACAGGACTTCGGCGGTCTGGCGTTCGCGAAACGCGCGCAACGCATCCATCAGTGGCGGATAGCGCCCAGCGAGGATTGCAGTCGCGAGCAGGGCCGCATTCTTTGCACCGGCCACGCCGATCGCGACTGTCGCGACCGGAATGCCGGCCGGCATCTGCACCATCGACAGCAGCGAGTCGAGGCCATTGAGCGCCTTCGACTCGATCGGCACGCCGATGACGGGCAGCAGGGTCTTTGCGGCCGCCGCGCCGGGCAGGGCCGCAGCGCCGCCGGCACCCGCGATCAGCACCTCGATTCCGCGTGCCGCGGCGCCCGAAGCGTACTCAAAGAGCAAGTCGGGAGTGCGATGGGCGGAGATTATCCGGGTCTCGAAGGACACGGACAGCGAAGCCAACATCTCGGCCGAGTGGCGCATGGTCTCCCAGTCGGACGACGAGCCCATGATGATGCCGACCAGTGGTTTCATCCGGGAATTCTAGCATGTGGCGCGCGGGGTCCGACGCAGGATCGGCCCTGAAATACCCCCGCGCCGACAGGGAGTAATAGCGGCGCGGGGGGATGCCCGAAATCAGGGGATGCTTGACACGCAGGGCAACGCGATCAGGCTAACGCCGCCGGCCGGGTGATCAAAAAAATGTGCGTCGCTGAAAGGCGACAGGGCTATTTCGGTCTCTGCGTCAGCCGCCAAGCATGTCGCGCACCCAGCGGAACAATTCCCGCTTCGCGCCGCCGGGCTTGCCGCTCACGTGCTCCGCCGCGGCGGCG
>Ga0315297_10000916_pt1 | contig 17747 bp, 15 predicted proteins | sample YL17G15_0_MG_FD_203628 | JGI IMG/M metagenome (GOLD analysis project Ga0315297, IMG submission 203628) | Sediment microbial communities from Yellowstone Lake, YNP, Wyoming, USA - YL17G15_0 | ecosystem: Environmental > Aquatic > Freshwater > Lake > Sediment | place: USA: Wyoming | collected... | reverse complement strand
TGCAGGTGGATTTCTTTGCCACGTTCAGCGCTTTGCAGCGCAACGCTGAAATGGAATTTCAGCGCAATCGGGAACGTTACGAATTTCTCAAGTGGGGCCAGAAAGCCTTCAGGAATTTCCGCGTGGTTCCGCCAGCCACTGGCATCGTTCATCAAGTAAACCTCGAATATCTGGCCCAGGTGGTGGTGAATGAATCCGGTGTTTTATTTCCTGATACGCTGATCGGAACGGATTCCCATACCACGATGATCAACGGCCTGGGAGTGGTTGGCTGGGGGGTGGGAGGCATTGAGGCGGAAGCTGTCATGCTTGGTCAACCCATGAACATGCTTTTACCGGATGTGGTTGGTTTTAAACTGCATGGCACACTCCAGGAAGGTATCACCGCCACCGACCTGGTGATCACCGTCACCCAAATGCTGCGCCAAAAGGGCGTCGTGGACAAGATCGTTGAATTCTTCGGCCCGGGCCTGGACGGCATGTCCATCCCGGACCGGGCTACCATTGCCAACATGGCTCCTGAATACGGGGCGACGATGGGTTTCTTCCCGGTTGATAATGAAACCTTGCGGTATATGACCATGACCGGCCGGCTTGCGGATGTCGTCGAACAGACGGAAGCCTACTGCCGGGTGCAGGGGTTGTTTCGCGATGCAAACTCCCCGGAAGCGGAATATACCGATGTTCTTGTCCTTGACCTGGGTTCCGTGGTGCCCTCCCTGGCAGGACCGAAACGCCCCCAGGACCGGGTCGCCCTCACAGAAATGAAATCGGTATTCCAGAAAGCCTTGACAGCACCGGTAAAGGACTGGGGCTATGAACTCAGCCCGGACTTGGTGGACCGGAAAGCCCCGGTTGGTACGAACGGTGGATCCTACGAGATCGGGCATGGTGCCGTGGTCATCGCCGCGATCACTTCCTGCACCAATACCAGCAATCCTTCTGTGATGGTCGCCGCGGGATTGGTCGCTAAAAATGCGGTTGAAAAGGGGCTGACTGTCAAGCCGTATGTCAAAACCAGCATGGCTCCCGGCTCACGTGTGGTCACGGATTACCTGAAAAAAGCCAACCTGCTTAAACCCCTTTCAACGCTTGGATTTAATGTCGTCGCATACGGCTGTACCACCTGCATCGGCAACAGCGGTCCGCTGCCTGGTGAAGTTGCCAAGGCCGTTACCGGGTCAGACCTGGTGGCAGCCGCGGTCATCTCGGGAAACCGCAACTTTGAAGGGCGCGTTCACCCATTGGTCAAGGCAAACTACCTGGCATCTCCCCCCCTGGTCGTGGCTTACGCACTTGCAGGTACCGTGGATATTGACCTCACGGTCGACCCGGTCGGAATGGGCAAGGATGGGCCGGTCTATCTCAAGGATATCTGGCCGACCTCTCAGGAAGTGGCAGACGCGGTCTTATCGAGTGTCAGCAGCGATATGTTCTCAGAAAACTATGCCAGCGTGTTCGAAGGCTCGGACATGTGGAAAAATATCCGGGTGAATGAGGGGGATCTATTCCCGTGGGATGAGGATTCCACTTATATCCAGCACCCTCCTTTCTTTCAAGCGGTGACCCTGGATGTACCCCGGGTCTCGAATATTCGGGGGGCGCGGGTACTGGTCAACCTGGGTGACTCGATCACCACCGATCACATTTCCCCTGCGGGTAATATTGCTGCCGACAGTCCGGCGGGAAAATTTCTCCAGGAGCGGGGTGTGCAGGCGCGGGAATTCAACTCTTATGGTTCGCGGCGCGGTAATGACCGGGTCATGACCCGGGGAACCTTTGCCAACATTCGCTTGAAGAACCTGATGGTCGCACCCAGGGAAGGCAATTGGACCAGGTTCCAGCCATCCGGCGAAGAGCTGAGCATCTTTGATGCTGCATTGAAATACAAGGACGAAGGCATTCCGGTCATCGTGCTGGCAGGCAAGGAATATGGGACCGGTTCAAGCCGTGACTGGGCAGCCAAAGGCACGCTGCTGCTGGGTGTGAAGGCTGTTATCGCCGAATCTTTCGAACGCATCCATCGCTCCAACCTTGTTGGAATGGGTGTGCTGCCCCTGCGTTTTATGGATGGGCAAAATGCAGAGTCGCTTGGTTTAAAAGGGGATGAAGTTTTCGACATTGAAGGCTTGAGCAATGAATTATCCCCCCTGTGTAATGTCACAATTAAAGCAACCAGTAACAGCGGAAAGGTGACAGCATTCAAGGCGCTCGTGCTGCTGAACACTCCCGTGGAAGTTAATTATTATCGCAACGGTGGGATTCTAAATACAGTGCTGCGCAACCTGGTCAAATGACCCGGGCTCTTAATTTCCCCCTGGCAGCAACAATTTTGCATAACCGACATAATTGTTAGGTTAAAAAGCCGGTGAGAATTCCCCGGCTCTTTTTGTTTGCATCGGTGTTATTGAACTCATATGCTGCCATTCCGTGGAAGAGTCATGTCCCTTGCTTGGTAAAATCGGTATCCGGATACCAGAGTTCTTTCGTGCTTTTTGAAACCCTGTAAAAAGTCAGTAATGTAATTGTTCGGAGTTCCACCAAGTTATTCCTCGCATTATAGGAGACTGGCCATGGCCCAGGGAATTTTATACAAGACAAGCCTGGTTTTTGTGCGGATTTTTGCCCTTTTTATGTTGCGCCTGGACATTCACCGGCACAGCCATCTGCCCTCCCGCCCAATGATCTTTGTGGCCAATCATCCCAGTGCCACGGACCCTTTCATTATTCATATGGTTTCAAATAACCAGTTGAACGTTCTAATTACTTCCAAGGCCTTCACGGTCCCCATCTTCGGATGGTTCCTGCGCAAGGTTCAGGAAATTCCGGTGCCGCTCAATGAAGGCAGCACTGCATTGGAGCAAGCCCAACGCCATTTAGACAGGGGAAGGTCTGTAGCCATCTTTATTGAGGGACGAATCAGTCCCCGGGAGGGAGGCTTCCTCCCACCGCGCAGCGGGGCGGCGCGACTGGCGCTCAGCACCGGTGCTCCAATCGTTCCAGTGGGGATCTTCCTGCACCGGGAGCGATGCCATAATATCCGTTCGCGGGTCGCCGGCGGAATTGAATCCGAGGCACGTTGGTACTTCCGGGGACCTTACGCCATCACGGTCGGACATCCAACCCTGTTTGATGGGGATGCAGAAAACTATGAACATGTACAGCATGTTTCTGAAACCATCATGAACAGGATTCGACACTTGGCGAATGAAAGCGAAAGACGCGTCCACGGCCGGAAGTTGCTGGCAACGACGATCTGGTAATCGGTGACTGCATGGAGAGAATATCCTCCCAATATCCATGCAAACATGGAAACTTGTTTCGTCAGTACGAATTTAAAGAAAAATTGTTACCCGGAATGTATCCCGGCAAATGAAATTCATCGTCCGTCACGCGAGGCTTGTCGCGCTTACCGCTAGGTCACAGGGGGATTAATTTTGGTAAAAAACTCATCCTGAAGCCGCCTGGCAACTTTATCATCCTTGATTGCCCGGACTGTCTTTGCAAGTGCGCGGGATCGATCGAGGAACCAGGTTTCCCCTTTTTCTGCTGTGGCAGGTCGACCATCCCCACAATAATGGGTCGGATGGTCCGCATACCACCAGATTCCAACATTGGTGCCCTGGTCGGACAGTGATTTAAGCCTCCCCTGCGGCATCCCTTCTCCATCTGCAGGCAATCTTTCAAGCCGTACCAGTTCCGGGCGAATGGCAAGAATCATGCTCGTCTCGCGCTCCCCGGCATGACCATCCACCGATGTTTCCCATTGAGCAGCGGTCCCGGGATCTTCAGCCAGGTAGGAAGGCTGGGGAACATACACCACATAATCCCGCCGGCTTGCAAGCTGGATCTGGGTAAAATAGTTTATCAGGTAATCATTGCCTCCGTGAGCATTGACGATGACTATTTTTGTCATCCCATTCCGGGCAATCTCACGGCAGGTATTTTCCAAAAGGCGGATGATCAATTCCGGTTCAATGCCAATGGTGCCTGCCACATGCCTGGCTTCAAGGATCTGGGTGTAGAAAAAGTCCGGGAACACCACCACCGGCTCGATTTCCGCGACCCGTTGGCAGAGTTCACGACCGATGAACATATCGGTGCCGAGCGGCAGGTGATGCCCATGACGTTCGATGCACGACAGGGGGAGCAGGCAGACATTTTCCGATTGCTTGACCGACTCTTGAAACTGGTCTCCATTCAACTCTTCCCAACGCATGGTATTCCTCCTGGTCAATAATTATGACGGGTATATAAGTGAATTGGCTTGTGATCGAATCAATCCTGTATTATTTACCTCTTCTCAAACTTGGAAATGCTTTCTATATGGAAGGTCTGGGGAAACATGTCGATGGGCGTAACCTGGACCAACCGGAAGCCTCCAGCGATGAGACGGGCAGCATCGCGTGCCAGCGTGGACGGGTCGCAGGACACATAAGCGATGGTCAAATTTTCGAAAGCTTGTAGTCCGTCCAGAACTTGCTTCCCCAATCCTTGACGCGGCGGATCCACAATTACGATTTTAGGTTTTATGCTCAATGCGGGCAGCACCTCTTCCGCGGGAGCCGCGTAGAGTTCAACATTTTCGAATTCATCCAGGTTTAACGTGAAATCCTCGCAGGCTGATTGGGAAGACTCGATCCCCATCAGCCGTCCTGTGCGGGGGGCGAAGAAGGCGCTGAATAATCCGACACCGCAGTAAATATCCAATATGGTGGCTGCCGGTGCGACCGGCAGCTGGGATAGCAGGTGATCCACCATTTTCCCGGCCATTTCAGTATTCACCTGGAAAAAGGAGGCCGCAGATACTTGAAACTGCCGATCATTGACCCCCATCATTACGTAATCATCCCCTGCCATAACGATGCCATCTTTCCCAGCCAGGTGAACGACCGACATGGAAGTCTCCAATTCCAATTGAGGCGCGTGGGGGGATTCACCTTCCAGCATCAGCATGGTTTCCTCATCCATTCCCGCGCGCAGGGAAATGCGCTCAATTCGCAGGCCGGGGTCAAAATCAAGCCTTGGCCAGAGTTCATTTATGATCGAAACTGGCAGGTGGCATTCGGTGATCGGGAATACATTCCGGTCAATGGCGTCAATGTACCCCGGCTTTCCATTTTCCGTCAAATGAAATTGAATATGATTGCGATAGTTCCATTCGGAGGGGGAAGGGATCATTTTTCCCACCGGGGGATCTTTGATCTTGCCTATCCGGGTCAATTGGTCCCGCAAAATCTCGGTTTTGATGTTCAACTGGTCGGGATATGACATGTGTTGATAATGACAGCCTCCGCAAATGCCAAAATGAACACATTTCGGAGAAATCCGGTCCGGCGATGGCTCAAGTATATTTACCAGTTCGGCCCGGGCATGTCCGCGTTTCTGTTCCAGGGGACGAATGCAAACAGTTTCACCTGGTAAAGCGAAAGGAACAAAAACTGCGCGCCCATCGGGGAGTCTCCCCAGGGCATCACCCCCGTAAATCAGCTTTTCCAGTTTAATGGTTTGCAGATCCGTGGTCATGAGATCCGCAGGGATGATAGACTGACATACATATCATCGAACCCCACAATTTAACGGCTTTTTGTGAATCTCCCTGCAGGCTAAAATCCCCGGGGTTACAGGGGAAATTCACCTGCCCGTCACCCCATTTACCACCGGAGGTGGTCATCTTAAATTCCGGCTTATTTCACAAAAAGGGGAATGATTTGGTTCTGGAAAATAGCCAATATGATCAGGATGGCGAAAAAAGTCCCGGCGAGAACTCCGATCCGTTTCAAGTCGCGCTTGATGATACTGTAATCCGGGTTGAACTCGACGGGTTTTGCGCTCAGGGACGAATATTGGCGCGGAGCCTGGCGTTTTGTCTTCTTGCTCATGGTTTCTCCTAAGGATTTTGAAGTTTAGCAAATACGACTATGCGTTTGCTATCCACCATATACGGGTAACAACTGATGAGGGTCACAGTGGGGTCGCCGATGGAATTCATCACTTCCACCTGGCTTGGTTCGACGATGCGGGTTTCAGTCACCAGGTAAATATACTGCTGCTGCATGGTATACAGGATGATCTGGTTGCCAGGTTGCAGCTTGTCCAGGTCCCGGAAGACCTCGCCGAAGACATCATCATGCCCTGCCAGTACCACGTTGCCGTTCTCACCCGGGTTGGCCGACCCGATGTGCTGACCAACCCCTTTTTTTAACTGCTCCCAACCATCTCCCTGGACGATCGGCCAATTATGGACTGCAATTGCCGGTATGTCAATCTGGATGGCCTGCCTGGGTCCTTGTGTGGGCACCGGTTGGTGAGCCAGCGATTGCACCAGGGGACGCAGGTGTTCCGGAATCTCCGCTTCATTAAATTGCGCCCCCCCAGCCGCGGTTGGAGGAGTATGACCGCTGGGCAGGACGACTGCCGTGATTAGCGGGGTTGCAGTTGGGGTTTCCTGATTCTGTTTCAGGGCATCCACCACTTCTCGATTCAAGGTTTGAAGCAGCCCGAAGCCATTGATCAGTATCCCGGCAAGACCGACAACCGCCAGGACTTCCACACCCAGGAGGAAACGATCATACCACCGTCTCCGGGCCGGAATTGATCCAAAATTGCCACCACCAGCCTCCTGCCCATCGATTGGAGGCTGTGCGCGCCATTCGTTATATGCTGCTGGAGGCAGGTCCGGTGCCAGGCTGACTGCACGCCCTGTGCGCCGAAATCGTTCCAACCGCTTCTGCCGTGAAACGTGACGCTTGTCAAGAAGCAGACGACGCAGTTCCTGTTCCGATAAGTCTTCCGGGCCCTTTGGGTTGGTCACGGGCGTGATTATACCCCACCTGCCGGACGGATTTTCAAAGGTAAATTGGAGCCACAAAACCGCCCAATTACGTTTATAATTGGTTTATCCCGTTCACCTGTGCTGGAAACATTGCCACAGGCTTTTGCCAACAAGGAGGTCCCCATGGCATTTAGTTATAAGAACAAAAAAGGTGTCACGTATTTTTTGCATGCCAGAAGCACTAAAACCAAGACCGGAAAGACAATCACCCTCTACTACTTTGGGAAAGAAAAGAAAGCTGGAGTTTTGGAGGCGGTTCCCGCCGGCTACAAAGTATCCGAGACAGTCAATGGCCTTCCGGTGCTGAAAAAAGTTAAGAAATAAATATAATCAAAGGCTCCCCTGAAGGGGAGCCGGTTTTTTTATGGTGCAATGGTTGCCGGGTTGAAACATGGCTGGTAATCTGCACCAACGATGAATATATAGTTTATATCCGCCGGTGTTGGTGCAGAAACGAATGCCGAAGGGGGCATGCCGAGGATGTTTAATATCGAACTGATGCGGTTCAGGTCGGGGGCATTGGAAAGATCATACAGCCAGGAATTGGCATAATCTTGTTTGTCAGCGGGGGCTAGGCGGGTGTTATATCCAACATAATTCAGGCGTTCAGCGGCCAGGGCATCCCAACCGGGGTTAACGGTTCCATTGCGCACTTCGACAGTTGAAGCCTCCGTATCGGTGGTGCGGGGCGAGAAGGCCAGGGCTTGCTGCAGCATCACCTGGATGGATGGCGCGTTGGGAAGCAAAACGCTTGCGCCACCGGGAGTCATCCAGTTGGAAATCAGGTCCTTCCCAATATAAAAACTGCGAATATCGGCGTTGTTCAGATGAAGGGCAAGGGGGGAAAGCTGCACGAGGGTGGGCAAGGTCAAGTCAGTTATGAAAGCTGATTTGAAGTCGTTGTAGAGTTCAGGGATCTTGCTGATGGAGCCGGTTTGAAGGGCGCGCGTATAAAGTGCTCGCAGCACTTCCTGCGAACGGCGGCCCCTATCGAAATCGCTTGAGCGCTTGCGTGAACGGGCGTACCAAAGCGCCAGGTCTCCGTCCATGTGGACTACTCCCGGGCCAACCGTGTAAAGTGACCAGTTGTCTTCATTGGTCGGGTCCAGGTTTGGGTCAATCAGGTGCCAGTCCGTGTAAGGACAGAAGACCGGCACATCTATCCCGCCCAGGGTATCCACGACACGCCGGAAACCATCGAAGTCCGCGATTGCCAGGTGGTCTATTCGAATCCCCAGGTTATACAACAAGGTGTCCTTAAGCAGGGTAAACCCTCCGCCGGTGTAGTGGTTCATTTCACCGTATTCATATGCGGCATTGACACGGTCCATGCCAACCGTGGGAATATAGACATACAGGTCACGCGGCACGGAGATTAATGCCACCTGCCCCGATCCTGGGCGGATGATGGCAATGATGATGGTATCAGTGCGGAAGTAAGTCTGACCAGGACGCTTGTCGGAACCTAGCAGAAGAAAAGTAATCGCCCCATCACTGGAGAGAACGGGAACGGGTTCCGGCGCATAGGGCGGGATATAGAATGACACCGGGGTGCCCGTGGCAGGCAGGATGGCATCCGGGTCAAAAGTTGGAGTGGCATCCAGTGGCTGGGGTGTGCTGGTAAAGACCGGTGTGGTTGGGGGGATATCCATCCCGGCAACCGGTTGGAAGGGGGTTGCTGTGGGTGTCGCATCTTCGGGCACGTTGACAAGGTATAGTGTGGTGGGCGTGCTGTCAGCCGGCGTGGTGGAGGGATTCCAGAAAACGGGGGAACACCCGGAGACAAGAATCAACAATGCCAAGGAATGAAAGATTTGCTTCTTATAGTCCCCGGCGTACCGGGCAGCAGGTCCCGGGCGGGAGGCTTGCATTAAAGTCTTGCAGGCGAGATGGGTAATTCGAGGGCGCAGGGAAAAATGTGGCATAAGTGCAGTCACCTGGTCGCCATCATGGTGTTGATGAAGGGATTTCTGTTGGGGTATCTATCCAGGGATTTAAGGGAGTATCTGAAGGAAAGATGGGAAAATAAAGGGTGGGTGATGGTGTGCGCGCGGGCCATGGCGGGACAAAGAGTCTTTGACCAACATAAATAATTGAATTGGTCAGGCAGTTGGCTCTCTGGATTATTTTGTATGAAATGCCATAGATCTGCCCCAAGTGGTAGAGCGTATCCCCAGGCTGGACTATGTAGATGACCCAGGAGGATGGCGCTCCGCAAGAGGCTGTTGTCTGTGTTGGCGGGGGTGGAAGATATGTAGTGGGTGAGGAAAGATAAGTTGGAGTCCCGGAAGAAGTTCTTGTTGGGGTCAAGCTGGGCGTACGGGTGGGAGTCTCAGGAGTTAACAATGAAGGAGTAGGGCTTGGAGTGGGGGTGGGGACAGATATCGAAGGAAGGCGAGTTGGAGAAACAATCCTGGGTATTTGAGTGTAGGGGAACGGCAGGGTGATGGTTGGCAGCCGGGTGCCCGTTGGTTGGTTGAAAGGAGTTTGTGATCGGGTGGGATTCGACGGCAATGGTTTGGTTGGCTGACGCAACTTCCCCTCAGCCAGGGAAATAAAGGCAGCTCCGGCGATCAAGGAGATGGAAATTAAAACAATGATAATTCCCCATAATACCTGACGCTTATCACGCATTCATTTCCCCTTCTTCCACATTAATCATCACCGGCAGCAGTACGCTGAAAGTGGACCCGACGCCCGATTCAGTTTCCACCAGGATACGTCCCCCCTGGGCTTCAACGAGCGCCTTGGCGATGGAAAGCCCAACGCCAGAATCTCCCAATCCCTGAATGAATGCATGTTCAGCCCTGTATCGCCGGGAGAAGATTCGGGGAATATCATCAGAGGCAATGCCTCCGCCCGTATCGGTCACCTGAATGGACACAAAATGCTGGGTTAACTCGTTCTGTATTTGCACCCGCAGGGTGACGATGCCCTCGACCAGTGAGGCACCCGTGGCATTCTGGAGAAGATGCATCAGGATTTGCTGAAAAGCATCCCGGTCGGTATGAATGTGCTGGGTTGCCTCGGGAATATCAAGCCGGAGGGTAATGTTTTTTTCCCGGATCTGCACACTGGTGTAGGCGATGGCGTTATCTATGATGAGATTGATATCGACGGACTCGGCTTTGAATTCCATCCTGCCGGTCTCAAGGTTGGTGATTTGAATCAAGTCGTCAACCAGCCCGCCCACGCGTTCCGTGGAAGCCTTGATCCGCTCGATGAACTTGCGCTGCAAGGCGCCCAGGGTGCCTATCGATTCCCCAAGCAGCAGGTCGGTATAGCCCACGATGGATGACATGGGTTGGCGCAATTCCATTGAGATCGAGGAAATTACTTCCAACTGATCATTGGTGATGGGTGCGGAGGGACGCTGTTCCAGCTCGGCGATTTTCGCGGTGGCATTTTCCAATGCGCCATGCATCCGAGCCATTTCTTCGGTTGTGGAGTGCAGTTGATTTTCTAGTTGTGCATAATCAGCTTCGGGGCTGCCAGCCTCCCCCCCCTGGCGCAACTCCTCGATCCTGGCTTTCAGGGAATCGATGGTTTTCCGGGATTCATCCTGCATCCCCGTCAATGCAGCCATGTTCTCGGCTTGCAATTGCGATTGGGAAACCTTTTCATTCGCAATTTCCAATTCCTTGGCTGCACCATCGAATTTGCTTTCTAATTCTGCCGCCTTTTCCAATGCAGCCTGGGCATCCTGTTTAGCCCGGTCAAGTTCGATTTCCAGTATCGAGGCGCGCTGGCCGCGCTGCAGGATGGGGATGAACATGGTCGAAATGTTGGTCAGATATTCCTGGTCTTGAGAATTCCATAAACGGTTGGAATATGGGGACAAGACCAGGATCGCCCCCATTAGACCCTTTTCTTCTGAAGTGAGGGGCACGCTCAACAGGTGACCAGTATTGATCAGGCCGAGCATTCGTGCCAGGGCTTTTAGATCATCAGAGGTACTGCTGGAAGGTAGCCGCAGCGGGCGGCCGCGTTGGATGGCATTGGCAATTAAAGGAACAGCTTCCTTGTGGAGAGGTGTCCCCTCCAGGTTTTCTTCGCGGATCAAGTCAAAGCCGCAGGTGATGGACATGCTCGTGTCTTCGGCTATGACGACCAAAAAACTCAGGTCGGCTAGCATTGCCTGTGAAATCGCACGCGTCATGGTGCAGCCGATATTTTCGGCGTTTCCCTCGGCTGCCAGGGACATCAAGGTGTGGAGGGTTTTTGGATCCGTACTATATCGGCGGCGCTCGTGAGGAGGCCTGTTGGTGGCTTTGTCTGTTTTAATGGCAGGTTTTTGTACGGGTGCTGGAGCAGGGAAGCGCTGTACAATCGTCAGCAGGAGGGGAAATTGGAACATTTGCATGAGCCGGACAACACCGGGAAAACTGCCTTCCATTCTCCAAATCAGGCTGAGCAGGTGCCCAAGAATGGCCAGCAGCAGCATGATGAGACCAAACCGCCAACGATTTGGTTTTCGAATCACCAAAAGCAGGATTCCAAGCAGGACTACCGCGAGGCTTATCCCCTGCCAAATGGTCTCGAAAATTGAGGCATTGAAACCAATTCCAGGGTTTCTATCCCAGAATACAAGGGTCACCCCAAAAAAAGGCAGCACAATCAGGCTGAGTAAAACGGTGGCGGAATCACCCAGCCGGGAGGGTTCGGGGAACGACCACAGCCAGATGATCCACACCAGTCCAACCAGGGTAACCGCCCTGTCGAGCGGGGGCAGAACCGCTTCCGGGTTTAGCAGGCCGGGCAAGGTCAGACCGCTGATAATGAAAAGGATCACCAGCAAACCAAGGAGCAGGCTGATGCCAAAAACCGTCCGCCTGGTCTGGGGAAATTGGCTTGTTCGCATCATTGAGATGGCACGTTGCAGGGTGCCGGCAACCGATATAACCAGCACGATATGGTAGATTAAATTCCCCGGCGGGGTGGTTAGCAGTGTAAAGGCCTGGTTGAAAAAGTGACTCATAGCAAATTCCTGTGAGATTATATCGCTTTCGTGTAAGTTTATACCATTTTGGGCAGTGTGGGTATCCTATTTTTATGGGTCTTTGAAACTTACCAATACAAACATTATAAAGAAGGAAGGAAACCTATGTTTTCACCGGGCTCGGGGACCAATTTGGTGATTTATAATAGCATTTGCCCTTATGCAGAAATCTTCCGGGATAAAAAATACACTGATTGTGATCGTCCTGCTTGCGTTAACCCTGACTCCGCGACCCATTACCGGTTACATTGACCTGCAGTCGGCAATTCGTTTCGAGGCGGCTGGAGACCAATCTGGGGCAGCTGAGGCATATGCATCGGCAGCGAAAAGAATCCCCTGGGCACCGTCCCTGTGGGAAAACGCGGGGTTGAAAGCAATGCAAAATGGCGACACAGAATCGGCCATCACCTTCCTCAACCTGGCTCGTCAACGGCATGCAATCACTGAACTTGGCTGGCTCTCACTCGGCAGTGCATACCAAAAAAGAGGGGATCTTTCATTGGCCGTGGATGCCTGGAAGAAGGCTTTGCCGCTTGCTCAGGCAGCCAGTTACCTTGCATCTGTGGAACGCGCCTGGAGCAATTTCGCCGAGGCGATTAAATATTGGCAGTTTAATCTTGCCGTGGAACCAAAGAATGCCATCGGGCACTATACCCTTGGACTGTTGCTTGCCGCCACTTCACCCGGGCAAGCCCTCCCGGAATTAATGCAAGCGGTCACGCTCAGTCCAGATTTGGATGTCCGTGTGGAGAAATTGCGGACCGCCCTGAACACCGCCCTGCTCTCAGAAGATCCTGCTTACCAGTTCCTGGTCTCCGGTCGTGCGCTGGGAGCACTGGGTGAATGGGACCTTGCAGCAGAAGCATTCCGCAATGCCATTCGAGTGCGTTCCAATTATGCAGAAGCCTGGGCATGGGTTGGAGAGGCGAAGCAGCACCTGGATCAGGATGGAAATGCCGATATAAAAAAGGCCCTGACCTTGGATCCCGAATCAGCCATGGTCCAGGGGTTGTTTGGCCTGGCTTTGCAGCGGCAGGGAAAGCCGGGTGAAGCCCTGGCTGCATATAAGAAAGCTTCCATCCTGGAGCCGGGTGACCCCGGGTGGCAGATAGCCCTCGGCAATGCCTCGGAACAAACCGGCGACCTGATCGCCGCGTACGATTACTATATCCGCGCCGTCGAGCTGGCTCCAACCGACGCTTCAACCTGGCGAGCAATGGTAACCTTCAGTGTGACCAACAACATGGATGTGGAGGGAACCGGACTGCCTGCAGCCCGCAAGTTGATTGCCCTGGCACCTGACGACTGGCAGTCCTATGACCTTGCCGGCCAGGCTGAATTTTTACTGGAGAACTTCTCTGCCTCGGTGATATATTTAAAAAAAGCCGCGCAGTTGGGACCCACGATGGCAGCGCCGGCGCTGCACCTTGGTCTGGTTTACATGCAGACCGGCGATCGCAGATTGGCCTTTTCATACCTTGCCCTGGCGGAGAACCTCGATCCAGGTGGTCCCTTCGGATGGCAGGCGAGCCGTTTACTCAAACAATATTTTCCCTGATGGTTCATCCCTTCCGGAAGGCCGGATCGAAAGAGGCATCTGCTTGAGATTTTAAATAAATGAGTGAAAAATATGAAAATCATACCCAGCTTATTTCTGCTAATTGCCTTGACCGCCTGCCAGAACTCCCTGATCGCTGACCTGGTGACACAACCAGGGCAGGCTCTCTACCACGACGATTTCTCCGATCCCGCCAGCGGTTGGCTCCAGGCAACCAGTGCGGATGGCAGCCTGGGATACCTTGACAATGCCTACCGGATGATCGTGGTTACCCCCAGCTACAACCTGCGGGCTGTTTCCGGTCAAACCTTTGGGGACGTACAGCTGGAAGTGGATGCGGTCCGACTGGGTGGCCCAGTGTCCGGTGGCTTTGGCCTGATCTGCCGTTACCGGGATACCTCCAATTTTTATTTCTTCATCATAACCAGCGACGGATATTTTGCCATTGGAAAAACCAAGAATGCAGTTGCGACCCTGGTTGGACAGGGTATGCTGGCGTACAGCGCTGCCATCTCAAAAGGCAGCGGACCAAATCACCTGCGTTTTGATTGCATTGGCAATACCCTGGCGGGATATGCCAACAACCAGGCTATGGCGATCACCAGGGATTCAGATTACGCCAACGGCGATGCCGGTCTCATTATCGGGGCATTTAGCGAGGGCGGAGTTGAGATCAGTTTTGACAATTTCCAGGTGATTAAACCATAGGATCGATCAAAATCGTTGCTGCATGATTATGAAGATCTTCCTTGATACCATCGGCTGCCGCCTGAACCAGGCTGAAATTGAATCCCTTGCCCGCAAATTCCAGGCTGCAGGAAATGAGATCGTCCCCTCCGCCGCAGAGGCTGATCTGGCGGTGATAAACACGTGCACCGTAACCACCGAAGCCGCTTCTGATTCACGGGCTGCCATTCGGCGGGCAAAGCGGCTGGGAGCGGGTGAAATTCTTGCCACCGGCTGTTGGGCTACATTGGAACCTGAAAAAGCCGCGGCTTTACCAGGAGTATTCCGTATCGTCCCCAACATGGAAAAGGAAAAACTGGCTGCAGATTTGCTCAATTTGCCGGACGAGTTCTTCGATCTTGAACCGGTCGCACGCCAGCCGCTCCCCGGTTTGCATCAGCGTACACGGGCTTTTGTCAAAGTCCAGGATGGATGCGACAACACCTGTTCTTTTTGCATCACCAGGCAGGCCCGCGGTGTTTCCCGTTCCCGTTCCTTGCATGAAGTTTCCGCGGATTTCGATTCCGCTTTGAAAGGCGGGGCGCAGGAAATCGTGCTGACCGGGGTGGCTCTCGGCTCATGGGGGTTGGATCTCCAACCTGCCCAACGCATCTCCGACCTGGTCTCTGCCCTGCTTGCCCGGAAGGTCGCCCACCGCATGCGCCTGTCTTCGCTTGAACCCTGGGATTTGACAGAGGATTTCTTCAACTTGTGGTGCGACCCCGGCATGTGCCGTCATCTTCATCTGCCCCTGCAGTCCGGGAGCGCGGGTGTATTAAGGCGCATGACCCGCAAGTCCTCACCCGGCAATTTCGCGGCTGTGATCCGGTCTGCCCGGGAGGCCATCCCGGGGGTTGCCCTCACAACGGACGTTATTGTTGGTTTCCCGGGCGAAACGGATGACGAATTTGGCGAGTCACTGGAATTTGTCAGGTCCATGCAATTCGCAGGTGGGCATGTTTTTCATTTTTCAGCCCGTCCGGGCACCCCGGCAGCCCGCATGAAGGGGCGGGTGCGGAGCGAGGTGGTTAAAGAACGCAGTTTAGCCATGCGGAAAATTTTGGCAGAATCTGCTGCTGCATACCAACAAAAATTCATCGGGGAAACCCTGCCGGTCCTTTGGGAGGCTGCATCCACCCTGACGGATGCAGGCTGGCAAATAGAAGGGTTGACGGACAATTATCTCCGCGTGACCTCAATTGCTTCAGAGCCAAGGTGGAACCGCATTGATAAGGTATTCATCAAGGAAGCGAATATGGGTGGATTGAGGGGGGAGATCCAGGGGTGAAAATTTCTAATATTCCCACCTCAACCCCGCTTAAGCCTCTGACCGCCACCATTGCGTATTATGTCGCTTTTATCACCCTGGGAGCCTCCATTGCTATTGGCGGACCGGCACTCCCATGGTTGGCGCGTCACACTTCAAGCCGCCTGGACCAGATCAGTATCATATTCGTTGCCGGCTCACTGGGGTATATGGTCGGCTCGCAGGTCGGAGGCAGGGGATATGATCGCTTTCCCGGACATCGCATCCTGGCCCTGGCTTTGCTGATGGCCTCCCTGGGCAGTGCCCTCGTACCGGTAATCCACTCCCTCTGGATCCTGGTACTGGTCCTTTTTCTGCTGGGCACCGTCCAGGGCGCCCTGGATACCGGCTGCAACACCTTGTTGACCTGGATCCACGGGGAGAAAGTCGGACCTTTCATGAACGGCCTGCACTTCTTCTTTGGTGTGGGTTCTTTCATTGCTCCCTTGGTCTTCGCCCGGGTGATCGCGGTTGCCGGTGAAATTCGCTGGGCTTATTGGCTTTTCTCCATCCTGGCTTTGCCGATGGCAGCCTGGCTGTGGCTCTTGCCAAGCCCGCCCATCCGCACACGAAAGCTGGATGCAGTCAGCGGGAAATCGGTCAATGGACTGTTCTACATTATTTTTCTTTTCTTTTTATTCTACGTCGGGCTGGAAGTGGGCTTTGGGAATTGGATTTACACGTATTCCACCCGTACCAACCTGTCCAGCGCGGCCGGTGCGGCTTACCTTACCTCGGCTTTCTGGGGTGCATTCACCGTCGGACGGCTGCTCGGGATAGGTGTCTCCTCCCGCCTTCGCCCCCAGGTGATCCTGTTGGCAGACATGGCAGGAAGCCTGGTCTCCTTTGCCGTCCTGCTGCTCTGGCCGGATTCCTCCACGGCGCTTTGGGCTGGGACGATCATGTTGGGTCTTTCGATCGCTTCGGTTTTCGCCACGGCGATGGCTTATTCCGAGAAGCGCCTCAGTTTGAATGGAATCCTCATCGGCTGGATCCTCGTAGGTGGGGGCATCGGGGGGATGGCGATTCCCTGGCTGATCGGCCAATTGTTCGAACGCCTCAGCCCGCGCATCACCATGCCCGTCCTGCTGGCAACCACTGTGATCGAGTTTGGGCTGCTGCTCGCGGTGATCCTGCCTGATCGGGATAAAGCGAACACTAATAAACCTCCGGATAGATTGAATATTTGATTATCGAAAAGTCAATATCCACCTTTCAATATTAGGATGAGACCCTCTTAATGGCAGGCTGGACCCTTCAAGGTAGCGCAAATGCTTTATCAAGAGCACATTCGTGCTATTTGTCACTTTATCCACGGACGGGGGAGCGATATAATTGATCAAGATTTCAGACAGGAGAGGATAATGACCGCACAACTCATTGATGGAAAAGTAATTGCCCAGAAAGTGCGCGATGAAGTCGCCGCGCAAGTAGCCAAACGCACCGCAGCAGGGAAACCACAGCCCACCCTGGCGACAGTGTTGGTCGGTGACCGCCCGGATTCAGCAGCCTATGTTGCCTCCAAGGGTAAGGCCTGCCAGGAACTGGGGATGGGATCGATCAGCGAACATCTGCCCGCTGATGCCACCCAGGAACAGGTCGAGACGCTGGTTAAACGCCTGAACGCCGATAAGAAAGTGAACGGCATCCTGGTGCAGCTGCCAATGCCGCCTCAAATAAACGAAGAGCGCGTTCTGTCTCTCATCAACATCGAGAAAGACGTGGACGGCTTTTCACCGCTAAATATCGGTCGGCTGGCACAAAAAGGGCGGGAGCCGTTGTTCGTACCCTGCACCCCCTACGGCTGCATCTATCTTTTGGAACAGGCAGGGGTGAAAATTGAAGGTGCCAACGCGGTGGTGCTGGGACGCTCGAACATTGTTGGCATGCCAGCCGCACTTTTACTCATCAGCCGGAATGCAACCGTCACCGTCTGCCACTCACGGACCCGGGATCTGCCCGCGGTCATCCGCCAGGCGGACATCCTCATCGCAGCCATTGGAAAGACAGAGATGGTGCGGGGAGACTGGGTCAAACCCGGAGCAGCGATCATTGATGTGGGCATTAATTCTGTCCCGGTGTTAAATCCGGATGGCACACCTGCCATCAGTGAAAAGACCGGCAAGCCCAAGCAAAAACTGGTCGGCGATGTGAAATTTGAGGAAGCAAAGGAAGTTGCGGGATTCATCACCCCCGTCCCTGGTGGTGTCGGCCCGATGACAATCGCCATGTTGATGAAGAACACCCTGCGCGCCTCAGAAATTCAGAATCCGTAATCCGATATATAAAAAATCTACCCCACCCGAAAAAAACCGGATGGGGC
>Ga0315297_10000915_pt1 | contig 17749 bp, 21 predicted proteins | sample YL17G15_0_MG_FD_203628 | JGI IMG/M metagenome (GOLD analysis project Ga0315297, IMG submission 203628) | Sediment microbial communities from Yellowstone Lake, YNP, Wyoming, USA - YL17G15_0 | ecosystem: Environmental > Aquatic > Freshwater > Lake > Sediment | place: USA: Wyoming | collected... | reverse complement strand
TTCTATTATTTTGTTTTTAAATTCCTGCTCTTTCTGCTTAAATTTGTCTATTATCTTTGTTTTTTCTGCTATCTGATTGTCTATATCATTAAGATTCTTTTTCTTGTCCTTTATCTTTTGCCAAAGAATAGATGCTTTTTCTGTCTCGATGCTTTTCTTAAGATTTTGATATTTGAGCGCATGAGCCCTTTCACTTTCCAAATTCCTCAGATATGAAGATCTCTCATTAAGTATTGTGTTGACTTCTTTGAGCCTTTCTTCCGTCTTCTCAAGCTCATTCAATGATTTTTCCTTTCTTGTCTCATAGATGCTTATTCCTGCTATCTCTTCTATAATCTGTCTTTTTTCCTCTGAACGCATCTGAATTATATTGCTTATCTCTTGTTGAAGTATGATGTTGAAGCCCTCCGGATCCACTCCTGCCTGTGCCAGAAGCTCCAGAACTTCCTGTCTTGTCTTTGTCTCGCTGTTGATTTTATAGACACTTGTGCCGTCGCGCCTGACTATCCTCATTACTTCTATCTCTGGACTCTGCAATGAGAAAGTGCCGTCGCTGTTGTCGAATATCATGCTGACTTTCGCGTTCTGTGCCGGCTTGTTCTCCTTGCCTCCGTGATATATCAAGTTCGCGGACTTTGCGGCTCGCATGCTTTTCACTTTTAATCTTCCCAGAACAAAACATATGGCATCTGTCAGATTGCTTTTTCCAGCGCCATTTGGGCCAACCACGACATTAAGCCCCTTGTCAAAAATAATGTCTACAGGCCTGGCGAATGACTTAAACCCTGATAAATGCATCTTTTTTATGTATGGCATCTTATTCCTTTCTGCTCTTTTATACAAAATATAGCGACAAGAGGTATATAAAAATATTTATGTAGAAAAATATTATTAAACATTGTTTAGTTAACTTATTAAATCTCCTCTGCTTTTAACGAATATGTTATTCAAGAAAAAGGAAAAAACGGAAAAACAAGAAAGAATAGAGAAGAAAAAGCCGCGATATGTCAAAATATGCCCCAGATGCAGAAGCTTGAATGTCAAGATTGGCAATCAGGGCGGCTCTGCCGGAGTTATTTTTGGAGCGCCGACAATGTACAAATGCCTGGACTGCGGATATGTCAATTATGCTTTTCCAGAAGTTGATTTGAATGAAGAGAATGAAGAGAATAATGAAGATAAAAAAGTAAAGGAAGAATGAAATGGAAGGAATACGTGCAATAATCTTTGATTTTGATGGCGTTGTTATAGATTCAATGCCATTAATGACATATTCTTTTATTCGATACCTGAAAAATTACGGCATTGAACTTAAAGAAGAGGATATGAAAAAATACTATGGCTGGACTGGCGTCAATGTCATCAAAGATATATTTACCATGCACGGAATAAAAAGAAATGCTGAGATTGCAAATGAAGAGAGAAAGAAAATATATGTGAAGAATATAGAAAAGGTAAAAGTTTATCCCGGTTTCATGGAAGTTATAAAGAAAGTAAAAGAAAAATATAAAACAGCATTGGTTACATCATCTTCTTCTGAAATTGTCGAATTAATAATGAATATACATAACCTAAATCAGCTTTTTGATGTTATCGTGACAAAAGATGATGTTAAAAAATCCAAACCAGACCCAGAGCCTTATCTGCTTGCCATAAAAAAACTTGCTGTGGAGCCAGATAAATGCCTAGTTGTTGAAGACACACCTATTGGGATTAAGTCAGCTAAAGCAGCAGGAACTTATTGCATTGCAGTCACTTCTTCATGCGCAAAAGAAGAACTTAACGAGGCTGACTTGATTGTAGACTCTGTAGATAAAATTATTTAAATTATTTAAATTAATAAAGAAAAATAAAAATGTTAAAAGTTAAGGAGCAATTTCTTGAAAGAATCAGATTGATGCTTGGAGATGAGACTGAAAAATATCTGAAATGCATTGAGCACGAGCCAAGACATTCTATCAGGGTTAATACTTTAAAGATGCAGGAAAAAGAGCTAAAGGAAAGGTTGGAAAAGAAAAAATGGAAAATATCGCAGCCGTTTGATTCTTTTCCTGCTATCATTATTGATTCTAATTTGCTGCCGGGCGAGCTTGGCCGGGCACTCGAGCATCAGCTCGGATATTATTATGTCCAGGAACTTTCGAGCATGATGCCTCCTATCGCCCTGGATGTCAAAAAAAATGAACTTGTGCTTGATTTGTGCGCTGCGCCAGGAAGTAAGACAACTGAGATGGCAATGATGATGGAAAATAAAGGAAATATTATTGCAAATGATGTCAGGCCAGACAGATTAATTGCCTTAACTTCTAATCTTGAGCGCTGCGGCGCTAGTAATGTCATTGTCACAAGGATGAATGGCATTGTCCTTTGCAGAAGACTTGCTGAACATGGATTTTTGTTTGACAAAATACTTGTTGATGCTACTTGTTCTGGCGAGGGAACCATCCGCTCGGATTACGATGCGATGAAGATATGGAATGTTCATATGATAAAGAAATTTTCATCAATGCAGAAAAGATTATTGATGGAAGCGTTGAAATGCCTGAAACCAGAAGGAATACTGGTTTACAGCACCTGCACACATGCTCCTGAAGAGAATGAAGAGGTTGTTGATTTCGCAATAAAGAAATTTAATGTCAAGGTCCAGGAAATAAAACTGCCTTTGAAGTTCAGACAGGGCATTGTTGAATGGAAAGGCAGAAAGTTTGACGAGCAAGTAAAGAAATGCGCAAGAATATGGCCGCAAGACAATGATACAAACGGTTTTTTCATCGCGAAAATGAAAAAGGAATAAAATGAACAAAGAAGTCAAAATATTGAATAGAGGAAGGAGAGAAGAGATAAAAGAACTGCTAAAAAAGAAATATGATGTTGAAATAAATGAGCAATATCATCTGATTCAATGGGCAAAAGACAAACTGAGAATTTTTACAGGTGATCTGAATGCAAATGATTTGATAAGGCTTAACAATCTGATTAATATTGAGACTATCGGCTTATACTTCGCGTCTTTTGATATGAATGTATTCAGATTAGGCTTCGATGCTTCAATGATTTACGGAAAAAATGCCAAGAAAAACGTGATTCTTCTTGATGATATAGAATCTGTCAAATGGCTTTATGGCCAGGATATTTTAAAGGAAACCAAGGAAGAGGGATTTGTCATTATGAAAAACGGAGATGATATTCTTGGGATAGGAATGGCAACGAGAAAAAAAATACTGAATTTTGTACCGAAAGAAAGAAGAACTTTATAAATACATAATTTTTTAGATTAATATGGAAGAAAAAGAACTGGAAAATTGGCGAAAGGCAGGCAAGATAGGAGCAGAAGTTCTGGAATATGCCAAGGGCATTGTCAAGCCAAATATGCTTTTGCTTGAAATAGCAGAAAAAGTTGAAGCAAAGATAAAAGAACTTGGCGCAACAAGCGCTTTTCCAATCAACCTCAGCATTAATGAAATCGCTGCTCACAGTTCGCCTGTTTATGATGATTCTGAAACTGTGCAGGGCTTGTTGAAGATTGATATAGGCGTTAGCGTTGATGGATATATCAGCGATAATGCTGTTTCTGTTGACTTAAGCCCTGACAAGAAATATAAAAAATTGATTCTTGCAAGCGAGGAAGCCCTGAATAATGCAATCAAGATTATAAAACCTGGAATAACACTGGGAGAAATCGGCCGCGTAATTCAGAAAACAATAGATAGTCATGGTTTTACACCTATATTAAATTTGACAGGGCATGAGATGAAGCGCTGGGAGCTGCATTCTGGCATGACTGTCCCGAATTATGATGATAAGGATGACACAACAAAACTCGAGGAAGGGATGATTATAGCAATAGAACCTTTCGCAACAAATGGGCAAGGCATTGTGCAGGACGGGAGAGCGAGCAGCATCTATAGATTTTTAATCAAGCATAACACTCGCGATTCAGAATCAAGGAAACTTTTGGATTTTATTGAAAAAGAGTATAAGACGCTGCCTTTTTCAGGCAGATGGCTTGTGAAACAGTTTGGTTCAAGGGCATTATTTTCATTAAGAATGTTGGAACAAGTCAACTCGCTGCATCATTTCAAGCAGCTCGTGGAAAAGACAAAAGCTCCTGTCTCGCAGGCAGAGCATACAGTACTTGTGACTAAACAAGGATGCGAAGTTCTGACGAAAAGTGAGTAATTATATTACTCCAGTACTATTCAAATAATATATCCAATTCAAATTTTTTCCTTTAAATCTTAATTTGGATATGTGGCAGTTATTTGAATCGAAAGCCCCTCTTTTTTTAAATGATAAACCAAATTTGTGTCCAAAAAGACCTCTTATAATATTTCCGTGGGCAACAATAACAACAACCTTTCCTTTATTTTTTTCAAGAATTTTATTGAATGCCCTTTTTGCCTCAATATATTTCTTATAATGCTTCCAGAATTTTTTATGGTAAATTTTTCCGTACCACAAAATAGCGTTAAATTCAGATAGTTCTTTACAAATTTTCGGTTTTTTCTTTATTATTTTACCAATTTCTTGAGCAGTTTCAATTGCTCTTGTCATGCCACTGCAATATAAGATATCAATTTCTCTTTTTTTCTTTAAGAATTCTTTTGCAAGGTTTTTTGCCTGTTTCTTTCCAAGCTTACTTAAACCAGGACCAGGATATTTCAAACCAATATCTTTTTTATTTGGAATATGAAGCCTGTCACCATGTCTAACAAAATAAACAATTGTTTTTCCTTTTTCATATTCTGTTGGATTTTTTAGCACCATTAACAATTCAAGAATTAATGCTTTTTAATGTTTTTTATTATTAGATTTTTATTGGCAAAAAAATAACAAGATTTAAAAAGAAAATTCAATTTTATATATTATGGCTCCGATTGAGTCAAAAAAAATAAAAGAGGAAGTGAAGCAGGAAAGCAAGAATCTTGCCTGTAAGATTAATATCACTCTTTCTGTAATTATTCTTATTCTTTTGCTTGCTTTGTCAGGATTGGCATCTTATGTTGTATTTGTTCCTAATGATCCTACTGGTTTAGCAAGCATGTATTGCAATGCAAGAGGTGGCGGGGGCAGTGGCGGCAGTCATGGCGGAAATAACGGCTATAGCACAGGTAACTGCAGCATATATGGCACTGACCTGGGTGATAGAGAGGTGAAAATAATATCAGAAAATAATACATATTTGTGTGTGAATGAAACTGCTACTGAATGTGATTGTAATGATTGCAATGAAACATGCATAGAGGAAGAACAGAAATGTATTAATGACAGTCAATGCTGTTCTGGTTGCTGTTATTATGTCGGCAACGGACAATCTTTGTGCGCGCCCAAAGAAAAATGCGAGAACTGCAAAGAATATGCTGAATATTGCAAGAACACTAATGAATGTTGTGATGGTTATTGTTGCTTGAATGGAATGTGCAGGCCTGACAATGAATGTATTCCATGTGTTCAAGAGAATAAAACTTGTATTAATGACAGTCAATGCTGTTATGGCTTGGAATGTTTGAACAGATTATGCAGGCCATGGGAGCTTTGCACACCAGAAAAACAGAACTGCACAAAAGATTCTGAATGCTGTTCAAACTGCTGCAAATATGTTGGAAATGGAATTACAGAATGTGTGCCAGAAGAAATGTGCTGCATAGAGGAAGGAAATGACTGCGAGCATGATGCTGATTGTTGTGAAGGCTTTGATTGTGTAAACGGAACATGCCATGAGCCTTGTTTATCAAATAATCTAATATGCAAAACAGATTCTGAATGCTGCTCAGGATGCTGTTTATACAGCAATGGGACATCTAGATGCGCCTCAGAATCATCATGCTGCAATCAAGCAAATGAATTGTGCAAAAGCGATGAAGAATGCTGCTCAGGATTATTCTGCAATGCGAATAATGTATGCCAGACTTGCCTTGGCTATGGTTATTCCTGCTATTCTAATAGTTCATGCTGCTCGCCATATACATGCAAGAGCGGAATGTGCGGTATATAGTTTATAATATATTTCATAAAAGTTATTTTATGATGATTGTTTTCTAAAATATATATTGCAATATCTATTATCTCGTATTTTCATTTCATTACACAAATGCTTTAAAAATCCGAATTTCTGCCAATATCGACGCAAAAAAGGTGAAGATGACTTTTGAAATAGACAAGATAGAAGATTCAAGTGTAAAGAAGTGGTATTACGAAAGGATAGGCGCTTCTCTTTTTGAAGAACTAACTAAAAAAGAGAAAGAAAAAGGATACATTCTGGATAAAAAATCAGGATTATTTCTTAGATATATATTGCCCCTAGATTATCAGAAAAATCTTGGGCACACTATAATATTCATCAAGTTTCCCAGACCTACAGATTTTCATCTTCATCATGATGTTGATGAATGTTTGATTGTTTGGGATGGTTACGGAGAATTATATACACAAATAAATGATTCTAAAACAGAGCAATCCATTATGCCAGGAGATAAGATAATGATACCAAGATTAACGCCGCATGCTTTCAGACCAGATGAAGGCGGTCCATTGGAAATAATGGTAGTATGTTCTGGAATATTAGACCCAGAAAAAGAAGAATGTAAAAAAAGATTTTATGAATTTGAGCCTTGGTTAAATTATTACGATAGAATCGATAGAGGAATATATATTAATGGATTATGCAATGGTAAAAAGAGAAATGGAAAAAGAAACGGAAAAAATAATCATTTTCCATTGCCGCCGCCTCCAAGATAATTTTATAAACAAAATTATCTCATTAATATCATGAAATCTGAAACTGCGTTGAAAATAATCTTAGTCATTGCAATCGCGGGCATGCTGTTTTCTGGCTATCTTTCTTTTACAGAATTGTTTGGAAATGCATGTGCTGTGGGCGGATGCGCGAATATAGCGGGGATTCCGACATGCCTTTATGGCTTTGTCATGTACCTAGTCGTTTTTGTGGTTGCATTGTTAGGGTTGTGCTGCAAGAAGAAAAAGTAGATATGGAATTACTTTAATAATTTTCTTTTAAATTTCTTTAATCTTTTTTCAATCAATTCTATATCAGACTTTGGTAATTTTGAATTGCTCAAAGAAGTAGTAATTATATCTTTTGGTATGCGATTTGCTTGCTTTTTCATAAGTTTGATATCTTGTTTTGAAAATATTGGAGTTAATGGACATTTGATAAGAAAAAATTGTTTCTTGTTATCTTTAAATTTTAAATAAACTGGCCAGCACTTGCACATTAAAGGTCTAACTTTATGAATATTGCAAGAGTTATCTTTTGCCAAATAAGGACAAACACCTTTTTTACTTTTTAACTCATAATGATTATTATTAATTTTTGAAAAAAAGTTAGGATATCCTGCTTTCAAAACTTTTTGCATCTCTGATTTGGAAAAATCTCCGCCGCCAAGTTTACAGCAAGCTGCCTTGCACTTCTGACACACCTCTAAAGCAGTATTTGTTTTCATAGTTTAAATCAACCAGTATAACTTTGTCTTGCTTCTAGGGAGCTTGATGCGCTCTTGAGATAATTTTTTTCAATGTCTTTGTAACGTTTGATTGTTTCTTCTGTTATGCTTGCGCCAACTTTTTTCATGGCAGCATCAAAATGTTTTTTCCTGACTTCTTTTGCTTCAATGCTCTCGCGCAATGCTAACATTCCAGATTCTTTGCATACAGCTTCAATATCAGCGCCGCTATAGCCTTGTGTTTTTTCTGCCATCATTGTAAGGCTTACGTCTTTTGTCAGTGGCATGTTTTTTGTGTGGACTTTGAATATAGCTTCGCGCTCTTCTTTGTTCGGCGCATATATTCCTATTATTCTGTCAAATCTTCCTGGTCTTAACAAAGCGCTATCTAACATGTCTGGCCTGTTTGTCGCGCCGACAACAACAATATCATGCAATTCCTCCAGCCCATCCATTTCTGCGAGAATCTGATTTAAAACTCTCTCTGTAACATGATTCCCTATATCTCTCCCTCTGCTCGAGGCTAGGGCATCTATTTCGTCGAAGAAAATGATACATGGCGCGACTTGTCTTGCGCGCTCGAATACTTTTCTTACTCCCTCTTCGCTTTTTCCAACCCACATTGATAACAAACTTGGGCCTTTAACTTGTATAAAATTAGCTTCGCTTTCTGTTGCAATTGCTTTTGCGAGAAGAGTTTTGCCTGTTCCAGGAGGGCCATATAATAAAATTCCCTTTGGCGGTGAAATTCCAACCCGCGCGAATGCTTCAGGATGTTTTATCGGCCATTCAATGGCTTCTTTTAATTCTTGTTTCGCTTCCTCTAATCCGCCGACATCAGTCCATTTTACATTCGGCGATTCAACAAGGACTTCTCTCATGGCAGACGGCTGGACAAATTTCAAAGCCTCGCGAAAATCTTTTCCTGTGACTTTTAATTTTTCAAGTATTTCTGGCGTTATCTGCATCTCTATTCCATCTTTTTCTTTTAATTTTAGATCTGGAAGAACTCTTCTTAGAACATTCATTGCAGCTTCTCTGCTTAAAGCTGCTAAATCAGCTCCGACAAAACCATGTGTTATGGCTGCAAGTTCTTCAAGATTAACATCTTTAGTTAATGGCATGTTTCTCGTATGAATTTTTAATATAGCCAAGCGACCTTTTTTATCCGGAACCCCGGTTCTTATCTCTCTATCAAATCTCCCCGGCCTTCTTAACGCAGGATCAATTGAATTTGGTATATTTGTCGCGCCGATAACTACAACTCTGCCGCGAGATTTCAGACCATCCATCATAGTAAGCAATTGAGAAACAACTCGCCTTTCGACTTCGCCGAAAGATTCTTCCCTTTTTGGCGCAATCGCATCTATTTCATCTATGAAAATGATGCTTGGCGCGCCTTTTTCTGCCTGGTCAAACAAATCACGGATTTTCTTTTCACTTTCTCCGTAAAATTTTGACATGATTTCAGGACCATTTAATAGAATAAAATTAGCTTCTGATTCTGTCGCAACTGCCTTGGCGAGAAGAGTTTTGCCTGTTCCTGGTGTTCCGTATAATAAAACTCCTTTTGGAGGCTCTATGCCCAATCTCGCAAATATTTCAGGATGTTTTAAAGGTAGCTCAACCATTTCTCTTATCTTTTTTATTTCTTCATCTAGGCCACCAATATCTTCATATGTAACCTCTGGAATTCTTTCTTCTATAATATCAATTGCTTTTGGATTTAAAACGAGTTCTGTTGATTCTGTTACTATCACTGACTGCTTTGGCATTGTTGATGCCACTATAAACTTTGCATCGAATCCAGGAAAGCCGAACTGCATGTTGCCGAATGCTTCTCCAAAAATATTGAATAAATCCTCGACGCTTTCAGCCATGACATCTCTTCGCCTTTGTGTGCCGCCCATAACTACAAGATCGCCTGTCATGACAGCTCTTCCTAATAATCCGCGTTTGAGCATCTCAATTGCGCCTTGACCAGCTTGAATCATAACTCCTTTTTGTGCAGGTGCGATTACTATCCTTTTTGCCTCTTTCAAATCAGCCTTAACAACTGTTGCTGTTTCGCCCAAGCCGACTTTTGCATTTCTTCTTATTATTCCATCTATCCTGATAATCTGTTCGCCAACATCTGCAGGATAACCCCTATCCACTATAGCAACTGTTTCGCGAGAACCTACAATCATTATAACATCTCCTTGTCTAACTCCTAGCTGTTTCATAGTGGCTGTGTCTATTCTTGCAATGCCCTTGTACACATCTTCCTGCAAAGCTTCCATTACTTTCAACTTGACATAATTTCCGTTTGCTTGTGTTATCATTTTATTCTTCCTCCTCTTGCTCTTCTTTTTCTTCTTCTGGATTATTAAAAAACATTGAAATCTTGCCTGGCTCTTCTAGCATTAACCTCACCATCTTATTCATATGCTCCATCTGCATTGTCATCTCCTTATGCATCTCTCTTTCAAGTTCAATTATTTCGCGAGGAATTGAAACAGTGTAGCTGTTTCCGACCATCCTCAATTTTACTGCGAATGGCCTTTGCCTTAATTCCTGAAATTTTTTATGCTCTTCGACATCAGCAGGATGATAGATATATTTGCTGCATTTTGTGCATTCCAAGGCGCGCATGCCAAATCCATTTCTAATTACATTTACTTTGTTCATTTTCCTGCCGCATTTGTTGCAGCTTATAATCTCATCAAATAGATCTGTCATTTTCGCTATGTTTTATTGTTAAGCCTGTAAATTATAGACGCGGAATAACGTCAGCCACGCGAATAATTTGACTTAATTTAAAAATACTCTTTTATGTGTATCTCTTTATGTATACACATAGAAATATACACTATTTAAATCTTTTGCCCTTGCTGTACTTCATAAGTTTTGTCTATCAATCTTTGGGCCATAGCCTTAAGCTCTTCAATATTCTCGTTGCAATGCCTGGCTGGAACAAAAATCAGGAACTCATCTCCCGCGCTTTCATTGAGCCTGTGGCCTACAATGTCTGTTATCCTTTCTTTAGCAGGATAAAAATTCTGATGTCTTATGTTGTTTGTTATAACTCGTCCTATTGCCTCTATTCTTTTGTCGACGTCTGTGTAGCCTATCTTGTTGTTCCAATCATGCAAATCATCAAGGTCAAACAAAAGATAATAACCGCAAGTAAATCCTTTTTCTTTCAATTCCTCAAGCCTTAGGACAAATCCTGTTTTGTTTAACAGGCCTGTTACAGGATCGCGAAGCGAAAAATTCTCAAGAATTTTTTTTTGGTCATCGCTGAGAACTTTAGCAATCTCGTGATATTCCTTAACTCGCTGCTTGAAGCTTTCTGGAAGCTTGCTTCTCAGTCTTTCGCCGTTATATACTTTAATATTATGGGAGTTTCTTCCTTTCTCTTTCTTTGCATCTGTAACAGCCCGGGCGGCCTCTTCAAAGCTATAGCCTATACCACAAGATATTCTTATTATTTCCGAAGATTTCAATGCCATAATTAAGAACGCAGATATTTCTTTATAAATTTTATGATTTCATAATATAGATTAAAGTTAGATTTAAATAATTCCGAAAACTTGGGAAAAAATGAATGTAGCGGTTTTATTTTCAGGCGGAAAAGACAGTACATTGGCTTTATATTATGCCTTAAAAAAAGATAATGTCAAATGTTTAATCACTTTGGCTTCTGAAAATTCTGAAAGCTATATGTTTCACACACCTAACATAAATCTAGCGGAAAAACAGGCAAAAGCCATTGGATTGCCAATCATAATTGAAAAAACAAAAGGCGAAAAGGAAAAAGAACTTGATGATTTGGAGAGCGCAATAAAAAAATCAATTGAAAAATACGGAATCAAAGGAATTTATACAGGTGCTTTGGCTTCTGTTTATCAAAAATCGAGAGTGGAAAAAATCTGTGAAAAATTAAAGATAGAATGTCTAAGCCCATTGTGGCAGAAAAACCAGTTTGATTTGCTCGATGAAATTATCAAGTTAAAATTCGAGGTCATTATCATCGGTGTAGCGGCAGAAGGCCTTGATAGTTTTCTTGGAAGGAAAATAGACAAGAAGTTTGTTGAAGATATCAGGAAAGTTCATGAAAAATTCAAGATTAATCCTGCTGGTGAGGGAGGAGAATACGAGACTTTTGTCTTTAATGCACCTTTTTTCAAGAAAAAACTTAAAATAGAGAAAAGCCATGTTGAAGGTGATGGCTTGAGCAAGATTTTTGTTATAGATAAATTGGAATAATTATTTCAGAACTTTTCCTGTCTTGTGATACCAGAGATAAAGATCAAGTTTGCCGAGTGTTAGGTTTGTTGCTTTAGATAGATTTTTCATCTTTTTTTCTATGTCAAGGTAATATTTCCTTGATAGATGGGGGATTTTATTTATAACACGATATTTTTTCAACACAGCCAGTATATGCCTGTCCAGTATAGCAACATCGTCATAACCAACATTTCTTAGAAAATGAGAGGCTTCTTTCATTCCTAGGCCTTTAATATTTTTGACAAGCCATTCTCTTGCCTCATCATCTGTTTTGCCTTTTAAAAGCTGTTTTATGTCTTGATATTTCCTTGCTTCACAGATATACTTTGCTTTATTATTATGGAATCTTATTTTGCCCCTGAACTTTTTAATCAGTTTTGCTTTTGGGATTGTGTAAAAGTCTGTTGTTCTCTGCATTTCAATGGCTCTATCAGCTCTAGCATTGGCAGTCATAATACAATAGCACAGCTCAGAAAACCAATCCTTGCTTGTTTTAAACTCCTGAATTCTTTGATTTGTTGTTCTTGCCAACGATTTATCTTTCTTTAATCCATTAACTACAGATACCAAATCTTTCATGCATTATGGAAAATGAAAAGGTTTAAATATATTGCATTTTAATTTATGAAATGGCACTATGGATTATTATTCTTATTATATTAGCAGTACTTGTAGTGCTATTTTTATTGATTATATTTGGTTATTACAATCGCTTCGTGGTTTTGCAGAACAGAATCGACAATTCATTTTCTCAGATAGATGTTCAGCTCAAGAAAAGAGCTGACCTTGTGCCTAACCTTGTAGAGACAGTCAAGGGATATGCGAAACATGAGAAAGATATAATGGATAATGTCAGCGAGGCAAGAAAAGGATTAGTTGGAGCAATGGGCTCTGGCGACATGGCAAAGAAAATCAAGGCAGGAGATGTTTTACAGAATGCAATGGGGAGATTGTTTGCCATAGCAGAGAACTATCCTACATTAAAAGCTAATGAAAATTTCTTGCAACTTCAGCAAGAATTGGCTGCAATCGAGGACAAGGTAGCTTATTCAAGGCAGGCATATAATGATTCTATATACAGCTACAATAACTTGTGCAAGACTGTTCCTGGCGCATGGTTTGCGGCAATGTTCGGCAAGAAAGCGAACAAATACTTGGAAATCCCACAAGCCGAACGCGAGCCTGTCAAGGTAAAGTTTTAATATCATTCATTTTTCTTATAATATAACATGGTAAAGGGCGAAATAAAAAAAATTGACTTTCGAGATCAGATATCAAGCAACAAAGTCAGGTCTGTTATCTTGCTTATTCTTGTTTTTCTTGTTTTTGTTGCCTTAGGGCTTGCAATTGCTTTTGCTTTCAGGCTTGATATGTTTGTCATGCTCGCATTTTCAACTATCTTTTCTATATTTTATGTATGGATAACATATGCTTTTTCTGACAAAATCGCGCTGGCGAGCGTCGGAGCACAGAAAGCAGATCCAATAAGACATAAACCATTATATGATTCTGTTGAAAATATGTCTATAGCTTCGGGAATGCCGATGCCTCAAGTCTATATAATGCCTGGAGCGCAGATTAATGCCTTTGCCACTGGAAAGAATCCAGAGAAAAGTGTTATATGTGTGACAGAAGGCGCGTTGCAGAAACTAAACAAGCAAGAACTTGAAGGAGTTATAGGGCATGAGATGTCGCATATCGCGAATTATGATATAAAGTTTGTAACAATTGTTGCTGTTGTTGTCGGCGCAATCTCTATTTTCTCGCAAATATTTTTGAGAAGTTTATGGTTTAGAGGTGGCAATCACGATGACAGGGGCGGCGGAAATGTCATTTTCTTTTTGATTGCTCTTGCTTTAGCAATTATCGCGCCAATCATTGTAAAGCTTGTTCAGCTTGCAATCTCGCGAAAGCGCGAGTATATGGCTGATGCTGGAAGCGTGGCTTTTACAAGATATCCTCCTGGATTAATTAATGCGTTGAACAAGATAAAAAAAGACCACGAGCCATTGCAAGTTCCTGGAGCAGTCGCGCCAATGTTCTTTTCAGACACGACAAAACAAAGATTTGCAGAATTGTTCCAGACTCACCCAGATATAAACAAGCGAATATCTGCAATAGAATCTATGTAGCTCTTTTTTCTCTTTCTAAGTATGGTTTTAGGTTTAGTTCTTTGTATAAATCAGAAACCTTAATTATATTCCAGATATGTGAGATACCAAAATATTCTCCTATTTCGACTCCAGAAGGATACTTATTACCTTTTTCTAATTCTTCTAAAATATATCTTTTAAATTCCTCCTTCCAAAGATTAATACAATCAATATCTGGACTTTTTGCCCCCTTACCATTCATATTTTTTAATGGGGGTGGGATTCTAAGAACTTTGTATATCTCAAAAAGATTTTCAAAATAAGTATAGACATCTAGATGCAATTTTTTACTGATCTCAGCATATCCTGGTTTTACACCATCTTCATTAAATCTTTTATAAACATAATCCAATATCTTTTGTCTTTTGATATTCTTGCTAACATCTTCAAAATTTACTGATTTCTCCCTAATAAATATCAAACTTTTTTGCTCTTTTTCTGTCAGTATTTTAATAAGATCTTTGTGCCAAATTATTTTAATGTTTTCTAAAATTTTCAGATTTCCATCTTTCAAATCTGTTGTTGTAATAATTATTGCATTATCTAATTGTTCGTTTTTAATAAACCTCTCAACTTGTTTAATATTTCTTTGTTTTAGTTTTTCATATTTATTATATGCTTTAAGTTCAATTCCTATTTTTTTATCATTCTTTTTAGCGATTATATCAATTCCGTTTTCATGAATCTTGCGATATTGAGATAATTCCAAATTGAGCTTTCCCAAATTTTTTATCATCAATCTTAGTAACAAATTTGCCTTTATCGTTTTTAGATCTTGATTTGCACACAATTTGTATTTTAATCCAGCGGAATTATAAAGAGAATAAATACTTTCATAAAGTTGAGTATGAAATTTTCTCTCCAATTCTCTTCTTGAAGGAAAATGCTTTTTTTTAGATTCTTCCTTAAGATAATTAATTAGTTCTTTTTTTAATTTTGGAATACTATTATTGGGTCTCTTTTTATTATAATTCAATAAATAATATTCCATCAAATATTTAATAATTTAGAGTTTATATATTTTTCCAACATATGCTTATTGAGAAAAGGATTAAAGTTTTGGAAGAGATGTAAAATGATAAAATCAGCCATCTAAAATATCACAGATTCTATAAAAAACTTCTCTAACTTCTTTTTCGTTTCTAGCTTTCATAGATTCTAAACCAAGTCTTTTTCTTAATATATACTCAAACTCAAAATTCATTATTCTCAATAAATTTTTCTCAGAATAGTTTGAATTAATTTTATTACAATATTCAGCTAAGTAAAGTAAAATTGGATCCATCTTTAATTTTTGAGAAAAATTCTTAGAAAATAAATTCTTTGAATCTCCTAATAAGGTTTTATACTCTAATTTAAGAAGAGTAATTAGACTCTCATTTTCAAACATATATGGTAACCAATGACCTTTAATTTGATTAAATGAAGTATAAATCATAGACTGAATTAATAAATCGTTAGGTTTGCCATCTGCTAAAATTATTGCTTCTTCCTCAGCAGATGTAAAACAAATTAGTTTTGCATTGTGTTTTTTCTTCAAATAATTGTTTAATTCTCCAAATAATAAATGAACTTCTCTATAAAAATCAGCTGTTGATGATGTGGATTTTTTAGTAATTATCGTGTCGATATCATGCTCAATATTACAAGAACCAATTGTTCCGTATGTAAGAATGTGCTTTGTCTTTTTAAGTTCTTTATTAATTAAGGATTTAATTTCTTCCCAAGTGTACGTCTTTGCCATATGATAAAATAACACATATGTCTTTTATTAATTTTTCTAAATTTGATAAAAAACGAATTATTTAACTATCCTGACTTAGATGTGATTCAGTTAGATGCTGGGGAATTTTGCAGTTCTCCTGTGAGAGAGGGATTAAACCAAAGAAAGCCTTTTATCATAATTTTTATTTTCCTGAGAAGTTTTTTTTCCTTTTCATAAAATAAGGTTAATTTCAAAACTTTGTCTGTGATAGGATCTCCATTTTCAGAATAAACTTCTGTGACTGCTATCCTGCCGTCATCTTTTATTAATTTTGTCCTGACATTAATTTTTCCATATTTTCCATTCTTGATGATTTCGACAAGATATGTTTTGTCTTGATAGTTCTTCGCAACACTATCTGTTGCTAAGGTTATTATATCGAATCCGTTAATAATCTCTATAGTGTCCTTGCCCTGGTTATAAAATTTAGGTTTTCCATATTCATCGTATATAGTTGAATAATCTGAATGAAAACGCTTTCCATCTTTCCTTACACAATCAATCTCCCAGTTGGTTCTTTCTCGAATTCCTGTCGGCCTGTATTTAAAAGTGAATGTGCTTGAGCCCTTTAGATTAGCTCCATCAATAGAATACGACAAAACAATCTTCTCTAGGTTAGCTTGAATATCTGCAGTGTCTGGCTTTGGCTGTAAAGAATCCTGCTGTGCTTGCGGTTGCTGCGCATAAACCGAGCCAAAAGATAACAAGCTCGCCACAAAAATTCCAAGAATTGGTTTTCTGAACATGTTAAAAATTTTTAGAACTTAACTGCAACTTCCGCCAGAACCGCCACCACCAGAACTTGTGCCGAAGCCTGGGCTTGGGTTTGTTGTTGAGAATGATTGAGAGCATGCTGAAGGCTTGCTTCCTGTGAATGCCTCGCATAATGCTGTCGCGATGCTTTGAGGATCTCGAGGATATATGCTCGCTTCTTTGCCGTTTAATATGATTGTCGGAGAGCCCTGAACATCATATTGTGTGTTCAATGCCTTGTCCTTGTCATAGTATCCTGAAACTCTTGAAGCAACACATGATTCTAGCTTTGCCTTATCTATTCCTATTTGGCTTATGCAATCCTGTGAACTTGATTCAGAACCATCGCCAGAAACAAAACAGTTAAGATATTTTAAAAGTTTGGCGTTTTGTTCTTCCCTTATACATATTATTCTGCTATTGTCTAAGTCTTCTTGTGCACCATGCATCGTATATGAAACAAAACGAAGTTCAATGTTAGCGACATTGCCCATCTTTTCCCATACAGGCAACACACCCTTGACTATCTGAGTTCCGTAAGGACAATGGCTCATGATGAAAACCTGCATTGTAGGGCCGTTGTTTTTTGTTACTGCGCCTGTCCCACCAATGCCATTAAGCTTAGAATACTGGGCTATGGCTGTTATCGCCAATACAATTATAATGACTCCTAATGCGACTGTAAAAAATAGGTTTTTCTTTGTCATCATTATATTTTATCTTTTTAATTTATAAATATTATTGTGATTTAATTTCTCTTTATTTTGACCACTATCTTCTGGTCTGCGTACGGGCTGTTTGAGTCAAGGAAAATGTGCGTTGAGTTCATACCTGTTACAAGGGATTCTGGCAAATCTCCTAATTGAATTAATTGGCCTATCACAGGCGTTAGTGTCATTATCATTTTTGTTGATGTGAACTTGACTTCCACATTGCCATTAGGATTAGGAATTACAGTATCATTTCCTTGCAATGTCAAGACTATTTTGTCTGCTGTTAATTTTGTAACCTCATATTCAAAAAAGCCGTATGGAATTTTCTGATTTAATGTGGCTTCATTGCTTAGTTTGACATCTGTTGCATTTTTATCTATAACTTTGTAAGACCATGGAGCGCCTGTTGTATTGTAATTTCTTCCTATTTCAGGCTGCTCATTAAACGCTGTTGTGAAATCATCTATGGAAATCCACTGAGTTCTATTGATGTCAGAGCTTCTGTTGATTTCTGTGATGCGCTCATAATACGCTATATTATCTTTATCATAAGTGCCGAATGCATCTTCTGCATTCAATGTTACTGTTTTTTCCTGGCCTTTGCTCAAGCTTCCAATCTCTGTGTCTAGC
>Ga0315297_10000913_pt1 | contig 17762 bp, 14 predicted proteins | sample YL17G15_0_MG_FD_203628 | JGI IMG/M metagenome (GOLD analysis project Ga0315297, IMG submission 203628) | Sediment microbial communities from Yellowstone Lake, YNP, Wyoming, USA - YL17G15_0 | ecosystem: Environmental > Aquatic > Freshwater > Lake > Sediment | place: USA: Wyoming | collected... | reverse complement strand
GCGGGGCCAAGCTAGATCTGGAAGGTACGGCGGCCCTCAACGGCACAGTCGTCAATCTTGGTGACGCTCTCTTCAAGGCAGTAGTGGACACCCCAAGTCTTCAGCTTTGGATCAACGCTGTGACAGCGGCTTTGAGCGGCCCTCCGTCTCCTCCAGTTCCAGTCTTCCGAAGTTTGATTCCACCGGCGGCTCCGTACATCAGCACAAAGGTGAAAGCGTGAATTCATGAGCATTCAACCTCTGTTCCTCGATCATGTTCACAAGTTGTCTTTTACGAAGCTGGCCATGCCGGTGAAGTTGTCGGATGACCCTTCAGCATGGCAACGAGAGATAGCATCGGAGCTTTTTAAGCAGCTACCGTTCCTTGGGGACTACGCTGTAAATGTGATCTTAGAGAGGGTCGATGCCGAACATGGTTACGCTTTCGGTTCGGCCATCGTCACAAACAAGAGCCAGGCTCCAGAGCCAGAACAGCAAGAACTCCCAAGTCTGAGAATCCCGATCATTGTCAAGGAGCGGATGATGATGCCGCTCGACGTCTTCATGGATGGCAAAGGGATCTTCCCGCTATCTCCGACCCGTATTCGTGAGCGTCTCTTTCGCACTGAGACCTTCGAGACCACGACCAGGAAGCCCTCGGACCGTGGCCTAGTCGACCAGCTCTACCCACCGATGAGGACCAACTACGGTCTAGGAAGCTCGGGCGGCGTTGGAGTCGGTGGCGATGGCATGGGCAAGATGGCCTCGATGGTCAAGAAAAAGCAGGCAGGTGGTGCCGACATCTGGCACCCGGGCAGAACCGACGCCGAGAGCGGTCGTCAGATGATGATCGCCTCCATGAAGTCTGACGCTCCTCGCTTCGCCAAGATCGCTCTCATCGAAGCCATCGCTCCGACAGTCCCAGAGGTTGAGGCGGATGAGTTTGTCAACTCCATCACCAAGGACGAGGCACTCAAGGTCACTGCTGCGGGCAATCCGGCCTTCCAGAAGCTGGCCTTCAGCATCGCAGGCGCTAAGAGGGTGAGCTTCGAGAAGACGGCAGAGGCTCTAGTTGAGAGCATCCGACCAACTGTCGTTCAGCTCACCAAGCTCGCTTCTGGGAACTTCAAGGTGAAGTACGCCAATGCCGGGGCCTTCTCTCCACAAGAAGGAGAAGTTCCTCCCGAAGCCGCAGCTCAGATGGCGGGAACCGACAAGGTGGTTGAGATGCAGCCTGGTGGCACAGTTACGGTGTCCACCAATAAGGCACAAAAGACCTCCCTCACCGAAGACAAGGTGGAGCAGATCCATGACTTCGGCATCTGGAAGGTCCAGAACATGAACACCAACGAGCGATTGATCGGGCATGTCATTCCGTTGATGGACTTCGACATGCACCCGCTCGATATGTATCTCTTTACCGATGGTGGTTCCTACTCTGTCCAGGATGAGATTGCGGGCACCCGAGTAGGGCACGACGTCGATCTGCCCTTTGCCGACAAACCGGAGGGGACTGGAGTTTTCGTACACGTGGATGCTGATGTCGCTCGGGCGTTGCTCCCGATGACTCTCCAGAACTCGGCACAGACCCCAGAGGGAACCGTGCAGTATCACGGTGAGACGATGTTCGGCGAGCCGGTAGTCCTCACACCAACTCCGGGTCTCCAGGCTATCGCACCTCTCGGAGAGATGGAGTACGGCATCCCGGACAGCCTCCGCTGGCTACCTCTGATCGACCCTCCAGTTTTCTTAGCCAAACAACCACTCGACATCGAGCAAGTTGCCGATGCACAAGCAGCTCCTGGAGCCATCGATGTGGGTTCTACGGGCAAGGGAGAATTCTCGATGGAAGGCCAGCCTCTGAAGAAGCTGGCGAAGGACCAGAAGCAGTTCCTCAAGACCGCTGATGCTGAGTTCTTGCTTGTCGGCATGGGGATGAACCAGTTCTCCGCTCGTGAGGCTCTATCTCAAGCCGAGAAGTTCGGCCACATCAAGGTGGCAGGTCTGAAGACCATCACCCCTCTTGATTACCTCCACAAGGAGATGATGAAAAAGGCAGCGGATGCCTTGAGCCAGTTCCCCTACGGACTGCGCCGCAATCTTGTGAAAGAGGCTTCTGTACTTGACGACACCGAGACTGCGGACAAGGTCTTGTCGATGAACTTCATCAACCCAGAGAACGTCGGTATCTTCGCCAGCTATTTGCCAGATCTGGACAAGGCCTCGAGCAAGCTAGCTGAGATGCTCCTCGCTACACGTCTTGGGCTCAAGCAGATCGATGAGGGAGCGGTAGAGAGGTCGATGAAGAACCTCGAGCAGGTGATCGAGGGACTCAAGGCTCTCCAACAGCGCGAGCTCGTCTAGGTCGAAGATGAACGGGTGGCTGCAAGACGAACTTGTTGATTCGTTTGTCGACGAGCTTTACAAGATCGCGAGTGTAGAGAAGGACTCCACCTTCGGATCTGAGAAGGTACTCACACCCATCCTGAACCGCGTTGGGTTCGGAAAGGGTGTCGGGAAGCTGGTGGAGTACGGGTCCGCAGACATCCCCCATACCCCACGCCTCTTTATGCGTCACAGGACTCCGACAGAGAGGGCGGCCCTGGGACAACGTATGGGAGAGTCTGCCACGAAACTGGTGGCCGAACATCCTGAGATCATCCCCATGCAGGCTGTTCCTGTCCCTGGCATTACTCCGGCCTACCTCGCCGCCAAGAAGGGCCTCTCTATGGTGATGAAGAAAGAGGCGGCCTTGAAGACAGAATTACAACCGCATCAGCAGCGTGTAGTAGATCGTCTTATGAAGAAAGACCAGCCTGGTCTCGTAGCTGCCCATGGACTTGGGTCAGGAAAGACTCTGACGTCTATCGCGGCACAGGAAGCTCTCGGACTTCCGTCGGATATTGTATCTCCTGCATCACTTGTGTCCAATTATCGCAAAGAATTGGCGAAGCATCTTACGGGGAGTAGATCAAAGCGTAATCTTCACTCAATGCAGAACGTGGTAGCTAAGGGGACACCGCTTTCCTCTCCTTTTCTCGTGGTTGATGAAGCGCATCGGGCACGAGAGTCGGGTTCCAAAACTTTAGACGTTCTTTCGAAGAATCAGGCACAGAAGCGCTTGCTTCTTACGGGTAGTCCTTTCTACAACCGTCCATCGGATATTGCGCCTCTTGTAAATTTAGCGGCGGGTCAACAAATTCTTCCAGGAACCCGGAAAGATTTTGCCGATCGTTTCATTACGAAAAATAAAGTGTATCCGGGTCTTTGGGACGCTGTTCGTGGTGTAGCGCCAGGCGAAGTTGATGTTATTAACCCAAAAACACAGGAAGACCTGAGGAAGAAACTTCAGAAATGGGTTGATTATCATCCTGCTACATCCTCTGATTATCCTTCCGTGACGCGTGAAGATGTTCGTGTTGAAATGACGCCGGAGCAGCATGAAATCTACCAAGCGTTGATGAGAAAAGCGCCGTCTTGGATGTCCCGGAAGATTCGAAGTCGTTTACCGCCCAATAAGCGTGAAGCACAACAACTCAATTCTTACTTGTCCGCCGTTCGTCAAATATCGAATACGACCGCACCATTCGATGCGACAGGTGAACATGTCTACGAGCCGAAGATTGACTCCGCATTTACACAGTTGAGGGAACATCTCGACAAAAATCCAGCGGCCAAAGCGGTTGTGTATTCCAACTATTTAGACGCGGGCCTTAATCCCTACAAGAAGCGACTCACCGAAGCGGGTATTCCGTTCGGTGAATTTTCTGGGGCGATGTCCAAGCCCGCACGTGATGCGTTAGTGCAGCAGTACAATGAAGGAAAGCTACGGGCATTGCTCATATCTTCCGCAGGTGGGGAGGGCCTCGATCTCAAAGGCACACGCCTCATGCAGATTTTGGATCCTCACTGGAATGAAGAGAAGTTGAAGCAGGTAGAGGGACGGGGTATCCGTTACAAGAGCCACGAGGGACTGTCTCCCGAAGAACAGAATGTCCATGTTCAGCGTTTTTTGTCTACCTTGCCCCGTACTGGAGTGTTGGAGAAGTTGCACGTACGTAAACCAGGGGGTTCCTCCGATGAGTATTTGGTGCAAATGTCTGAGAATAAAGAAAAGCTGATTAACCAGTTTAGACAGTTATTGCAAGAACATTCCGTCGAGAAGACAGCTTTGAAGCTGGAGAAGAAGGCTAGCTTCGTCGACAAGTCAGGAAATCCTGTAGGTCGAGAAGACACCACCTCGGGAGGCAAGGGCAAGAAGGTTTACTATCACGTCCCGGCTCTTTGGGAGATTGCCAAAGGCAAGCCCGTGGAGGACGTGTCGATAGCGGGCCTAGCCAAGATCCTGAACAAGCGCATCTGGAAGCAGTATGGTGGTGGAAAGAAGTCTCCCCTAGACTCGACCGATGCCTGGCACTCCAGGAAGACAGAAGACGCTGACTTGTCTCATCCCATTATCCTTCATCCAGATGGGTGGATCATGGATGGTACTCACAGACTGTTGAAGGCGCATCGGACAGGAAGCGAGAACATCAGAGCTGTGAGATTGTCGGAAGATCCAACAGAGGCTATCCTCACTAAGAAGGCGCAGGTCGAGCCCTACCAACAGAAGACTCAGCACACCTGTTCTGCTGCCTGTCTTGTGGCGGTGCTCGGACACTACGGTTTCGATGCCGACGAGCACGATGTATCAGGCATGATCGGTGTGAGGCAAAAAGGAGGAGCTGAGACGAACCAGATTGCAGAAACTGCTCGTCGTCTTGGCTTAGAATCTTTCGAGTATTCTTTTAACTCTCTGCATCAGGCCAGTGTCCTAACTAAGCAAGGCATCCCAATTATTGCCGACATACAGAGCTTCAAGCATCCAGGTAAAGGTCACTACGTCGTCATCACCGACATCGACGAGAAGGGCGTCCACCTGATGGATCCCAACGTCGATGGCAACGTCCGTCTCATTTCTCATGAAGAGATGGACGAGAGGTGGTGGGACAGAGCCATGCAGCCCCCTCACAAGATGATGCCAAAGTGGGGAGTAGTTGTACTACCTCCGGAGAGATAATGAACCACATCACCTTCAATTGGGATGCATTCTCAGATGAGATGGAGAAGATCTCTTTCGGACGCTCTTTAGAACAGCAACAGAAAGAAGATCCGAATCTAGTTTTGGCGAAGCCTCCTCCGGCAATAGCGAGGGCGAGTCTAGGGTTGATAGGTGCGGGGTCTCTTAGAATGGAGCTGCCTATCATCCAAAGAATGGCGGCTGGTAGGGGTATGGTTTATCACGGAACGAACCTTGGGGCTGCTAACGACATCATGAATGATCCCGAAGGCATTAGTCCATCCTTTGCCGGATCGGGCAAGAAACAGTTGATAGGAGGGGGGGATGTGAAGGCTTCTCGTATCAATCGATCTCTGATGTCCGAGTCTTTGAATAGATTGATGGAGAGTCGCGGAGTTCCTCTCGATTATGAGGATCTAGTTGCTAGTTCGGATCAGTTTCACAAGCTCATGGATGCCGGTGTAAAGTCTGGTCCGGCTGCCGAGAAAGTCTTTCAGGACACATCCTCTCGCCTGATCAACAAAGGCAAAATGACACATCAACAGGCGAATGAGATTAAATCAGTACTCGGAAAAGATCTTTCTAACTATGGACAACGAGTTTATACCGGAGTACATCCTTCTGATGTATCAATATGGGGAGGCACTAAGTCTGAGGTAGGAATGATGCAGAGGATGCAAAAACCTCCGAGTATGACTCGTTCGATTGTTGAGGCCTTAACAGGAGGCCTTCCGTCGACTATAGAGGATTGGAAGCATAGGGCAAAATATAAGCCACATACTCAGGCAACTATGAGTCGAGCACAGGCCGCAGAATACTTGAAGTCCCTACAAGACGCGGGCGGTAAGCAGGAAGTGGTGTTCGGCGCTCATATACCGACCGGGCAGTTAGGATATTTGGAAGATTTCCCGGTAGCTCGCCGTTTATTGGAAGTCAATCCGGGTATGAGAAATACGCTCAGACATATGAATGTACAGACCTACGAGCCCGGTAGGGATCTCAGTATTCCTCACAATATACCGACTCATAATATCAAGCACATAGACATTCAAGACGCTGGTAAGATTCACCGTATCAATCTCAGTGATTTTAAGAAGGCTACGAGATCCCCTATCTTGAAAAGTTTAGGAAGAGCGGCAATTCCTACGGCTATTGCCGGGCTTGGGGCTTATAATATTTATCGAGCATTTAAGCCCAAGAAGAGACTCGTGGGAAAAAATAGTCCTTATGCAGAGGATTCTGAGAACACAAAACAGGCATCCGTCGGTAGTGATACTATGAAGGCGTTGAAGTATGTAGGCCTCCCTATGGCGGTAGCAGGTGGGATAGGGGTGGGAACTCATGCTCTCTCTGAGAAGTTTATAAGTAGAGATCCAGTGAACACAAAGGGCGCGAAGAGAGAAGCAGAGCAAACGGCTCGGCAATTAGGCAGGATTGGTATATCTACTCTAGCCAATTTTGGAGTGGGGGCTGGCATGGGCGCTCTAATGAGTAAAAAACTCGGGCTTCCGATAGGTACGGCGGCTGCTTTGGGGGGAGGTACTTTTGTCTCCCTGGGTGATATGGGATCAGCAGCACGTGAACAGGCTTTAGAACCCGAAGCTGCTTCCTTAATTCAACATCTACCCGCAAAACAAAGAGAGTGGTTAAGAGAGCACCCATCTATCGGAGCAGCTCCTACTGTTGCTCTTGCTGCGGCGTTGCCCGTGGGTGCGGGTTATACTCTTAGAAAATATTATCCTACCACCTTCGCTCGAATGGCTCTTGAGGCACGGAGAATTTTTAAGGGATAATATGATCTTTCTAGGTCTAGGATGTGTCCTCAAGTTCAGGTATCTTTCTAGGTAGCCATGATACGCCATCCAAGTGAAAGATTTATAAAGTACCTGATGACCTCTCCGCATGTACATGCGTCTGATGATAATTGGGTTGCAGCTACGTTGAGCTCTATAGGGTTCCCTAGGCCAGAGATGCAGTATTTGGCCTGGTTACGTCAGGACATAACCTCCAGGATCCCTGTCAACTTTCAGCCTACGAACAAGTACCATCGAGAGTCGGTACGAGTTCTCCGCTTTGAAGGTATCTATCTTCTGCATCACCCAGATCAAGGAGCTCGAGAAGCCGCTCTCTTAGTGACGAATCTCCGAGCACGTCCAATTGTAGAAAACCTACTTCTGGGCAGGATGGACACGAAAGAGATAGCTAAGAAAATCAACGCACGATTTGGAGAGCACTTCACCTCCGATGGAGTAGAGGCTTACGGAAGATACTATTGGGACGTCAGCCTTTTGCGCGTAGAAGATTGGTCTCAGCTCCTGGAAGAGTACGAAATACAACGTCAGAACACACTCGCCATCGTCCAGGGAGGGGCCGCAATGGCCCTTCACAAGATGGGCTTCCAGCAGCAGATCGAGACCAAGACGATGATGCGGGAGATGATGGAGGGGCTCTTCTTCGACTTCCGTGAGTGGAAGACGATGCCTCTATCATTTTCTCGCACCAAGGCCCTGACCTCCATCGCTCAGGCCGCTTCAAGAGTAGACATACAGCTCTCTCAGGCTGATTCGGCACTGAAAGAATCTCTCAGAGCGTTTGAAGCATTCCGTATGCAGCACTCCAGTCTCGGAGTGCAAGAGATGAAAAGAATCGCTCCCGCTGGCAATTACTCGGGCTCAGGAGCTCGACTTCTGGAAGCCGTGCCGGTAAAGAGAGATGAAGAGGAGGTCAAAAAATGAGTGAGCAAGTCGCTGATAGTTACCAAGCCTGGATGGAGCGCATGATGGGCGGTCGAGATTCGAAACCGGCAGAAATAGGAGATGTCGTCCAAACCTCTTCTGGAGAACCCTTTGACGCCGTCGAATTCGCCCGTAGCGAGAGGCCGAAGTATGTCGGGGAAGTGGGGAAGAAGCTCGGAGACTACGTTTTCCACCTCTTCCCACTCCCCAGCGAGGGGTTTCCGAAGGACTTCGAGGCGAAGATGACTGAGGCCTTCCTCGATGTCTTTCAGTTCGAAGATAGAGTGCAGGCCTCGTACACACCAGAGCTCAACTCGTGGGCAGTTCGTGCTATTGGGTTCGCCAACAACCCGATGTCTGATGATCTGGCCTTGCGTGTCTTCCCTGCGCTAGATCAGAAGCTGGAGTAGCTCATGTACCTCGACGCTTTTCTCGAATCTTTTTCAGATGAGTTGATGAAGATTGCGGCAGAAGGTATGGGAGGAGCTCTGGCTGGAGGCATGATCGGTACAGGCATAGGAACCTTGTTCAAGAGCCCTAAAGCGGCCTTGGTTGGGGGACTACTTGGAGCCGGCATAGGGGGGCTAACTGGAGGAGCGGCTCATCTCGGTAGGAGAATTTTGGAGCCTAGTCCTGGCATGTACGGTCCCCCCACCGGAGACCCCAACTATGTTCCGACGTATATGCGCCCAAATACCCAGTCCGGGATGGGATACTAGTCGCTGTTCATGTACTCTCTGAACCCCAGAGGTATCGCTCTTGGGATCCCCTACTAGCTGCCCTGCCTCGATAGGGATCTTGGTCATGGTGTGTCCTCCGGCACAGGCATACCCTTGCGTTTGGCATACATGGCCTCGATGCGAGGGGGCTGCCAGCCTTCTGGCTTGAGGCGCTTGCCATCTTCTCGCACAGGTCCGGTGGTCTTGAGCATGTTGGTCCTGTGCACCTCTCGAAAGAAAGGTCGGAGATCTATACCAAGGCACTGACTTCCCAAGAGCCAACAAGTTCGAGCTAGATCTTCAAGGGCCTGCCTCACCCCTAGTCTGGCTCCTACCTCGACAGAGATAACGGCACTCTTGATGGCAACTCGCAGTTCGTAGATGTTCTTCTTGATCTCCTTGAAGCCCTGTGGAGGTCTAGCTACCGAAGTATCGTCATCACCTTCAGTGTTGATGTACAGAGTGTAGAAGTTAGCCGCCCCGTAGATGACATAGAGAAGATCGCATAGAGCATCGATGGTATCGACTGGATCTTCAATTTCTACAGCTTTGAGGAGCTCGTCTCCCTCCTCTTGGATGAGTTTGGCTTTGGTGGCTTTGTCTTGTTTGACGTTCATCTCTGAGTCAAATTCCACGACCATAAGTTGGAATTCGCTGTAGAGTTGCATACTTACTCCTTCACGTATTTCCTGACAAACTGCTTGCGGTGTAAAGGACACGTACCGAAGTGTTTGATGGCGGCTATGTGAGCAGGGGTGCCGTAGCCTGCGTTCTCGGAGAACTTGTAAGGCAAGTAGTCTAGACCTAGCTCGATCATGTAGAGATCTCTGATGACCTTGGCCAGAATACTGGCTGCTCCTACAGGCCACCAGTACCCATCCCCCTTAGGCCTATTTTTCTGCGCGGCATAATTCCATGCCGGAACAGGCTTGTCCCCATCTACCAAGATGAAGTTCGGCGTTATCTTCAGATCTTTCCAGGCGCGGTAGAAAGCTATGCGGTTAGCCTCGTCGATGCCTTCTTTGTCGATCTCTTTCACGGTGACATGGCCTATGCCGAAATCGACTAGACAAGCATGCGCTAAAATACGATGGTAGACCTCCAACCTCTTACCGTGAGTAGAGAACGTCTTTGAGTCGTTCACGCCTGGAATGGGAGAGCTGGATCGTAGCCACCCACTTTCATCCCTGATGGTTATGTCGAAGAGAGCGGCAACAGCCAGCATAGGTCCGGCAAGACATCCTCTTCCAACTTCATCTAGACCGCAAATGTAGAATGACATTTAAGCCTCCAGTGATACGCACTTATCCCCTACTCTCTCAAGGGATTGTGGGCGCTGACCGGTCCTAGTCGAGTTTTCACTAGAACCTCTAACACTAGAGCTTTAGGACGTCTACGAATCCTCTCCAGAACACAGTCGTTTGCTTGGGCAAAGTGTCTAGCCATAACTTGAAGTGGCTTGTAGTCGCCTTTTAGCAAACGATCTCCGAAGGTGAGAACTACTAATTTCTTGAGGGGATCCGCAGGTTCTTCGATAGTGACCGTGACCGAAGAGCACATAACTAGAGCTAAGGAGCTCCTTAACTCTTCAACCCAATTTAGCTTAGGATGCACATGACTAGACTACCGATTCTGGTAGAGTAAGGAGAAACTTTCGAGATAGATCATGCCCTTTAAGATTATAGAAGATAAAGCTGACTACGATCGTAAGATGGGTCTCCGGTACATCTACTTCGACAATGGCACTTTTGCAGGACCGGAGCAGCCAGAGGAATGGGATGTAGAACCAGATCTCGATGATACTTTTGATGTCGAGTTTGTAGCCGCTCAAAAGGATGTCATCGCGATCACCCCATCGATCTTCACAGAGTTCGCCATCAAGGTTCCAGATAAAGAAACTCAAACTTTCGTCCCCTTCTCCTTCAAGAACCGTCGCTACCTCCGTCAGATCTACGACACCCCCAACAAGCGGACCCTTCTCAAGTGCGGACGTCAAGTTGAAAAGAGCACTCTCCTCGGTAACAAGCTCCTCTCCTACTCCTGCATCCAGACGGCCCTGAACTCCCTCTACGTCTCTCCCACGAACATGCAGACGAAGGTGTTCTCTCAGGACCGTCTGAAGGAACCCATCGAGACCAGCGACTACCTGAAGACGTGGACTACCACCAAGCTCAGCGACAACGTCTTCCTGAAGAAGTTCATCAACCGCTCTCAGATCACGCTGCGCTACTCGTACCTGAACGCTGACCGCGTCCGAGGTATCCCCGCAGACGTCATCTGCCTGGATGAGCTCCAGGACCTGCTCACAGACAACATCCCCGTCATCGAGCAGTGCGCCAGCCACTCACACCTGAAGATCTTCATCTATTCCGGCACTCCCAAGTCTCTCGACAACACCATCGAGTACTACTGGGCCTCTTACTCTACGCAGAACGAGTGGGTGGTACCTTGCCACAGACACACCATCAAGACACCGAGCGGCATCACTAGAGAGCACTGGAACATACTCAGTGAAGACCACATAGGTCTGAAGGGCTTGATCTGCGACAGATGTGGCCAACCCATCAACGCCCAGGATGAGATGGCACAGTGGGCCGCCCTCAACCCAGACATCATCAAGCAGATCCCGAAGCCCTACGAGGGCTACAGGATCCCTCAGCTCATGGTGCCCTGGGTTCCGCACGAGGAGATTCTTCAGAACCAGAAAACATACTCGCGTTCTAAATTTTACAACGAGGTTCTTGGGCTCTCTTATGACTCCGGAACTCGCCCACTTACACGTCAGGATCTCATCGATAACTGCGAAGAAAAGATCAGCCTAGATCCGGAGTATCAAGAAAGTGTTCGCAACTTTCTAGGGGCGGCTTACCCTGTCTACGCCGGAGTCGACTGGGGCACAGGAGAGAACACATACACAGTCCTCTCGCTCGGGACGTACATGAGGGATGGGAAGTTCACCATCTTCTATGTTCACCGCTTCGAGGGCCGAGAGACGGAACCGCAGATCCAGCTAGACGAGATCGAGAAGATCATAATTCAGTATCGGGCGCAGCTTGTCGGTTGCGACTACGGAGGAGGCTTTTGGCCCAACGACAACCTCATCCATAAGTTCGGATGGCAGAGAGTCGTGAAGTACCAGTACTCTACTCCCTCAGACAAGGTGCGTTGGGATGATGGTCTCAAGAGATTTCTGGTCCATCGCACCGAGGTCATGTCGGACATCTTCAACGCCATCAAGCGTAGAGACGTCTTCCGCTTCCCCAACTGGGAGCAGTTCCAGCATCCTTATGCTTCTGACTGTCTCAACATCTTCTCAGAGTATTCTGAGCAGCTACGTATGAACGTCTACAAGAAAAGTCCTAACTGCACCGATGACACTTTCCACTCCATCTTGCTCTGTTTCCTCGTGTCCATGATCCGGCATCCGAGACCGGACATCGTCTCTCCTATGACAAACCCTGGAAAAGGACAGTGAGCTAAAGGGAAAAAGGGGAAGGGAGGGAGGAGGAGGAGGGGGGGTGGGGAACTACACAACCGGAACGATTGTGTAATGATCGGCGATCTTAATGATCGCGACCGTTACGACCGCGCCGGCCGCCATCCCCAAGAGGAAGGTCGACTTCGGATTTTCCGACATCCACCCAGACGCCCTGGCGGGCAGAGAGGGCGCCTTTGACTCTGCGGCAAGAATTTCAGCTTCCGCCGCCTTTACGGCGTTCTGGAGGTTGACGTCGGCTGGATTTGCAGCAAGCGCTGCTTTCGCGGCGTTTAGCTTGTCGAGTAAAGCTCTCATGGCGGTCTCCTTTAGAAAGTCAAATGTAGCCAAATATCAGCATTGATATTGGTCTACATAATCCTTATCCCATCGGAGATCCCTCATTTGCACCCTCCCCCTGGGGGAGGGGTATAGACGGTGGTTCTGGAGCATTTTTAAGCTTCCCCAGCTTCCTCACAAGGCGTCGGTTAGGAGTTGCATCCCTTCTAGTGATAAGGGCGAACTGTGCTGCGGTTTCTCCTTTTAGGACGCACCATGTCCCAGCCACTGAATGCACATTGGCTTTCCCAGAGGCCAGTTGATCTTGGAGGGTCGTATCAAATGCATTTAGATGCATAGTAGTTGCCAGGCGTAATAAACACCTCCAGGGATGCTCATCACCGGTAGCTTCTTTCATCTCTTCTAGATCGTCGATTCGCAAGCGTACGAAAATATCGGCCCACTGTTGTTCCGCTTGAGGAGGCCAGCCCTCTGTAGAGTAGAGCTCCGCCATTGTGTGCAGGCTTCGATATTCTGGGGTAGTGAGGTTCAGAGGATCAAACTTGACGTTGAGGATCCTGAGTATGGTCGACATCTGACTTTTTAGAGTCTCTACCTCTGTCAATAAGCGTAGGACTAGCTCTCTATCTAGTACTGTTGGAGCGTCTTGCTCACGGAGTTTTTTGAGTTTGAGTACATCCTCTTCCCAAACTCCGATACAGTTGCCGCAGTAGGCCGGGACTAACAGACCTTTCTCTAGGTAGCGGAAGATGGTTCTATTACAGACTCCTAGCATAGCGGCAGCTTTGGACTTTCTTAGAAACCTGTTCATGGCTTTATCTTAGGATTTCTGCTTCCCATCGTCTATGGGACTCTCTACCATCCATGGTATATCGACTCCTGGAGTTCCCTTCATGGACATGTTTGAATCTCTCCTGACCCAGTCTTCCGGCAAGAATGTCGGTCCCGAGCTTCTTGAGATGCTCGGACGCAAGGCTTCTACGATGTTCCAGCAGAAGGGAGTACCACTAAATCAGGCGGTCAAACAAGTCACCTCTGATCATCCTGAGCTCGGAAACGAGCACATCAAGAGAGTCGTAGAGTTCGCAAACACGGTCACTTTCCAAGAAATGTTTCAGAGAGAGCCTGACAAGAACGTCCACTTCGAGGTAGCAGATCCAGGAGTAGTTCTGCGAGATCTCAAAGATGGAGGCTCTCCTGCCCATGATGGCAAGACTCTACAAGGTGGCATGGGGGACTATAAGACGTCTCCCAAGTTGGAGCATGAAGCTGGCGGCGATCGGGAACTAGAGCAACTTTTCTCCACGAGACCTTCTTCTAGCGAGCACACTACTGAACAGAGTGAGAAAGTCGCTAGTGTTGAGAGTGACCCCGGTTTCCATGCTGACCCTGTCGATGACGTCTATGACAACCATCTCCGTCTTCAAGTGGCGAGGAATGAGCTAGCAGGGTCTCATGAGAAATTCGATCTCTTGGTGAAGGAGGCCCGTGAGAACCTCTTCCACGTAGTACAAGATGAGTGTCTTTCTTCCGATGGCGCGGGACTTGGGGGAGTTCTATTTGTTCTTGAAAAAATGGCCTCCAAGGAGGTCATCACCGACACCCTCTCCCCGATCATCGAGAAGATGGCCTCCGATCCCAGATCCTGCCCCCGGCTAGAGGCCGGTCTCGAAAAGGCAGCCGGCAAGGTCGTCAACCTCCAGCACCCTCTAGTGGTGGCGTGGTCTGGTCTGGAAAAGGCGGCTGAAGAGCAGGTCCGCACTGCTGAAGCGTTGAAAGAGATCGATGCTTCTCTTGCCGAGACATCGAAGTTTCTAAAGACAGCGAGTAGGCCCATCACTAACAAGATACGTGGGATGGTAGGACGCATCTCCGCTACTCGCCAACGCTTCGTCAAAGGCCGAGGTAGATAATCGAATGTTCCAAAAGCTCGCCTATGCCCACAGAGTCCTCCGAGCACTAGCAGAGAAGAATGCCGGAGTGAGAACACCTCTTTTGATAGGTGCAGGCCTGGCGGCTACCTACCACGGTCTCAAAAAAGGTATCCGAAAAGGGCGAGAGTACTATGCCGAGACGCTCCCAGGCGTCGCCGAGACGAGGGTCGAATGAACGACATCATGATGCAGAAGATTGCTGAGGTCGCTCCCGATAAGTACGCCTTCATTGTAAAAACTGCCGGAGAGGTCCGAGAGAGTCCCTTTCGTGATGAGATCGTCGAACAACTCGACGTCATTGTGAAGAAGGCACAAGTCGCAGTTCCCTCCACGCTTGGTCGATTTGGTAACGCTGCGGCCGGTATAGCAGCAGGTGCGGCGACAGGGATCGCGTATTCTCTTGCCGGAGACATGTTCGAATCCCTCAAGAGGGGCATCAGCAAGACTCACAACTACCGCTCTATGTTGAAAGAGAACCCAGATCTCAAAGATCTCCCTGCGAAGAATGTCCAGAAGGCCTTCTCCACCCTGCATCGCTTCAATCCCGAGTTCGCGGGGGACCCAACGGTGGCCGGCTCATTCGTCCGCCGTCAGTCTCAGTTCCCGGAGTTCGACACCAATCAGCTAGCCAATCTGATCGGGGCTCGGAAGAACCTCGCCGATCTCAAGAAGCTCCCGATTCCCAGCAAGGTTCCTTGGGAGACGCATGAAGAGAAGGCGCTCCGCGCAGCTCAGACGCATCACTTCCACGCATCTGGGGAAAAGGCTACGAAGGAACTAGGGTATCTTGAGCCAACGCAAAAGCGGATGGAGGCTAAGGAGCAGCGCGAAGTTGAGAGACACCCATACCAGCTAGCAAAAGACAAACAAGATGTCAGACATGGTGGTGCGCTAGCGAAACAACGAGAGATCGAGCATGGGTGGAAGGGGGAGGAAGAGAAGCGTCGGGTGGAGATGCACCCGCAGCAACTCGAACAGATGGCTCGACAGGCTCCTCTTACGACCCTCAACACCGCCCAAGCCATGGAGAATTTGACGAAAGAGATTCCCAACCCGAAATTCGACCCGACCTCTCCTCCTGGCCCGCACAACCCGCCCACCATCCATGAGCCCATGTCCATGAATGACATCCAGTCGCTCCTCACCAAGGCCCGCCACATCAAGTAGGCCCGTCGCCATGCTGATCAAAGAGCTGTCGTTCAAGGGTCAAGACGAGCACGGCAACGTGTTCTGCCAACCCTTGTTCAGCGAAAGTGGTTTCGAGAAGACAGCCGCAGCTCGGTCAGGCAATCTGCACCCCAGGATCAAAGACTTCGTTCGCACTGTTCGACCCACCAAGAAGGGTATCTACATTCTCGTTAATGCTCTTGGAGCTAGTGAATACTGGGGCTCGAACGTAAACGGCGACGCATTTCCAGAGAAGTCTCTCATCCACGCACCTGCGGACTGGGACACTTATAGCTCAGAGAAGATGCGGGAAGTGGCGAAGACGTGGGATTACGGCTTCCCCACGTTCATGAACGCCCACCCGTTCCGGCACCACTCGAACAAAGATCCATCCAAGGCTCTAGGTCGAGTAGAGCTCGCCGTCTGGAATCCGAAGATGCACCGGGTCGAGCTCATCGTCTATCTAGACCGCGAGCTCTGCAAGAAGTTCGACGCCTACGATCTCATCGAACGCATCGAACGTGGTGAGTTCCCAGATGTGTCGATGGGCTGCAAGGTGCCCTTCGACGTCTGCACCATCTGCGAGAACAAGTCGAAGACTCGCCACGACTACTGTGAACACGCCCTTGGGATGATGAACAAGATCCTCCCAGACGGCCGCAAGGTCGCCGTGAGGAACGACCATCCCAAGTTCTTCGACATCAGTTTCGTCTTCATCGGTGCAGACAAGACAGCCAAGGTGATGGCCAAGCTGGCGCACAAGGGCAACCAGGTCTGCATGGGTTCTGTGTGCGTGGCTCCTTCTCTGGAGAAGAGGGCCTACGTGGTCAACATCGAGAAGGCCACCGAAGAGAACACCAACTATCGCAAAGTCCTTCACACTGCCAAGCACGAGCAGTTAGTCGCCATGGCTCTGCCTCCAGGTGGAGACATTGGGGCCGAGACTCATTCAGATACAGACCAGTTCATCCGTGTCGAGTCTGGCACAGGCAAGTCTGTTCAAGACGGTGTTGAGAGTCCTCTCTCCCCTGGTTCGGCGGTAGTCATCCATGCCGGCGTTCGACACAACATCGTCAACACCGGCAAGATCCCTCTCAAGATCTACACGGTTTACTCCAACAAGCAGCACCCAGACGGCATCGTCGAGAAGACCAAGGCCGATGCCAAGAGGATGGAAAAGGATGCCAACGGGGACATGCTCCAGTACTTCCAGGATCACCCCAAGAAGCTGAAAGAGAAGCAAGAGAGGGATCGAAAGAAGGGCCTGAAGAAGACGGCCAACGATCCCATCAAGAAGAAGGTGGAGATCCAGGGCGTCCCGATCTGGCTCGAGTGGTTGAAGGGAGAGACCCGGCTCTACAAGAAGGGGAAGGTGGTCAAGTACGAGCGCCTGATGAAGGCCGACTACGGCTACATCCCCGAGACCAAGGATTCCGACGGCGAGGACATCGACGTCTACCTCGGTCCGGACAAGAGCGCCTCTACCGCCTACGTCATCCGGCAGATGAAGAAGTCTGATGGCAGCTTCGACGAGCACAAGGTCATGCTTGGCTACTCTTCGGAGAAGGCGGCCAGGGACTCCTACGACTACCACATGGGCGGCACCAAGGAGTTCTTTGGGGGCATCAAGCCTGTGGCAGTCTCAGCTCTCAAGGCCCTCTTCGCCGACAACGCACCCACGGAGAAGAAGGCGTCTCAGACTTGTCCTTGTGAGAAAGCATGCACTCCTGATTGCTGTCTCGTGAAAGATACCGAGAAGTACGCTCATGCCTTGTTTGGAATCAGCCGCGAAAAATCAGCTTCCCACAAGAAGCTGTCGGAGATTATAAAGGCTATACCAGCAGGACCTTTTTCCAAGGAGACTTTACCAAGATTAGAGAGGACTGAGAGAGACATCCCGCGAGACGTTCTGGACTTGATGGGAAACCTTCCACTAGGATCAGCACTATCGACACCATCGATGATGGGGATGATACTCAAGCCTAGAGAGTTTCAGCGGATCATCTTGGTGAGCATTGGAGAAGGACGCAGGGCAGACGAGTTGGATGACAAGAACATGACCTTCAAGCACACCGACGACATCGATGAATCGCTCCAGGTGGGCGAGAAGCATGTCGACGGTCGCCTGAAGGAGCTCTTGTCTCTCATGGGTCTCTTACATGACCGAAGTGCCGCTTCCCATGCCCTTCATCATCGTGGCAATATGCGTGGGAAGAGGTCAACTCCTCAATCGAAAACATCTGACGAACCCTTCATGAAGAAACTCGCAGCAGCCTACAACGGGTATCGTCGTTCTCTTCTGAAGAAGGCCAACTCGATCCAACAATATATGACCATCGATCCCCAGCTCAGGGCCGACTTGTTCGGTGGGAGCATGGCACAGGCCTTCGCCGG
>Ga0315297_10000912_pt1 | contig 17798 bp, 12 predicted proteins | sample YL17G15_0_MG_FD_203628 | JGI IMG/M metagenome (GOLD analysis project Ga0315297, IMG submission 203628) | Sediment microbial communities from Yellowstone Lake, YNP, Wyoming, USA - YL17G15_0 | ecosystem: Environmental > Aquatic > Freshwater > Lake > Sediment | place: USA: Wyoming | collected... | reverse complement strand
TGCGGGTCGTCATCAGCGTTATCGAAATATGCTTTACCTAATTCCATGTGGTATGAAATATTTCTTGGAGCAAGCCTGGTAGCTTCCAATAAATGATTAATCGTATCGTTTGGTAAAGAGGAGCTCTTATAGATCTGGGCTGCGAGAAAGTGCCAATTAGGTTCATCCGGCCAGATATCAATAGCATTTTCAACTGCTGCCTGTGCAATAGCATAATCTTCAAGATTCAAGGCAATCTTAGCTAAAAGAATGTTGCAGAATGCAATTGTGGGTCCTTTGGAAAATGGATTCTGCGCCAAGATAGTCTGAAGCGATTTCATCGCATCTGCAGGATTGTCATCGTGAATAGCCAACGCTACCTGGAGCAGAACAGCAGGGTTTCTTGGGTAAGAGCGGGCAATCTTTATTATTCGGTTGATCGAGTTACTGTCAGGTACATGCAAATCGATTTGGTGTAAATGATAGATCATTGCTGCAGCATCGGATGGTGTGCATTGGTGGGTGAGGATATCAACTGGATCAGAGTTTATGTCTTCGTATTGTTTAAAAGCGATATCAGCCCTAGCTTGCCATCTATAGATTTGTTCATCATTCAGCTCATTTCCATTGATTAATAGTTCGGTTTTATACGGTTCCAAAATTGACTTAACATTATCTAGATATTTTTTGAATTGGGAAAGTGTTTCTATTGAAATTGCATCTATGGATGGCTTATGCTTAGTGACATCAGTGATGTCACAGAGATTTAAGAATTCTGCCTCAAGAATGGTTGCCTTAATTAGGTTTAGATAGGATAAGGGTTCCCCAGAGGAAGACTCCGTGATTCGTAGGGAAGCACTCACTGCCTGATCCCATAATCCCAGATCGAGAGCCGTCTCGATTATGGAATTCATGGTTAAATAATTTGAATATGAAACCGACCAACTGGGAAGTCTGTTAGTAAAGTCGTGTTTAATATAATTGTTAATGGCAATTTGAAGGATCTGCTCTGCTTGTCTATAATTACCAACTTTGTTCATCAAGCGTGCTTTAATCGCCATTAGTCGGGAGAAAGATGGATTTGATATATCGAGTTGTAAATCCTGGACATCCGGTCTAATCTGGTCTCCGGTTTCCAAAGCCAACTCAGTGTGCAGACAAATAAAATCGAGATATTCTTGTTCATTACTAAAATCAGAGGCAGTTATATTTTTTGCATTTTGAATTAACTTATCAGCTTGATCTGGCTGTATGAGTGCCCGGTAGATTTCACTGGTTTGTGTTTGATATGGGGTAGGTAAATTGGAAAAATCTCCTTCATTTTTATCTCCACAAGCCACCGTAATACCTTTTTGGGCGTATTTAACTGCAGCATAGAAATCACCTATTGAGCGATTAATTTTCGATGCAAGGAATAGGAGATTGATATTGAGTTTTTCATTTGTGTTGGTCTGAATGGCGATTTCGATACAATTCAATGCTTCAATGGGTTGGCCTAATTCTAATAGAATGTCAATTTTTTGCGAGACCAACGAGCCTTCATCTGGAAAGCTTTCAATCGCTCTATCCAGCGCATTAATAGCGGATGTGGGATCGTTATTTTTTACATACTCATGTGCTAGTCTGGCATAAAGCGATGGGTCATGCATTTCACCAGCTTTCTGATCTTTTAACACAGCATTTTCAAGACAAGCAATTGCAGCATTGTAGTTTCCAATTCCGCCTAAGTATTCAGAAGCACTTTTTAGATCATCAATGGTTGCAAAATCAAGCACTGCGATTGATGCGAATGTCTCCTGGGCTTCAGCAAGAGCACCAATTCTGGATTGGAAATTTCCCAGTTGGATTAGCAGATCAGTCCGTGTGGGCGCTAATTGAATTGCTTTTGTGAGGGCATTCAGAGCCTCTGATGGAACTGTTTTGGAAAGCGAAGCAGGGGAATTGGTGAAATCTGATTGTTCGTTGTAAATAACGTTGGATGCTTGGCTTGCAAACCAAGCTAGATTATTAGGATCATCTCCATTAATTACCAAGACATTCCTTGCTGATCGGATGGCATCTTCCGGAAAGTCTGCAGCTAAATAAGCACTCGAGAGAGCTTTGAATATATCGGGATTACCTGGATTGACCTGGCTTGCCTCTTGAAGAGCGGCAATTGCGATATCATATTTTCCAATCGAGCTTGCTACACAACCAAACCCGTAAGATAACCGCTCAAGCCATTTATTGTCTTTAGTTAATGAAGAATCCAAGGCTTCACGGTAAGCCTGAAAAGCCATTTCTCTTTCTCCAGCAGCAGCCAAAGTTTCTGCTATTAACGCTTTTGCTTCTGCAATATCTGGGTTAATTTGGAGAACTATATTGAGTGCAATCAGTGCTTTCATTGGTGGAATATTGGTGGAGCCAATCTTATTCAAAGATAAAACACAATTGGCATAATCTAAATAGGATGTTATATCTTGCGAAGATTTTTTATTGATCAACATTTCAAGAGGTGGGATTGCATCCTCTAACGCACCCATATCAACCAAGATTTTTGAGTACAACTGCGCTAATCCTGGAAAGTTTGGCTCAATATCATAGGCTCTAGAAAGTACCAAACGGGTCTCCTCGATGTTTCCGATAAACTTTAAAGCCCGACCATAATTAAATAGAAATTGGGGATTTTCTGGGGAGAGTAAAACAGCGGTTTGTAATTCTGGTAGGGCGAGGGTGGGAGTATTGTCGTATAGATACAACTCACCAAGTGCAAAATGGATTTGAGAGGAATTTGGAACTGCCTGGGAAGCATTTGTCAGAGTCTCGATCACTGTTTTAATCGGTAAGATACTTTTTTGAGCATCTGCAAGTGCTAACCATGCTTCAGATAAATGGGGAGAAACCTGGGTCGCCAGGGTCAGGATTTCTATCCCTTTCTCGGTCTCACCGCTTCGTAAATATGCTTTACCAGAATAAATTAATGCCTGGCTATCCTCATGGTTTTTGGCGAGGAGCTCATTGCAGATATTCAACGTCAACTCTAGGTGATTGGCATTAAGTGCGCATTTGGCATAAGCATAAATATCTTCCAAAGGCAGAGTATTGGATTCATCATGATTTGATTCAACAATAATTGATCTTTCATTTAGGCTTTCCTCCCAATTACCTATGTCTTCCAGTGAATGTGCATATTCACGGCGATAATACATGTTATCGGGGTTCAGAAAAACCAGCGCATTCAAAATTTCTGCTGCAGCCTCATGTTGACGGGAGAGTTTGTAACTATCAGCCAATAAACTTAATATGGATGCATCATTTGGACATGTTTTTAGTGCGTGACTCAATATGCGCGCAGCATGTTCCGGCATGTGTAGTTCCAGAAGCATCGTTCCCAAGTTGACCAATGACAAATGATCTCCCCACACTGAAATAGTGTTTATTGGTTGCTTTTGGTCAAGCAGGTCCATTATCCGTGCTGCTGCATCGATAGAACGACGATGATTTCCCGATTTATCAGATATTTTGGCAATTGCATAAAGGACCTGGATGTCATCGGGGAGGGGAGCATCTGGGTCGGGCAATAGTTTATTAGCGTCATCATAAAACCCTTGACCTGCCAGGATCAACGCTGATTCTGCTTGGTTCTTTGAATTATTTTCTGAGCAGGAATCATTACCTTTTGGGTTAGATATCTGCTCACGAATTTCAGCAAACTCTTTACTGAGCGATTTTCCCTTCTGAAACTGTGATATTTGAGATGCAAGTTGATTGTTAAGAGCTAAATATATTTGTTCAGTTATTTCTTTTTCTTTCTCCAATAATTCAGTTATATTGTGAGAATTACCAGCGATTTTATTAATCTCGACCTGGAATAAGTATTCTTCCAGTAGGTTTATATTTTCGATAGGATGATTATTTATTTTTGGCTTTTGTTTTGATATTACAGGAGTTTTCTCGAGCCATTTTAGGCAGAATTCCACTGCAAATGGTGGGCGCTGTTCATATAATGATCGGACCAATAACAATCTTTCGAAGGCAGGTAAGAAATCCCCATAATCACTTTGGCATAAACCCATTAGAATAGCAGTCTGATCGTTTGGTTGTAATGGATTGCTAAGCACCGTGTGTACAGCTATGTCCAAGCGGTTTGAAGAGGCACCAGGTTGAACGAGTGAATTTAATAAGCCAGCTTCTTCCCCAATATATCCATACAAGCAATTCAAAGGTGATAACCAATGATTACCGGGGTAATCCTGGATTGTGTCCAATAAGCTATTCCATGAGCCCGTTGTTCGATTCTTGTAGGCTAAGGCAAGGGCAATGAGACCGGCGGTTGGCAAATCTTGTGGATTTATCTGGAATAATGTCTGATCATTAAAACTCTGGATAGCTTTTTGTAGGACTTGATTATCAATTGAATCAAGCAAATTCAGAGGATTTCTATCTAATACCCTGGTTTGATCCAAAGCAATTAGAGCCAGCTTGCTTGGAAAGAAATCGTTAGCAGTGAATTCTGTCCCGAATGGTTTCAGCTGAATGAATTTTTCAAAAAAATCAGGACTATTCAGGGTATTCCAAACCAGAAAATCCTGCCTGAGATTTGGTAATAACCAGGACAGATTTGAATTCCGGAGGCGATCGATTAATCGATCGGTGGTTTTGTTTGTAAACATAAGAATTTAAAATTTGTTCAATAAAACCAAGCTGGAAAGCAACATCAATGCTGCTCCAACAATGGTCAGGTAAAAACCTATGCCATTTGACGTACGCATCAAGTCATTTAGAGTAGTCATTAGTGTGGAAGCATTTCCTACTAAGCCTGAAATTTCTTCAGCAATTCCCTTTTGAGCTAGTTGTGTTGTTTGTTCTGCGATGGTACGCAGATCTTTTCCCCAGGCACCATACATAAGGATTGCCAGACCCAACAGGAAAGTGATACTGCCTAGCAAAAACGTACCAATAAGCATGAATATTTGTAAATCTTGTGCGTTAATATTTTCCATGGTTGCCTCACATATCGTTGGTCCAAATGCCTAATTAAAATTAGTCTTAATTATCGATCCTAGAAATTTCCAGGGTTGGGAATTTACAATTTGGCATTTGTTGATTAAGCAATAAAGTTTTCCACTCGAGTAAAAGCTGGTTTAAATCCAAATCGGTAATAAGATGAGTGGGACTTAGTATTAATAATTGTTGCAGATCAGGATTTGGCGATAACCCTGATAATCCATGGCAAGCAGTTTGCATAAGAGCTAGCTGGCTGGCAAAAGCTTTTTGAGGATTGTCAATTACCTCAGAATGTTCATTGTTTAGTTGATCCCCCGAAATGATCTCTCCATTCTCGTTTGCTTTCCCGAGGATATTCAGAATTTCCATCGCTGCGACATGATCGATGACGATATAGCCACTCCACCAAAAATTATTCTTCTTTAGTAATTTTATAAAATCCTGATCAAGAATCGGGTTACCATTCATATTATCCAGCTTGAATGAACGCAATAAGTGATTCTCAAAATCAGAGACAGCCCCATTTCCAGAAGGGAAAATTGGTAACATTTGTAAATTCGAATTTGGGGGTATGTTCGTGATCAACCATAAGCTTTCCAATTGGGCTTTGTTTATATCTATGGTATTTACAACGATCAGTAGGATATTACGCTGTCCATTATTCAATGACTGGATTGAATTGGATGACCTTGTCATCACCAAACTATATAAATTGGGCAAATCATCATAATCAGATTGATAGAACCTGGTGCTGACTGAATAGCCTATTACCAGGAAACCTATAAAAAGCAAGAAGTTCATGATGATTGGATTTCTCAATATTAATTCACCTGGGCTTGATCATACCAATTAAGAAACCTGCAGCAAATCCTAAAATCATCCAGATGACGATGGTGACGATAGCCTGACTGATTGATGCCCAAATTAATATATGTGTTTTTTCTGGAATATCTCTAGTAACTAGATAGTTGTCTGATTTCTCGTAATTTAATGGATATTGGTGAATTTTCACCATACGAGTTGAATGTCCCTGAATGCGATTTACTCCACTCATACAGGAGGTAAGTATTGAAAAGAATAGGACTTCAATACGATCCAAGAGTGCATTCGAGTTTATGTTCATATAGATTATCCAATGGTTTTTACTGCAACTCTCCGACCACGCCTTAGGAAAGCTGGTATATCTAAGTCGTTGGAAGAGACGGTTAATTCCTCTACCCAGTTGGTCTCAACTGGATATTGCGGAGTATTCATATCAAATGTAGTTGGAACATGGGGGGCAGGTTTCTCGATCGGTATTCTCCTGCCTTCCACTTTTGAGAGGGTCTCTTCCAGGGTAGGTGAGCCCAATCCAGTGATGACTAATATTGCTTCTACGCGATCTTGTAATTTGGGATCATTCACCACACCCAAAACAATCTCAGCTTTGCCACCTGCTTGAGCCTGCAAATGGGAAAGTGCTGTCTCGACTTCTAAAAGGGATAATTCGCTACCGCAAGTGAAATTAACAAGAATGCCTGCTGCATTGTCGATAGATGTCGCCTCCAACAAGGGATGATGAAGAGCCTGTTCTATCGCTTTCATCGCTTTATCCACACCTTCCCCTTGCCCGATCGACATAAGCGCCCCACCTCCTAACTTCATCAAGTTGCGGACGTTGGCAAAATCAACATTAATCATCCCTGGCGTCGTGATTAACTCGGTTATTCCTTGAACAGCCTGACGTAAGACATCGTCTGCCAAACGGAACGCAGTATCAAGTGGAAGATCGCGTGGTGCAACATATAAGAGACGGTCATTGGGGATGGCAATTAATGTATCTGTGTTTGGTCGAAGGCGCTTGATCCCTTCACTCGCATTTCGTTGTCTGCGTCCCATCTCAAATGAAAATGGCATAGTCACTACTGCAATGGTAACTGCACCTAAAGAATGGGCAATTTTTGCAGCCACCGGAATTGAACCTGTGCCGGTCCCACCCCCCATGCCTGCAGTTAGGAAAACCATATCGGCACCCTCAAGTGCTTCCGCAATCAGTTTTGAACTTTCTTCTGCTGCATTTTGACCTGTATCGGGGTTACCACCCGCCCCCAAACCACGTGTGGTTTTTGGCCCTAACTGGATTTTCGTGGGAGCAAGGCTATTATTCAATGCCTGGGAATCGGTATTGGCGACGATGAAATCCACACCTGAAAGACCAAGCTCAATCATACGGTTAATCGCATTTGAGCCACCTCCCCCCAACCCTAGAACTTTAAGCGAAGGTATATGGATGTTGGAGCTCAAAGAAATAAAGTTGTCCGGGTAGTTGAAGGGTGAAGAGGATTTTATTTGGAAGTTATTGATATCGTCATTCATAAGTTCACCTTTTTCTAAAAATCGATTTTTTTAACCTTATCAGTCAATAATTTCACTTGCTTCTATTTTGAATTGTGGGATGCCATTTGGGATGCAATATTCATACCATCTCCACTTATTTGTTCAACGATACAGCCTGCTGCAAGCAAGCCATCTATGATTGATTCAGGGACACTTGTATTACCACCAATCACGGTGACTCTCTTTGCATGAGAGGCTTCCACAGGCGAAAACCCGATAGTTGGTTGATATTTCTTGATAAATGGGCGTATTGCCTCCAGGTGCATATCCGAAGTACCCCATTCGTAATTTGGAAGTAAAAGGTAGTGAGATATGGTAAGAGAACCATTGATATTCAATTTCGATGAAGGAATTGATTTTTTTGAAGAAGCTGGATTGGTTCCTCCATTTGCCACCCATTCCTTTATTTGACTAACAATTGGAAGCTGACTAGTGTCAGGTTTGTACCAGGCATTGTTTATTTCATTATCACCCTCAGTTGCTGAAAGCACCCAGAAATTACAGCTGATCACTTGAGAAGATACTGGATCATATTCCTGAGAGTGTTCCGACATTAACTTGACAATGGTCATGTTTTGCCAGGTATGGGCATGAATATCTACTTCTGGGGACCTAATATCCAGCTGATTTCCAATCAGGCTACCTGCAGCAAGCAAGATTATGGGGCGTGATATTCCTGTGGCAGCTTCACACGTGGCAAGGTACCAATCAAATATTCGAAAACCTAATTGGTCTTCAGAATTTTGGGGTGTTAAGTACGGTCGCGTTTGTGGCCATCGTTCCGGTCCGCCCGCTCCCCAATTTGGAGACCTATTTCCAGACCAAGCATAAGCTGATAACACGAGCAGATCTAAAAGTTCTGTATGACCACGACGTTGAATTCCCTGAAGCGCAGCATATAAGAAAGCAGTATCCCAATAGTCACCACCTGGCTCAAGGGGAGGAAATACAGGAATTAATCCAGCCATTCGTGCATCTTCAGCAATTGGGATGAAAATGTCAAGAAATCTGTCGACAAGATTATTCTTTGCCCATTGGGAGGGCAACCAATTATTAAGCAGGTTTGGTCGATCGAAAAGTGTTATATATTTAACGCCCCAATGTGCATAGGCATTGAAGAGGAGATTTAATTCTTCTGACAGCCCTGATTTATGTGTAGACAGTGGCATATGGAGGATTGGCTGGATGCCAGCTTCAATAATCCGGCGGATGAATAATTCTGGAACAGCTCGGTCTACTGGTGCCAACAATGTCAACCAGGAAGCGCCCAGTGAGATTAATTCGGGTAACCATGCATGAATATTATTTTCTGAATAATGCAATGTATCAGGATAATAATAAAAACCATAACGTGTCTTTTGCTGGTTAGTTGATATTGCGTCCATAGGTCCTCTGATGATTTCAATTAACTTGTTGCAAGAGATATGCCAGTCAATCGCAACATCGGTTACTACCTATATGGTTTGATTCAATGTATAATGAATCTTAAGAACTGCCGTTTATTCCAGGTATTCTTTGGAACACGTCTGTTCTCTTTATTAGTGATTGAATTTTCCCATCGATGCGGAGGACTATGTTTTCTTTGAAAGGCAAGTTGACATTTTATGTTTTCAGCTTGCTGATTATCTTATTCTTAAATGCTTGCAATTCCTCGGCGGATAAAGTTGGTCCAGGAACATATTCGGTGGATCCAACATTTTCGGATTTTTATAAAGAATTTGGGGGTGATTCTGTTTTAGGACCAGCGATTTCCCCTTCATTTGTGAGTAAAGGCATTACTTACCAGTATGTCGTCTCAGGTCTTATGGCATATGACCCGAGTCAATTAGCATTGGCACGCTTCCACTTTACTCCAATCGCTTCTGCGGAATGGGGGATTAATGATTTAGTTGAACCTGTTCCTTCGAATCCTGACTTAGCATTTGTGAATGGACACCTGATCTGGGAAGAAGTTTTATCGTTTTATGACAGATATGGACCTGAAATTATAGGTTTACCCGTAACTGGAGTAAATGCTAATGATGAAAAGCAAAGATATGAGCAATACTTTGAAGGATTAGGTTTCTTCAGAGATTACTCTGCTCAATATGGACAGATACAACTAATGCCCTATGGATCCTGGATGTGCGGAGGTAATTGTCAATACAAAGTAGTTGATGTAGGTCCGCCACCTCCTTCTTATTCAAGAGATTATAGCGAGACAGAGCAATTATTTCTTCAGGAATCCGAGCGCCTCGGGTACAATTTTACAGGCACTCCTTTGGCTCCGCCCTATATCGCTGCGGATACCAATTTTGAAATGGTGTTTGAAAATGTCGCAATGTTTATATATCCAGTGGATGGGTACCAGATCAAGCTCAGACCTTTACCATCCTGGCTTGGAATCCAGACAGAACAACCAACCCAAGAAACAGAGGCAGATTGGTTGTCTTTTTATCCACTAAGCGAGGACCTTGGCTATAACGTACCAAACACATTTGTCAGGTATATTGAAGACCATGGGGGAATGATTTATTCTGGTAATCCAATCACGGAATATCGCTATTTACCGGATGGTGGATACTCTCAATGCTTTACCAAACTTTGTCTTGAATACCATCCAACAGCTCCACAGCAATTACTTATCAGACCTCATGAACTTGGGAAAGAATATCAAACGAATGGTTATACACCAGTTATTGCTAATCCATCCACTGCTGAGGCACTACAAATAAATGTTTGGGAGGAATTTCCTCTTATCCCATCAGGTCAAGCGCAGATTATTAATATAGAAGCATCTCAGAATGACACCCCGATGATTGGTGTAGAATTCTCTCTTATAGTAAAACAACCTGATGGAATCACAAAAAGCTATAAATTAAATCCGACAGGGGAGGGCGGAGCGACGAGTATTGAACTTGACCCAATAAATGGACCTAATGGTTCGATTGTACAATATGAGGTGTGTTTGCTAGGAATTGTCACACCACAAGTGTGCTTCACAAGAAGCTATACCATTTGGAATCAATAAACAAAAGAAGTAATTATTTTCTTGGTGATTCTTGTGAAATTATCGGGTTGCTTTGATTACGTCAGCAGGAAGATGGGGTATGTCAATCGAGCATTCATCGCAAAAAAGCATGGCGCGCTCAATGACATTTCGTAACTCTCGGATGTTTCCTGGCCAGGGATGATTGATTAATGCTTCCATGGCTCGTGGGGTTACATCTTGAATATTAACTCCCAAGCGCTGGTTATTTTGACGAATAAATAACCCCACCAATTCCGGAATATCATCTTTACGATCTTTAAGGGCTGGTAGATGTAGATCCACTACTTTGAGACGGTAATAAAGGTCATGCCGAAATTCACCTTTATCCATGGCAGTGACCAGATCACGGTTGGAAGCTGCAATTATCTGAACATCTACATGTACTTCAACGGTACCACCGACACGACGGAATTTTTGCTCCTCAATAGCACGTAGAAGTTTAGCTTGCATATCGACAGGCATGGATGAAATTTCATCCAAAAAAAGAATCCCCTGATCGGCAACCTCCATTAAACCCAATTTACGTTTTTCTGCACTAGTGAAAGCTCCTGCTTCATAACCAAACAATTCAGACTCAAGCACGGTGCTTTGAATTGCAGCACAGTTGATTGCAATAAACGGTTTATTTGCACGCGGTCCCATTTGGTGGATAGCGTTGGCTAATACTTCCTTTCCAGTGCCAGTTTCACCAGTAATCAATACTGATACCGAGGCTGCAGCAGCCCGTTGTGCCTGATGGAGTACGAGTTGAATCGCGGGATTTACACATACGATGGAAGAGTATTCTTTGCGTTGTGACTCACGCAGGTGGACCAATTCTCTGCGCATAGCCACTAATTCCTGAGCACGTTGGATGGATTTTTCCAGCGACGCGAGTTGCACAGGCTTTTGTAAAAAATCGTGTGCACCGTTCTTCATTGCTTCAACAGCCATGTCAATATGACCGAACGCCGTGATGATTATTATGGGCGGACGCATCGGGAGATGAGCAGTCTCTCCAAGAAGGGTAGGTCCATATCCATCAGGCAGCTCTACATCTAACAAAACAATATCTGCGCTACCCAACCTGAGTTGCTCACGAGCTTCGGCCAGTGTGGCAGCCTCCAATACCTCATAACCACGCGTGGTCAGAAATCCACCAATATTTAACCTGGCATTCACTTCATCGTCAACAATTAATATAGTAGCTGTCATTTGATATCCATTGATTTTTTAGAATTAAGCACAAGGGAATTGAACCACAAAATTGGTGCCACCTAATATACTATTCACATAAATTGATCCTTTATGTGCAGTTACGATCCGTTTTACAATTGCCAGTCCCAAACCTGTCCCATGTTGCTTTGTGGTAAAGAATGGTTCAAAAATCTTTTCTCGTAATTCAACTGGTATTCCAGGGCCGGTATCTGAAATACTGACTTCAATATGAGGCTGTTCATCACCTTCATTCGCATGTCGGAGCTTTAGAGAAAGCATCCCTCCGGTAGATTCCATGGCTTCAATTGCGTTGTTTATCAAATTTGTAAATACCTGTTCCAGAGCGCGATAATCCCCTTCGATGGGAGGGACTGATTGATCAGCCTGTACCTGGTATTTGATATTTAATTTAACCAACCTTGATCTCCAACGTTCCAGAAGGTTTGGTATTAACTGGCCAAGGTTGATAGATTCAGGTTTATATTCCATCGGACGTACAAAAATCAGGCTAGATTTTACCAGAGAAGTGAGGCGCTCACAGTCTTCTTCTAGTCGGGCGATATTTTTCTGATTCGGATCATCAGGCGGTAAATTAATCGCTAATAATTGCAAGCCAGTGAATATATTATTAATTGGATTTCTTACCTCGTGGGCAAAGCTGGCAGTTACTTCCCCTAAAGTGGCTCTTTGTTCAAGTTGTTGGTTTTTAAGCCTATATTCCTCCTGATCGCTCAGGTCTTGGAATATAATTATAATGCTATATATGGTATCTTCGCTGACAATAGGGATGATCCGTAAATTTGCCTGAAAAGATTCTCCATTACGTCGATATAACTTAATGCTTCCAATACTATCAGTACGTTGTTCGTTTTGAACTACCTGAAAGGATGCTTTCAAATCATCACTACCAATTAATACATTTTCGATTTGTTGCCCTGATATTTCCACCGTTGCATAGCCCAAATATAACTCTGCCGAGGGGTTCAACGATTTTATAGTCAATTCTGGCGAGAGGATAATAACACCATCTTCCATGGTGTTGTAGATGGCATTGTTAATCAGAACCTTGGTCAGATATTCTTGAATGTCCTGCCGAAGCTGAGTGTTTAGGGCATGTCCTTGAATGATGTTATTAATTTGCGAGGACAAGAATGTCATCTGAGGTAAGAGATTAGATGAGGGGGCTGAGTTCTCACCTAAAGCAACTACCAGGCCGATAAATGCATTGGTCTCACCGATTGGCGCTGAAGCAATGTAGGATGTATTTGATGCGTGAGCCAACCGGTGTAAATTAATAAGAGCTCGTTTCCCTTTAGTCCAAAGAACGGGTGTTTGTAGATGTGAGAAATCCTGGTTGGAGATTTCATCCGGAAAGGTCGAATTGGTTCCGGTGAATGCGATTCTCTGCAGGTTCGGATGGGAGCTGCTGACTTGATATATACAAAGTAAGGATGCACCAGTCAGTGCCTGGCTAGCTTCCAGAACCAATGATAATGATTTTTCCAAATCGGGACTTATTAATGCCCTGGAAAGTTGATTTAAATGATCCCATAGTGCGCGATTTCGTTCTTCTTCTTCCTTATGTAACCTGAATTGTTCGTCAAGCTCGAAGGTAACTAGGGAATATTTGTTGCTTTCGCCGAGAGGGCTGATTGTCACTTGTACTACATTTTTTGAACCCCCGTGCCTGATTAATTCATATGCTGATGGATTTCGAACTTCCTTTACCTGGTCACCGTTTTCCGGGTATTCTATTTTAATTATCTGAATAAGGTTTTGGAAATCAACTAGAGTCAACTCGCTTCGTGTGTAAGCGGTTAACTCTATAGCTTTGGTATTCACCAGTTGAATATGATCATTTAGATTATTTACAATTATCGCAGCTTGTGGGAGAGAATTCAATAAAGTTTCAATTTCCACTGTTCCTAACAGAGGCAATTGGCGTTTTATAAAATTGCTAAACTGCGACACTTTGTTCATTGTGTTGAGGTAACATCAGATGTGGTTTATAGGATCGATTGCGTAAGTGGGCAGGTAATATTCCCTCAATTGAGCGATATTTCGCAACAGTTCGTCGTGCAACTGGAAAGCCCATGCCTAATAATAATACTGCAATTTGTGAATCGCTGAGAGTATAAGTCTCCTGCTCAATTAATTGTTTCAACACAGTGCGGATATGTAAGCTTCGATCGAAGAACATTGAGAGAGGGATAATCCTTCGGTTTGGTAGCTGGACAGCCTTATCGGAGACTGCCCTGGACATGGTTGACTCATGTACTTCTAGTTCATCTGCCAAATCTGCTCGGGTGATAGGTTTTAAATATGCATCTCCATACAGGATGAAATCACGCTGTTTAACTACCAACGTTTGCATCAGGCGGACAATCGTATGGTTTCTCTGCTGTAGGCATTTTACCAGGAGCGTAGCTTGTTCAAGGTCTTCCTGCCAGAGTTCAGATTTTTCGATTGGTGCTTCCTGTAGTGCTTCACGAAATAGCGGATTAACCCGCAAAGAACCATAAAATGGCATGGCTATTTCGACTACTAAGGGAGTGTTTTCTTCCTCAGTGGCTCTACTGATAATAACATCAGGAAAATGGTAAGTGTTTTCCTGCCCTTCTGACGATCCAGCATTGGTTTGGTCACCCCAGTGGGCACGACCAGGAAATGGATTTAAATTATCACTGATAAAACGGACGATTTCTTTTGCTTGTGAAGCAGGTATATTTAAGTGTCTGGCTAATTCTGGCAGATGGTGTGGACTTAATAATTCTATGCCAGCAAGGATTGCTTTTTCAGCCAGATGAGGTATGGCTAGATGTTCGCTTAAAACCTCGAGCTGGACGAGTAATGCGTCTTTTGGGCCTGCTGAACCAACACCGATAGGATCGGCATGTTGAATCAAATGAATAATTTTTTCAACCCTTGAGAGAGGTACATGATGGTAAAGAGCGATTTCCAACGGTTTTATTGTCAGGAAACCATCTTCATCAATGGCTGTTAGTATATGAACGGCGATTTGTCGGTCGTCTACATGGAGGTCAGGACCTACCTGTCGTAAGATATATGCCGGTAAAGTCTCTCTATCAGGTGCAAAATTATCGTCAGGTAAATCGTTTGAATATGAGCTAATTCTGGGTTTTACAAAGAAATCTTCATGGCTAGATAAGTATACGATCGGTTGATCGGGTGAACCGCCCATGGTATTTGTACAAGTGGGGCAAAGTTGTTTATTATGTAAGATCTTATGGCATGTTGGGCAGCGAAATTCGTCTATTAATTCCAGAGCCGGATTACGTGCAAGTTCAGCTTCCACTTTCTGGTGCAATTCTTCTACCGTCAGCTCAAGTAAAGCCATGGTTTGGGCCAGGTGGGCTGTGGTTTGCGGACGAAGTTGTGGTCTTTGATTTTGTAATAGCATAAGTCACCTCAAGTATAACTCGTTTTGCTAATGTTGCAAGTTCCATGCCAGGGAATTATCGATAAATTTGTGCTAAAATTTACTATCTGATCCAATATCAATTCCAAATCGAGGTAAATTGCAATGTTCCGTTCATTCTTTATTTACTTATCCAAAGCAGCATGGGCGCGAAAAATCGTCACAAAATGGTCATTTGCGTGGAAATTGGCATCCCGATTTATTGCCGGAGAGAATCTCGCAGATGGGATTAATACGATAAAACAGTTAAACAGTAAAGGTATAAATGCAACGCTTGATCATTTGGGAGAACATACTGATTCTCCTGAACAAGCAAGAAAAGCCACAACAGATATCATTCTAGCTTTCAATGCGATTGAAGAGGCAGGTATCCAATCAAATATCTCGATCAAGTTAACCCAGATAGGCCTTGGGATATCCACAGACTTATGCTTAGAAAATCTCGGACTTATTTTAGATAAAGCAAAAGTTTATAACAGTTTTGTCCGCATTGATATGGAAGATTCACCAGTTACCCAACGAACTTTGGATATTTTGCAGACATTACGGCAACGAGGTTATGATAATGTTGGTGTTGTAATCCAGGCTTATCTTTATAGAAGTGAAGATGATATTCGCAAACTTCTTGAGGATTGTTATAAAGTACGCTTATGCAAAGGTGCGTATAAAGAGCCCACTAATATCGCGTATCCAAAGATGCAAGATGTTAATGCCAGTTATGATCGGTGTGCGGTATTATTAATCAATGGTGCCTTATCTAACGATTGCCCGAAAATAAGTTCGGATGGGAAAATCCCGCCAATTCCAAGCTTGGCAACCCACGACCCGAAAAGGATTGATTTCGCCAAGATCTATGCAGACAAGGTTGGGTTACCTAAAGACGCATTGGAATTTCAGATGCTAAATGGCATACGAAGAGATCTGCAGGAGCAGCTGGTTAAAGAAGGTTATTGGGTGCGCGTTTATGTTCCATATGGAACCGAGTGGTATCCCTATTTTATGCGCCGCCTTGCTGAGAGACCAGCTAACTTGTGGTTTTTTATCTATAACTTCTTCCATCATTAATAAGGAGGCGGATTATGCCAGATACCCCTCAAGCACTGGCTGACCGTCTTCGTGAAGAAGGTGCCAGGGTGTTCGATTTCTTTAATAATCTTTCAAAGGATCAATGGGATGTGATTGTATATCCGTCTGATAGCGATTGGAGTTTACATCATCTATTAGCTCATTTTGCATCGTCAGAAATTGGGCATAAAACTTTAGTCCAAAATATATTTTCTGGAGGTGAAGGTGCTTGGTCTGATTTTGATATTGATATATTTAACCAGCGCGAAGTTGAAAAGTTATTGGATGAATCTAATTCATATTTATTAGAAATATTTTTGAAAGCACGGACTGAACTTGTTGCTCTTGTGTCAGGCTTTGAAATTGATGATTTAAACCGAATCGGGAATGACCCATATCTCGGAACGGTACCCCTTCTCGATATAATTAAATTAACTTATCGGCACTTGCAAATCCATCTGAGGGATGCAAGACGGTGTTTATAGAGTGAAGTCACTTCGGTTAATAATCCAATTATCCCGACCAATATATATTCTGATCGCTATATTGTTGTATATGCTGGGAGTCGGGATCGCCCGATATTTGACCGGTCAGGTCGATTGGTCGTCATATATTCTCGGTCTCGTATGGGTTGTGTTACTCCTGCTTGGCTTCCAATATTTAAGTGAATATTTCTATCTGGATAGCGTGTACGATGGTCAGAAATGGTGGCTTACTCCATTTTCGGGAGGTAGTGGAGCGATTGGCCTTGGAAAATTATCACGACAGGTGGCATTATGGGCAGGCTTGACTTGTTTAACACTAACAGCCTACTTTACTGTAATGATCTACCAGTATCAGGAACCTCCCGCGCAGAACACAATGATACTTGTGCTGATGCTACTGGGGGAGCTTGTATTCACAGTGCCTCCACTTCGCCTTGTTACTTCGGGATATGGTGAATTGACTATGTCGATCATAATGGTTGGATTGATCCCAGCAATGGCTTTTTCATTACAAGGTCACGAAATACATAGAATACTAATTATGGTCTCATTTCCACTGGCGACTTTGTATCTCGGGATGTTATTGGCTTTAGAATTTCCTTCGTATGCATCCGATATTACCCATGGGAGAAGACCAATCCTGATTAGAATTGGATGGCAGAGGGGTTTGGTACTGCATAATCTCCTGATCCTTGGAAGTTTTGTCATTTTGGGAATGGCGTTTATATTTGGACTACCACTTAGCATAGGCTGGCCTGTGTTATTAATTCTTCCGGTTGGATTATTTCAGGTCTGGATGATGAACCGAATGGCAGATGGTGCAAAACCAAATTGGAATTTGCTTATATTGATCGCATTATCCACTTTTGGGTTAACTGCGTATTTACTAACCTTCTCTTTCTGGACACACTAAATTATGCCTGAGTTTTTAAAATTGATTCCCGTTCAACAAGCACTTCAGATTTTACTCTCACAAATACAGGTCAATGCCATCGCGGAACGCGTTGAGACATTGACAGCTCTGGGGAGAGTGACAGCAGAATCCATACACTCATCTTTACCACTTCCTCCATTTCCGAGGAGCACTGTGGATGGCTATGCAGTTCGCGCAGCCGATACTTTTGGTGCTTCAGAGAGCTTACCTGCATACCTAAGAGTGATTGGGGAAATACAGATGGGCAGTTCACCTAGCTTTGCTATAAATCCAGGCGAGTCTGGTTTGATACATACTGGTGGAATG
>Ga0315297_10000911_pt1 | contig 17800 bp, 20 predicted proteins | sample YL17G15_0_MG_FD_203628 | JGI IMG/M metagenome (GOLD analysis project Ga0315297, IMG submission 203628) | Sediment microbial communities from Yellowstone Lake, YNP, Wyoming, USA - YL17G15_0 | ecosystem: Environmental > Aquatic > Freshwater > Lake > Sediment | place: USA: Wyoming | collected... | reverse complement strand
CTATTTCGCAACAGCAGATCCGACGGATCCGACCACCGGTACCTCAGGAGACGTACTCGAGGACGGCTTTGGCGAAAGCCGCGGGATTCTCGTTCGCGGCAAAAATGCCGGCATCCAGGCTCACCTCGCGCACCGGTTGGAACACGGCGCGCAGCGGCGCCGCTCGCTCCGGCGAGGCGAACGGATCGTGCGTGTGGTAGATCAGCAGTGCCGGGCAGCGCACCAGCGGCAACCGGTCCTCCATGCGGTACTCGGCGACCGCGAAATGCCCCTGCTCGCTCGCCTCACCGGCGCGAAACAGGTCGACGACGAACCGCTGCACCAGCTGCGGTCGCGGCAGCCACTTGAACATCTTCTGCCACTTGTCGAGCAGGTGCGAGCCGTCGGCAGCGACGCGCCACTGCTTGAAAAAGGCGCTCAATTCCGCGCGCCCTGCCGCATCCATGTAGACCGGCCCGGACAGGACGACGCGCTCGACGCGCTGCGGAAACGCCGCCGCCATTTCGACGGCAATCACTGCCCCGGTGTGATGCCCGACGACGATCGCCTCCGCTACGCCGAACGCATCGAGCACCTGCAATGCCGCTCCCGCGTAGTCGGACACCGTCGGCTGCCCGCGGACCGGATCGGACGCGCCATAGCCTGGAGTATCCACCGCAATCACGCGCCGCTCGCGGGTGAGCAACGGGATCACTTCTGCGAATTCGTCGATGGACCGCGGCGTCTGGTGCAGCAGCAGCAATGGCGCTCCCGGTCCCGACCCGCCAACGACGCAGTGCACCTGTCCCATGCCGGTGTCGATAAGGTGACGCTTCATTTTCATTTCCGCCCCAATGGTCGCGGCAATCGTACCGCATGACGGAGAGCAGAGGAGCAGAGGTACCGGTGGTCGGTTCGGTCGGTTCGGCTGTTGCGAAAATGTCCCGACGGATCCGACCACCGGTACCTTAGTAAGGCGAACCGAGAACGAGCCGGTACACGGACAAGCCCTCACCGAATCTATAGCCGAGCCCAACGCGCGGCAGCGGGATGCCCCACAGCCGCCACCGCTCCGTCGCACCGAGGGTGACCCCGACTTCGAACTGCATGGGATCGTCGTCTTCCGTGCGTTCACTGGCCGGGCCCGCCGGAGCATCCGTGAAGACATCGACGAAGCCGTATGCCACGAAATCCGCACGACGGCCTACGCCATCCACGTCGAACGGCCGGCGGGCTGTCACGCCGGTCCTGAACCGCGTGAAGTCGTCCGTGCTGTCCGGTGACTGTTGCTCCACGACGACGTGAATGAGCTCGTTGTACAGCTGCCAGTCGGCCTTGCTGCGGCCCATCACGAAGTAACTGCGCAGGCCCGCTGCGTAGACCCGCTGATCCAGTTCATTTGTGCGGTCGCGGGCGACGCCGGCCTCGATGAATGGCTGCAGCAGCCAGCCGTCACGCATCGCGACGTCGAACTCGAGGCCGGGCACGATACTGAGCGAGTCGAGACCTTGCGGCAGGCCATTGTCGATGACGTCACGTGGCTTGAAGTCGATGAAGCCGATCGTGACGGGCAGCGTGATGCGAACTTTGACGCGCGCATCGGCGGCAGCGGGAAACCCATGATTGAATGGCAGCTTGTAGACCTGCAGTGTCCGCCCCGACAGCGAATAGACCCCGGACCCGAGCTGCGTGGCAAAGCCGAAATTGATCACGGTCTGCTCGTTGCGGGTGAGAGGCGCTGCCGCCTGCGCAGCCACGCTGGCACCGATCAGCAGATAAAGTGGTCCAAATCGCATCGCGAGGACGTTGCACGGCCCCCCTTGCACCTGTCAAGCCGCGGCCGGAGTCCGGAACTTCCGGTAACAAAGTGCTCACGCGTCCGGTCTACTCCAACGCCCCCGTAGCCTCACCCGAATCCACCGCACAGGCGGTGCGAACGTATCCGTGACCGGCCCTGACCTGGACCGATCGCGACTGACCGAGGAGATTCTGATGCCGCTCAAGATAGACCCGCGGTCCTTCCCGGATGCCGCGCCGAGTGCTGGCTCCGATACCGAGACCGCCAGCATCGGTCACCAGATCGTGCTCGCAGGTGGCTGCTTCTGGTGCACCGAGGCGGTCTACCGGCAACTCGAGGGCGTACTCTCCGTACGGCCCGGGTATGCCGGTGGATCCGCGGACACTGCGGACTACAAGGCCGTCTGTTCGGGCGACACGGGCCACGCGGAGGCGATCGAAATCGTCTTCGATCCGTCGCGGATATCGCTCGCGGATATCCTGAAGATCTTCTTCTCGATCGCGCACGATCCCACGCAACTCGACCGCCAGGGTGCCGACGTCGGCCGCCAGTATCGCTCGGCGATCTTCTACCGGAACGCGGCACAGCGTGAGGTCGCGGAGCGCTACATCCGCCAGATCGACGCCGCGCATGTGTTCGACACGCCGATCGTCACGACCCTGGAGCCGCTCGCGCAATTCTACGAGGCGGAGCCGTACCATCACGGGTACGCTGCCCGGAACCCCGACCAGCCTTACATCCGTGCGGTTGCCGAGCCCAAGGTCGAGAAGTTGCGGACCGCGCATGCAGACATGTTGAAGGAGCGAGCATGACCCGATTCGACCTGACCCCGCCCTCGCCGCAGGAACGCCAGCGCCTCGAGGCGTCGCTCAGCCGGGACGAGCGTGACGTGCTGTTGCACCACGGCACCGAGCGCCCGTTCTGCGGCCTGTTCGTGCACGAGAAGACAGCCGGGGTGTACAGCTGCCGGTTGTGCGGCCTGCCGCTGTTTCGCGCAACGGAAAAATTCGACAGCGGCACGGGATGGCCGAGTTTCACGGAGCCGTACGACCCGTCGCACCTGCGGGAGATCCGCGACGGCAGCCACGGGATGGTGCGCACCGAGATCCGCTGCGGGCGCTGCGACAGTCACCAGGGTCACGTGTTTGCGGATGGCCCGCCGCCGACCGGCCAGAGGTACTGCATCAATTCCGCCGCGCTGCAGTTCACGGCGGATGGGCAGCCCTTGCCGGATCCGCTCGGACGCGGCGAGTGAGAACGCGCCGCATCAGATAGGTGCGACGATGCCCTTGTCGCGTTCGACCGCGCGCCGGTAAATGAGCATTGCCGCAGCCAGGTCCTGCGCGGCCACGCCGAGGGACTTGTAGACCGTCACGTCCGTCGCGGACCGGCGGCCAGCGACGGTGCCGCTCAGCACCTCGCCGATCTCTGCAACGATGTGCGCCTCCGTCACCCGTCCGGCCTGGATTGCATGCAGCAGTTCGCCGGCCTGCGCCATCGCGCTGCCGAGGTAATCGACAAAGAAGCGGGACATCGCCACGCAATCGTCGTCAACTTCCCGCTTGCTCGGAATCGATGCGCCGACCAGGCACAGGTGCGTGCCCGCACGGACGTCGCCTCTGGACAGCAGCGGTTCGCTGGAGGCGGTCACCGTGCACACGACATCGGCACGGGTCAGCGCATCACGGATGCTGGGCACGATCTCGACGTCGCAGTGTCCGAGGTTCCGGGTATGTGCGGCGAGCTTGCTCGCGGCGGCTGCGTTGCGGCCCCAGATCAGCACGCGCTCGAACGGCCGCACTGCCTGGAATGCCTCGACGTGGGAGCGCGCTTGCTCCCCGGTGCCGATGACGGCGAGAACCTTGGAATCGGCTCGAGCCAGCGCGCGGGTGGCGACCACGCTCGCGGCGGCGGTACGGATTGCCGTGAGCACGGAGGCATCGAGGATGGCGAGCGGCCGGCCATGGCGGGACTCGTACAGCGCGTACAGGCCCAGGTGCGACGACAGGCCGGCGGCGGGATTGTCCGGGAACAGGCTCAGCAGCTTGATGCCGAAGCAATCGGGATCGCCGAGGTAACCCGGCATCCATGCGAAAGCACCCTGCCCGGCCGGCAGCGGCATCAACTGGCGCAAAGGCAACACCACCTTGCCGGCGCTGACGGAGCGCATCGCGGCTGCGATGGCCTCGACGCAGTCGCCGTACGGCAAGAGCTCGCGGACCTCATCACCTGAGATGACCCGCAGATCCAATTTCTGCATGCAACCTCCCGCAAGGTACCTATCAATTTCCTAACGCGGTTCGTCGAACAGCGGGCGAGCATTGAAGAACAGCCCGTAGACGATCGCCCCGACGGCGCCCACCGAGGCGGTCAGCACGAATGCGGCGGAGTAGGTGCCGGTGACATCCACCAGCCATCCGGTGATCGCCACGCCGACGATGCCGGGAATGGTCGCAAACGTATTGCTGAACCCGGTGAGCAGCGCGGCGTGACGCGGCGCGATATCGAGGCTGTTGGGCGCATAGCCGGACCACGTGCAGCCGAGCGCACCCGTCGCCCCGCAGAGCAGCGCGAGCGCAATCGCGGGCGAACTCACGTCGCGGGCCGCCAGCATGAAACCGGCGGCTCCGATCAAACCCGAGCACTGCATCAGCTTGCGCGTGAACGTCACGCTGATGCCACGGCGAATCATGCCGTCTGCCACCGGCGCCGCGGCGTTGGTGACAGCGAACATCGCGAGCCACGGCGCGGCGGAAAACAGCCCTGCGTTGGCGATGCTGAGGTGCTGCACCTCCCGGAAATAGCTCGGCAGCCACGCGAGCAGCACATACAGAACCCACGTCGAGGAGAAATGGCCGATCACCATCGACCACACAGGTACGCTCCGCAGCAGCTTGCGCCAGGGCAATATCTTGTTCGCGCCAGCCGTCGAGATCTCGCGTTGCAGAAACTCGCGCTCCTGCGGCGAGATTCGCCTGTCCGTGGCCGGATCATTGTCGATCCAACGAAACCAGACGGCTACCCAGACCAGGCCGAGCACGCCGAACGAATAGAACGCCATCGGCCAGTCGTAGCGGGCGATGATCCAGCCGGTGACCATCAGCCCGACCAGCGTCCCGACCGGGACGCCGCTCAGCAATCGCGCGGCGGCACGCGTGCGCTCGGCGAGCGGGATCCAGCGGCCGAAGAGTTCATAGGTGGCGGGGAACATGGCAGCTTCACCGATCCCCATGGCAATGCGCACGGCAATCAGGGCCGTGAGCGACATCGCGGCTGCCGGTGGTGTCAGCAGGGTGAAAGCCGACCACGCGAGCACTGCAACGCCTAGCACGCGCTTGCCGCCGAAACGCGTCGCGAGCCAGCCGCTCGCGAACATGAACAGCATGTAGCCGATGAAGAAAGACGACAGCACGAAGCCTTTCTGGGTCTGCGACCAGCCGAGGTCCTCCTTCATCGCCACGGCCGCGACCGAGATGTTCACCCGGTCGGTGTACGCAATGATGCAGGCAAGAAACGACAGCGCGACGACGGTGTTGCGCCGCGCCCAACCTGTCCGTGCCGTCGGCACGCCAGTCGTCCCTGATTCACTGCTCATTCGGGCGCATCCCCTTCTTCCGGCGCCGGGCCGACATCCGTGACCTGCGCCCGGATGCGGCTCCGTTCCCCGCTGCCGCCAATCAGGGCGAAGCTCTATGTTTGCGGGCTGCCTTCAGTCGACGTCGATGGCTCCGACGTCGGCATGGCGATCTCGCCCTGCGACTCGAAGCGCACGGAACGGAACGCGCTACCGTTCAGTTTGCCGCTCATCGCGTAGTGAATCGTGCTGACGGGTTTGCCATCGAGGACGCCCATCACTTGCCGCACCATCCGCAGCACCGACACGGTGACGGGGACGCCGATGACGGTCTCGCCGAAGCGCGGCACCGACCCGGCCTCGTCGCTCACGCCGGAGGCGAACGTCCGGCCCTGCACGTCGAGCTTCACGTAGACGCCGTTGTAGTCGATCTGAGCGTCGTTCGGGTTCTGCACGCGCAACTTCACCAGCATGCGCAGTTCGAGTCCCTCGCCCTGCATCGGTTCGATCCCGGCCACGGTCACCTGCAACGGGTCGCTGTTCGGCAGGCTGGCGCAGGCACTGAGCAGCAGAGCGGCCAGCGCCGGCAGGACAACGCGTCTCGACATCGTCATCTTGCAGATCTCCAGCGGGATCAGTCACCGCCAGAGGAGTCTGAGGGACGACGCCCAATGCCGCAACCTGCCCGCCAGGTACCGGTGGTCGGATCGGTCGGATTGGTCGGATCTCACTGCCCGCGCGCGAGCAACCCCCCAAGTCGTGGGTCGTCGGCGAGGTCACGCAGATTCCAATCCAGTCGCGCCCACCACGCATGTCGCCAGCCGACCCGGATCGCTTCGCCCAGTTCTTCGAGCGCCCGGTCGCGGTGGCCGAGCACCGCGTGCGCAGTCGCCGCCCAGTAGCGGACTTCCGCGTTCACCAGCCCCTGCGACCACACGCGGTCCGCCTCCGCAAGGAACTGCTCGAGGTCGTGCCGCCCGCGAGCGTCGCCAGCCGCCAGCCGCAAGTGCGCGCGGTTGATCGAGTGCGGCAAGCGCCAGATCCAGTCGTCGTTCAAGACCTCGTCGATCTCCCGGCGCGGACTCGGGGCGTCCTGCTCGTAGAGCGCGCGAGCGGCGTCGAAATCACCGAGTCTGATGCAGGCCTGGCCGCGCTGGTGCGCGGTGTACGCACGACCGCCCTCGCCGCTTGCGATCCGTTCGAGCGCGTCACGCTCCCCGCGTGCCATGTGCAGTGCGATGATCAACTCCGAATCGAAATGGTTGTCGGGCGACATGCGCTGCGCCTTGTCGATCAACGCCGACGCAGCCGCCAGGTCGCCCGACTGCAGGTGCAGGAGCCCCTTGCGGGCGTGGAAGAATGCCCGTGCCGGTGCACGCTCGATCGCGCGCTCGATCCAGCGCAGCGCCTCCGTGAAATCGCCGTCCAGGGAGTGCAGGTGCGCCATCCCGGAATACGGCACGGCGAATCCGGGATCGATTTCGATCGCCGTTGCGAATCGCGCGTTGCCTTCAGCTTTGTTGCCGAACCGCAGCGCGTCGAAACCGACGTTGGTGTTAACGATCGGCGCCAGCGGATCGAGGCGCAGCGCTTCACGATTGCGCTCGGCAGCCTCGGCATAGCGTCCCTGCCCGGTCAGCGCCAGGCCCAGCCACAGGTGCGCGAGCAAGTAGCCGGGATTGAGTTCAAGCGCGCTCCGGAACGCCGCCTCGGCGGCAGCGAGGTCGCCCTGATTCAGGCGGATCATGCCGAGCGATGCGTGGGCTTCGGCCAGTGTCGGCACCAGGTCCAGCGCGCGCTGCGCGGCTGGCAGCGCCTGTGCTATCGCCTGCGTCACCGACACGTTGCCGTAATAGCGGGCGCACAGGAGCATGTGCGTGTCGGCCAGCCCGCTGTAGGCCAGCGCGTATTGCGGATCGACGGCAATCGCCTGCTCGAAGCATTGCGCCGCGCGCTGCAATGCGCCGGCCGTCCTCTTGTGGAAATGATGGCGGCCCAGCAGGTACGAGTTGTAGGCAACGACGCTTTGCGTCTGCGGTGCCGGCAAGGCCTGCGTCTCCTCACCCTGACGCGCGGTCACGGCGGCGATCACCGCCTGCGCGACCTCCCCCTGCAGGCGGAAGATGTCCTCGAGCCGGCGCTCGAACGTGCGCGACCAGAGGTGAAAGCCATCGACCGCGCTGACGAGTTCCACGTCGATGCGCACCATATCCTCCTGCTTGCGGACGCCGCCCTCGAGCAGGGTTGCCACGTTGAGGCGCCTGCCGATTTCGCGCACGTCCTCGTGACGCCCCTTGAACGCGAACGACGACGTGCGGGCCGCCACTCGCAGCCCCGACACCCGCGAGAGCTGATTGCGCACCTCCTCGGACAGGCCGTCCGAGAAGTATTCGTTGACCGGATCGCCGCTCAGGTTGGCGAAAGGCAGGACGGCGATCGATCGCTCCGGCGCCGGTGGAGACGGTATTGGCGGCGGCACGGCTGGCGGCTGGTCTGACAAGGCAAGCGTGCGTTCGATACCGCGTGGCGTGACGTCGAACACCCAGGCCAGCACCAGCGCGACCGGCAGGCCCGCACCGAGTGCGGCGATGACATATCGCGTGTAGTGGGCGGCGTCGAAGGCATCGAGCAGCAGGCTGCCCGCCTGCGCGAGGACCCACGCCCCGGCAACATAGTAGGCCGCGACCCGCGGGACGTGCCGCCGCCTGATTTCCGTCCAGAAGCGCTGCAGAGGTCCCCCCGCCATGAGCTGCATCTTAACGGCATCCGCCAGGTACCGGTGGTCGGTTCCGTCGGGACATTTAAGCAACAGCCGATCCGACGGATCCGACCACCGGTACCTTCGGATGGTGGCACTATGCGGGCTGACGTGTGGATCACGGGAGACATCGGATGAACAAACCTAGGAAGCAGGTCGCCACCAAGCTGGCACGGCTCGCCAAGACGCCGATCGCGGACAACGACGACGACCTGTCGGAGCTTTCACCGGCGGAACTGCGGGTTCTCATGCGCCGCCTCGCCGACGCCGAGGACCGCACGCGATACCTGCTCGCCAGCTTCTTCAGCCCGCGGTTTGCGCTCTACTACATGCTCTCCGACGACCTCTGGATCATGAACCGGCCCAAGCAGGCCACGCTCTTCAAGCGCAGAGCCGCAGCGACGGCGATCAAGGCGCTGCTCGGCCCGAACACCTCGCTGATCAAATGCCGGGTGGACGCGCGCGGCGGCCTGGTCGTCGCATCGATCGAGAAGCCGAAACGCCTGAGGGTCGCGCGCGCGAAGCGCTAACTGCCGTCATCGCCTCGCTGGGGATTCCTGATGAGGAAGACGAGCCCGGCAACGCTGCCGACCACCATCAGCGTCATCCGCAGGTAGACGGCGACCCAGGGAATCCCGATATCGACCCCGCGACTCATCAGCACCTGGACCCACCGCTCGCCAACCGCGCCGTCGAACATCCAGCGCGTCAGCAGGTGGGCTGATGCCAGAAAGTACAGCACCGCCGCGAGCAGCCGCAGCCTGAACGGAAGCCGGTCGCCGGCCGAGAAAGCCGCCACGATCACCGCGAACGTAATCGTCAGCCAGAACTGGAACTGCAGGTCGATGGAACCTCGTTGTGTCATCACGAGATTCAGGAGGTCCGAAGTCGGTATCTGGTCCACGTTGCGTCACTCCCTGCTTTGCAGCGACTCTACTCCAGGACCCGATCGCCGGATCCGTCACATGTCCGCTGACTCGATTGCCGGCAGAAGCCGGGCACGCCGCCGCCCGCGCACGAAGAACGTCCACCCCACGGCGATGAGCAGCGCGCTGCCACCGACCACCTTCAGGAGGAACAGACCTTCGTCGGTGCTGCCGGCGGGTGGCATCGCAGAGGTTACGATGGCGAACAGCGTCGTCGAGAATCCGACCGCCGCCGCAAGCCAGCAGCCCGCCGCACCGCCGGGAACCAGCGTGATTCCATCGTCGCGCCCCGCAGCGCGCCATCGCAGCACTGGCAGCGACGCGAAAATGTACAGCAGCGGCATGAGCGAGAGAATCACCGTCATGTCGAGCAGCACGACGAAGGCCTCGTGAATCGTCGAACCGGAGAGCGCCGCCAGCAGGACCAGGCTCGTGATCGTGGCCTGGACCAGCAGCGCCACCCAGGGCGTGCCGTACTTCGGATGCAGGGCTGCGAGCGGCGCCGGCAGGTACCGGTCGATGCCGACGACGAATGGGAGGCGGGCCGTGCCGCTGAGGACGGCCCCGAGACCGCCAAGATTGGCGAGTACGATCAGCGCTGCGGTCAGGGGCCCGAACGCCGGGAATCCCAGCCTTGCGCCCACTGCCGCGAGTGCCTGCGGAATCCCGCCGATGATGTCGATCTGCTCCTGCGGCAGCGCCACGAGCAGTGCTGCTGTGCCCGCCATGTAAATGGCAGCGATGCAGATCGCCGAGATCAGGATCGCGCGCGGCATCACTTTGCGTGGCTCGCGGATCTCACCGCCCATGATCGGCCCCAGCTCGAGACCGGCATAGGCAAGGGCCATCGTGGCCAGCGTGGTGAACGTCGCTAAGGAACCGAAGTCAGGCGCCATGTTCGACGGCGTGAACTGAGTCGCCGGCCCGAACAGATGCCAAGCCACGGCGCCGCTCAGCAGCACCAGCACCGTGACCGTCCAGGTCGCGACGGCCCCGATGTTCGGCAGCCACTTCGCGCGCTCGAGGCCGACGATGTTGAGCAGGGTTGCGCCCCACAGCGCGGCGAGACAGTATGCGCCGTTGAAGCTTGCGCTGCCCGCAAGCGCCAACCAGCGATCCCCCGCCACGTAGACGAACACGCCGGCGCCGAACAGCAGCATCGACGGGAAGAACACGAGGTTCGAGACCCAGTACGTCCAGCCGGCGATGAAGCCATGCGCGTCGCCGAACGCCGCCTTGGCCCAGAGGTACAAGCCGCCTTCGCCCGGGATGCGCGAACTGAGCTCGAGCACGGCCATGCCCAGGGGGATGAAAAACGTCATGAGGCCAAGTGCCCACAGCACGAGGCTTCCCGGCCCGAGCTGCGCGGCAGTCGACAGCCAGCGCATGCCGACGACGACGGCGATGTTGAGCAGCACCACGTCGCGCAGGCCGAGCACCCGGTGCAGCTGCGGAGCGCCCGCTTGTACCGTATCCCGAGTCATGCGCGTGCCTCCCGGGGCCAGACCGACGTCGTGGAGCCGCTCTGTCGAGCTGTGATGAATACGAGCGAGCGGAGGTCGATGCTACCCGAATCCGGAGCGGCGCCGGTGGCGCCAGGAGCAGCAGGAGCACGCGCGGACTCTTGTGGCCGCGGCGATGAGCAAGCGCTGACGCGGCCAGCCACGCCCTGACGGCTCAGTCGTCGTCTCCTTCCTTGCAGGTCGCGCCGAGCCAGCGGCCGCTCATGTCGACGTGCACCTTGCCGTCGCCCCGCAGCATGTCGATGCTGCCGGTGTAACGTTCGGCCGACGCCGCATCGAGCTTGAAGTGGGACTTCGATGGCTCGGGCCCGGTGCAGACCTCTTCGAACTCGAGGTGCCGCGCGTTCTGCGTGATCACCTTGCGCTTGCAGTTCGGCTCTTCACTGCGCATCAATTGGCCGCGATCGAGATCCTTCTGGGTCGTGCAGGACCGGTGGGTGCGCGTGTTGACCTTGCCGGAGCGTGCCCGCATCGCCTCTTCCATCCGGGCGCGCTGCGCAGGCTCCATGTTGGCCATCGCCTCCTTCGGAATCGGCATGCCTTCCATCAAGGTCTTGAGTGTGACCTCCCAGGCGCCGGTCTTGATATCCAGGGTCTCGGCGTGGCTGACGAGCGGCGTTGCGGCAAGAACCATGGCGACGAACAGGATCTTCATGACGGTCCCCTCAGTTGAGCCGAGTCGTACTTCGGCGCAGTGACACTGCAATCAAGGCGATGAGAATGAAGGCAACCGGTGTCATGAACGATAGCTGCAGGGCGAAGCTGACCAACAGGGCGATGCCCGGGTTCGGCTGCAACTCGTCCAACGAGACGGTGTCTCGATGGCCTGCGGCGTCGAGAAAAATGCACCTCGGCGGTGCTGTCGTGCTGCTGCTGCTCCCAATCACGGGATAGTCGATGCCTTCGTAGCGTAGTCCAGCATGTTGAGCCGCATATTGCTCGCACAACGGTGCTGCGTAGCGATGCTCGACGACCAGCGCCAGACCGATGGCGAACCCCAGTGCAAGTACGCCGATGATCAGAAAGTTGCGCAAGCCAGACCACCAGGCACGTGCCCGGGCCGCGACTACCGGGATCTGCCGGCGCGTCTCTTCCTTGGCGCAGGAACCGACCAGCTCCTGTACCTGCTCGGGTGATTGCCCGCTTGCCTGGGCGCGCTCGAGCCGCGTCTTCATGCCGGCGATGAAGGCCTCTCGCGACCGCTCCAGGGCTTGCTCGTCATCCGGTGCCGAATCCATGGCGGTCCTGTCTCGTAACAGCGCTGGCGCTACCGGCGGAGCCTACTCGCGAACGACCGGAACAGCCAGCCACTCCAGGGTGAGGCACACCTTGGCCGGCAACGGATTCGCGTAATCTGTCCCTATGCTCATCGCCTACACCCGCGCCGTCAGCCCGACGCTCGCCGATTGCGAACTCACGCATCTCGAGCGCATGCCACTCGACGTCGCTCGCGCCGCAGTGGAGCACGCGGCCTACGAGGCGCTGCTGGAGAAGCTGGGCGCCAGCCTGCGTCGCCTGCCCCCGGCGCCCGATCTTCCCGATGCCGTGTTCGTGGAGGACACTGCCGTCGTCCTGGACGAGATCGCTGTCATCGCGTATCCAGGCGCAGCTTCCAGGCGACCCGAAACTCTTTCCGTCGCATCAGCCCTGGCCGCACACCGGCCGCTTGCGCACATCGCAAGCCCCGCGACGCTGGACGGCGGCGATGTGCTCGTTGCCGGCCGAACCATCTTTGCCGGCTTGTCGTCGCGCACAACCCGCGATGGCGTGGATCAACTTGCCAGGGCCGTGCAACCGTTCGGCTACGACGTGGTGCCGGTCGAGTTCCAAGGCTGCCTGCACCTCAAGTCCGCGGTCACCCGTGTCGCAGACAACCTGCTGCTGTTGAACCCGGCGTGGGTGGATGCCGCGGCCCTCCCCGGTTACCGCACAGTGAATGTGGACCCCATGGAACCGCACGCGGCCAATGCCTTGCTGCTGGGCGGATCCGTCATCCACCCCAGTCACTTTCCCGGAACGCGCGCACGCATGGAAGCCGAGGGATTGCGCGTGGCCCCTGTCGCCATGGCGGAACTCGCCAAGGCGGAAGCCGGTGTCACCTGCTGCAGCCTGCTGGTGCGGATCGCCTGACGCGCCGGAGAGTCCGGCGCCCCGCTCTTCCGGCTATCGCAGCCACCCGCGCAGCTGTTCGTAGACCTCGGGGTGGCCGAGCAACTCGAGATGACCCATCTCGTAGCCGACCCACTGGCGGGCCTTCGGGATCCTGAGCGTGCGAGCGGGATCCTGGTGTCGCCCGAGCGCGCTGTCGACAGGCACCAGGCCATCACCGAGCAATCGCTCGCTGACCAGATTGCGCCGTGTGCCCAGCGTCGCAACCAGCGCGTAGCAGTCGACGCCTGTCGGCAGCGGCACGAACTCCTGCCGTTCGTCGGTGATGCTGCCGTAGCGCAGGTCGGTGATGCCGGCACTGCGCGACTTGCCGATGCGCGCGAACGGCGCGACATACGGGCTGAGTTCCATCACGTAATCGAGCCGATCCCCGCCTCGCTCGAGCGGCGCACCGTGGTGCGGCGTGCCGAGGAACACCAGCTTGCGGAGGCTGCTCAGCCAGTCGTGTCCCGCCAGACGACCATGATGACTGGCGCTCCTGGCCACCAGCCCACCCATGCTGTGCCCGACGATCGTGAGTTCCTGTACGGGTTGCGGCCAATGGCTGAGCAGTGCCTCCAGCAACCCGGCGAAGTCGCGTCCGTTGGCCGCGACGGATCGCCCGCTGTTGTAGCGCAGATAGATCGGCGTGTAGCCAAGCTCGGCGGCCACTGCGTCGATCCGGTTCTCGCCCTCGCGCGTCCAGTGCAGATCGTTGAGGCACAGCCCGTGCACGATGACCAGCAGCTTGCCCGTTGCCGCCCGTATCACGTCGGTCGGCAGTTCCGCCGCCATGCGCTGCCCGCCGTGCCTGAGACCCATCTCGATTGCGAGCGGGTTGCCGGAACGCTCCAGATGGTCGCCGTAAACGCCGTTGATGGCCGAAACCCACGCATCGCGGGCGGCGGTCGTTTCGCCCTCCGGCAGCAGCGCAGCCACCGGCGCCAGGCTGGCGTCGAGCCCCCGCCCGATGAGCCGGGTCGTACCGCGAATGCCGCGGTAGATGAGACCCGTCAGGCCGCGTGTAGCTTCGGCACGCGACGCACCAAGCGGCGGGTGCACGAGCTGGATCGTGTGGTGCATCTTCTCGACCAGATCGGTGATGCCGACGGTGGCATCGACAGCGAGGCGCGTCGCTCCGCGCAGGTCCGAGAGATGTGTCCGGGTGGGCGTCGCCATGGGGTGTTCCTCGGGTTTCAGTCGCTCAATGCCTTGATGACCGCAATCGGGTTGTTGCGGATGGCCCGCAACAGCGCGCGTGCGGCGCCGGTCGGCTCGCGGCGCCCCTGCTCCCAGTTGCGGAGCGTCGCAACCTCGATGGAGAGCAGCTCGGCAAACTTGGCCTGGCTCAGCCCGGTGGCGGCGCGGATGCTGCGGACGCCGGCTTCGGGCGCGCTCTGCGCGCTGCTGCGGCCCCGGCCGGTCAGGCGTGCGAGACGCTCGAGCCGGCGCTCGCGCATCCGGCGTGCGCTTTCCAGCAGCTTCTCGAACGCGTCCTGATTGAGCATGGACGGCAACGTACGCCATTGGCGTAGCTACGTCAATGGCGTATGTCGAGGCGGCGCCGCGCACTAATGTCCGTAACTGACGGTCCGCGAGACCTTCCAGGCACCGTCCGCGAGGCGCCAGACCTGCAGGAAACGGAACGTGCCGCAGTCCGCGGCTCCATTCTCCGTATGGCAGAACCTGTGTGCGCCGATCTCGATGGCGCCAAACCCCTTGATCGGGTACACCTCGAGGCTGCCGGCCACGAGCTCGCGCCGGATGTCCCTGTTGTTGGCGAAGACGCTGGTGAAGCCCGCCTTCACCTGCTCGAACCCGAGCAATCCGCCGTTGTCGTGGTAGAACTCGAGGTCGTCGGCAAACATCGCCATGAGCTTGTCGAGGTCGTGCGCGTTGTAGGCGTCGAACATCTTGCGGTCGAGTTCGGCCACCACCTCCAGCAGCGCCGCGGCGTCGGGCGGTTGCGCGGTGGCGTCCGTCGGCGCCACTTCGGCTCCGTGCGCGCTGCCGGCCAGCGCCAGCATGGCCAGCAACACGGTCAGTGCGCGGCAGGTCTTTGCGACCATTTGACACCTCCGACAAACCCGACGGATCCGACGGATCCGACCACCGGTACCTCGGATCGTACCGCTGATCTCAATCTGGTGGTGCGGGTGGATGGGTAAACCTCCTCACTTGCCGCGCACACCCCTCGTTCATAGAGTAGCGAGCAGGCAACCAACGCCGGCAAGACACTGAGGCACGACATGAGCGTCATCGGTACCTGGAATCTGACCATGAATTCACCGCTCGGCGCGCAGACGGCCATTCTCCGGATCCAGGAGGCTGGCGGCGCGTATCAGGGCACCCTCACCGGCAAGGCCGATCCCAGCCCGCTGGAGGAGGTCAAGGTGGAGAACGCCAATGTCTCGTTCGCCGCCGACGCCGATACGCCCGTCGGGAAGATGAGGCTCGGCTTCACGGGTGCGGTCACCGGCGACAGCATTGCAGGCAAGTACAACACGCCGTTCGGAGCGTTCGACTTCTCCGGCGCGCGCGCGGGATAGGCTTCGCGGCGCACGTGCTGCCGATCAACGCGGGGCGACGGGACCCGCGTTGGCCTCGCTCATTGCGACGCGACCTGCTGCGCACCCGCCGCTTCAGGCTATCTGTTGCGCGCTTTCTTGAGTCTCTTCAGACTCTCCGTGTCCCTGAAATTACAGCGCAGCTTGATGCGTTCCCACGCCAGCACAGTCACCGTTCTTTCGTCGGCGCCAAGTGAGCGAGGCCAGCCTTTGTCGTCGAGTCGGGACGTGACTATCTTCTCCACGTCCGTCAGCGCTTTCGCAATCGACGTGGCCTTGGCCTTGGTCTCGGGCGCAGGTCGTCGTCGCCCCGCGGTGCGGGGGCGGCCCTTCGGCTCTTTCCCTTCAGGGTCATCGTAGAACGCTCGATCGACCACGCGCCCCCAGACCCGACGAGCCGCCTCCGCTCGTTCGGGGTAGCGCGAACAATGGTCTTCGACGACCTCCAGAACGGCGAGCAGGGCGTCCCCGAGCGGGACGACCTTTTCCAGGTCCTCGAGCCCAAGGCTCGCGGCCGTGATCCGCCGCTGGGCCGGTTTGCGTTTCTTTCGCGTGCTGGTGGCCATGGCGCAACTCCTGTCCTCCGGCTCAGGCTCCGGCTCCGGCCGATCCCGACCGGCTGAGCGTATATGATTTTGGCCTCAGTCTGGCTCACGGCATGAATTCTCGCACCGTGAATGCCGTGCGCCTCGCTCCAGCTGCGTCTACCGTGCCACATCGTCAATAATGGAGTCATGGCACGCCAGTCAAAGAGTCTCGAACCCAGCGCTCTGCGCATCGGCCGCCGTTATCGTGCCGCGCGGCTGAACGGCCCTTACGACGCGCTCGTCATAGGCTCCGGCATCGGCGGGCTCACCACGGCCGCGTTGCTCGCGGAACTGGGGCAGCGCGTCGCGGTGCTCGAGCAGCACTACACGGCCGGCGGCGCCACCCACAGCTACGAACGCAACGGCTACGAGTGGGACGTCGGCGTTCACTACATCGGCGACATGGGCGCAGCGACCACCACGCGCCGGCTGATGGATTTCCTCACCCAGGGCGCAGTCGCCTGGGCGCCGATGGACGCGCACTACGATCGCTTTTTCATCGGCGATCGCGTGTACGACGCCGTCGCCGGCCGCGAAGCCTACCGCGACAACCTGCTCTCCCACTTTCCGCGCGAAGCCGTGGCGATCGATCGCTACCTCGAGCTGCTCGGCGAGGTGGCGAAGGGCATGCGGACGTTTGCGCTGGATCGTACCCTGCCACCCTGGGCGGCGATGCTGGCCGGGCCGATCCTGAGATGGCGTCTGCCGCGCAGTTTCAACCGCACGACGTGGGAAGTGCTGTCGGAGCTGACCGGTGATCCCGAGCTGATCGCCGTACTGACCGGCCAGTGGGGCGACCTCGGCTTGCCGCCGAAGCGTTCCTCGTTCGTCGTCCAGGCCCTGATCACCAAGCATTACCTGCATGGTGGCTATTACCCCACGGGCGGCGCCTGGCGCATCGCGGAATCGATCCTGCCGCGCATCCGCGCCACGGGCGGCGAGGTATTTACCTACGCACGCGTGGAGGAAGTGCTGGTGCGCGATGGCCGCGCGCGCGGCGTGCGCATGGCGGACGGCCACGAGATCGAATCGCGGCTGGTGATCTCGGACGCCGGGGCGATCAACACCTTCGCGCGCCTGCTGCCGGAGGGTACTGCGCGAGAGTACGGCTACGACCGCCTGCTGCCGACGGTGAAGCCGAGTATCGGTCACCTCGGGGTTTACGTCGGCCTCAAGGCCACGGCGCAGGAACTCGGTCTGCCGAAGACCAACTACTGGATCTACCCGGGCAACGATTACGACGGCGCCCTCGACCGCTTTCTCGCAGACCCGCACGGTCCGTTCCCGGTCGTCTACCTGTCGTTCCCCTCGGCGAAGGACCCGGACTTCGAGCGGCGCCACCCGGGCCGCTCGACGATCGAGATCGTGGCGCCGGCGCCCTACGAGATCTTCGCGCCCTGGGCCGGCAGCACCTGGGGCAAGCGCGGCGACGACTACGAGGCGCTCAAGCAATCGTTCGGCGAACGGCTGCTCGAGCATCTGTACCAGAAGCTGCCGCAGGTGCGGGGCCGGGTGGATTACTGGGAAGTCTCGACGCCGCTTTCCATGCAGCATTTCTGCGGCTACGGGCGCGGGGAGCTGTACGGGCTGGACCACGATCCCGAACGCTTGCGGCAAGGCTGGCTGCGGCCCCGCACGCGCATCCCGGGCCTGTGGCTCACCGGCCAGGACGTGATGTCCTGCGGCGTGGCCGGGGCGATGATGGGCGGCATGGCGTCCGCAGCCTCCATCATCGGCATGCGGCGCATGATGCCGGTGATGAAGCGCATCTTCGGCTGACGCCGGCCGGTCTCTGAGGTACCGGTGGTCGGTTCCGTCGGTTATTGCACCGCAAAGGTACCGGTGGTCGGAATCGGGGGGTCGGCGCGGGCCAGCCCCGCCCGACGGGGCGGCGCACCCCCCCCGCAGCTAAGTAGAGGGGGGGTGTGTGGGAGTGGGTG
>Ga0315297_10000910_pt1 | contig 17800 bp, 14 predicted proteins | sample YL17G15_0_MG_FD_203628 | JGI IMG/M metagenome (GOLD analysis project Ga0315297, IMG submission 203628) | Sediment microbial communities from Yellowstone Lake, YNP, Wyoming, USA - YL17G15_0 | ecosystem: Environmental > Aquatic > Freshwater > Lake > Sediment | place: USA: Wyoming | collected... | reverse complement strand
GCGCAGAACAGGAACTCGGCGTCACCTTCCACCTCCATGCCGACGCCTGCTACGGTGGCTACGCCGCCGCCGTTACCCGGCGCGCCGACGGGACGCATCGCACCGCCGCGGAGATCCGCACCTCCACCGGCATCAGCTGGCCGTCCGACGACTGGGTGCAGTCGATGGTGGCGCTCGGCTGGTTCGACTCGGTGACGATCGACCCACACAAGCTGGGGTACGTCCCCTACCCCGCCGGTGCCATGCTGTTGCGCGACCGCCGCGCACGCGACCTCGTCGCCGTCGAGCCGCCCTATCTCGCGCCCGCCGCCGGTCCGTCACCGGACACCTCGTTCCTCGGGCAGTTCATCCTCGAAGGATCAAAGCCCGGTGCCGCTGCGGCCGCGGTCTGGCTGAGCCACAAGGTGCTGCCGCTGGATGAGCGCGGGTATGGCTACCTCATCGAGCGCACGGTCGTCGGCGCCTACCGGCTGCACCACGCGATCGCCACCGCGGACCTCTCGCCCTTTCGCGCGATCATGCTGCCGGAGCCCGACCTCAACATCGTCTGCTTCGTGATGACGCATCCGGCACTACTCGACCTGGAGGGCGTGAATCGGCTCAACGAGGGAGTGTATCGCCAGATGAGCCTGGGGGGATCCGACCAGATGCCCGACTACATGATCACGCGCACGCGGCTCACGCACCCGAACTACGACGGCGCCGTGCCCCCGCTGCTAGAGGCGCTGGGGCTGCGAGACGCCGGGCAGTGGGAACACGGCAGCGAGGGACTGGTCGTGCTGCGGTCAACCGTGATGGACCCGTTCCTCACCGGCGATGCGGGAGGAACGGATCACGTGGTGGGATATGTCGCGGCGCTGCGGCACGCGTGCGAGGCAGCCATTGGCGAGGCCAGGCCCGCGATTTGAGCCGCCCCGTCAGGCGTGTGCCAGCTCGGCCCGCTCCTTCGACTCCGACGCGACCTTCGTGGTCACCTCGGGCGGCGCTTCGGCAAAGCCGTGGAACTTCTCCTTGTGCGTGCCCCGGCCGTGGGTGATCGAGTGCAGCGCGGTCGAGTAGCGATAGAGTTCCGCCGCGGGCACGATGGATCGCACGCGCGTGAGCCGGCCGTCGCGATCGGTGCCGAGGATGTGCCCGCGACGGGCGCTCAGGTCCCCCATCACGTCGCCCAGCGTTTCTTCCGGCGCCCAGGTCTCCACTTCGATCAGCGGCTCGAGCAGCACCGGACGGCAACTCTGGGCGACATTCCTGAACGCCTGGATGCCTGCCATCTTGAACGACATTTCGTTCGAGTCCACGTCGTGATAGCTGCCGTCGAAGCATTCCGCCTCGAAATCCACGACGGGATGGCCCGCCAGCACCCCGCGCAGCGCTGATTCCTGGATCCCGCGGTCCACGGCGGGGATGTACTTGTTGGGAATCACCCCGCCCACGACATTGTCCACGAAGCGGTATCCCTCACCGCGCGCGAGCGGCCGGATGCGAATCCAGCAGTCGCCGTACTGCCCGCGGCCACCAGTCTGCTTCTTGTGCTTCCCTTGTCCTTCCCCCCTGGCGCGGAAGGTCTCCCGGTAGGCGATGCGGGGCCGCGCCAGTTCGGCGGCAACACCATAGCGCCGCGCGATGCGCCCCAGGATGGTCTCGAAGTGCCGCTCGCCCATGCCGTGGATCAGAGTCTGTCCCAGCTCCGAGTTGTACTCGAAGTGGAATGAGGGATCCTCCTCGTGGAGCCGGTGCAGGGCGGACGCCAGCTTGTCCTCGTCGCCCCGCTTGGTGACCAGCGCCGCCGTCGCCACCGCCTCGGGAAACTCGATCGGCGGGAGCCGCACCGGCGCGTCGCGGCGGCAGAACGTGTCTCCCGTGTGCGTGTCCTTCAGCTTGGCGACGCACCCGATGTCTCCCGGCATCAACCGCTCGACCTCGACGCGCTCCTTCCCCTGCGGCACCGAGAGGTGGTTGATCTTCTCGGCCACGCCATGCTCCGCGTTCCACACCTCGTCGCCGTTGCGCATCTCACCGCGGTAGAGCCGGAAGTAGGTCACGTCACCCACATGTGGCTCGGAGACCGTCTTGAACACCCGGCCAAGCAGCGGCAACCCGTCATAGTCGTCCCCGGGCGGCAGCGGCGCCTCGGCAGGTGACGGCAGCAGCTCCACGATCTCCTTGAGCAGCGTCCGCGTGCCGTAGGTCAGGTCCGAGCTGCAGCAGAACAGCGGCACCACGGCGCCGCTCACCACCGCGTGCTTCATCGCCGCGGTGAACTCCGCGCGCGGGATCGGCTCCCCGCCGAGATAACGCTCGATCAACCCGTCATCGGTGGCCGCTACCGCCTCGATGAGCTGGTCGCTGAACTGCTTGACCTGACCCACGAGCTCCTTCGGCACCGGGACCACCTCATACTCCCCGCGCGTGCCCTTGTACTCGTGGCAGTGCCCGGAGAACAGGTTGACGATGCCGCGGAAGCCGCGCCCGTCGCCAACCGGCACCTCGACCGGCACGACGCGGGACGTGAGGTGCGTGCGCACGTCCTCGTACACCCGCGCGAAGTCGGCGTTGTCCTTGTCCATCGCGGCCACGACCAGCATGCGCGGCAGGTGGTAGTGGTCGCAGAGTTCCCAGATCTTCTCGGTGCCGACCTCGACACCGGCGGTCGAGCTCAGCACCACCAGCGCGGCGTCGGCGACGCTGAGCGCGGCGACCGCCTCACCGAAGTATTCAAGGTATCCGGGGGTGTCGAGCAGGTTGATCTTGGTGTCAAGCCACTCGGCGTACGCGGGGCCCAGGGTGATGGAGTGCTGTCGCTCGATTTCGTCAGGGGATGTATCGGTGAGGGTGCTGCCATCCTTGATGCGGCCGTGGCGGCGGCTCGACCCCGAAACGTACGCGAGCGCGTCCACCAGGCTGGTCTTGCCGCTGCCACCATGGCCGGTCACCGCCACGTTTCGCAGGGCATTGGGGCCATAGATTTTCATGGCCTGCACCTCCTTCGGCTGGAGTCATGTGCATCATGCAGGCCGGAGGAGCCGCTGTCAAATCGGGACGCGGCACGCGGGCGAAAGCGTGAAGATGGCTTACTCATCTCCTCACGACCTCCGCAATGAACGGCAGGTGATCCGATCCCCAGTCATCTCCGACATGCGCGCCGACGGCCTTCAGCTGGGGGTCCAGCAGCACGTGATCGATGCGCACCTCGATCCAGCCGTTGAGCTTGGTGAACCCCCAGCCGTTGCCGGCGGCGTCGAAGGCATCGGTGAGGTCGCCCCAGTAGCGCTGCCAGACGACGCTCTCGACCGGCAGGTTGAAGTCGCCCAGCACGACGCGCGGCGGCGCCGTCGAGTCGATCCAGCGGCGCACCACGCGCGACTCGGTGTCGCGCAGGAGGTTGTTCGCGTCGATGAGCCGCGGTGCGTTGACCGGGTCGCTGAGCAGGTGCTGTACCCCGTGCCGCGGCGTCTCCAGGTGGAGGACGAAGACCGTCACCGTGCCCACCGGTGCCAGGACCTCGTAGCGCGACACCACGGCCGAACCGCCCGCCGCCTGAAGGTCTCGCGCCGCCATGCGGACCGGCGGCGCGCGCAGCGGGTAGCGACTCAGGAAGCAGGTGGTGCTGGCGGTATCGACGGCGGCCCATCCTTCCAGGCCGGCGAGCGCATCCCGCATGGTCTGCCCGCACTCCTCGAATCCGGCGATGTCGGGTCGCGTGGCGGCGAGCAATTCCTTGAGCCGCGGCGACACGACCTTCCCGCCCTCGACATTGAAGGTAAGGATGCGGACCTTCGCCTTTTCATGCCACAACGGCGCCGTGCTCAACGTCCCTCCCATGACCGGACCCATCACCACGAGCGCCGCCAGCCCGATCGGCACCAGCGCCCGGCGTCGCCACGCGAGTGCGAGGAGTGCCAGCGCCGCCACGGGCAGCAGCCACGGCCATCGTCCGGTATAGATGAGCGCCGTACCCCACCAGGTGCGGTCCCCGAAGGCGCGATAGGCCAGCGCCACGAGGAGCATGCACAGCACGAGGAGCCAGCCCAGGCCGTCGAGCGGCGTCAGGACGAAGCGGCCGATCCGGAGGCGCGAACGGGGCGCAGAGCCGCGTATCCATTGCTTCAGGCGCCCCGTCCGGAACGGATCAACGGGCGACTTGCAGGAGGGGCACCGCGCCGGCGCCCAGAAGCGGGCGGGATCGACCGCGACGCGATGGCGGTGAGTGCAGGCGAAGACGTAGTGGGGAGGGGTCATGGGTCGTGAAAGGTAGGGGAGACGGCACGGAACCGGTCATGGCCGGTATAATCCGGCATGGCTCCTCCTCGTGTTGCCCTCGTCACCGGCGCCACCGAAGGTATCGGCCGCGCCGTCGCCTTCTCCCTCGGCCGGGCCGGATGGTCGGTGGGGGTTTGTGCCCGTACACCTGACCGCCTGGAACGGTTGCTGCTCGAGTTGCGCGGCGCCGGCATCAAGGCCGACGGTCTTCCCGCCGACGTGGGCAACGAGGGCCAGGTGAAGGCCCTCACCGCTCACGTCATCAGGGCGCTCGGCACCGTCGATACCCTGGTGAACAACGCCGGCGTGCTCATCGCGAAGACATTCAGCGAGCTCAGCGTCGAGGACTGGGATGCCACGATGCGGACCAACCTGCGGAGCCTGTTCCTGGTGACCCGCGAGGTGCTCCCCGGGATGCGCACCGCCGGGCGGGGCGACATCGTCAACGTGGCGAGCCTGGCGGGACGGAATGGCTTCATCGGCGGTACCGCTTACGTCGCCTCGAAGCACGCAGTGCTCGGCTTCAGCAGGGCGCTGATGCTGGAGGAGCGCAAGAACAACATCCGCGTCATCGCCGTCTGCCCCGGGTCGGTGGCCACGACAATGCTCGAGAACCAGCCGCTCCTGCCGTCTGTGCCCGAGAAGATCCTCCGCCCCGAGGATGTGGCCGACACCATCCTCGCGGCGCTGCACCTGCCGGAGCGCGCGCTTGTCAGCGAACTCGACATCCGTCCCACCAATCCATGAGCCGCATCCCGGAGCGGTGGGCCGTGACCCGCTGCGTCTGTCAGCGCATGACCTTCGACAGCCTCCTGCGCCTGGCACGGGAGTACGGTTGGACGATCGACGAACTGGTGGCGAACACCGGATGCGGCGACCAGTGCGGCCTGTGCCACCCCTGTCTGGAGCGGATGCTCGAAACCGGCGAAACCCGGTTCGCCCCGTTCCCGTAGCGCACTTGCCAGTCCTTCCCTGACCGGGATTACCTTGAGGGCAATGCACCGTCGACCGCTGGTGACCGTCCTGCGCAGCCTCCTGCTGAGCCTCTTCGTGCTCGGCGGCCCCGGGCTGCCGCTGATCGATGCCGTCGTGTGGCACGGATCGGGATCGGAGCACGTCGCGGGAACGCGACTCGACACGCCGGGTGCGCCGCGGGTCCATGCAGATACCTGCGCCCTTGCCGCCCCGCTGCCCGTTCCCGGTCCTGTTCCGTGTGCCGTGGTGCCTTCGCTCTCCGCTCAGGCAGACGAGCAGGCGCCGATCGCCGTTCTCCATCAGGTGCGCGTCACCTTCAGGCCCCAGCCCAGCAGCCGCCCCCGAGCCCCGCCCATCATCTTCGCCTGACCCCGCAACCAAACTGACATCGCGCAGTCGCTGAACCGGCCCCGTCCGTTGGGCCTTCGCGTGCTGCCTTCGAAATTCACCGCCTTCGCGGGCGGTTCAATCATGCCTGGAGATGCAACATGTACGCATTGCTCCTTGCGGTTGCCACGGCGTTTACCGCGGCACCGGGGTCCGCGGACACAACGCACGGTGTGCTTACCGGACTGCTCCACGGGAAGGTGACTGACTTTCATGGCAATCCGCTGTCGGGCGTGAGAATTACAGTGGTGGAGTTCTCCCGGGTCGCGCAGACCGATGCTGACGGCAACTACGCTATCAGCAGCCTGCCGAGCGGCACCTGGAACGTGACCTTTGCGCTGCTGGGCTTCGGGCCGCAGTCACGGCGCGTCACGCTCGGCGCCGACGACATCGCACTGAACATCACGATGAACGAATCGCTGGTCGAGCTGCCCCCCCTGCAGGTCACCGCGACCCCGAATGCATCCACTGCGCTGACGTCGCCCCAGCCCGTCTCGGTGCTGAGCGGCGCCCGGCTCCAGGCTGATCGAACGGCGAACCTCGGCGAGACGCTCGACAGGGTCCCCGGTGTCACCGCATGGACCACCGGCGCGGGTATCGGCAAGCCGGTCATCCGCGGCCTGTCGTCCAACAACGTGCTGATCCTGGCGAATGGCCAGCGCACCGACACCCAGCAGTGGGCCGATGAGCACAGCCCCAACCTCGAGACGTCCAATGCCGAACGCGTCGAGGTGATCAAGGGTCCGGCCAGCGTGCTGTACGGGTCGGACGCGGTCGGCGGCGTGATTAACGTGATCTCTCCCGCCATTCCCGATGCGATTGGCCGCAATGGTTTTGCCGGCGGCAAGATCCTTGGCGCCTACGGCACCAACAACGTGAACCCTGACGGCACCGTCATGGTGCAGGGCGCCAGTGGCGGGTTCGGGTTTCGCGCGGCACTGGTGGGGCGCAGCGGCGACAACATCGTGACCCCGGTGGGGGTGCTCGAGAACACCGGGTTCTCGACGGTCGATGGCAGTCTCGGCATGGGTTATCACGCGAAGTGGGGAACGCTCACGGCGTCGTACACCCACCGCTATGAGACACTGCAGCTGATGGAGGAGGATCCCGCCGACACGCCCTTCCAGCATGTCACCGACAACCGGGTGGCCGTGGCGCTGGTGGCACCCACCGGCGGCGCATCGCGGATCGAGGCGAACATCGGGTATGACAGCAATCGCCGCAGGGAGTTCGTGCAGGCGGGTGACACCGAGGATGCGGTGAACTCGGGACTGCAGAACGGCCTCTGGACCAGCGATGTGCACTACCACAACAACCCGCTCGGCCCATTCACGGGAACCCTCGGCGCCCAGGGCTACCACAATGGATGGGACCGCTTCGGCACCGAGAAATTCCTGCCGCCCAACCAGGCGTTCGGCATCGGCGTGTTCGGGTTTGAGCAGGCAGAATTCGGCAAGTTCACCCTCTCACTCGGTCTGCGGTACGACTTCCGCCAGCTCGACGTGGATGAGGCCGAGGTCGGGCGGGAGACGCGGAATCGCATCGTCCCGGCGCAGACGCGCACCTACAACTCGGTCACCGGGAACATTGGCGGCCTGTTCCGCCTGAGCGAGCCGCTGGCGCTGGTGGCCAACCTCGGCCGGGCGTTCCGGGCGCCCACCATCTTCGAGCTCTTCGGGTATGGCGAGCACGAGGGCGTGCCGCAGTTCCTCATCGGCAACGATTCGCTGCAGAACCAGACCTCCTGGACGGCGGACCTGGCGCTTCGGGTGCAGAGTGGCCAGGTCCAGTTCGAGGCGGGCGGGTTCTACACGCCGATCCACGACTTCATCTACCCCAACCCCACATCGGGCCGCGACACCAGCTCGACTGATCCGGAGGCCTCCGGCCTGCAGGAGTTCGTCGTGACGCAGGGCAACGCGCTCTTCTACGGCTTTGAGGTCGGCGCCGACTACCATCCGTGGCACTGGCTGGAGCTGCAGGGCGGCGCCGACTACACCTACGCCCAGAACCAGGTGCTCGAGCAGCCGATTCCGTGGATCGCGCCGCTGCGGGTGCGGTACTCCGCCAAGGTGGTGGGCGGCAGCGGCACGTGGTACCGGGCGCCGTATTTCTCTGTTGGTGGATCGACGGTTACCGCCAAGGTCACGTCGCGGGTGGACCCCAACGAGCTGGAACCGGGTACGCCGATTCCGGGGGGCTACACGCTGGTGAATCTTGGCGCGGGCGCGCAGGTCGCCGTCGGGGGCCAGCTGATCTCGGTGGACCTGGATCTCCTCAACGCCTTGAACACGCAGTATGTCTGGTTCCTGAACCGCTATCGCAACTTCGTCGAGGACAACCGGAACCTGGGCATGGGGCGGAACTTCATGGTGCGGCTGGCGTGGACCTTCTGACCCGCGGGCGCGCCCGCCTGGAGCGGCGGACTAGAACGACACCGTATCCAGCTTCGTGCTGCCTGGCACGAAATAGAGCGAGTACCGGCGGTCGGTCGCGACATGCAGCAGGTTGACGATGTTCTGCTGGCTGGGGAACATCTCGAAGAGCAGGTCGTTGCGGATGCCGAGCTTCTTGGGCGGCACACCGACCGCGTACTCCACGACGAACCAGATCATCGGCTGGCCCTGCTCGTCGGCCTCGACACCCGAGGCCTGCACGGTGCCCCTGAGGCGGACACCGTCGGCCTCCACCCACACCCGCTCCGCCAGATAACCGGCGAAGATCGAGTCGGTGTCCTTGCTGGTGCCGAGGTCGAGTTGGGGCAACTTGTGAAACTTTCTCAGGCCCAGTTGCAGGTCGTCCTTGAAAAGGCGAATGCGGGAGACGATAACGGCGCTGTCCACCGCCATGCGGGTGAGGGTGACGTGGATGTCATGAGTCGGCAGTCGTGAGTCGACAGTCGGCAGAGAGCTTGCAGTCATCGCCAGCGCAAGCGTTCCCAAGCCCCACAACGGCCGACTGATGACCGCCTGCCGACTGCCGACTGCCGACTGACGACTCATCTCACGATACCCCCGCCCCCTCGGCCGACCAGGTATTGTTCTCCCGGTTCACGTCCGCGAACACCTCGTTCGGGTCCACCACTACCTTCGTCACCACCTTGTCAGTGAAGAACCCGTACTGGTGCTTGAGCTCGTTGGTACGCCAGGCATCGGCCGGAATCTTCACGAACTCCGTGGTACCGTCGGCGTATGTCACGTTCATCTGCACCGGCAGCAGGATGCCGCCCTTGTTCTCGATGGTGATCCGCACGTAGTGCGTGCCGCGCGCCGTCGTGCCGATCAGCGAATCGGCCGACTGCTGCTCCACCGACGCCACCGCCTGGTCGTTAGCGTACGTGGTGAAGAACCACCCGCGCCAGAAGTAGTTGAGCTGCTCACCACCGCCCTCCTCCAGCGAGCGGAAGAAGTCCGCCGGCTGCGGCTGCTTGAACGCCCATTTGGTGGAATACTCCCGGAACGCCTGGTCGAATAGCTCCGGCCCCATGATCTGTTCCCGCAGCATCACCAGGCCCGCCGCCGGCTTGCCGTACCCGTTGTTGCCGAACGCACGATGGATCTCCTCCGACTCGGTCATGATCGGCACCTGGTCGGGGTCCTGCATGTACTTTACGATGTTCTTCGCCGGGCCCCGGTTGCTGGGGTACCCCTTCTCCCAGTCCTGCTCCGCGTAGTACTGCAAGAAGCTGTTCAGGCCCTCGTCCATCCAGGTCCACTTCCGCTCGTCCGACGCCACGATCATCGGGAACCAGTTGTGTCCCACCTCGTGAATCGTGACCGAGATGAGTGCACGCTCTACTTGCGGCGTGTACGACCCATCCGGCTCCGGCCTCGCCCCGCAGAAGGCGATCATCGGGTACTCCATGCCGAACACCGGCCCGTGGATGTTCGACGCCTTGGGATACGGGTACGGGAACGCCATCCGGCCGTAGGTTATCATCGTCTGGGCGATCGCCCTGGTCGACACCTTGTCCCAGAGCGGCATCGCGTCCCGCGGATAGAGCGAGTGCAGCTCGATCGGCTTCTGGTCAGGCTTGTACTTGAAGCCGGCGGCGTCCCACACGAAGGTCTTCGACGATGCCCAGGCGAAGTCGCGGACATTCTCCGCCTTGAAGTGCCACGTCAGTGGTGCGGAGCCGGCCGGGCGCGAGCCCGGCGTCATCACCTCATCGGACGTGATGATGAACTTCGGCGTCTCCGAGGTGAAGGCTTCCGCCAGACGCGTGCGCTGTGTTGCCGTCAGCACTTCGGCCTGGTTCACGATGATGCCGGTGCCCTGCACGATGTGATCGTGCGGCACCGTCAGGCTCACGTCGTAGTTGCCGAAGTTGAGGTAGAACTCTCCCTGGCCCAGGAACTGGTCGGTCTGCCAGCCGTTGACGTCGTCGTACACCGACGCGCGCGGATACCACTGCGCCATCTCGTAGAGCCACCCGTCCTTCACCTGCTCGCGCACCCCTCGGCCGTTGCGGCTGTTCTCCGGCACGGCATACGACCAGTCGATCTCGAGCGCTACCGATGCGCCCGACGCGAGCGGCGCCGGGAGCGGGATCTTGACCAACGTCCCGTTGATCACGTGCGGCACATTGACTAGCTGTGTCTTCCCCTTCACGCTGCCCGGCACCCGCACCTGCACCCGTGCCAGGCGATAGCCGCCATCGAACGGCTCGGGCAGCAGGAACTTGCGTGCCTGCGGACTGATCTTCGCCGGCAGCGCCGACTCGGAGGCGATCGTGCGGCTCACCTTGGGATCGTCGATGTTCTGGTCCAGCTGGAACCAGAGGTATGGCAGCGCATCGGGCGAGTTGTTGTGATAGGTGACGCGCTCGACGCCGGTAAGCCGGTGCACCGCGGTATCCAGCGAGGCGCGGATGGTGTAGTCCACCCGCTGCTGCCAGTACTTCGGTCCCGGCGATCCGCTCGCCGTGCGCACGTCGTTCGGGTCGGGCCACTCCTCGATGGCGCGGAAGTTGGACTGGTTGGTCTTCGGATTGGGGCCGGCGTTGAGCCACTGCTGCGCCAGCAACGGCCTGCCGCCGATCGAGGCCACGAGCACCAGTCCGGCGACGACGCGGACAGGGCGAAAGCGAGACGCCATCAGCATGCGCGACATCCGTTCAGGAGACAGGGTGGAGTCGGTCGACGATCATGGTCAGGGCGATGGCCATGGTGCCGCCGCAGAGAATCAGTACCCACTCGCGGCGGGTGAGGCCAATCGCCCGCACGGCGATCACGCCAAGCAGCATCACGATGGCGACGATGAACAGCTGCCCCGCCTCGAGGCCGAGGTTGAAGGCGAGCAACGGCTTCACGATCGATTCCTCACCACCCAGCAGGCTGCGCAGGAAGGTGGAGAAGCCCAGCCCGTGGATCAGCCCGAAGGTGGCCGCCAGCACGTACTGCGGCAGCTGCGAGCGGGTGGGACCGGTGCCCTCTGTGGCCCCCTTGGAGAACACGATCACGGCAATGCTCGTCAGCACGATGGTGACGGGGATCAGCACCTCCACCAGCTGCGAGTTCACTCGCACCACATCGAGGGTTGCCAGCGCCAGCGTCGCCGAGTGACCCAGCGTGAACGCCGTGACCAGCCACACCAGCCGACGCCACGCCACCGGCGGGTACGCCGCCGTCAACGCCGCGACAAAGAGGATGTGGTCGTAGGCCCGCGGGTCGGCGATGTGGCCAAAGCCCAACCGGAGATAGACGAGGAACTCGGACAGTCGGGCTCCTTGGAACGCGGACGAACCAGTGTAAACGACTTGTGAGTCGTACGCCCACAGTGGATGCCGGGTTTCGTTACCCGCCCCACCCGCCCCACCCGCCTTACCCGCCTTACCCGCCTTACCCGCCCTAAAGAATCCCCCACAGGAAACGCCCGGCATCGACACCAAAGCGCCAGCCACCCTCCCGGAACCCGTACGCCACGTCGAACCGCAACATATCGAAGAGCATCAGGAAGCCGACGCCCAGCGACGGATAACAGCCATTGGCCGCCGACCCCCCGGCCTGGGCTACCCGGCCGGCCACGCAGACCACCGTGCCGTACGGCGCCAGCGTCGCCTCCGCCGGGCTCTTCCCATACTTGAGCAGCGGCAGCGCCAAGAACGGTACCGGGAACCGCGCCTCGACACGCTGCGAGATCCCCCCCTGCGCTGCAAACTGGTGGAACGCATTGCCGGGACCCGTCACCATGCCACCCAGGCGCACCAGTGCCTGGCTCGGCACCGTACCACCTCCCACCGCGCCCGCATGGGTCTCCAGATGCAGCACCGGGCTACCCAGCGGACGCGTGTACAGCAGCGCCGCCGCCACGCGCACCACCAGGGCGCTAGGCATTCCATCGCTCGGGTCGATGCCCTCCACCCGGCCATTTACGCTCCACCCGAGCGTACGGCCCGCTGTCCCCACGGCAGCGCGCTGCCGCGTCAGCGTCAGGTCAAGCCGGATCGCATCGAGCGGCACCGCCGGGATCGTGGGGCCATATGTACCGCTCCACGGCGTCGCGTTGACGCTCAGGCTGTCCTGCCGCTCCACCGCGAGGCGCGCGTCCCAGGTGTACACGCCACCCGGCTCGAGTCGGACACCGATGCCCGCCGCGTACACATCGTACGGGCTGGTGTCATCCTGACCGAAGATCTGCGCCGCGAGGGTGTTCCGCACTCCCGATACTTCGGCGACATCCCCCGCCTGGCGATACTCGCGACCACCGAGCACCGAGAGGCGCAGCGCCGGTCTTGCGCGCCACGACAGTTCCAGCCCGCCCTTCACCTGCTCGTCACTGAATCCGTATCCCACGCGCGCGCCAAGACGCCATCCGTGGCCCAGTCCCACGCCACCGCCGAGCCCGATGCCGACCCCTTCCACCCGGTTGACGCGAAAGAAGTCGGATACGCCCTGCCCGCCGATCGACGCCCCCTTCGCCCGCTCCAGCACCTGCTGCTGCACCAGTCCCTCGGCCTGGCGCGTCACCGACTGGATCTCGGCGGCGCTCAATGCCTGATCCTCCGGGGCGAGCGCCGCCAGGATCGGATCCTGCCACGCGTACTGGTTACGCTCCTCCGCTGGAGCAACGGTGATGCGATTCGACGGATTGTTTACGATGGTGCGACCGGTGACGGCGAGCGGCGGGGGCGGGATCGCGCTATCCGCATATGCGGCGTGATCGGTGACGAGCCAGCGCGCGCGCACGATACCCTTGATCGGGAAATCGAACCAGGTGCTGCCGCGCACCACTTCGAGTTCCTGGCGATAGGGCAGCCAGTAGCGACCATCTACCAGCAGGTTCTCCAGCACCAGCGCCAGCCGCTCGATGCGCGCGTCGAGAATTGCCGCGCGCGTGAAGGTGACGGACAGCCGCACCAGGTCGCCGGTAGACCGGTCGAGATACATGCTGCCAACCATTCCCGGATCGTCGGGATCGCGCGGCCTGAGGAGCAGTTCGTATGCCTCCACGCGGCGGCCCGGCACGGCGATGGAGAGCGAGTCCGCGATAGCGAACTGATAGCCTGACCGGCCCGCCGCCGAGAGCGGATGCGGCAGGTCGCGCACGTCGTTGCCGTCGCCCAGCCGGATGCGATCGCCCAGGTTGTTGGTGACCACGCCGTAGCGATCGTTGTAGAACCCCACGTCGCCGGGCAGCAGCATCGTGTCCCGCCGGCCGATGATGCGCTGCTGGGCCATGCCCGGCGCCTGCCAGCGTATCAGCGACGCCAGCTCCACCAGCTTCACCACCCGCGGCGGCAGCACGGTGGAATTGCCCAGGTCGACCAGGAACTGCAGCGTCCCGGCGCCGTTCCCCGTCCATGAGCGAAGTGTGGAGTCGACGTGTACTCGCCTGGCCACGGCGCGGTCCACGACGGCGTTGGCGGCGGGGCTGTCCCAGGACTGGGCCAGCACCGGTCGGCTCCCCACCGTCAGGAGCGCCGCCAAAGCCAGGGCCCACCTCCGGAGAAATACGGATTGCCGGATGCCGGACCTGGGGTATCCTTCTCGTCCCTTGGTCAGATGTCTCAACCTCAAGCTGCTACGGGATTTACGTGCTCAACTCCAACTCGGCGCTGACTCGAGCAGCATTTGCCTCTTCCGCCGCCGTAGTGCTTCTCATGGCGTGCGGCGGCAAGTCCTCCGAGGGCGCCGCCGGCCCGAAGCCAGCTGCGACCACGCCCGCATCCACCACCTACTGGAAGCCTGACTCGGGTGAGCGTCACCTGCGGAACATTCGCCAGCTGACCTTCGGCGGCAACAACGCCGAGTCGTATTTCTCCCGCGACAGCAAGCAACTGATTTTCCAGCGTCAGGAACAGGTGGACGCTGGCTGCGACCAGCAGTATCTCATCAATGTCGACGGCTCGAACATGCGCCGCGTCTCGAACGGCGAGGGCCGCACCACCTGCGGCTTCTTCTACGACGGCGACAAGCGGATTCTCTACAGCAGCACCTCGCAGCACGACCGCGCCTGCCCCACCCCACCCGACAAGTCGCAGGGCTACGTCTGGCCGATCGGCTATCTCGAGATCTACACCTCGAAGCTCGATGGCTCGGACCAGCGCCAGCTGACGAACAACGGCACGTACAACGCGGAGACCACGGTCTCGCACGACGGGAAGAAGCTGATCTTCACGAGCACGCTGCACGGGGACATCGACCTCTACACGATGAACCCCGATGGCAGCGACGTAAAGCAGATTACTACCCGCATCGGCTATGACGGCGGCGCCTGGTTCTCGCCTGACGGTAAGCAGATTGTGTGGCGCGCCGCCTATCCCAAGACCGCCGCCGACACCGCCGACTACGAGAAGCTGCTCAAGGATCACCTTGTGCGTCCGGCGCGTACCGAGGTGTGGATCGCCAACGCCGACGGGACCAACCCGCGCCAGATCACCAGTCTCGGCGGGGCCAACTTCGCCCCGGTGTTCACCCCCGACGGCAAGAAGATCATCTTCTCGTCTAACTACAAGAGCCCTCGCAGCGGGGCGTTCGACCTGTATCTCATCAACGTCGACGGCACCGGGCTCGAGGCGGTCACCACCAATCCCGAGTTCGATTCGTTCCCGATGTTCAGCTACGACTACAAGCACCTGGTCTGGGCCTCGAACCGCCATGGTCGCCAGCCGGGGGAGACGGACTTGTTCATTGCGGAGTGGGTGGAGTAGCCTTCTCCCCATGCCAACCTACACCTACGAGACCCTCTCCCCCGCCCCGCGCCGGTTCGACGTGCGCCAGTCGTTCAGCGACCCGCCACTCGAGCAGGATCCGGAGACCGGTGAACCGGTGCGCCGCGTAATCAGCGGCGGCGCGGCCCTGCTGACATCGAAAGAGAGCAGCAAGGTGGGCCAGCCGCCGATGTCGGGCGGAGGATGTGGCAGCAGCTGCGGCTGTGGGCACTGAACCCACGCCGCTCCGGCGACTCGTGCCTCCGAGGGCGCTCCTGGCGAGCGCCCTTCTTTTTGCCCTCGCCTGTGCGCTCGACGGCTGGGCCTGGCAGTACCTGCGCGTCGAGGATGTCTACGGCAAGGACTGGGGACGGTTCTTCCGCATCGCCGGCTTCCTCCCCACCTGGATGCTCGGATCGCTCGCCCTCATCCTGCATGATCGAGGATCGACATCGCCCGCGCCGCGCCGCTTCTGGTGGCGCGGGCTGCTCCTCACTATCGCACCGCTCGTGTCTGGCCTCATGTGTGAGGTGCTCAAAATCATGCTCCGCCGCGAACGACCCAACCTGCACGACGGCACCTACTACTGGCGCGGCTTCACTGATCACCCCTGGAGCACGGGGAACATCGGGCTGCCGAGCAGCCATGTCATGGTTGCGTTCGCTGGCGCCGGCATGGCGAGCTATCTCTTTCCCCGCACCTGGCCGGCGTGGATGCTGCTCGCCGCCGGCTGCGCCCTGACTCGGGTGGCGGCGCAGGCACACTTTCTCAGCGATGTCACCCTGGCGGCAATAGCAGGGCTGTTTTTTGCCCGGGTCGTGTGGCGCTGGAGGGGTGGTACACTCCGCACCAATTGACGTGACGTGGAGTGTGCAAGGAAAATCCATCGGTGGTTGACATCACCACTATATAACTATATAGTTGTGTATGACCAGCCGCCCGCGCGCCCACCCAGTCCGCCGACCCGGCACTCGGTTCCCGCTGCCGGCGCTGCTGCTCCTGCTGGCAGGCACGCCGCTCGCCGCACAGTTGCCGATGACCCTCGGCGAGGCCTTCCGCCGCGCCGATTCCGCGGCCTACGCCAATCGCATTGCCGCCGGTGATGCCAGGGCCCGCGGGGCCCAGGCGACCGCCGCCCTGCAGGGCATCCTCCCCACCGTGCGCGCCGAAGCCGGGTACCTGCGGACCAATGAGCCGCTCACCGCCTTCGGCATCACCCTCCGCCAGCGCGGCGTCACCCTCGCATCCTTCGACCCCGCGAGCCTCAATTACCCCGCTGCAATCGGCAACTGGAACGGCGGCCTCGTCGCCGAAGTTCCGCTCATCAACGTGGACGCCTGGTTCGGCCGCAGTGCCGCGTCGAGTGCCGCCGCCGCCGCCAATGCCAGCAGTGGCTGGACTCGCGAAGTCACCCGAGTGGACGTCGTGCGCGCCTATTTCGGGGCCATCCTGGCGCAGGAGCAGGTGCACACCCTCGTCGCCGGCACCGACGCTGCGCGCGCCAATTTGCGGCAGGCGCAGTCCATGGTGACCAATGGCCTCGCCACCCGATCCGATGCCCTCCTCGCGTCGATTCAGGCCGGACAGGTCGAGGCCCAGCTCATCGGGGCTCGTGGCGAGGCGGACATCGCGCATCAGCGCCTCGCAGTACTGCTCGGCCAGCCCGGCGATACCGCCTTCGTGCTTCCCGATTCACTGCCGCCGGCCGCCACCATCAGGAGCCTCGGTGATGGATCGTCGCAAGCCGACTCCGCCAGCGCCCGGCTCGACGTGACCGCCGCCCGGCTCGGCGTTGCGGCAGCGCAGGGTGACGTGCGCCGCGCCAATGCGAAGTACCTGCCCCGGCTCAATGGGTTCGGGCGCTACGACTGGAACAGTCCCAACCAGCCTTTCGGCGGTGTCGGCGGCTACACCATCGGTATCATGGCGTCCTGGTCCCCGTTTGCCGGCGCGTCGGAGCTGGCTGAGCGCCAAGCCGCCCGCGGTCGCGCCGAGGCCGCCGGTGCCAGTGCCGAAGCGGCGGCCGCCGCAGCCCGTCTCGACCGCAACGCCACGGCGATCCAGCACTCGGTTGCGCTCGCGCGACTCGCTATCGCCGAGGCAGCGGTGGACCAGGCTGCCGAGGCGCACCGCATCGTCGCGCGTAAGTACGCTGGCGGGCTCGCCACCATCGCGGAGTTGCTGGGCGCGGCAAGCGCCGAAACCCAGGCTCGACTCAGCCTTTCCGAAGCCCGTTACCAGGCCATCGTGGCCGATGCCGCGGCCCGGCAGGCCAGCGGCCGCGACCTGATGGCGCTCACCGCGCTGGAGAACTGAGATGCGGATGTTCACACCTGCGGCCGGCACCGTCCTGCTCGCCCTGCTTGTCGGTGCGTGCGGCCCTGAGGCGACCCCGGCGCTGCCGGAGCGCGTCGCCATGAAGGGCACACCCGTCGGCGTGACCGACACCATGGTGCCCGAAGTCTTCGAGGCCGCCGGCACCGCGGCCCCGGTGCGCGCCGCCACGGTCAGCACCAAGCTGATGGGAACCGTCACGGCCGTGCTGGTGCACGAAGGGGATCACGTCACCGCGGGGCAGTTGATGGTGACGCTCGACGCCCGCGACCTCGTCGCCCGGCGGAGCCAGGTCGAGGCCGGGCTGGCAGCGGCGGTGGCAATGCAGGCCGACGCCGCCGCGCAGGCCGGAAGGATTCGCGGCCTGTATGCCGACAGCGCCGCAACGAAGGCGCAACTCGATCAGGCCGAGACCGGCCTCGCTCGTGCCGACGCCGCGGTGGCAACGGCCCGTGCCACGGCAGCCGAGCTCGCGGCAACGACCTCATACGCCGAGGTGCGCGCGCCCTTCGCCGGGATCGTCACCCGCCGCTTCGTTGACCCCGGCGCCTTCGCCGCACCCGGCGCTCCGCTCGTCGCGGTGGATGACGCGTCGACACTGCGCGTAACCGTGAGCACCGCACCCGAGGCGGTGCGCGGTCTCCGGCGGGGCCGCGTCATCGACGCCACGATCGGCGACTCCACCGCCCGCGC
>Ga0315297_10000908_pt1 | contig 17806 bp, 16 predicted proteins | sample YL17G15_0_MG_FD_203628 | JGI IMG/M metagenome (GOLD analysis project Ga0315297, IMG submission 203628) | Sediment microbial communities from Yellowstone Lake, YNP, Wyoming, USA - YL17G15_0 | ecosystem: Environmental > Aquatic > Freshwater > Lake > Sediment | place: USA: Wyoming | collected... | reverse complement strand
GCCCTCGGACGAGCCGGCCACCTTGAAGTCCATGTCGCCGAGGTGATCCTCGTCGCCGAGGATGTCGGTGAGCACCTGGAACTTGCCGCCTTCGAGGACGAGGCCCATGGCCACGCCCGCGACCGGCGCCTTGAGCGGAACGCCCGCGTCCATCAGCGCGAGGCTGGTGCCGCAGACAGAGGCCATCGAGCTCGAGCCATTCGACTCGAGAATCTCGGAGACCACGCGGATCACGTACGGGAACGTGGTCATCTCCGGCATCACGGCGCTGACGCCGCGGCGGGCCAGGTTGCCGTGGCCGATTTCGCGGCGCTTCGTCGCGCCCATCATGCCCGTCTCGCCCACCGAGAACGGTGGGAAGTTGTAGTGGAGCATGAACCGCTCCTTGCGCTCGCCGGTCAGCGCATCGATGAGCTGGGCGTCGCGGCCGGTGCCGAGCGTCGTCGTGACGAGCGCCTGTGTCTCGCCGCGCGTGAAGAGCGCCGAGCCGTGGGTGCGCGGCAACACGCCGGTCTGCACCGTGATCTTGCGCACGGTGTGCATGTCGCGGCCGTCGATGCGCGGCTCCCCGGCCAGTATGCGGCGGCGGACCAGGTTGTACTCGAGGCGGCCGATTTCGTCGGACACCTGGCGCGCGCTGTACTTCGGCGCGTCGCCCGCAGTGAGCGCGACGATGGTCGACTGCTTGATCTCGCCGACGCGCGCCTGGCGGGCCTGCTTCTCGATGATCGAATAGGCCTTGCCCAGTTCAGCTTCGGCCAGCGCGGCCACGGCAGCAGACATGTCCGCGTCGATTGCGGCCGGTGTCCAGCTCCAGGCCGGCTTGCCGGCTTCTGCCGCCAGTTCGCGGATCGCGTTGATGGCGATCTGCATCTGCTGGTGGCCGAACACGACGGCGCCGAGCATGACGTCTTCGGAGAGAATGTCGGCTTCGGACTCGACCATCAGCACCGCGTCGGCCGTGCCGGCGACGACGAGGTCGAGCTTCGAGGTCAGCATGTCCTTCGCCGAGGGGTTCAGGGCGTACTGGCCGTCGATATAGGCGACGCGCGAGGCGCCGATCGGACCCCGGAACGGGATGCCCGAGAGCGCGAGCGCCGCCGAGGCGCCGAGCATCGCCGGGATGTCGGAATCGATTTCCGGATCGAGCGACACGACCGTGGCTACCACCTGCACTTCATTGAAGAAGTACTCGGGGAACAGCGGGCGGACCGGGCGGTCGATCAGGCGGCAGATCAGCGTCTCACGCTCGGTGGGACGGCCTTCGCGCTTGAAGAAGCCGCCCGGGATGCGGCCGGCAGCGTAGGTCTTCTCGATGTAGTTGACCGTGAGCGGGAAGAAGTCCTTGCCCGCGGCCGCCTCTTTGCGGCCGACCGCGGTGACGAGGACCGAGGTGTCGCCCATCGACACGAGGACAGAGCCGTCCGCCTGACGGGCGAGTCTCCCGGTTTCGATGGTGACTGCGTGGGGGCCGTACTGAAAAGTTTTCTTGTGGACGTTCACTGTGGTGTCCCGTGTGGCATTGCCAGACGTAGGGTCGGAAACGAATCCGGCCCGCGGAGGCGGGCCGAAGGCGGTGATCAGCGGCGCAGGCCGAGCTTGGCGACGACGTCCTGATAACGCGACGAGTCGGTCTCCTTGAGGTAATCAAGGAGCTTGCGGCGCTGAGTGACGAGCTTGAGCAGCCCGCGACGTGACGCGTGGTCACGCTTGTGCGTGTTGAAATGCTCGCCGAGTTCGTTGATACGGGCAGACAGCAGAGCGATCTGGACCTCGGGCGAACCCGTATCCGCGGCCCCGCGCTTGAATTGCCCTACGACTTCGGTCTTGCGCTCGGTGGACAGTGCCATCGGTTAGTGCCCTCGAAACCTTGTATCTCATTGAACTGAGCCGCGCATTTTACCTGTGCGTACCGGAAAGTCTCAACTATTTAGGGTGTGCCGGTCCCGGCGCCGGCGACGAACAGCCGTTGCACGCGGAGAAGTCCGTCCTCACCCAGCGTTACGAGCCCCAGGAAGCCGCCGTCCTCGCCATAGACACGCAGCAAGTCACCGGGTGCGCCTGGCGCTTGAATGTCCAAGGCCCGACCCTGGCGCAGGCACAGGCTGCGGCCGGCGTCGAGATCGACGCGGGGCAGCTCCGGGAAAGCCCGGTCCACCGCCAGTAGTCCGGGTGGTGTCCCCTGCTCCCAACCCCCTGCGGCGGCCCAATCCTCCAGGGCAGTCAGAGTCACCATCGGCTCGTCGCCGAACGGCTCCACCCACAGGCGGCGCAACTGTGTCAGGTGTCCATGGGTTCCGAGACCCGCTGCGATCGTCGCAGCCAGCACGCGCACGTAGGTGCCTTTCGAGCAGACCACGTCGAATTCGAGCGAAGCGCCTGCCACGGCCCGCCGGGTCAGGCTGGCAATGCGGATCGGGCGGGCTGCGCGTTCGACCTCCTCGCCGCGCCGCGCCAGTTCGTACAGCGGCCGCCCGTCCCGCTTGAGCGCCGAATACATGGGCGGCACCTGTGTTCGGTCGCCGCACAGGCCGGACAGCACCGCATCGATCGCAGCGGGTTGCAGCGGCGGCACGGCGGACTCTGCGACCACCTGGCCTGCGCTGTCCCCGGTATCAGTGGCGGCGCCAAAGAGCACCGTCGCGCGGTAGGCCTTGGTCGAGCCAAGCAGCTGGCCGCAGGCCTTGGTCGCCTGCCCGAAGCAGAGCGGCAACATGCCGGTGGCGAGCGGATCGAGCGTGCCGCCGTGACCCGCCTTGGCGGCCTGCAGGACGCTGCGCACGCGTTGCAGCGCCTGGTTGGAGGAGGCTCCCGTCGGCTTGTCGAGCAGGATGATGCCATCGACGTCGCGCCGGCGGGCGCGAGCACCCGCGGGACGCGAGGCGGCGGAACCGGTCACTCTTCCTCGGCGTCGGGCGGCGGCTCGTCCGGACGCCTGGCGGCGTCTTCCTGCACTGCCTTCGTGATCAGGTCGTCGAGGCGATTGCCGCGCTCGAGCTCGTCGTCGGGCATGAAATGCAGCGCGGGTGAGAGACGCAGGCGCAGCGCGCGCCCGAGGGGCCCGCGCAGGTAGACGGCGGCGGCGTCGAGAATCTCGCGCTGCAACGGGTCGTGTGCGTCGCCCGTCAGGATCGTGTAACGGACCCAGACGTGCGTGAGGTCCGGCGAGACCTTCACGTGCGTGACCGTCACCGGCTTCAGGCGCGGATCGCGCACCTCGCGCAGCAGCATCTGCGCAAGAATGCGCTGCGCCTGCTCGGCGACGCGTCGTGCGCGCGGGACCTCGCGTGGCATCGACCGTTACGCGCTGCGCGCGACCTCGACACGGGCGAAGCACTCGATCTGATCCCCGGCGCGGATGTCGTTGTACTTCACCACGCCGATGCCGCACTCGGTGCCGGCGCGAACTTCGCCGACGTCATCCTTGAAACGGCGCAGCGAGTCGAGCTCGCCCTGGTGGATGACCACGTTGTCGCGCAGGACGCGCACCGGGTTGCCGCGCCTGATGAGCCCCTCCGTCACGAGGCAGCCCGCCACCGTGCCGAACTTGCTCGAGCGGAACACCTCGCGCACCTCGGCGAGACCGACGATCTGCTCCTTGATCTCCGGCTTGAGCATGCCCGAGACCCAGCTGCGGACGTCGTCGATGGCTTCGTAAATGATGCTGTAGTAGTTGACCTCGACCCCGTTGTCCTTGATCGCACTGCGCGCCGCGCCGTCGGCGCGGACATTGAAGCCGATGATGCGGGCCTTCGAGGCGGCCGCGAGGCTGACGTCCGACTCGGTGATTCCACCCACGCCGCTTGCGATGACCTTGACCGCGACCTCGTCGGTGCCGACCTTGACCAGCGCGTCGCGCAGCGCTTCCGCGCTGCCCTGCACGTCGGCCTTGACGATGAGCTGGATCGACTGGGCCGCGTTTTCGCCCAACTGCGAGAAGACGTCCTCGACCTTCTTGGTGGCGCCCGCAAGGCGGACGTCGCGGAACTTGCCCTGGCGGTACAGCGCAACCTCGCGCGACTTGCGCTCGCTCTCGACCACCATCAGGTCATCACCCGCATTCGGCGCGTCCGAGAGGCCGAGCACCTGCACCGGCACCGCGGGACCTGCTTCCGCAACCTGCTTGCCCGTCGCGTCGAACAATGCGCGCACGCGCCCGAATTCCTGTCCGGCGATGATCGGGTCGCCCGCCTTCAGCGTGCCGCGCTTCACGAGCACGGTGGCCACCGGGCCGCGGCCCTTCTCGATGCTGGACTCGAGCACCACGCCGACTGCGGGGCCGGTCGTCGGAGCCTTGAGGTCGAGCACCTCGGCCTGCAGCAGGATGCTCTCCAGCAGTTTGTCGACGCCGGTGCCCGCCCGTGCCGAGACGTTGACGAACATCGTGTCGCCGCCCCATTCCTCGGGGATGACGTTCTGCTTGCCGAGGTCGTTGCGGACCCGGTCCGGGTCTGCGTCGTTCTTGTCGATCTTGTTGACGGCGACGACGAGCGGCACTTCCGCGGCGCGTGCATGCTGGATGGCCTCGATCGTCTGTGGCATCACGCCGTCGTCAGCAGCTACCACCAGCACGACGATGTCCGTCACGTGCGCGCCTCGGGCGCGCATTGCGGTGAACGCGGCGTGTCCCGGGGTGTCGATGAAGGTGATCAGGCCCCGCGGCGTCTGCACCTGGTACGCGCCGATGTGCTGCGTGATGCCGCCCGCCTCGCCCGCCGCCACCTTGGTGGTGCGGATGTAGTCGAGCAAGGACGTCTTGCCGTGGTCGACGTGACCCATGATGGTCACGACCGGCGGACGCGGCAGCATCTCGACTTCGCCCGCACTGCTCTGCAACTGGTCCTCGAGGGCGTTCTCGTTCAAGCGGACCGGCGTATGGCCGAATTCCTCCACCACGAGCTGGGCCGTATCCTGATCGATGGGCTGGTTGATGGTGGCCATCACCCCCATCTTCATCATCGTCTTGATGACTTCATTGGCTTTCACGGCCATGCGGTTCGCCAACTCGCCGACGGTGATGGTCTCCGGCAGTTGCACGTCGCGCTTGACCGGCGCGGTGGGCAACTCGAAACCGTGACGCGAGTCCACGGCGACCTGGGGCGAACGGCGGAAGCGGCTCGGCGACTGCTTCTTCTTGTAGCGCGCGCTGGCACCGGCCGAAACATGCAGCTCCTGGCGCCCGTACTTGGTTGGGGCGCCCTTGTTTTCGACCGGAGCCTCGACCGCCCGTGGCTTCGCTGGCCGCGGCGGTTCGGTCGCCCGACGCTCCGCCTCGACGCGTTCGCGCTCGACCCGCTCGCGAGCCTGCACCTCGGCGACGGCACGCGATTCCAGCTCGGCGCGTTGCCGCGATTCCTCGTCCGCCCGGCGGCGGGCTTCTGCTTCGACGCGCTCGCGCTCGCGGGTCTCCGCTGCATGCTGCTCGTTCTCGCGGCGCTCCGCCTCGAGTTTCGCGGTGTCGTCGGCGGTGCGCACGCGATCAACTTCTTCCTGCCGGTGCCGCTGCTCCTCTTCGAGGACGGTGCGGTTCAGGTAGGTCTTCTTGGCGCGCACCTCGACGGCAACAGTGCGGGCGCGGCCCTGCGTGGAGGCGAGCTTGATCTCCTGCTGCGACTTGCGCTGCAGCGTGATCTTGCGCGGCGCGGCGGAGTCGTCCACGCGACCGTGGGCACGGCGCAGGTGCGTGAGCAGTTCGAGCTTCGCCTCGTCGCTGATGATGGCGTCAGCTCCGCCCACCTTGATGCCGGCCTCGTCGAGCTGCGTGATCAGCTTCTCGACGGGGACCTTGAGGACTTCGGCAAACTGACTGACTGTGACTTGCGCCATGGGCTTCCTCCGCTCAGGCCTGCTGGCCCTGCTCGAACCAGTGCTGGCGGGCCGCGAGGATCAGCTCGCCGGCGCGCGTTGGCTCAAGGTTGGGGATTTCCGCGAGATCGTCGACCGCCTGGTCGGCGAGATCCTCGCGCGTCACGATGCCGTGGCGGGCAAGTTCGGCCGCGAGTCCCGCGTCCATTCCTTCCACTGCAAGCAGGTCGTCCGCAGGCGCAGCCTTCTCGATCGTCTCTTCGGTCGCGATCGCCTGCGTGAGCAGCACGTCGCGCGCGCGATTGCGCAGTTCCTGCACGATCGCTGCGTCGAACTCCTCGATCGACGCGATCTCGGACTGCGGTACGTAGGCGATTTCCTCGATGCTGGAGAAACCCTCCTGCACCAGGATCACGGCGACGTCCTCGTCGACGTCGAGTGCCTTCATGAACAGCTCGCGCAGCGTCTTCTGCTCGGTCTCGCTCTTCTCCTCGGCCGCCTGCTCGCTCATGATGTTGAGCTTCCAGCCGGTCAGTTCCGAGGCGAGGCGAATGTTCTGGCCGCCACGGCCGATCGCCTGCGACAGCTTGTCCTCGGCGACCGCGATGTCCATCGAATGCGATTCCTCGTCGACGACGATCGAGCTCACCTCCGCGGGGGCCATCGCATTGATGACGAACTGCGCCGAGTTGTCGTCGAACGGAATGATGTCAACGCGCTCGCCGGCGATCTCGTTCGAGACGGCCTGCACGCGCGAACCGCGCATGCCGACGCAGGCGCCGACCGGGTCGATGCGCGGGTCGTTGCTGCGCACCGCGATCTTGGCGCGGGCGCCGGAATCACGGGCGGCGCCCAGGATGTTGATCAGGCCTTGCCCGACCTCGGGCACCTCGAGCTTGAACAGCTCGATCAGGAACTCGGGGGCCGTGCGGCTCAGGAACAGCTGCGGGCCGCGCGGTTCCGAGCGCACGTCCTTCAGGAAGGCCTTGATGCGGTCCTGCGTGCGCACCGGCTCGCGCGGGATCATCTGGTCGCGCGGGATGAAGCCTTCGGCGTTGCCGCCCAGGTCCACGAAAATGCCGTTGCGGTCCACGCGCTTGACGATGCCCGAGACGAGCTGCCCGATGCGGGCCTTGTAGAGGTCCACGACCTGCGCGCGCTCGGCTTCGCGCACCTTCTGCACGATCACCTGCTTGGCGGTCTGCGCGGCGATGCGGCCGAAGGCCACGGATTCGAGCGGAACCTCGACGTAGCCACCGGCTTCGGCGTCAGGCGAGACGTCGAGGCCGTCTTCGAGGCGCAGTTCCTTGTCAGGGAACTCGAGTTCGGTCGAGTCGTCGGCGAACACCTTCCAGCGGCGGTACGTGTCGTAGTCGCCGGTCTTGCGGTTGATCGCGACGCGCACGTCGATTTCCTCGCCGTACTTCTTGCGCGTGGCGGAGGCGAGCGCAGCTTCGAGTGCCTCGAAGATGATGTCCTTTTCGACGCCCTTCTCGTTCGAGACCGCATCCACGACCATGAGGATTTCTTTGTTCATCTCTCGTCCTCCCGCAATCCGGGAATCAAATGTCCGGCGCAAGCTGCGCCTTGCGAATTCCTGTCAGCGGCAGCACGTGCCGCCGGCCCTCCACTTCGACCTCGATGGCGTCGGGGCGGGCCTCGACCAGCAGCCCCTTGAAGCGCCGCCGCTCGTCCACCAGATGCACCATCTCGACGAAAACCTGCTCGCCCGCGTAACGCGCGAACTGCTCCGCCGTGCGCAGCGGCCGCTCGATGCCGGGCGAGGACACCTCGAGCGTGTACTGGCCCGGGATCGGATCCTCGGCGTCCAGCAACTCGCTTACGGCGCGGCTCACGCGCTCGCAATCGTCGACCGAGACGCCGGCTGGCGCATCGATATACAGGCGCAGCAGACCGCTGCCACGCCCGGGCGAATACTCGATTTCCCACAGCTCGCAGCCGAGTCCCTCGACCACCGGCCGGAGCCACTGCGACAGCTTCTCCCTGAGCACGCGACCGCCTTCGTCCTGCACGCAGCAACGCCAGAAACAAAAAATGGGCCGGCGGCCCATTCGTTGCTTCGCGGCACCCCCGGGTTAACCGGTCGCCGCAAAAGAAAAATCCCCTCACTGGGGGACTTCTCTGGCGAATCTCCCGCCGGACCGGCGCCGCCCCCGCGGGGACTGCGCCTGCTCGGCCAAGAACCCAGCCCGATCAAAGACTTGACCGGGCGTGGAACCTCGGACCGCGAATTCTATAGCAAGGGGCCGGTTCCGGCTAGTCCGCGAGCGGCCGGCCCCGGGTCTCGATGATGAACGGCACGAGCAGCAATCCGCAAAGTGGTACCAGTGCCACGTACGAGATGGCCGTCATGGCATGCCCCACGCCGCCTGCCGCCGCCGCACCGACGAGGAACGGGCCGGCCGAGGCGAACACGCGCCCGATGTTGTAGCAGAACCCGGAGCCGGTGCCGCGCAGGCGCGTCGGGAACAGCTCGGGCAGGTAGAACGTGAAGCTGCCGAACACGCCGAACACGCTGAGGCCGACGAAGAAATACAGCTGGAGCCGGATTTCCGGCGGCCAGTCGAGGCCGAAGGCCGTGAAAATGGCGGCCGCCGAGGCCGCGAAGTAGATGGCGAACATCGGCTTGCGACCCAGATGCTTGGCGATCGGGATCGTCAGCAACGTGCCGATGAGCCCGCCGAGGTTGAACCAGATCGTCGCCGTCGTCTTCCAGGATTCGGCGAGTGCGAGCGTGGCGCTGCGGTCCAGCCCTGCGGCCAGCGCCGCCGTCTGCGCGAGTCCGGTCGAAATCGTGGGAATGAAGGCGTTCGTGCTCCACCAGGCGATCAACGCCACGATCGCCATGAGGGTGCCACGCATCGTGATGCCGATGACCTCCGGACCGAACAGGTCGCGGAGGCGGGCCGGCGCCACCGTTTCCTTCACCGCCTGCCAGCGTTCAGGTTCCTTGACGAACATCCGGACGACGAAGGCCAGAGCCGCGGGAATCAGACCAAAGAGGAATATCACGCGCCAGGAGGACTCCGGCGAATCGGTCATCCACACCGCGGCCACCTGGTGATTGACGAAGGTGGCGAGGAACAGGCCGAGCGGCGCCGCCGTGTACAGCAACGCGCCGGACTCGACGCGCTTCTCCTCGGGAACGACCTCGGCCACCATCGATGCACCCGCGGCCCATTCGCCGCCGATGCCGAGGCTCGCCACGACCCGGAAGAACGCCAGCCACCAGATGTTCGGCGCGGCCGCGCAGGCCGCCGTGCCGAGGGCGTACAGCAGCATCGTGTACATGAGCGTGCGCATGCGGCCGATGCGATCGGCGACCATGCCGAACAGCACGCCACCCAAGGCCCAACCGAGCAGCAGGAGCGACGTCATTACGCCGGTCCAGTACAGCGCCGCCTGCTTCGCCGCCGGGCTGCCGATCTCGAGACCGAGCAGGGTCGGCACGCTATTGGGCGCAACGTAGTTGAACAGGAAGCTGTCGAAGACATCGAAGCCCCAGCCGAGCCAGGCGGCAAAGAGCACGGTCCATTGATACCGTGTCAGGCTAAGCATGAAACTCCTGCACGAAAGCGTTTACAGTCGGCTCTGCCATATTTTTCGAATCGCACCGGGCGGGAACCCTAGCATGAATCTCACGTCGACCGAATTCCGCCGAGGCTGGACTGTGTTGCTGGCAGCGGCCGTGGGAACCGCGTGCGGCGCCTCGCCGATTCCGTTCAACGTGGTCGGCCCGTTCGCCAGGCCGCTCGCGGTCGAGTTCGGCTGGGGACGCGGCGACATCATGCTCGCGCTGTTCGCCTTCACGACGGCAGTCGTCATCACCGTCCCGTTCATCGGCAGCCTCGCGGATCGCTACGGCGTGCGCAGAGTCGCCCTCGGCACGCTGACGGCATTCGGCCTGTGCTTCGCGGCGCTCGCCGTGACACCGAACTCGCTCCCGGCTTTCTACCTGCTCTGGTTCATCATGGGGGCCCTGGGGGGCGGCTCCACGCCCGTTTCGTGGACGCGAGCGGTCAATGCCTGGTTCCAGCACAACCGCGGACTGGCGCTTGCGATCACGCTGATGGGCACCGGCATCACGGCGATGTTCCTGCCGAAGTTTGCGACGTGGTTGATCGAGAACTTCGGCTGGCGCAAGGCATTGCTCGGCATTGCGGCACTGCCGTTGCTGTTCGCCCTGCCGATTGCCTGGAAGTTCTTTCGCGAACCCACCGCCGCGGAGGTCTCGCCGTCCCTGATGGCCGTCAATCGCGCCGGCGTGGACCTGCCGCAGGCCCTGCGCGACTACCGCTTCTGGGTAATCGCCTTTGCCATCCTGTGCATCTCGTTCGGGGTCGGCGGCTCGATCACCAACTTCGTGCCGCTCCTCATTGACCGCGGCTTCGACGCGGGCCGCGCCGCGACGATTGCCGGGGTCATAGGCGGCAGCGTGATCGTCGGCCGGTTGCTGGCCGGTTACCTCATCGACCGTTACTGGGCACCGCTCGTGACCCTGCCGATGCTCGCCCTGCCAGCAGTGGCGTGCCTGCTGCTGGCACAGCCGACGGTGACGCAGCCGGCGGCGATCCTTTCGGCCGCACTGGTCGGCTTCGCCGCCGGCGCGGAGACCGACCTCGTCGCATACCTGACGGCGCGTTACTTCGGGCTCGCCCACTACGGCAAGTTGTATGGATTGCAGTACTCGGTCTTCGGCCTCGCGTCCGGGCTCGCGCCCTTCATCTTCGGCCGCATATTCGACCTCACGAGGTCCTACAAGCTCGCGCTCTACGCAGCGGCAGTGCTGTTCGTGGTGGGCGCGCTGGTGATGCTGACCCTCGGCAAGTATCCGTCCCTCTCCACCTCTCCCGCTGCAGCTCCCACCTCTCCCGCTGCAGCTCCCACCTCTCCCGCTGCAGCTCCCACCTCTCCCGCCTGAGCGGGAGAGGTCGGCCGCAAGGCCGGGTGAGGGCTCCGCCTAAACGCCCCAGGGCGCCGTGAGGCCGCCCGTCGCTTCCAGCCAGTCCGCCACTCGACCGGCCGCTCCGCCGACATCGTCATCCGACAGATCGAGTTCCAGCACGGGCAGCAGCGATTGTGCGGCAACGGCGCGCATTGCCTCCTGTTCGGCGATGAATGGCACGATGTCGTCGTACTGCGAGGGATTGCCCGATACCTTGAGCCGCTCCGCGCGCGCAGCGGCAAACGACCCCGGATGTCGCGTGCAGAGCACGATGCGAAAGCCGAGGGGCCGCAACCGTTCCTCGAGCCAGCGGAAATCGAAATCGCGGTGCCGCTGCTGGCGTTGCCAGACAATCGTCGAGACGTGGAAGCGATCGACGATCCAGGAGTAGTACCGCTGCAGCTCGAAGAGCCGCGCCCACGTCGCGTAGGTCTCCATCGCGAGCGACTCTTCCTCGGCGCCGAAGTTGACCAGCCCCCTGCCCCACGGCACGTTGGTGAAGGCGCACCACTCTGCCGAGACGACCGGCGAGTGATACCGATACTTGCGCGGCCCCACGATGTGCGGATGCTCGTTCAGGGCGAACGCGAGATCGGTCTTGTGCGTGAGCCGCGTCCCCTCGAGGATGAGTTTCGGGCAGAGCTTCATGCGCCGCTCAGGCGATCAGGCCCGCTACCGCTTCCGCGACGTAATCCACGTTCGCCTCATTGATGCCCGCCACGTTCATGCGGCCATCCGGCGGCACGTAGACGTGATGCTTGTCACGCAGTTCGGCGATGCCTGCCTCGCTCAGGCCCAGCAACGAGAACATCCCGCGCTGGCGCGTGAGCCAGCTGAAATCGTGACCGGGCCGGCGCGCCGTCAGCCTTCCGTGGAGCAGCGCACGCAGCGACTTCATGCGGCCGACCATCTGCTTGAGTTCGTTCTCCCAGAGAGTCCTGAGCCGTGCGTCGCCGAGCACGCGAGCCGCAACCGCGGCGCCGTGGTCGGGCGGCATCGAGTACATGCGCCGTGCGATGCGCGCCTGGTGCGTCGCAATCGCAGCTGCCGCCGAGGCGGTCTTCGTCACCACAGCGAGCGCGCCGGCGCGTTCGCGGTACAGGCCGAAATTCTTGGAGCAGGAAATCGCCAGCAGAAACTGCGGCACGCGCCGCGCCAGGATGCGCAGGCCGACCACGTCGGAGCCGAGGTCGTCGCCGAAGCCCTGGTACGCGAGATCGACGAAGGGCAGCAGGCCGCGGCTCTCGATGACCTCGGCGAGCGCACTCCACTGCTCCAGGTTGAGATCCACCCCGGTCGGGTTGTGGCAGCAGCCGTGCAGCAGCACTACCGCCCCGGCCGGCAGCCTCGAGATGCAGTCCAGCATCGGATCAAAGGCCGCGCGCCGCGCGACGGGGTCGTAATAGGGGTAGCGCTGCAGCGTGAGCCCCGAGCTGCCGATCAGCGGCTCGTGATTGGCCCACGTCGGGTCGCTCACGTGCACCACGGCTTGCGGGTTCGACACGCGCAGCAACTCCGCCCCGACGCGCAACGCCCCGCAACCGCCGACGGTCTGGATCGCGGCCGTCCGGTCGTGCAGATCACGGGCCAGCGTCCCGAGCGCCAGCTCGACGATGCGCTCGTTGAACTCGACATTGCCCGCCGGGCCCACGTACGTCTTGGTCGTTTGCTGCGCGATCATCTCGCGCTCCGCTTCCCGCACGGCAGCCGGCACCGGGGTGTTGCCGAAATCGTCGCGATACACGCCGACGCCGAGATCGACCTTCTTCGGTGACGCGTCACGCCGGAACGCCGCCGTCACGCCGAGGATCGGATCCGGAGGAAGCCTGTCGAGATTGTCGAGCATCGGAAGGTGCCTGTTGCACTCACGGGGAGTGCCATGATGCCCGAGAAGCGAACGCGGGTCAGGTCGAGGCAACCTGCACCGGGGCCTGCACCACCTTCTGGTCGATGGCCCCGAAGACGCTGGCGCCGTCGCGCCCGAACATCTCGATCCGGACGCGATCGCCGAACGCCAGGAATGGCGTCGTCGGCTTGCCCCGCTCGATCTGCTCGAGCATCCGCCGCTCGGCCAGGCAGGCGGAGCCCCGCGAGCGTTCGTAGTTGGAAACCGTGCCCGATCCGACGATCGCCCCGGCCCGCAGGCGACGGGTGCGCGTGGCGTGCTCGATCAACTGGCCGAAATCGAAGGTCATGTCCTCACCCGCCTCGGGGTGCCCGAGCAGCATGCCGTTCACGTGCGAGACGAGCGGCCGGTGAACCTTCGCAGCCAGCCAGTCGTCGCCGAGTTCATCGGGCGTGACCGCGCAGGGCGAGAACGCGGTGGCCGGCTTCGACTGGTAGAAGCCAAATCCCTTCGCCAGCTCGGCCGGGATGAGGTTGCGCAAGGACCAGTCGTTGACCAGCATCAGCAGTTTGATGTGGCCGCGCGCTGCCGAGGCGGTCACCCCCATCGGGACGTCGTCGGTGATCACCGCGACCTCGGCCTCCAGATCGATGCCGAACGCCTCGCTCGGCACCGGCGCATCGTCCGTCGGGCCGATGAAATCGTCGGAGCCACCCTGGTACACCAGCGGATCGGTCCAGAAGCTCGGCGGCATCTCCGCACCGCGGGCCTTGCGCACCAGCTCCACGTGATTGACGTAGGCCGAGCCGTCCACCCAGTGGCAGGCGCGGGGCAGCGGCGACATCATCTGCGCGGGGTCGAAGGGAAAGCTGCCGGGCGCGCGGCCCGCTTCGAGGTCCGCCGCCGCCTGCTCGAGCCTGGGGGCCAGCCGGCCCCAGTCGTCGAGCGCCGCCTGCAGCGTCGCTGCGACGTGCGGCACCGGCGCCGCCCGCGACAGATCGCGGCTGACGACCAGCAACTGGCCGTCGCGCGTGCCGTTCTTCAGGGTCGCCAGTTTCATTTCGGCTGCTTCCAGCTGTTCACGTAATCCTGGCATTCCACGGCGGCGCCCTGCTCCGTCACGTCGAGCGGGTCGCGCGTGTCGATCATCACCGCATACTCGTCGGTCGCGGGTTTCGTCTGCTGGAACATCCGCTTCAGCGCCTTGGGATGCGGCCCGTGCGTGAAGCCGCCCGGGTGAAACGTGATCATGCCCGGATGAATGTTGTCGCGGCTGAAGAAGTCCCCGGCGTGGTAGAAGATCACTTCGTCGTAATCGTCGTTGTTGTGGAAGAACGGCACCTTGAGCGCGCCCGGGTCCGTTTCGAACGGCCGCGGCACGAACGTGCAGACGACGAAGCGCCCCGCCAGGAACGTCGTGTGTGCCGACGGTGGCAGGTGATAGCGATGGCTCATCAGCGGACGGATGTCCTTGACGTTGAGCCTCACCACCGCGAGATCGCCGTGCCAGCCGACCGCGTCGAGCGGATTGAACGGGTACGTGATCAGCGAAACGGCGCCCCGCTTCTTGACCTCGACCTGCCAGCCCCGCGTGCTGCTCTGCTGGGCGAGAAAGGCCGCGTCCACTTTCGGCGTGTCGAGCACGGCAGGATCGAAGATCGCGTGGTGTCCGACCAGTCCTTTGTCGGGCAACTGGTAACTGGAATTCGTTGCTTCGATCAGCATCGCGTCGACGGTGCCGGCGGTTTCGAGACGCCACATCGTGCCTCGCGGCAGGACGACGTAATCACCGGCCACCACTTCCAGGTGGCCGAAATCGCAATACACGTGGGCGCTGCCGGCATGCACGAACAGCAGTTCGTCGCCATCCGCGTTGCGAACCAGTCGTTCCATGCTCTTCTGCAGCCGCCAGTAGCGAATGGCGCAATGCGCATTCGCCAGCACCGCGGGCGCAGACCATGGGCTCGTCGCGCCCTGCGGCAGCCGGTTGAGATCGAGGGCGCGCGGACGCAGCGGGCCGCTGAAATCCGACCAGCCGGTCGGCGGATGCCGGTGATGGAAGAACGCGGCCGGGCCGAAGAAGCCTTCCTTGCTCATCTCGCGCTCGTAGGTGCCCTCGGGCAGGTCGCAATGTGCCTGCCGCGAAGCCGTGCCCTCGACGCGCGCGACCGGGATGTAACTCTTCATGCCGCCTCCTCAGATGACGCCGCGTCGTTCCTGGTCGAGTTCGATCGATTCGAACAGCGCGCGGAAGTTGCCTTCGCCGAAGCCTTCGTTGCCCAGGCGCTGGATGAGCTCGAAGAAGATCGGCCCGATGACGTTGGTGGTGAAGATCTGCAGCAGGATGCCGTCCTTGTCGCTGCCGTCGATCAGGATGCGACGCTTCTGCAGTTCCTCGAGGCTCTCGTGGTGCCCCTGCACGCGCGCGTTGACGCCCTCGTAGTAGGTGTCGGGCGAGTCCTGGAACGCGATGCCGTTGTGGCGCAGCGCATCCACCGTGCCGTAGATGTCACCGGTCGAGAGCGCGATGTGCTGGATGCCCTCGCCGTGGTACTCGCGCAGGTATTCCTCGATCTGCGACTTGTCGTCCTGCGACTCGTTGATCGGGATGCGGATCTTGCCGCAGGGGCTGGTCATGGCGCGGCTGAAGAGCCCTGTCTTCTTGCCCTCGATGTCGAAGTAGCGGATCTCGCGGAAGTTGAACAGCTTCTCGTAGAAGCCCGACCACTTGTTCATGTTGCCGCGCTGCACGTTGTGGGTAAGGTGGTCGATGAGCTGCAAGCCGGTCGTGCGATGCGCACCCGTGTTCGCGACCGGCACAAAATCGACATCGTAGATCGTGTGGTCGCCGTAGCGGTCCACGAGGTAAACGATGCTGCCGCCGATCCCCTCGATGGCCGGGATGTTGAGTTCCATCGGTCCGACCTGATTCACGACCGGCTTGGCGCCAAGTTCCACGGCACGCCTGAACGCCTTGGCCGCGTCCTTGACGCGGAACGCCATGGCGCACGCCGAGGGGCCATGCTGCTGAGCGAAGCGCTGGCCGAAACTGCCCGGCTCGGCATTGATGATGAAGTTGACGTCTCCCTGCCGGTGCAGGGTCACATTCTTGCTGCGGTGACGCGCGACGATGGGGAAACCCATGCGCTCGAACAGGCCACGCAGCAGCTCCGTGTCGGGCGCCGTGTATTCGACGAACTCGAAGCCGTCGGTACCCATCGGGTTGTCGAACAGGTCAGCCATGGCGGCCCTCCCAGGGGAGATAGTTGCAGCTGAAAGTATAGGCGCGCGATGGTAACCGAAGTGCGGCTCAACCCGCCATCCGGGTGGCCGACCCGCCCCCCATCCGCCGGCCTTTGAACAGTGCCGCAACTACACCGATACTCTGTGCCCCGGCGATCGGGTCGAGGTCGAGCATGACTACCGTCTATTTCACACTCGCGGCGATCGGTCTGTACCTGGCGTGCGACCGCCTGCTCGACCTGCTTGAGCGTCGCGCCGGGCGACGGTTCGAGAACCGCTCGTTGATCTTTTTCGCACTGCTGCTCGGACTCAGCCTGGTGACGTTTGCGCTGATCCGCCGCTTTGTCGGGCTGGGATAGCCGCGCCGGGCGCAGGCCACTGGGGTACGCACAACTTCGGTGCGGCCCCTCTTTCTTTTTGCAGTGCACTTGATCTATATCAAGGACGCGCACTCATTTAGGGCCTACTAACGGTCCAGTGCGCCGGGCCGCGGGGGCGACCCGGTGAATGGCAGAAGACGACCAACAGGGGGCCCCATGTCCGGACCACAACCCAGCGAGCCCGGTCAGCCGGAACGCACGCCGTTCTTTCAGCGGTTGCTCGACAACCCGTTCCTGCTGCTTTTCCTCGGGGTGACCATCCCGACGGTCGTCTACCTCATCTGGGGAATCATGGAGATCATCCAGATTCCCATCGCTTCACCCTGAGCGGAGGCCGCACGCATGGCAATCGCACCTCCGAGCAATCGGAACTGGTGGAAAGAGCCCATTCACAAGGTCGAACTGACCTGGGCCATCGTCGCATTCCTGTGGGGAATCGCGATGTTCTTCATGATGATCTACTGGCACGGCGTCGGGAAACAGAATCTCTCGAACGAGGCCTATCGCACGACACCTTTCGACTACGCCGCGAAGGTCGACAAGATGATCGCCGCGTACACCGTGCGCCAGGAAGGCGCGTTCCCGGTCGTGCACCCGCCGCCCGGCAGCGACGTCTACATGATGGGCCGCGTCTACATGTGGTGGCCGATGCTCGAACTCGAGAAGGACCAGACCTACCGGTTGCACCTGTCGTCGATCGACCTGCAGCATGGCTTCTCCCTGCAGCCGGTCAACATCAATCTGCAGGTGCACCCCGGCTACGAGATGGTCGTGACGATGACGCCCAACCAGGCGGGCCAGTTCGGCGTCGTCTGCAACGAATATTGCGGCCTCGGGCATCACACGATGACCGGTCGCATCTACGTCGTCGACAAGAACTGAAGGGGCCGTCATGACAGCTGCAAGCACATTCCGCACCTGCCCGACGACCGGCCTCAAGGTGGACCGTTCGGCGGAAAACCTCATCAAGGCGAATGCCGTCGTCGCCGTGGTGTTCCTGCTCGTCGGGGGACTGTTCGGGCTCTCAATCGCGCTCACCCGCTGGCCCGCCGTGCATCTGCTGCCCGCGGACTGGTTTTACCTTGCGCTCACGGCCCACGGCTTCGACGTGCTGCTCGCCTGGATCATCTTCTTCGAGATGGCGGTGCTGTACTTCGCCTCCGCGGTGCTGCTTGGTTCGCGACTTGCCGCACCCCGCTGGGGCTGGGCCCAGTTCTGGCTGATGCTGGTCGGCGCGCTGATGGCCAATGTCGCGGTGCTGCAGGGCAACTCCTCGGTGATGTTCACCTCCTACCCGCCACTGCAGGCTGCTCCGCACTTCTATCTCGGTCTCGTCCTGTTTGCGGTCGGAGCCCTGATCGGCTGCGCGGTATTCTTCGGCACGCTGGTCGTGGCCAAGGAGGAGAAGACCTACGAGGGCTCGGTACCGCTGGTCACGTTCGGCGCCATCACCGCGGCGATCATCGCCGTGTTCACGCTGGCCTGTGGCGCAATCATCCTCATCCCGACGTTCCTGTGGTCGATCGGCATCATCCATGGCGTCGATCCACTCATGTACAAGCTGGT
>Ga0315297_10000907_pt1 | contig 17811 bp, 17 predicted proteins | sample YL17G15_0_MG_FD_203628 | JGI IMG/M metagenome (GOLD analysis project Ga0315297, IMG submission 203628) | Sediment microbial communities from Yellowstone Lake, YNP, Wyoming, USA - YL17G15_0 | ecosystem: Environmental > Aquatic > Freshwater > Lake > Sediment | place: USA: Wyoming | collected... | reverse complement strand
TATTAACTCCTGAGATTCGACAGCATATGCCGAGGCAAATGGCAGGATTTCCGCTAGCTGCATACTCATGGCATGTTCACCGGCATTACCCGTTGTCACGACCTCGGTTTCAAACCCGGTTTTGGTAGATATCAGGCTATTTAGGTACCTGTTGGTGATCTCCGATATCCTTCCCCATTTCTTAAAGTATAGCCCGGCCGAGATCTTGGGCTTATATCTCCACAATATCCTCACCATGCTGTAAGGAGACTGCGCCAGGCTGAAGCCAGCGGCATAGTTTCTGACATACTCCAGCACCGACCCCGGGAAATAGTTGTCAGCATCAATAAAACCGACGTATTCCTTGCCCGCTACCTTGGCCGCAATTAGTCCTATTATCATGGCTTCACCTTTGCCATCACGCACTAGACCGTCTTCATCCAGAAGGTCTACATAGTTGGCCTCCGTTGCTGCCTTGGCGATAGCAGGGTCTTTCTGATGAATGATTAGGGCCTGGCGAAGGGTAAAGCGACAAAGCTGGTCTAAAACATCGCCTTCCATTCTGAATCTGTCAACCCTTTCCCTTTGGCTATTGGAGACTACTATTACCAGGCAATCGTGAGGGACCCCGCTAACCACTCCTTCTAGAAGCCTGAGCTTCTCGTCTTTGATTGGGATAACGATTGCCATCCTGTCCTCGAAATGCCGGATCGTTTCCTCATCTATCCTTTTTACTCCTATGGCGCCATGGGAATGCGGCCGTCTTTTCGCCCCCGAGTCTAGAGATATCACCCTCTGCGCATGGCTCATTCTCACTGAACCGAAACGTTCTGTGTACCTCGGGCTCTCAATAAACATGTCCTATCCCCTCAAGCCATAATATCAGACCCGCAGTCGTTGTCAAAACCTGTAAGCTAATTTGTCAGCTCTTGGGAAACGACGTTTTCAGGGGCTCTGCATTCATCCGTCGGCATTTCTGACCTGTGGCTTAACTTCCGAATACCTCTGCGATTGCTTTGCTCCAGCCCTCGGGGCCAATCCCCCGGATCCTGCGCAAGCGAGGCAAATTCATATCTTCCCAGCTATGGTCTCTTTTCTGTACCAGGATGGGTATATCAACTTGCGAAAGCATCGGTAAGTCATTCAGACCATTGCCCAGCCCGACGGTTCTTATCTCCCCCCACATTTTGCGGTATAAGCCGCTTAAGACTTCCACTGCTTTTCCTTTACCGCCACCTCCCATGATGTGATAAAGACGTCCTCCGTGAGACCAATTAAGGTCAGCTTCCCCGAGCTTTGCCAGGAACTTACTCAAGTCTTTCTCTCCTGAGGATTCAAACTTTACCGGTTCATCGTATTCTCTTTGCTGGGCCAATCTAGCAGATTCTAGATTTAAGCCGGTTATCTCAGCTACTTCGGCAGCACTCATATCCGTAAAGCCTTTGAAGCCAAAGTCATTCTCTTTGCCAATTTTGACTAGGAATTCCCTGACCTTCCTATAGGGGATTGCCAGCTCGATAGCCAGAAGGTCGTGGACAGTCTTGTGGTAATCAAACGGAAACGGGAAATAGCCTTGGGGGATGTAAATGGCGCCTCCGTTTTCCACTACAAAAGGGTGAAACAGTCCCAATCCACGCCGATATATCTCCTGCTCTGCCCTGGTCTTGGCTGAGCAGAATATGACAGGTATGCCATTTCCTCTAAGTCGGTTTATCGCCGTCAGTGATTTCTCGTAGGAGTAGGTTTTCGAGTCCAGAAGGGTGCCATCCAAATCAGTAAATATTATGTAATGCAACATCGGACTGACATTTTTCGCGGGCAGAGGTATTTTACAACAAGTGTTACTCAATTTACGGACTTTTTGCAGAATGGTGATGAAATTGTGAAAAATCCTGGAGATCAGGCGAGAAACCCATTGACATTGTTTTGGAGTAATAGCATAATAGGGTCTGACAGCATAGTATTGGTAAGAAATATTACGGTAGGATCGATCTAAGCTTGGTGGTCAAGTGTGCGCGTCAGGGGGATTACATGGTTCCTACGATGGTCATATGAACACATACGGCAACATCGATCGGGCCCGTTTGTCCAAGGCGACTACAGAATCCGGAGGTGAAGCATGAAGGCAATACTTAGTTCAAGAGTGTACGACTACATGAAAAGGCTTGGCATCCTGCTCATTATGGTGATTTTGATTGCCGGGATAGGAAGCTGTGATGGTGCCAGCTGCGGTGGCCTTGCTGAGTGGTATCTCGGCACCTCAAGTGGCGAAGGCGGCCAGGTGATTGTCTCCGGTGGGCCGACCTTTGCCCATGGAGCGGTGGTTGCTATAGAGGCTGTGGCGGATGAGTGTTACGGGTTCGTTAACTGGACCGGCGACGTCGCCGACCCCTACTCGCCCATAACGACCGTCACCATGGATCAAGCTCAGAATGTGACCGCCAATTTTGCCCTGCTGAGTTATGACCTTACAGTGGGCAGCACAGATGGTGGCGAGGTAACCTCTCCTGACGAGGATACTTTTACCTATGACTGCGGCACGGTAGTTGCCCTGGTGGCTGCGGCTGAGGATGGCTACTACTTTGTCAACTGGACTGGCGATGTGGACACTATTGCCAATATCAACGCCCCCACAACCACAATCACTATGAAAGGAGATCACTCCGTCACTGCTAACTTTGAGCAGATACCTCCAGAACACTTCGTCCTTAATACCTCCAGCACCGCTGGGGGTTTGGTGATCACCCCTGGAGAAGGGACTTTCCTCTATGACGAAGACATGGTGGTCGACCTGGTGGCCGCGGCTAAGGAGTGTTACCAGTTCGTTAACTGGACTGGCGACACTGTCGCCGACCCCAACTCAGCCACAACAAACATCACCATGGATGGGGCTAAGAATGTGACCGCCAATTTTGCCCTGCTGAGTTATGACCTTACAGTGGGCAGCACAGATGGTGGCGAGGTAACCTCTCCTGGAGAGAATACTTCTACCTATGACTGCGGCACGGTAGTTCCCCTGGTGGCTGCGGCTGAGGAGGGTTACTACTTTGGCAACTGGTCCGGCGATGTGGAGACTATCGCCAATGTCAACGCCCCTACAACCACAATCACCATGAAGGGGAATTACTCCGTCACTGCGAACTTTGAGCAGATACCTCCAGAACAGTTTGTCCTTACTGCCTCCAGCACCGATGGAGGGTCGGTAGCCTTCCCGGGAGAAGGGAATTTCCCCTATGACGAGGGCACAGTGGTTGCCTTGGTGGCTGCGGCTGAGGAGGGTTACTACTTTGGCAACTGGACCGGGGGGGACGTCAGCACTGTTGCTGATGTCAACTCTGCTTCTACTACCATCACCATGAACGGTGACTATTCCATAACAGCTAACTTTGAGGAGATCACTGGAGACCAAATATGGGATTGGTATGATTTGGATGCCATCAGAGACAACCTAGGAGGTAGCTACGTTCTAATGAACGATCTCGACTCCACTACTCCCGGTTATACGGAGCTGGCGAGCGAAACAGCCAATGGTGGAAAGGGCTGGCAGCCGATTGGAACTACTGCTGAAAATGATAGATTCGTCGGGAGCTTCAACGGTCAGGGATATGTGATATGTGACCTGGTTATCGACCGTTTTGATGAATCTAGAGTGGGGCTTTTCGGCGTAGTTGGAGAAGGAGCAGTCATTGGGAATATCGGCGTGGTAAACGGCAATGTGACTGGTCATGACGATGTTGGTGGTTTGGTAGGAAAGAATGAGGGCACTGTAGGCAACTCCTATTCCACCTGCCGTGTGATCGGTAATGATAATGTTGGCGGCCTGGTGGGAGATAATAGTGGCAATGTCAGCAACTGCTATTGCACCGGGAGAGTGACTGGTGGTTCGAGTGTTGGCGGTCTGGTGGGACGTAATAGTGGCAATGTCAGCGACTCCTATTGCACGGGCATAGTGACTGGTGCTCGGAGTGTTGGCGGTCTGGTGGGACAGAATGGAGGTACTGCAAGCAACTGTTTTTCCAGCGCCAGCGTGACTGGTAATAACTATATCGGTGGTCTGGTGGGACAGAATTCAAACGCTGTGAGCGACTCCTATGCCACCGGCAGCGTGACTGGTAATAACTATATCGGTGGTCTGGTGGGACAGAATTCAAACGCTGTGAGCGACTCCTATGCCACCGGCAGAGTGACCGGTAATAACTATATTGGTGGTCTGATGGGAATGAATGAAGGCACTGTAATCGACTCCTATTCCACCAGCAGTGCAACCGGCAATACGCGTGTTGGCGGTCTGGTGGGACAGAATTCAAACGCTGTGAGCGACTCCTATGCCACCGGCAGAGTGACTGGTAATGATTGTGTTGGTGGTCTAATGGGAACGAATGAAGGCACTGTAAGCGACTCCTATTCCACCAGCAGTGTAACCGGCAATACACGTGTTGGTGGTCTGGTGGGACAGAATTCAAACGCTGTGAGCGACTCCTATGCCACCGGCAGAGTGACTGGCAATAAGCATGTTGGCGGTCTAGTGGGGAGGAATTTTGGCACCGTGAGCAACTCTTTCTGGGACACCCAGACCAGTGGGCAGCCTACTTCGTCTGGCGGGACAGGCAAGACCACGGCGCAGATGAAGGACATCACCACCTTCTCAGGTGCAGGGTGGAACATAGTCGCGGTCGCTGATTCTGGCACGCGCAACACAGACTACATGTGGAACATCGTTGATGACGTGACATATCCCTTCCTAAGTTGGCAGCCGTAACTGTTCATAGGACCGGATAAGTAGACTCGTCTGTGAGGGCATATCCCACTGATACACGCGCGAAATTGACCTCTTGACGGTGCCAAGGAGTACTATAATACTATAGGCTACAGATGTCGAAAAAACTAAACTGTTGCGTGGAGAGATCCGGCATCCTTTTGATTACGGTAGCCTTAATTATCGGGATGGCAGGCTGTGGTCCTCTTTCCCAAAACCTGGAAATACGAACGTGGTATGATTTGGATGCCGTCAGGAACAACTTGAGTGGTCATCACATTCTGATGAACGACCTGGATTCCACCACTGCCGGGTATGAGGAGCTGGCGAGCCCAACAGCCAATCAGGGACAGGGCTGGCAGCCTATAGGAACCGAGAATGGTCTATTCGCAGGGACTTTCGATGGGCAAGGATACGAGGTACGTGACCTGTTTAGCAACCGTACTGACGAAATGTATGTGGGGCTTCTTGGTGTCGTTGGTGAGGCGGGAGTTGTCCAGAATATCGGGGTGGCGAACGCCGATGTGACTGGCTATGGCACTGTTGGCGGTCTGGTGGGACATAATAGTGGCACTGTAAGCAACTCCTATTACACCGGTAGCCTCACTGGTAATGAGTCTGTTGGTGGCTTGATGGGAAAGAATAGCGGCACTGTGAGCAACTCCTATTCGACTGGTAGCGTCACTGGCGATGAGCGTGTTGGTGGCCTGGTGGGAGCAACTTCTGGCACTGTGAGCAACTCCTATTCCAGCTCTAATGTGACTGGCGGTGTGAATGTTGGTGGTCTGGTGGGAGAGAATACGGCCACCGTGAGCAACTCTTATTCCACTGGCAGCGTGACTGGCAATACGCATGTTGGCGGTCTGGTGGGAAGTAATCTTGGCACTGTGAGCAACTCTTTCTGGGACACCCAAACCAGTGGACAGCCTACTTCATCTGGCGGGACGGGCAAGACCACGGTGCAGATGAAGGACATCACCACCTTCTCAGGTGCGGGGTGGAACATAGTCGGTGTCGCCAATTCTAGCACACGCAACATAGGCTACGTCTGGAACGTCGTTGACCACGTGACCTATCCCTTCCTGAGCTGGCAGCCTGTTTAATACAACCGACACTGGAAATATAGGGGCGGGGACAATCCCCGCCCCTACAGCCCTTCCAAAGCCTAAATCCCAAGCAGCAAATACAAAAAGAAATTCAAAACTCAAAGGTCAAAGATCAGAGTTACCAGTCAGAAAGGGCAAGAAATGTAGTGAGAGGCTTTAGCCTCGCACGGGGGCAGGATTGCAGGATCTTGAAAGGTCGCACTACAAGCGTGTTTGGGATTTGGAATTGAGTCAATGATATTGCGGCACCCGGCCAAGTCCGCGCAACGACAAGAATCAGGGGCTAAACGTTAAACAAGAAAGTAACTACATCTCCGTCTTGAACGATGTAATTCTTGCCTTCTGTCCTGAGCAGGCCTCTTTTTCGCGCCTCAGCTAGATTGCCGCAGTTTGCCAAATCACTATAGCTGATAACCTCAGCCCGGATAAACCCCCTTTCCATGTCGGAGTGAATCTTTCCTGCCGCTTTGGGTGCTGGAGTTCCGCCCGGGATAGTCCAGGCCTTCAGCTCAGAAGAAACCGTGGTAAAGAAAGAAATCAGCCCCAGAAGGTTATAGGAAAGATCGATGACCCGGTCAAGTGCCGGCCTGCTCAGCCCCATAGATTCACGGAATTCCTTCGCTTCAGCGTCGCTGAGCTGGGCTAGCTCCATCTCCAGCTTACCGCACAGAGCGACCACGGCAAACTGGGGGTGAAGGGCACTTATCTCGCCCTCCAATTGTGCAGCCTGTGATATTTGCTCCTCTCCGATATTAAGGACTACCAGCATAGGTTTGGCGGTAAGAAATTGATAGTTGGCTAACATTTTGAGTTCTTCTTTAGCCAGGGCTTGCAGTCTTATCGGTATGTCCTTCTCTAACTCCGCCTTAACCTTTTGCAGCAAAAGCTGCTCCTTTAGATAGGGCTCCCGCTCTGCCGACTTGGCTCCTTTCAAGCTTGTCTCCAGTTTTTCCAGCCTTCTCTCCATAATAGCTAAATCGGAAATGGAGAGTTCTAGATCCAAAGAGGCTATGTCTTGTTTGGGCTCTATGCTTCCTTCAGGATGGGGAACCTTGTCATCGTCGAAAGCCCGGACTACCTGGAGCAAGGCATCAGCAGTAGTCAGGTAGTTCAGGAATTCTCCCCCTGCTCCTTCTTTGCCGAAGCCCTTGAGGGAACCGGCGACATCTATGTAACTGACCTCCGCGGGAACAGTCTTCTTCGGCTGGAATATGTCCTCCAGCACGGATAGTCGGGCATCGGACACCTTAGCCACGCCGATATTGGGAGCCAGGGTCGGGGAATAAGCGGCAACTTCAGCCTTGCCTCTGGTCAGGGCATTGAAGATTGTCGTTTTGCCGCTCTCAGGTATCCCGATAATGGCAACCTTCACGATTATATCCTAGCATATTTTGGCTTGAGCTTCTGCCAGGAAAAGCCGTTTGGCATAGCCGAACCCCTCGCATGGGGTCAGGGTTGGGTTTAGGGAATCGGGCAAGCCCCGCCCCTACGAATTGAATTTTGACCGTCGAAAAATATCGTGGCTGCGCTCATCTCCACCCAACCGAAACACATGTAGTGGCGGAGCTCATCTCCGCCTCGCTCTGAGAGGCACAAGCCTTGCTGGGGAAAGCTGGTGCTGTGATAGAATACGAGGTGCATGCTCTACATTCTTCATGGTCAGGACGTATTTTCCCTTAACCAGGCTTTGGAGAGAATCAAAGCTGATCTGGGCGATCGGGAGACGGTGGCGGCTAACACCACCGACTTGGACGGTCGACATCTAACTTTAGGTGAACTTAGAAACAAATGTGGGGCCACTCCCTTTTTATCGTCGCATCGCCTGGTCATAGTTGATGGCTTGTTAGGGCGCTTTGAAGAAAAACAAAGCAAGCCACGATCCGCCAAAGGCAAGACGGGAGACGGGCTGAAAGAATGGGAAGGCCTCGACTCTTATATCAAACAAATGCCCGAGACCACGGTGCTGGTGCTGGTTGATGAGGAAGTAAAGGGGAATAATCCTGTATTAAAGAAGGTTTCGCCATTAGCCGAAGTAAAGGCTTTCCCCTTGTTGAAAAGCGAGGCTCTAAAAGCCTGGATACGACAGCGCGTGAAGAAAGAGGGCGGCAATATCACCCCCCAGGCCGTGAATCTGCTGGCTGAACTCATAGGTGGAGACCTATGGGCAATGGATGGTGAAATCCAGAAGCTGCTTCTTTATAGCCAGGAGCGCCCCATCAGCGAAGACGATGTCAGGCAACTGGTAAGTTGTATCCAGGAGGCGAGCATCTTTGCTCTGGTGGATGCCGTGGCCGAAGGCCACACCGAGTCAGCCCAACGGATACTTCATCGGCTATATGACGAGGGTGTGGCACCAATCTATATTCTCAGCATGATTACCAGGCAATTCCGCTTAATAGCTCAAGCCAGGGATTTGGGAAAGGGGCTGTCCCGCCTGCAGATTCAGGACAGGCTGGGGCTGAAACAAAGCTATGTCGTAGATAAAACACTTAGCCAGGCCAAGTTATATGATTTTGAGGGCGTAAGGTGGGCTTACGATAAGCTTTTGGAAACCGACTTGGCCATCAAGACTGGCAAATACAGCGACAAATTGGCTCTCGAACTTCTGGTGACCGAACTTGTCTGCCCGAATTCGTGAGTGGAGGTCGCGAGTTCTCTTCTTGCTGTCCTGAGTGAAACGAAGGATCTCCTCTCCCTGGATGGGAAAGGATTGAGGCGATGGTGAATTTGCCCATTAGCCCGAAATGGTGCTCAGTTGTCCACTGAGAGATGTTGTTGCCCCTTAACCCTATGTACGTCCCGGGCACCGCAGCTTCTTGACGATTCCTTCAATAGTGCTACAATAACATTGTAGGGGTGATACGCGTGAAGAGAGTTGGCGTCTTTCTGACGATAGTAGCCTTAATTGTAGTGATGACAGGCTGTGTTGTTGGCATTCCTGGTTTTACTGTTAAGTACAGCATTACGATCTCCAGTACCTTTGGCGGCACAGTAACCAGCCCGGGTGAGGGGCTCTTTCGCTATCCTAGGGGAACGGTGGTCAACCTGGTGGCAGAGGCAGATAGGGGCTACGAATTTGTCGGCTGGATCAGCAACCTGGGCGCCATCGCTGATATCTCAGACCCCACTACCACCATGACCCTGAACCAGAACTATTGTTTCGTCATCGCCAACTTTGGTGAATAGATTTGGCGTGGCAATATGGTAGTGGAATGGCGTTAGTGCTATAAAAGACAAGTTGGACGGCCATCACATTTCAATAGGCCTACGGGTAACTAGAGTCTCCTCTCCTTCAACCCCCTTCTATCATTGCGAGTCTCGATTCATCTGGATGAAGCAGTCTGCTGTCCCTTGGTGAAAGGGGTTATATCAAACTGTGAGTAAGATCTCAAACTGCTAAAATAAGATCGTGTCGGTGAAGTTAATAGCCAAGAAAGGCTCTACATTTCATGATTTCCCCTACTCTCATCCGGAACGGAAGTGCTTCCATTGCTGGATTATCAATGTCACGCCGCCGGGCCCCAATCAATGTCTGCACAATTGTATCTACTGCTATGTCAGAGAAGCTATTTACTCTAACTACTCCAGGGACACCCTAGTCTATGACAACCTGCCTGAGCTGGTGGAGAGGGACCTCAAAAAGATGACTCTATGCCCGCCGATTTCCTTGTCCAATATCTCCGACCCCTGTCAGGACATACCCGAATTGAAAAGAGAGGTCAAAAGACTGATGCGGCTTCTCATGGACTACGGCGTCTCCTTTTTCATCACCACCAAAGGCGACCCGTCTTTTCTTCTGGAATTGCCTGGCTTCATCGAGTACAAACCCAAGTTCATAGCTATAACCATCGAAGGGCCTCCTGATGTGCTGGAGCTTCTGTCACCGTTGGCGCCTTCGTTCGATGCCAGGGTGGCTGTTGCCAGCAAGTTATCTGACATGGGCATAGACATTATCATCCGCCTCGACCCTGTTTTGGTCCATTTGTTTCAGGCTCTTTATGGTGACTCCTGGTTTGGAGAGATAGCCGATTTGCTGGACGTCTTCGCTGCGGTGGGAGCCAGACATGTCGTCGCCAGCACCGGCCGGTTATCGAGGAGGCGCCCTCCGTCAGTCGGTCATGAAGGCACGAGCATATGGCAGCGAATATACAGAGTCATTCACAGCCAGTCGCCGCTGGCAGCCAAGAAGTTTGAGCAGGAATACATCTACGAGGCACCCTGGTCAGGCGGAGGCTATCGCCTGCGCAAGGACCTGAGACTCAGCTTCCACCGGGAAGTGAAGGGATTGGTTGAAGCCAGGGGAATGACCTATGCCACCTGCCAGGAACTTTCCGCTGAGGAGAGCGATTCCGCGGGAATCCCACACTGCGAGGGGATGCCTTTACCGTTTGCCCGAAAGCAAGCTGATGGCAGGTTCGAGTCGATTACGGGTTGCACTGCTAACTGTCATGTCTCTTGCCAGGGGTTATCCAAACCACCCTGCGGACAAACCGAACTCGTAAGCTGTGAGCCGCTGCGCCTCAAGAAACTACGCTTGGAATCTAATCGGGCCTACGTGGCAGGCCGACGATAGCTACTTTATAGTTTAAAGCGTTTATTATTTCTGGAAGGTATGTAGAATTCGAAGAGCAAATCTATGATCCTTTTGCCGAGGTCTATCTCATGCTCTTCCAGTATTCTTTTCGTGGCATAAATCCGCTGGCTGACAACCTCGAGCTCCTTTTCATCTAGCTCAGCCTGTTGTACAAGCTCTAGCGTATGCTCCAGGTCACGAATCCGCTGAAGAAGGACTTCGTATTCCTCTTCGATTACTTCAACCAGGGCATCACTTGATTTCTTGTATCCAACAGTCTGTTTTATTGCTTCGATAACGGTTTTCTTGCGCCTCTCCAGGCTAGCTACCTGTTCTTTATTGATTAGTTGCCTCTTCGTATTCCTTTTCAGTTGCTTTATCAGCCTTCTAAGCTCCCGCTGTTGTATGTGTATGTCATCAAGCTGGGCAGAGAGGCTATCTAGTCTATTGTGGTACTTTCTTTTGAGAAGCGACTGTAACCTCGCCAGCCGGTCAAGCCGCCTGCGTAGGAATGCTATTTCATTATGCATGTCCCTAGCCTTGGTCGATAATTCCTCTTGTTCGGCAAGAACCTGCTCTTGTCTTAGTGTCTCTCTAATCGTTTCCATACTCCAGTTCCCGGAAATCAAGAAGCATTATAAAGTCTCGGTGCTCGGATAAGCAATAACCAAACCCTCTGATTCTCCAATTGCTGAGGCAAACTTCAACGACTTGTCAGCTCCACTACGGTGACGCCATAGTCTCCTTCGCCGTAGTCACCAAGGCGATAGGATTTGACCAGGGGATGCCTGGCTAGTGACTCGTGTACGGCGCGGCGTAATGTTCCTGTCCCTTTGCCATGAACAATACGCACGGAAAGCAAGCCAGCCATAAAGGCATCGTAGAGATACTGGTCAAGCCGGTCCAGGGCTTCTTCGACGGTAAGACGGCGCAGAAGTAATTCCCCGTCTACTGTTTTCATCGGAATTGTTTAGTAGCATCTCTCTGTCATTCTGAGCGAAGCGAAGAATCTAGACCCTTCGCCATTGCTCAGGGTGACAAAATAAACAAGCTTTTCATTCTGACTTGATGAACTCCAGACGAAGGGTTTCTTTGCTGCCTTCGGTAAGTTTGACTCTATCATCAATGCGCCAGCCTACTACCCAGATGATTTGTTGAGGGGAACAGACGATCGGGATAAGGCCTCGCCAGGCACGAGGTATCTTGGCGTCAACCATGAACTCATAGAGTTTCTTGGGCATATTCATACCCAGGGGCTGAAATCTGTCTCCGGGGCGACGCTTACGGACGCATAGGTTCATTCCCGTTTTTTCTAAGTCGAAGTGAGCGACGAGATTGCTTTGACACGTCCTCTCGCTTGTGCTCACGGCGCCTCGCGATGACAGAAAAGATACTTGCCCTCGAACTATGCTGGCCAGCACGTTCCATCCCGAGAAAGCTGTCTTGCCCGGCACTTTAAGATGAAATTCGTCCGGCAGCGGAGGAAAAGGACAGGGGGGGAGTTGAGATTGCCACGCTTCGCTGGCGATGACAGAAAGAGGAGTTGCAGTGACTGAACGGTGTCTGGTAATCGCAAGCTCGTCATATCCTCCCTGGCAGATAAGGCCGTGGGGGAGAGATATTCTTTTGCTAGGCTCTTTATTTAGCAGACCCCTTGCTGCCTCAATATGACTGGCTTCGATGTCTCGAACATCTCCGACCAGCTTGGTCACAGCTGTTCGCAATAAGTGCCTCTGCAAGGCTATCGGCAAGGCAGCCATCTGTTTCTTGGCTAGATAGATGCTGTTATCTTCTTGCCTGGCTACTTCATCCCAAAACCCGGAGGCTTGCTGTTCAATGAAGGCATTGTCTTCTTTGGCGATATCAGCCAAACGGAGCAGAGCCTGGTCAAAGCTCGGATTGTATTGTCTGAGCAGAGGCAACAAGTGGAGGCGAAGACGATTTCGGAAGAAGGAAGGCGACAGGTTGGAAGAATCAGTACGCGGCTCAAGCTGATGTTTCTGGCAATGACGCGCTGTTTCCTCTCTGGTAATGTCCAGAAGAGGTCTGACTACCAGGAGGTTGCTTCGCTGCCCCTTCGCTACGCTCAGGGCTTTGGCTCGCAGTGACATTCCCTGGCTGTCGTACGCTATAGGCGAGCAAGGGGCCAAACCACACAATCCGGTAATTCCTGTTCCCCGTAATATGTGCATCAAAATGGTCTCTACATGGTCATCCCTGGTATGGCCTACGGCAATCCTATGGGCCCCGACCTTTCTGGCTACCCTGGTAAAGAAGGCATAGCGTAGTTCCCGGGCAGCTTCCTCAATAGAGCAATTTCTTTCAGTCCTGTAGGCAGCCACGTCCTGGCTCTCGACAGTGCTCGGAATGCCCAGCGAGCCAGCCAGATTGGACACATATTCAGCATCAGTCTCGGATTCAGTTCCTCGAAGTTGATGATTGAGATGAGCTATGTGAAGCCTTATCCCCAGTGTCCTTCGCCATTCTGCCAGGACATGAAGCAAGCATACCGAGTCGGCACCACCTGAGACGCCAACGACGACTATCTCCTTGCGTGGAATCAAGCCATACCGCTGGATGAAGTCTATGACCTTCGACTCTAGCTGAGCCTTGTTCATGCGGATTGCATCCTTGCTTCGTCCCTCCCAGCCAACACTAATAGGAGGTATCGTTAAACGTCACGAGGCGGGCTCCATAATCCCGAAACTCCAGAATGCTTACTCCACCGAGGTCCAGTTTGAATTTGGTTAAGCAGTCCAGAGGCAAATTTAAAGCCTTGAGAATGATGGTTAGGGTAACGAAGTAATGGCTGACTACCACCGCTGCAGCCTCTTTCTTGGGCTCAGGACTCGTCTCGTGCCTTTCCAGCAGAGCTTCAATAACATTCCAGGCTCTCTGTTGCAGGTCAACAAGGCTCTCTCCATTGGGTAATTTCGTTGCTTCTCCGTCTTGCCACCATTGTAGTAGAAAGCGGCTGAACGTGGTACGTAGATTGGAAATGGACATGCCTTCCAGATCACCAACTTTAAGCTCCTTAAGCCCTTCATCAATCTGCACGGGTAGCTCATGCTGGGTGGCTATGACTTCGGCTGTAGCTACAGCCCTCCGCAAAGGACTGGACAGTATAGCGGCAACAGGCTCATCTCTGAGGAAAACTGCTAGCTTCCTGGCTTGCTCCTTTCCGGTATCATTCAGTTCGATATCGCTAGCGCCTCCCTGAACAAGCCCATCCTTGTTCCAGTGAGTTTCGCCATGCCTGACCAAAATGAGCTTCAAAAGTCCTCCTCAGGTTACCCCGCTTGGCTGAGACCGAGAGATATGATTATGGGCTAGTTTCACCCTCTCATTATAGGTGGGATGGTCATAAAATAGAAGTTTTGCCCACTGGCTGGGTTCGGCCTCGGTTAGATTCTGGTCGGTCAGCTTAGTCATTAAACTAACAAAGGCTTGAGGGTTATTGCTTAGCGCCAATGCGGTCTCGCCTGCCGCCATTTCTACGCGACGATTGTGCCAATTAAGCGCTGGTTGTAATACCAGGATAAACATGGCTAGAACGAGAATCAACCAACGAGGACCAGCGATTTCAACCCAGAATAGACTCAGACTCTCCTCTGATCTACGACGCAGCGATGCTCTTTTCCCTGGTTACTATAACCTTCTCTATCTTCATTCCCCGCATTTCAGTGATAACGAACTTCAGGTTCTGGTACTTAAACTGCTCCCCCTGCTTTGGTATCCGACCAAGATGGCCGAGAATAAAGCCGGCTACAGTCTCATAGTCGCCGCCGGGCAGATGCAGCCCCAATTCCTCGTTAGCTTCCTCAACCCTGAATCCTCCATCCAGTTGAAAGGTGCTGTCGCCGGTTACAATGAAGTCCTTTTCTTTGCCCGTTAGCTCGTCATGAATATCGCCGACAATCTCCTCAGTTAGCTGCCCCAGGGTAACCATTCCCGCAATACCCCCGAACTCGTCTACCACGATCACTGCGTGGTATCCGCCGTCTTTCATCTCGGCCAGGAGTTCTCCCAGGCGTTTACTTTCAGGGACAAAAGGCGCTGGCCGCACTAAATCGTCAATGATGCTGTCTCTGCTGTCAGATTCATCGGTTAATTTCAGGAGCACATCCTTGGCATGCAATATACCCACCACGTCGTCGGTGTTATCCTTATACACGGGGAAACGACTGTAGCGTCTTCTGGCATAAAGCTCCAGAAAATCCTTTAGCTTTGTCCCTTGCTCCACCCAGGCAATTTCCGTTCTGGGAACCATTATCTTGCTCACGGGGGAGTCGGTGAATTCAAACACCTTGTGTAGCATCTCTGCCTCATCGCCCTTCATTACTCCTTCAGCCTCACCTATACTGATAGCTGTATGAAATTCCTCCTCGCTGATGGTCGGCTTGGGAATTTCGCTCTCCCCGATTAATCTGGTAAGCCTGATCCCGACATGGTTCAGGATGTACACCAGAGGATAGAGGAGGGTAGCGATTACTTCTAGAGGTTTAACGTATCTCAGAGCCAGTCTCTCTCCGTAACGAACTGCCAGGCTTTTAGGAACAAGCTCAGCGAAAACCAGGGTCACTATAGTGATCACAATGGTAGCAATTGCCACTGCCCAACTCTGCTCTCGGATTAGTGACACTGCTATGATTGTGCCCAGAGTGGCTACTGCCGTCTCAAAGAAATTGATCCCCAAAAGGACTGTAGCCAAGAATCTCTCCGGCTGTTCCAGAATCCTTGCCGCCCTTTTGGCGGAAGGGTGCCCACTCTGGATCAGGTGTTGTAGACGCAGCTTCTGCATACCAATAAAAGCAGTCTCAGCACTGCAGAAAAAAGCGGCACAGCCAAGACAGAGGAAAAACAATATCACAAAGAGACTGTTAATGTTCACCGTGAATGCTCCCCTGAATAGACGCTATGTGAGACCAGCTTACTACCGGTCTCAGGCAGGGAAATAGGAACTGCCTCAGCGTTGAAGAGGAAGACTGAAAGGGCTGGGCAAATCAGAAAGGCTGATAAAAGCCAACTACTGTCGTCATCCACCTATTACCACCCCCTGCATCCCCTCCCCAACTGCATTGACCATGTTGCTATCATTAATCTTGGCTGTAATCCACATTATATGGAGGTATGATAGCATTAGCTAGCAAACCTGTCAAAACCCACATAGTGGAAGTTTGTTACTGCCTGTCATTGCGAGGAGCAGAGCGACGAAGCAATCTCGGTGGATGCATTTAGATTGCCACGCTTCGCTCGCAATGACGAAAAGAGTCAAGTGGGCGCAGTGGGGCAAGACGGAGCTTAGAATCACAATGAATGGCTCGTCACCCTAATGTGCCTTAACGGTAATCTTCAAACTGTCTATCTTGCCCACGCCCTTCAATGAAGAGACCAAGCCGGTTATTGTGTTGGTGAGAATCTCTTTAGGGAAGAGGGTAAGGGGAAGTTCATCCCCGTTGACCACAAGGTTGACATCGCCCCCCTTCAGAGATAATTCCAGATCCCGTATATTTCCAGGTCCTTTCAAGGAAGAGACTGCCCCGGCTACAGTGCGAGCCAAAAACTGTTCGGCGAAGGGATTGAGTTTGATGGATACCTTGTTGACTGCAAGCTCTGCCGCAAGGTTCTTGTCCATTTTATACCTCCTGGTCTATTCTCGAGCAACGCTAAAATTCAACCAACACTTTGCCACCTTCAACCTTTACATTGTAGGCCCTAAGGGGCCTGGACATCTTGAGTGCACTGCCGAGCTTCGACATTAGCCCTCCCTTTAACCAACGCACCACCTGCCCATCACTGACATAAAATTGAGAGCCGTGCACGGGACAGGTGACTATGGTCCCTTCCAGTTTACCCTGTGACAAGTCGCCCTTCATATGGGGGCACTGATTGTCAGTGGCATAGTACTTGTCTCCAACCCTGGCCAGGAGGATTTCGTGCCCCTCTGCAAATACCTTCTTCATTGTTCCGCTTTTCAGTTCTTCTATTTTGGCTACCTCTACGAACTTACTCATAAAACACCCCCTTTCATAAGTTCTGGCTATTAAGCCGATTATTGCCTACCCGGCTAGACTACCTTCCGGAATTTCTCTTTGGGAGCGCCACAAATAGGGCACACATCAGGAAGAACGCCGTCGGAGACATAGCCGCAGACCTGGCAGACGTAGTACTCGGTCTCCTCTTCAGCCATCGTATGCGCCAGCGCTTTCTTATAAAGCTTGGCATGCCCCTTCTCTACGTCGCGAGAATAACTCAAGACCGTTGCCACACTTGTATTGTCCTCTTCATTGGCTTCTCTGATGAATTGCGGATAGGTGCCGGCAGCCAGATTCTCCCTCTCAAAGGCACTTTCAAGGTTATCCTGAGTGCCAGCCACAGCGCCCAGAAGGCGCAAGTGGTTGAAGGCATGGACTGATTCAGCCTCGCCGATAGCACGGAACAACGTCGCCACCTGAGAGTAGCCCTCTTGCTCAGCCTTCATGGCAAAAGCCAGGTTCCTCAGATGTGCCTGGGACTCAGCGACGAAACCAGCCTTAAGATTGTTCAGGGTCTTGGTCCCTTTTATCCCCGGAACCTCATGGGGGACGAGCTTCTCTGCCTCAGCACCACAGACCGGGCAGCGCTGAGGTTTGTCGGTGCTAGGTTCTACGTGATGGCAATTAGTACACTTCCACATATTGTTCACACCTTATAAACTTAGTTTCTTCCCTTAGCGAGGTACTTCTCAGGGTCTTTGTCGAAAGCCTTCTTGCAGCCAGCAGCGCAGAAGTAGTACTTCTTTGCTTTATATTCGGAAGTAGCTGCTGCCTTCTTTTCGTCGACTTTCATTCCGCAGACTGGATCTGTGACCATTTGTTGTGCCTCCTTTCCCTCCTTTTTCATTACTGGCGTTTCTATTCTCGAAGCGCTTTGGTCAGATTGGTTGGTTTGTCTAAGTGATAGCGCTGGAAGTGAACTTGCTACCAAAACTGATGATGTTTCTGTTACGCCGGTGCCTGGCTTGAATCTATTAAGCAGCGCTGAATTAGATACAACGGTCAGAGAGCTCAAAGCCATAGCCGCGGCGGCGATCATTGGGTTGAGTAGCCCGAGCGCGGCAAGCGGTATGGCCGCTGAATTGTAAGCCAACGCCCAGAATAGGTTCTGTCTTATCTTCTTCATTGTAGCCCGGCTCAGCATGATACCAGTCAAGACATCTCTGAGATCATCCTTAACCAGGATGATGCCGCCGGTTTCTTTAGCGACATCGGAACCACTGCCGACGGCGATGCCGATATCCGACTGCGCTAATGCGGGTGAGTCATTGATACCATCACCAACCATCGCTACAATTTTGCCCTCGGCTTGCAGTTTCTTGATTACATTCCCCTTCTCGCCTGGCAATACATTGGCAAGGA
>Ga0315297_10000906_pt1 | contig 17813 bp, 18 predicted proteins | sample YL17G15_0_MG_FD_203628 | JGI IMG/M metagenome (GOLD analysis project Ga0315297, IMG submission 203628) | Sediment microbial communities from Yellowstone Lake, YNP, Wyoming, USA - YL17G15_0 | ecosystem: Environmental > Aquatic > Freshwater > Lake > Sediment | place: USA: Wyoming | collected... | reverse complement strand
GCGGCTCGCCAGCTTTCGAGAACCAGAGGCGATAGGGGAACTTCGCGCTGTTCGCGTACCACATGCGCCCGAAGGCGATGTGGCCGAAGCGCGTGGCGGGCGGGACGACGTGATCGTAAGCCTGCGGCCCGGTGAAGGTGAGCAGCGTCGTCCGCACGTTCTCCGTGATCGTCGTGAGGCCGTAGGGCGCTTCCCACGCCATGCGGAAGTCGGCGCCGTTCATCGAGACGTAGCCGCGGACGTGCGTCGTGCGGCTCTCGGCTGTCAGGTTGTCGATGTTCGACCAGGCGCGCCCGGCGCCAGCGAGCTCGCCCACATTCACGACGTTGCTGAAGTTCGACTCGGCCAGGACGCGGAGCCCGGCCTTGTGGACGAAGGTCGTCGTCGCGAGGCAGATGCCGCTCGAGCCACCAGCACCGGCGCCGACCGCCACCGCGAGCGCCCGCATCGGTGGCCGGATGCCGGATAGATACCAGCGGCCGGAGGCTCCAGCGTGCCGCACGACCGGGCGCGTGTAGTACCCGACCACGTGGAGGTCGCCGCGGAACCAGACGAAGCACGGCAGGTTGCCGGTGTACTGGACGCCCTCCGCGGCAAACTGCGACGGCTGCACGACGCCGCCACCCGAGCTCCCGAGTCTCCCGCCCTGCGCGTAGATGAGTGCCATCAGCTTGCCTGGAATCCTTCCCCGCCGTCGTCGTCGCTCGGGACGGCCGGCAGTGCCCCGCGGGAGAGTCCGATGAGGCTAGAGTCGTTTCTGTAGACGAGCTGGAAGCTCGCGGGATCGGTCACGTCGTAGACGCGATGGGTGATGATCGGTTCGGAGTCGTTCGGCCCTCCGAGGAACTCCCCGCCGACGTAGGCCCGGCCGCCAATCTCCTGCAGCCAGATGAAATTCAATGGGGAGGTCACCCTGCTCACGTCGAAGGGGCTTCCGGGGACTGGATTCAGCGGATCCCTAAAATCTCCCACGAGGACCTTGAAGCCTCCGGGTCCGCTGATCCTGGCCCCGACCGCATAGCAGTACGGACCCACGACCAGGCAATCCGTAACCGGCAGATATACGTCGGCCCCATCGGAGAGCGTACATGAGCGAAACGAGCGGCGCGCATCGAACTCTGACGCCGCCTGCGGCCAGCAGTGGACGAAGTTCTGGCCGATCGGGTATGTCCCATACGCCAGGAGATGTCCGCGGCCACCCCAGCTCAGGGCCCTGGCAAGAAAGACCGGTGCCGAGTAGTCGTCGGCCCCAAGGCCCACCGTCCAGCCGGCGCCGCCGATGACGGTCCAGGACCCGCCCTCGTTTCGGTAGGCGGCCCAATCCTCCGCAGATCCGGAGGGTCCTGCGCTCGCGAGGTACGGGCCGTAAGCCTGAGACGAGAGGCCCGGGCGAACGTCGTCTGGGATCGTCACCGCTTCGTTCGTCTGCTGCGATCCGTCCCAGCGCACGAGCTTCCGCTTCTCGATCGGGCCCGCCACGGTCTGCCGAGCGACGAAGTACAGGACCTCCCCGACTCCTGACGTTCCGGTGCGGAGGTCGTCGATGCGCTCCCGCATCGTCAGAATCATGTCGATGACTTCGTCCGCGGAAGCGAGGGGGTTCACCGTGTCGGTAGCGTCCGGACGCCAAGACCCGGATGCAAACGGGTTGTCGAAGTAGGCCAAGACCTCAACGGACCCGACCGGATACTGGTAGGGCCACGCACCAGAGGCCAGTCCCGAGGCCCCGGGGCAGGCCGGGAGCGGCGCATTGCCGGTCTGGCACGCCGATGCCTGCAGGAGGGATCTCTGGGGGAGGCTGATGCCGAGCAGGGCCACCGTCGGGGTCCCGCTTCGATCTACCAGTGCGAATTGGACGGCTTGCCCACGGAAGACGAACGGACGGGACATGATGTCGGGGCCGAGGTAGTCGACGGACTCGTCGAATGCGAGCACGGGACTGTTCGTTCCGGGCGTCGTAGACGCTGTCCCGTACAGGGCGAACACGAATTCGTCGTAGGCATCACTCGAGTCGGGGAAGATGGCAGCGAACGTCGCGGCGTTTGCCTGGGGTCCGGCTTGAGCCCCCGGGTAGAGCATCAACGCTGATCCGTGCAGCCCAGCGTCCTCCGTGAGCCCGTCGATACACTCTTGGATCCCGGTGTCGAACTCGAGCGCGAGTCCGGGTCTGGCAATCATTCCCCCGGGCGTGCGCCTCATGTTCACGAGGAGGTGGAACTTGTGGGGAGGGATCATCGCGGGGTCCCCGGAGCGGAACATCCCCCCGAGAGTCGGAAGTCCACCGACCCCCGTTCTGAGCTCGAAGGGCTTGACGCCCTGGTCGCCACTCCTGCGGGGCATCAGCTTGCCTGGAATCCTTCCCCGCCACTATCGTCGCTCGGGACGGCCGGCAGCGCGCCCAGGGAATAGCGCTCGAACTCATGGCCATCTCCGGAGTCCGCCTGCTGGTCGGCGGTGTCCACTCGGTAGACGGCCGTGATGACGCGCGTTGGGTACAGGCTGTCCGTCACGTCGTAGACTCCGTGGTGATCCCCGACGAGTGGGGCATTCGCCTCCGGGTCGAAGTCCTTGAACTGCCCGCCAATGAACACCCTATCTCCTACGGACTGGATCCAAACGTGGAAGGGCGACGCAGCTTCGACGGAGATGAAGAGGCCGCCGTTCACGATCCCTGGCGTCAAGGCTCCGTCCCTGAAGTCTCCCACCCACAAATAAACTCCCGAATACCCAGCGTCGCTACCGACCGCATAGCACTTCGACCCGCAAACGACCGCATCCCACACCGTCGGGCGGTCGTTTAATTCAGAGGAGTAGAGGAGTGTGCAGGACTGCGAGCCGCGCGCATCCAAGAATTCCGTTGCGCCCTGCTGCATGCAGAAGATGAAGCCGCCGTAGTCGTTCACAGCGGCGCCGCGATAGGTGCCGTAGATGATGGCTTGCCCCTTACCGCCCCACGAGAATCCCCTCGGAAAAAAGCCTACGACCTCGTACTCTGTCGCTCCCGTTCCGATCGTCCAACCGACTCCACCGATCACGGACCATGACCCGGATTCCGTCCCCACCGCCGCCCAGTCCCCGGGGCCTCCGGCAACATCGCCGCTGACGAGGAACGGTCCGTAAGCCTGATCTCCAAGCCCTACCCTCAGCCCGTCCGGTATCGCGGCGAACTCCGTCTTCTGCTGCGCCCCATCCCAGCGGACCAGGCGACGAGGCGGCGGCCCGCTGTCGAGGACCGCGACGAAGTACAGGACCTCGTTGACGCCGGCGGCGCCCGTCAGTGGATCGTTGATACGCTCCGCTCGTGTCAGGAAGGCTTCCGGCTCCGCGGTTGATCCGCCGAAGGATATGGCGTTCGGGCGCCAGGCGAGGCCGCCACCAAACGGGTCGTCGAAGTAGGTGAGCAGGCTCGCCTGCCCGAGTGGGTGCTGATACGGCCAGAATGGCGGGTCAGTCAGAACCGCCACTGGCGCAGATCCGGCGAGGCCGGGGCATGGCGTCAAGGGCGTCCCGTCCGGGTTCGTCCCGGGTCCGACCGTATCCCGCCAACAGTCTGACGCCTCGAGGAACGACCGATCCGGGAACTCCATCCCGAGGAGGGCCATGACCGGAGTTCCGCTGCGGTCGACCGGCTGGAATAGGACGGCCTGCCCACGGAACAAGAACGGCGGACCATACGTGTCGATCGTGCCCTCGACTAGCACCGGAGTCGGATTCCCGCGGAATTGCGCGGGTTGACCGTGGAGCAGGAAGATGAACTCCGAGTAGTTGCTGTCGAAGACCGCTCGGAATGACGCGCCGTTGCGCGCCGACGTACCGTTGCCGGGCCGCTTCCGCGCTCCAGGGTAGAGCATGATGGCGGCGCCTTGCGCGCCAGCGTCCTCCGTGAGCCCGTCGATGCACTCCTGGATCCCCGTGTCGAACTCGAGGGCGAGTCCGGGGCGCGTGATGAGGCCCCCCGGGGTCCGGCGCATGTTGACGAGGAGGTGGAACTTGTGCGGCGGGATGGTGGCTGGGTCACCAGACCGATACATCCCCGCGAACGTGGGGAGCCCACTGACGCCGGCTCGGACCTCGAAGGGCTTGGAGCCCTGGTCCGCCGCCCTCTTGGGCATCTACCCTCGATTCCCGAAGAAGCTCGGAAGCTGCCGGATTTCCCCCTGAAACCTTGCGAGCTCCGTCTTCATGTTCTTGACCCCCATCACGTAGTCGGCGTCCATCTTCTGCCAGCGCGCGTCACCCTTCGACTCCCGCAGCTTCGCCTTCACTCCGTTGAGGACGACCTTGACGTGGAAGCGCTGCGGGATCTCGTTGAGGGCGGCATTCGCCGTCGCCACGTCCGGCGTCACCGTGATCGTCCCGGTCGCTGGCGTCGCCGGACTTCCCGCCACCTGGTAGGTGAACGTGAGGGTTCCGGTGACGATGATCTGGAAGGTGCCGTTGTAGTCCGTCTCGACGGCGCCGGCGATGATGACCCTGTCGAACGTCTGGAAGCCGTGAGGCGTGGGCGTGACGACGGTGGCGGTCGTGAGGACGCGCGTCAAGGCCCCAGCCGCGAGGGTGAAGAGCGGCTGCTCTGGATCGCCGGCGTCGAGGAGCTTCGGCGGCGTCTTCTGGAAGAACAGCCGCAGGACAACGTCGGCTGAAGCCCCGGGCACCTGGATCAGGTCGACGAGCGTCGTCGGGTCCTGGCCGAAGAGAGCGAAGATCCGGGGGGACGTCGTCTGGTGGCCCCCGGTCCGGCTCTCCATGACTACGGACTCCGGGACGAGCTCGAGTGGCGGGAACTGCTGCAGGCCGCCCGACAGCCTGGAGACGTTGCCGTAGGTCCCGATCGAGTCGAAGTTGTACGGCACAGCGACGCTGCTGTCGCCGGAGAGCACCGTCACGTCGGCCTGGGTCTTCTTCCAGGGCCAGTCGCGCGACCACCAGATGTCGGCGACCACTTCGCGCAGGAAGTTGAGAGCCCGGCGCCGGCGGTCGATGTAGCCGGCGTCGGACTCGGGCACGTTGTCGCCCTGGGAGAGCGCGATGTCGATGAGCTCCTGTACGGTCACTCAGCCCTCCTCGGGGAAGGCTCAGGCGGTCGCGGCGGCCTCCTGAGCGGTCTTGACTGCCTTCTCGGCCTTGCGGGCCTCGATCTTCACCCGCACCTTCGCGATGGTTTCGGCGTTTCCGGCCAGGAGCGCCTGGAGCTCGAAGTTCCCCAGACTGAGGCCGGCGGCGCGCGCCTCGGCGAATACGCCCGAGGCCTCGACGATCCGGTCGGCCGGAACGTCATGAACCATCTGCTGCGCTGGCTCTGCGGGCTCGTTGAACGGACGCCCCTCGAGCACGGCGGAGAGGTCCTCCATGCGGTGCGCCTGCTTCTGCGGGCCGACGCTCTTGAGGTGCTTCACGGCCCACGAGATCAGATTCTCGCTCGTGGAGGGCGGCGGTGTCTCGCCGCGGTCCTTGTAGCCCTTCTGCCGCTGCATCTCGCGCGACAGCACCTCGCGGGCCCGCTTGATCTGGCTCTCGCCGTAGAGCGGAAGGCCGACCGTGAGCGCCTCGTCGATCATCGCCGGGTCCTCGACGATGTTGAAGCCACGAGCGAACAGGTCGTCCCGGTCCCTGACCAGGTAGCGGCAGAGGTGGTCGATGTTGAGGATGGTCTTGTAGCCACCCTCGGGCGTCAGCACCGTCACGTCTTCGACCACGACGGTCCCGGCGAGCTTTCGGCCCTTGATCTCCGCGGCCTCGTGGGTGTAGATCGAGCCCAGGCCCACTCGAGCGATCACGTCGCGCGGCGGCAGCACGATCTGGATTCCGTCGTACTTCAGCGTCAGCGGCTCTTCTCCCGGCCACACGAACACGATGCTGTTCTTCTTGCTCCAGAACTTCTTGATTTCGGTCATCACACGACTCCCTTGGCGGGGGCGACCCGCAGGTGAGACTCGGGCCGGGGCGACCGGACTCCGAGGTCGACAAACGGCTTTGGGGCACGGCGCAGGTCCGGCGACTTGCCGGGACCGTACATCGCGTTCATGTACTGCTTCCACTCGTAGGGCGTGATCTGCTCGGCCTTCTTCACCAGCCAGGGCTCGATCTGCTTCTTTCGGTACTCGAGCTCGGCTTCGGCCACTTCGCGCTCGTGCTCCAGGCGCGCGGCCTTGCGCTCCGCGCGCTTCAGCCACGACTCGAGGGTCGTCTTGTCGTACTGGAACCGGCACCAGGCGTAGATCGACCAATCCCACGGCTGGTAGTCTCCGGGACCTCCCTGCTTGTACTGGAGCGTCGAGTCGTCCTCGAGGATCTTGTCCAGTGCGTTCGGCGCCGGCCCGCGCGCTCCGAGAGGCATCTCCACGCGGAGAGGCCTCTTGCGGAAGTAGCGCGGAACCGGGAAGTACCGGCCGATGCCGTGGTGGACGACGATCACCTCCGGACCGGTCGGCAGGCGCCAGAGCTGGACGCGCCAGAGCGGGATCGCGCCGGGGTCGAACTCATGGATCGCCTTCGTGACTGCGGGGTCCTTCTCGAAGCCCGGCGGCGCGACGCAGGTGTAGCGGTCGTCTGCGAGACGCTGAAAGGCCGGGCGCTCGTCGCGCTCCGGCCTCACGACCGTCATGGGTCCGAGCAGGCTCACCGTCGCCCGTCGTCCGTGTTCACGATGAAGTAGACGCTCTCGGCCGCGGCGGCGACCACGTAGAGGCGGTCAGTGTCCACGATGAACGGGCGCGCGTCGCTCTGCGGGCCCAGGCTGATGGAGATGCCGGGCTTCACCTTCGTTACGCTGTTCGCGCCGACGGACGTCACGGTCGACGGGCCCAGGTACGCCGCGGCGGCGTTGTCGGGGTCGGCGTAGACCGTGAACTGCCGGAAGTGCTTGAGCGACGTACCGAGCACGGCCGACAGCTTGGCCGGAGTCGTTCCGGTGTGCTTCTTGAGAATTGCGGCCATCAGGGCACCTCCACGACTTGCATGGTCTGACCCTTCATCATGCTTGCGGTGACGGACTGCCGCCACGGCTCCTTCGCTTTGGGGTCACACAGGAATACGACGCGCTCGGTCGGCTGCACCCTCCACGAGGGCTTCCAGCCGGCGAGCTCGATCGCGCGGACGAGATCCTTCTCCACCTCGCGCGACATGACGAAGGCGCCGTAGGCGTCCTTGTTGTCGGGCAGGGAGCGGACTTCCGCCCCCCACCCGAAGGTCAGACTGCCGACCTTGACGATCATCGGACTACCGCCGCCGCGGGTCGAGATCGTTCGCGTACAGCGGGCCGACCTCGAAGTCTACGAGGTTGAGCGCGGAGGCGCCGCCGCCCTGGAGCCAGAACCAGAACGGGACCACCACCTCTCCCACGTCGAAGTTGAACGGGGCTCCGATCACGGCCTCCCGGCCGTTCACGAACATCACGGCCTTCCTGCCGAGCAGCCACACCTCGAGCGTGAAGTCGACCGCGTTGGCGGCGTTCAGGAGCGTGTCGAAGGTCACGGTGGCGGCGCCATTCAGGATCGTCTCGCGCTTGATGTCGCCGGCCTGCATGTTCAGGAAGGCCGCCTCGTCGTAGTCGTCGATGTTGACCTGCATCGCCTCGGCCTTGCGCCAGCCGATCGCGAGCTCGGCGACGTTCGCCACCGTCGCGGCCCGGAGGGTCGCGCGCACGAAAGCGTTCTCCGTCGTCCCGATCGTGACTGCGAAGGGGTTCTTGTTGGTCTGCATCGACCCGAAGACGCCCTGGTGCCCCTCGGCCGCGGCGAGGTCGAGGGCGAAGTTCAGGCCGCCGTTCGTGGAGTCCACGCTCGGGGCCAGAAGCGTCTGGCCTGCACCGAGGATGTGGTAGAGCGCCACCATGCTTCGGAAGTGCAGGAGGTTGAAGTCGCCCGTCGCGCCGGTGGGCGCCGAGTAGCCGTCCACCTTGGTCGCCTGCGGCTGGTAGTTGCAGCCGTCGATCGCGTAGCCGCCAGCAGTGACGAGCCTGGACAGCCTGGACGGCAGGACCGCACCATGCCGAATCGAACGACTGGTGAGTCCACCCTTCTTCGTCTCGAGAGTTCGCAGTGCCATTCTGTCATTCTCCTCTCACGGGCTCAGTCGCCCGAAATCCCGGGGGACGATGGCCGTCCCCCGGGGGCTCATGCGTCAGGCTGCGACTAGTCGCCGCAGATCGGATCGTTCAGGTCTTCGAGCCGCGAGTTTGCCCGCGGCATGGTGTTGATGATGTTCTCGACGCAGCCGACGTAGGCCAGGAACCCGGCCTTGTGTCCGCCGTTGGTCGGGATCAGCTTCAGCAGCGTGTCCTCGTCGATCCAGTCGAGAGCCATGCTCTCGTACCGGCCGAACGTGTCCCACGCCAGGAAGTAGATCCGGCGAGGCTCGCAGTCGACGTCGACCTCGAGCTTGACGTTGACGCCGGGGGCGATGATCTGGAGCGAGTCCTCGTCGTAGCCCACGGTGTAGCGCGGCGCGCTGCCGGACGGCCCGGCGTAGCGCCTCTCGGCCTGGATGAACTCCACGTACTTCCGCGCCTGGCCGGTGTTGGTGAGCGCCTTGTTGATGTTCTTGCCCGTCTCCCGGTACGGCGCGTCGATCGCCTCGAGCATGAGCTGCTCGGTGAGATCGCGGAGGCCCGAGGCGCCGCGGAACACGAACGCGGACAGTTCGGGGTTCACGGCGCGGTCGCCGTTGGTGAAGATCACCTGCTTGTCCGTGGCGTCCCCGACGATCTGGGTCAGTGTCCAGATCTCCCGGCCCTGCGTGTTCTCGATGTACACGTAGTCGCCGGGAGCGATGGCTGCGTCGTTCGCGGCGCTGTAGACGATCGTCCGGGTCGACCGGTTGACCGTCGTGAGCTGGCGACCGACCGCGGTGCGCGGGGTGGCCGTGGCGCCGACGTAGAAGTCGACGCGCATGTTCTTGTTCAGCAGCTCGGCGCCGAGCGGCCTCGTCAGGATGATGGTGTTGGCGCCGGAGTTCGACTCCACGAACGCCATCGCGCCGCCGTAGCTGCCCACGTAGACGCGGTTGATGTACTTCCCGAGCTCGGACACGGTGTTCTCGACGCGGTCGGCCATGATGCCACCCGCATTAAATGTGCCCTTGGTGGACCGGGCCGCCACCTTCGTCTTCAGCCCGATCTGGAAGCTGCCGACGAAGAGCTCCGGCGTGACCTTGCCCTGCACGCGGATGGGGTCGAGGGGCACCGGGAAGTTCCCGACGTCCGGGATCAGCCCGATGTTCCACGAGCTCGCGACGCCGAGCGGGAAGAAGCCCAGCCCCTCGTTGAACGAGAGGTCGACCTTCTGCAGATCGCGTCGGAACTTCGCGACCTTGTTGACCGGCTCTTCGAACGTCCCCGTGGGGTAGACGTTCTTGAGCTCGACGGTGATGTCCTGGAATGCGCCTGTCGCCATGTCGGGCCTTCAGCCCGCGAGACTAGCCGCCCATGCGTTCGATCAAAGCCTTGCGGGCCTTTTGCATGAGGGGACTGGAATCGCGGGAGAGAAGAGCGAGGGGAACCGCCGGCCGCATTGATGCGGGGACGGCTGGCTTGCCAGGGGATCCGGGCGCCTTTCTGTCGCCCGGCTTTGCTCCTGGACGAGCCACGGCGAGCTTCTTCTTCGAGTCCTCCGTGAAGGTCTTGCGCTTCGCAAGGTCGCGATCCTCGGCCCACTCTGTGACGTAGGCGAGAACCATGTCGGGGACCGGGATCTCTTCGATCGGCACGTCGAGGTACTGACCTCGGATGTCGGCCTGGAGGGCCCGGTTGACATGACGCCACAGCGAGCCTTGCAGCTTCTCGTCGAGCTTCAGGCCGATGTGGGTGGCCGCGGACTTGGAAAGCCCTTCGACCTGCTGGGGGAACTGCTCGTTGAATTGCTCGTGTCTCTTCGCTTCGGAGGTTTGACGCTGCGTCTGATCCTTGTGGAACCGTTCGATCCAGTCCTTCTCGGCCAGAGCTTGCTCGAGACGCTCCTCGAGCCCTTCCTTGCGTTCCACGTTGCGCGAGTAACGATCCTTGGCCGCATCGAGGGCGAGCGAAGCCTGCCGCACGCGCGCGAGCGCGAGAGGCCGGCGGTCGTCGTCCTCCGACACGTCCTTCAGTCTGTCCTCCGCGATCGCCATCTCGCGGTCGGCGCCGTTGAGCTCCTTGACGATCTCGTCGTGTCGAGTCTGGATCTGCTGGCCCCGCTGGTACAGAGCCTCGATCTTCTGCACGGCCTTCGTCAGGTCGGGGGGCGGAGGGGGCGGAGTCGCTTCCTCTTCGGCCTTTGCGACTTCGAGTCGCGCGAGCCTGAGCTTCAGCTCCTCGTTCTCCTTCAGGACACGGGAGGCGTGGTTGGTCTTATCCCAATACGCCTTCCCGATGGCCGCGTTGCGGTCGCGCGGGTTGAGGATGTGCGCGAACTTCTTGACGAGGTTCTTGTACTCCGGATCTTCCTCGTCGGCCGCTTCGCCTTCGCCTTCCGACTCGCCTTCGGCCTCCGACTCGCCTTCGGCTTCCGCCTCCTGCTCGTCGGATCCGTCGCTCTGGTCCTCGGAGGTCGACTCCGTGGTTTCATCAGCCGCAGCTTCGTCGGAGGTCGACTCCGTCTCCGCTGCCACGTCCGTTACAGGGTCCATCATTCACCTCTGGCCGGGGCGACCGGCCTGTCGCTTCGAAGTGTCCTCGAAAGAGGACATCGCGTCAAGCTCTTTACCTCGTGAGCCAGGCGCCGCATGAGCACTGGCCCTGCCTCCAGCTAGAGGTAACGCCCTCTTGAAAATCATGACCGGAGAACGAGTGCCAGCGCTTCCTTAGCCAGCGCTTCAGCCTACGCACGGTCGTCCGAGGGCTCGACCGTGACGGGCGCCGACCAGGCGAGGATCTCGTCCTCGCGCAGCACGATCAGGTCCGGGTCGCTCGTCGTGAGCTCGGCTCCCGCGAACTTGGAGAACAGCACGCGCATCCCTGGAGCGATCGTCAGGGGCAGCAGGATCCCGTCGACCCAGCGTCCCTGTCCTGTTTTGAGGACACTCCCGATGTGCTGCTGACTCTGGTGTGCGTCGGGGACGGCAAGGCCGCCCTCGGTCACGGACTGCGCCGGATCGCGGCGCACGATGAGCTTGTCGTACAACGGCTGCCAGTCGAGCACGTTCTCTCCTATCCTCTGGGACCTTGCGCGCGCGCCCGGCGCAGCGCCTCGGCCCGTGCCGCTCCACCCAATCCACCCTTCGGCTCCGTCCAGCCGCCGTGGCCGGACGGGCTGAAGCGTGGGACCTCTTGCGTCCTGAGTCCGACCGGGCCCTCGCCCGTCCCCTGCAGGCGCATCGGCACCGCCTGCGTTACGTCAGGGCCAGCCGACGGCCCTCTGGGGATCTCCACGACGCCAGGACGACGCACTGGGCCACCGGGACGGCCAGGAAGCGGTTCGGGGCTGCTCGTGAGCGGTACGCGCTGCCCTGGAGCCGTGGGAGCCCCCGAGAACGCCGGGTCGAGACGCGATACCGGGCGGCGCGGGAACGTGGGCTCCATCGGGGGAGCTGAGGGCGTCAGGCGGCCCGCCAGGGCCCCCACCGCCTCGGCCCCCGACAGCATCGCTGGCGCGGCCGTTGGGTCGGTGAGGGTGTTCCCGGCCAGGCGCAGGACCTTCGACGCGAAACTGCCAGGCTTCAGCTCTCCAGCGTCCTCCATCGTCCCCGCGAGCAGGTCCCCGTACTGGACGCTCGGGCCCCCATGGAGGGCGTACTCGGCCACGTTTGGCACGGCGTTCGTTCCAGCGAGATTCGCGGACGCGCCGGCGAGCGCCCGGGTAGGGATCGTCGCGACGTGCCCGATGTTGCCCAGGCCCTCCATCGCGCCCTCGAATCCGCCCTGGAATACGTCGGCGGCCCGGCTGGCGGTCGGGTTCGCCCGCATCGCCAGGTATAGCGCGCGCGACGGGTCCGGGGACGAGATGATGTCGCGCCAACCCATAGCAGCCCCCTTAGTACTCGTCGTCCTCGGAGCTTTCCTTCGCCCGGGACTCGCCGCGCTCGTGCTTCATGGACTCGCCCTTCTCGGGCTTGAACCGCTTGCGGTTCTTCTTGCTGTACTGGCCCACGAGCGCTGCTCTCGCGTCGGAGCCCGTGAACATCGTGTGGTCGTCCCGCCAGCCCTTCAGGCGATCCTTGGGCATGCCCGTCTCGACTACGACGGTCTTTTTGCCCAGGTCCCTCTTCGGTTCCTGGCGCGCCAGCTTCGCGGTCTTCATCGTCCCCTCCTGTAGCCCTGAAGGGCATCGGCGGCGTTCGAGCCGCGCATCCCCGACTTCTTCTTCTTGCGGATCCCCTCGTGGGCCATCTTCTTGAGCTTGGCGTGCCCGACGTTCTCGAAGGGTTGCTCTCCGGGCGGATCCCAGCCGTGCTCCTTGGCCCGGATCGCCTTCATCTGTGCTCCCGTCCAGGGCATCAGGCTACCTCCCTCGGTCCGCAACATCCGACGAGTGGGCCGCCTGCCGCGAGCTGCTTGACGGCTTCGAGGCCGCGCTCCCACCAGCGTTCCTTGCACTTCTCGCAGAACCAATGACCGCAGAGTGGGCAGTACGTGATCTTCGTGGTCGGCGGGCACGTAGCCCCCGCGCGGGGAACCCCGCGAAGATGACAGCGCCCCCACACATCAGACTCCACCCAGCGCTTCCTCGATGTCACGGCCCGAGAGCCTGTGCTCGCCCGAGCGCTTCTTCACGCGCCTCACGTACTCCCGCGTCTCTGCCGGAAGCGGCTCCCCCGTCTTCCTGCGGTACTTCACGCGAGCGGCTCCGGCGTTGTAGGACGCGACCGCATCCTCCCAGGAGTCGGTCTGACCCCTGAGCTTCTTGAGCTCGCGGGCGCCGGCTTCCGCGCCGTACTCGCGATCGTGCATCTCCTCCGGGGTGTACCCGAGCTCCTCGGCCGTTCGAGGCATCACCTGGAACTCACCTCGAGCGCCCTTCCCGGAGACGGCTTTGGTTCCGCCGCTGCCCTCGCTTTCGGTTCGACCCACGGCGCGCAGAAGGTTCACGGGCACGCCGTGGCGCCGCGCCGCGCGAGATACGTAGTCGCCCTTCAGGGGAGGTGACGTTGCCATGCTATCCCTGCGGGGGCGGGGACGACTGAGCCCCCGGAGTCGGCTGTGGTGGCTGCGGCGGGCCCGGCTGGGCCCCTGGAGTCGGAGGGGGCGCACCGCCCTGGCCGGTCGCCATCAGGCGGAACGCCTCGATGACGGACCGCATCTTCAGCACGTTGTCGAGCTCCTTCGCCTGCATCGCGGCATCCGAAGGCTTGACGATCTCGGAGAGCGAGAGCGCCCTGTCCGACGCGACGAGCGCCTGGTCGAAGTCTGGCGTCATCCTGCGGAAGATCGTGTAAATCTTCGCCTCGAGCGCGTCAGGCAGGAAGCCCTGCGGCGGCGGTTCGGGGAACTGCTGCATCGTCGGCGCCATCGGAGGCTGTGGCGGCTGGGCCCCGGGCGGCACGGCTGCGGAGGTCTGCTGGAAGGACTCCATCGCGGCCTGATACGCCTGGTTGGCCGACATCACGAGCTGCGAGCCCTGCTGGTAGACCTGCTGCCATTGCTCCGGCGGGATCTTCCCGTAGATCGGCTTGGTGATCGCCTCCTGCATGATCGTCTCCTGGAGCTTCTCCGGCCAGGTGACGAGGGTGGGGAGCATGTCGTTCCAGCCGCAGCGGCGCAGCAGCAGGTAGCAGTCGTCCTCGTGCCAGCGCTTCCCGAGCACCGCGTACCAGGTGAGCGGATCGTAGAGCGTCGGGTCGATGCTGGGGACCTCGCGCTCCTTGATGAACTTCGTCCACACCTGCTCGGCACGCTCGATCTGGAGCGTCTGGTTCTCGTTCACGTCCTTCGGCAGCTTCATGAGGTCGAGGCACTTGTCGACCGCGGCTGGATCGGTCAGCTTGTAGAGGCCGAGCGTGAGCGCCTCGGCCGTCGCCTCCTTGTTGTAGAGCGTCTGGTCGTAGCCGACGCGCGCCGCCATTTCGACGCGGATGTTGCTGAGTAGATCCGTTCCCTTGTAGCTCTCCTGCTCGTAGATTTTGCCTTCGCGTTGAACCTCGTAGGTGGCATCCTCCTTCCGGAACGCCCAGGTCATCTGGAGGAAGTGCTCGAAAACGGATTCGTAGAGGGCCAGCATCGAACGCTCGCGCGGCGCGCGCTTGCGGCTCGCCTCCTCCGACAACAGCATCAGGCCCGAGGTGGTCTTGACCGACCCGGGCGACTGGCCCATCTCGATGTCCTGCGGCGCCCCGAGAGCTTGCATGTCGCGGAGGATCTGCTGACGCTCCTCGGAGTAGACCGAACCCGTGAGCGGGATCCCGTTCATTACCGCGTCGCGCGGCGACCACGTCGGGTTCACGCCGTCGTAGCCCACCATCCGCAGCGATCCCGTTTGGTCGTCCTTCGTGTAGACCTCTGCGCCTTCGGGGAGCCACACGGTCGGGATGCCGCGCTCGCGGAGGTCGATCACCTGAGCGTCGAGCTCGTTGAGCCGGCGCTGGAGCGGGATCATGTCGTCCACGAAGGAGCGGCCCCAGAAGTTTCCGGGCATACGCTTGAAGCGCGCGAAGTGGTACTTGACTCGGGGAACGAGCCTGTAGCCATCCTCGCCCTCGACCTCGACGCAGAGATCGCGCTTCAGGACCTTGTCTCCGACCTTGATGAAGTGGGCGCCCTTCTCTAGGCCCTCGACTGGCTGCGGAGGGACTATCGTTTCGAACACGCGGGCGTGGTTGTAGTAAGCCTCGTAGCCAGAGCCTAGGCCATAGCCGCCCCCTCCCCCCTGGAAGATCCTGTCGGCGTAGAGCGGGTTGTAGCGAAGGAGCTGCTGCGGCTCCTCGGGGTCGAGGGTGGATGCAAACTCGGGGAATCGGAGCGCGATCCACTCCAGGGGTTGCACCTTCACCTGCGACATCACCCGCTGCGCGTGCGGCTCGACGCCCAGGCCGCCGTTCTCCGGGTAGAACTCGTGGATCGAGATGACGTCGATCGAGCCCTCACCGCGCGGGACCATGAGGCCCATCGGGCGCCCGAACTGGTCCGGGCCCATCCCCTCCTCTGGCGACATCTCGAATGGCTTCAGCAACGAGAGGTTGTCGCAGTAGGGGCAATGCGCCATCTCCACCTGGTCCATCTCCTCGGACTGGCTCTGCGTCATCTCGCCCTTGAGCTCGACCGGCCGGAGCGTCTGGCCGTTCTTGACCGGGCCCATCTGGCCGTTCTCGTCCGGGATCCCCGTCTCGAGGAACGAGCTCGGAATCCTGGGGGACGCGAAGAAGCGCTTGCACATCGGGCAGTGCACCGCATCCGGAGCGGCCACGAGCGTCTGCTCGACTTCGTTCTCGTCCCACCAGGTACGGCAGATCGCCATCGCGTCGATGCAGAGGTTGAAGCAGAGGTGCTCCCTCTTGTCGTCCCACACCTCCTTGCCCATCTCGTGCATGAGGATCTGCTTGGCGAGGCGCGCGGCGGCGATGTACTCCGGCTTGTTCTTGCCGGCGCTCGTGTCCGGCACGTACTCCTTGCGCGAGAGGCGGGAAATCTCGTTGTCGACCGCCGGCGCGATCATGTTGGTGACGGGCTGGGGGAACGAGGCGTTGGTGTCCCTGTGGATGTCCTCGAAGTGGTAGCCGCCGTTGTGCTCGGCGAGCTGCGCCCGGGCGACGATCCACTGGCGGCCCAGGTAGAACCACAGCTTCAGGGCCGCGCTCTGCGTCTGCCAGCGGCGCCTCGGAGAGGTGTAGTCGAGGTGACGGTCCATCCAGCCGCGGATGACGGCCTCGTCGTCGATGAGCGTCGGCGTCTTGCGCCACGACTCCTTCGCGACGATGGCTCTCACGACTCGTCCCCTTCAGCGATCTCGACGTGAGGCCCATGCTTGCGTTCCGGCGGATACCCGGGGAACGTGGGCACGAGCTGGCGCGGTGCCGGGCGCGTCCGCATGGCGGGCATCGCCTCGGCGCGCGAGGCGCCAGCGAGCCTGAGCGAGATGCCAGGCTCCGCGAGCTCGGCGACGCGCGCCTGAGCCTTCTCGACCATCGCGTTCAACTTGTCGAGCTGCGCGATGAGATGCGCTATCTCGCCGTCCTTTGCCTTGCAGCCACGGCAACTGAAGATGCTCATCGTCGCTCCGCGAAAGTGTCCTCCATAGAGGACAGTACGTCAAGGACGATTCACCAGTAACGAATCTGGGCCGGCTTGTTCCTGGCTTTCTGATTCAGTTCGATCCGCTTCTTGATCGTCGCGTGTAGCTGCTGGGACATCTGCTCGAGGTAGCCGTTCGGGGGCCTGTCCCTGGAGTCACGGACCATGCGGTTCTCGTGGGACCAGGCGCGCGGGAGGACGTGCTCGAGCCCCTGGACGAGCATGTCCAGCAAGTCGTCATGCTTCCCGTGGGGGAAGGCTGCGCCCTCGTCGACGAGCTTCTTCGCCCAGGGGGCTTCCTTCTGGATCCAGACGGCACCGCGCTCGATGAGGGCTGCGGCACCGTTCACCTGCCAGGAGAGGCGCGTCTCCTTCTGACGGCTCTTGTGCTTGCCGCGGATCACCCGGCCGCGGTCCCGCTCGAGGATGTCGCAGATCATGGATCCGGAGGCCGTGTCCTCGATCAGGAGCCACAGGTTCGGCCAGCGCTTGTCGTAGCCGGTGGGCCCGGTGATCGCCTTGATCGTGTCCGGGCCATTCATCTGCTTGTGGACGACGTCCAGAAGGTAGAACTGCGAGCCCAGGCGCCCGAGTACGCCCATTGCGACGTAGTCCGAGTCCGAGTTGCCCTTGAACGTCGGGTCGACGGACAGCACGATCTGGTCGAACTCCTCGACCTTCGGCGGCACGTCGTAGTAGCGCCACCAGGAGCGGTCGATCGAGATCCCTCCCGGCGGCTGGGGGTTGCCCTGGTAGAGGGCCTGGAACGCGCGGGTGCCCATCTCGGCGCGCTTCGACTCCAGGAAGAGCCGGTCGAACCTCTCGGGCCACAGGGCCTCGTCCGGGCGGCGTCCGAGCTGGTCGTCGTTCTCGGCGATCGCCGGAAGATGGACGTGCTCCCACTTCTCCTTGAAGTCCGGAGACTCCATCACGCGTCCGGCCAGGTCGTCCTCGTGCCAGCGCGTGAGGATCAGGATCACGATTGGGTCCTCGCCGTGCCGGTTCGGCTCGAGGCGCGAGAGGAACGTCGTCGTCCACCAGTCCCAGATCGAGTCGCGGATGGTCTGGCTGTTCGCCTCCTCGGCGTTCTTGATCGGGTCGTCGCAGATCGCGATGTGGGCGCCCTTGCCCGTGATCGGGCCGCGCACGCCCGCGGAGATCATGCCGCCGCCGTGGACCGTCTCCCACCGGTGCGCCGCGCGCGAGTCCTCGATCAGCCGCGCGCCGATGAACTGGTAGTTCTCCATGACCGACCGGCGGACGGCGCGCCCGAACCTCGACGCCTGCTCCAGCTCGTAGGACGTGGCGATGATCTTCGTCGTCGGGTCGTGCGCCAGGGCGTAGGTCGGGAACCAGTGCGTCGCGAGCTCGCTCTTGCCGTGCCGCGGCGGCGCCGTGATGAGGAGCCTGAGCTTGCCTCGCCGCTGGTGAAGTCGCACCAGGCGCTCCGAGATGTAGTTGAGGTGGTCGGCGTAGACGTAGGGCTGCGGGAGCTCCTGCGTCGCCGTGACGGCCAGCGTCAGCGGCGACAGCAGGTGGGCGAAGTCGTCTTCAGCTTGCCGCTTCGGGATCAGCATCGGGAACCGGCGCCGGACTCGGCTCGAGCAGGGCCCGCGGCCCGCGGGCAAGCAGGGCAGCCATCACTCGAGCCTCGTCAGGGTTCTCCATCATGAAGGAG
>Ga0315297_10000903_pt1 | contig 17842 bp, 21 predicted proteins | sample YL17G15_0_MG_FD_203628 | JGI IMG/M metagenome (GOLD analysis project Ga0315297, IMG submission 203628) | Sediment microbial communities from Yellowstone Lake, YNP, Wyoming, USA - YL17G15_0 | ecosystem: Environmental > Aquatic > Freshwater > Lake > Sediment | place: USA: Wyoming | collected... | reverse complement strand
TCCTCCAGGAAGATGTCCCCGAAAACCACGGAGGAAACGCTGCGGTTTTTATATTGTAGCAGCTTGTCTTTCAGCTTTGCTTCGTACTCCTCGTTGGACGCGTTCCTGGTGATATAGAGTTTTTCCAGCGGAAGTCCCAAGGAATCCGCCTGACGCTCCAGAAGGATGCGGCGGACGCCGTGCATGCTGATTCTGTCGTAATCTTCGGTTACACTTGTCAGCAGCGCCATTATCTCATAATTTCGACCCTTCCTCAGCTCATAAAGCGACATAGCACTGTCTTTACCGCCGCTCCAAGTAAAGAGTACTTTCTCGGTCACTAATTCTGCCCCTTTCCTCTATTGGCATATATGGGGATATTTAACAGCGTTTAATGATTATTATCAACCCCCTGCATCTAATGAAGGATTTGATGGCTTTTGCGGCTGCATGTAGGGATGGATGGCAAAGAGGAATGACCCCTATTTGATATTCTAAAGAGTCTTTCTAACACTGCCATCGCAGACCTGTCGAACCAAAGAGAGAATCTATTTGGCATTTTGTAATCGAAATGCCACGATAGAAAATGTTAACCAAAATATTCCTAGTGAATATGCTCCCACAACATCACTAAGCCAGTGAACGTTGAGATAAATTCTACTAAATCCTACGACAAGTGATATTAAAATTAAAAGGACGCCTGATAATATTTTTACATTTCGAGATTTGAAATGCTGCCATATGAAATAAGTGAGTAAACCCGCAAGAACTACAGCGACCGTAGCGTGACCACTAGGAAAAGAAAATCCCGTTTCTTGAATAATGCCATTTAGAGGTCTTGAAGAATGAATTAACCTTTTGAGTATGGCAACTATTAGGGAGTCTCCAAGCATTGCACCTACCAACAACAATGCATCATTCCTGTAATGTTTGTAAAGAAGATACACAGCTACCAACAGAGTGATTATGGACAAAGAAGTTGTACCGAAACCATAATGAATAAGCTTAGCTATCTGTGTAAATGCAGTAGACTGAATAGATACTGCCCAGGAATTGACGTTTGCATCCACTGTAGAAAAACTGCTTCCTAGAAAAGCTATGAGCAAGAAGCAGATTAAAGATAATGATAGAATAAGCAGGGCTATTCGCTGATTTCGCAAAGCATTCATCAAGTTGGAATCAAGCATTCCCATAGATATTCTTCTATTTTAGGAAAAATCATCTGGTTATTCTAACGTTGTCATTGCCCGCTAATATAGGTAGGGGCATAAGGTTTCTATTGCATGCTCAGATGTCACGTATGAAGCGTAACATGCCTGGGCACCCGATCAATTTCTCGAAATCAGGATGTCGCTTCTCGTCAGCATACTTGAAGCCCGCCTTCTTGTAGGCGCGCTCCGCCGGAGTGTTGCCAATATAGAAGCTTATCTGCGCCAGTCGGAAGCCTTGTTTTCTGCCTTTATCCAAGACTGCCTTGAGCAGCTTATCGACTGCCCCCATGCGCCGGTACTCAGGAAGCGTAGCAACTTGTTCTACAACCCAAGCGCCCTCCGCAACATCAGGATGGCACATCATGAAGGCAGCAATTGCCTGCTGCCCGGGGGCCATGTCCTGCTCCGTCAAGCCCATCTTCTGAATAACTGCAACCAGGGGTTCTACGACTGTTTCCTCCCCATTTTTAACCGGGTCGTAACCTTCGAGCGCAGCCACTGGCTTGCCATCTATTTCTGCGACCAGGAACTCCGTGTAGGAGCACATATGGCGTGGTTTCTGTAAAGTTAGCATCTCAAGGAATTCAAGGCACTTCTTCTCAGGCTGAGAGATAAGGAGGTCCCACATACCGATTTCCAGGTGGGAGCGCCCCGCCATAAGCATGCACCAAGCGAGCAATTTAGCGTCTTTTACGCGAGCCGGTCGTATCTTTATTGTCAATGAACGTGCTCAGGGCCTATGATATCAGGCTCAAGCACTCCGTCGGGGTCGCGTCCCTCCAGGACTTTTAAGTGCCGGGGCAGGATGCGTTCTCTGTAAACCTGCTCCAGCTTCTCCAGCAGGCGCTCCGGGTCGCTATCGTAGCATATGACAGCCCCGGTCTCTTTGTGCACAAAGCTGATTATCTTCTTCAAATGCTGGGTGACGCCGCCGGTGCCTTCCAGAACCCCTATTACCTTCGCCTCATCGTAGGCAATGGCGAACTCGCCGAGTGTCCCTGAGCGTCCTCCTGCGAAGATAACTACGTCACAGCTCCTGATGTTCGCCACCTCACGGCCCATGAGGCCGCTTCCGGTGTAAATGATGGCATCGTAGCCCCGCGTAGGCGAGTGATACCTGGTTGCATGCTCCTCGAGGTTGAGGGCTGGAGAGACCCCCACCACAACCCCACCCTCCTCCTTAGCCCCCTTGACAGCCTCATGCGGCATGCCCGGGCAGGCCCCGGTTATGAGCACATAGCCACGCCTGGCTATAGCAGCGCCTAGGCGATGTACAGGCGAGCGCTCTTCATCTGTCAACGTACCGCCTGCCGACCCCATCACCCCCACAGTCATCTTAGGGAAGAGGCTCTCTCGATCCTGCTTATCGTTCATAGACTCACCACCCCTCGCCGGGAAAAACTTCCGTGTCCCCAGAGTGCAAAGATAATAACACCAAGTGCAGCTAAGGGCAATCCCCTCACCGAGCATACAGAAAAGTGGTGGGTTTCGTCCTTCCAGAAGAAGGACGAAACCCACCCTACGTGTTCTAAGAAGAACGCCCCTACCTTTTCTTATCGACAACTCATCGAAGGAACTATTGCATAACCGATGGCGGGTGTGCTAATGTTGGGACAGAACAGCGTCAGCAAAACTGTGAATCGCTATGATTTGGGCTAGACGGATATTTGCCATCCCGCTCGTTATCTTTTTCTTCATCCTGTTTATCGTGGTACTCCTGGTTACACAAGTAAACAGCACGTTTGCCAATCCCGGGTTTTATAATGACCAACTGCGGCAGGCTGATATGTACAACTTTGTCTACGACAAGGCTCTGCCCGCAGCGCTCGACGAAATAAAGGAGGACGATTCCTCGGATATCCCTATCGACATAACTAATATCAAGGATGAGATTGTCTCCTCCGCCAGGAAGATAGCGCCGCCCGAGTGGCTCCAGGCTCAGGTCGAAACAGCAACCAATACTATAATCCCCTATTTTCTGGGCAAAACTGACCGCTTTACTTACACTGTAGCATTCCAAGATAGAGTGACGACAATCGCTCAGGTAATCAAAACCGACATGCTGCAGGGTGATACATTCACCAAGCTCTACGACGACGGAATATCGTACGCCACCGATAAGATACTGGAGAACCTGGACAGGGTACCTTATTCCCTGACGCTCAGCAAAGAGCAGGTGGAAAATTTCCTCAGGGCGGTAGCCCCCAAAGACTGGATATCGTCAGAGGCCCAGGCAGCTATAGACGCTGTGACGCCTTATGCGACCGGAGATTCGGACCACTTGACCATAACCATACAGTTCAAAGACCTCGTTGACTCTACAGCGGCGGCTGCCCTGGAACTGCTTAAAGGACAGGATACCTATAATTACCTGCTGGACGAGATAATAACACCCATCGTCCTGGAGAACATCGGCACGTCCGTAAACCTTGGTTACGGGATCACCTTGAGTCACGATGAGATTGCCTCCGCTATCAAGCAGGGGTTGCCTCAGTCATGGGTGGAGGCACGGCTCGGAGAGCTCATTAACGCTATTGCTGCTTATGTAAAGGGCGAAGCCAACACCATACAGATAACGGTCAACCTGGCGGACAGGAAGGCAGCCGCCCTGGATGTCCTCACCAGCCTGGCAGACCAGAAGCTGGAAGCACGGTTCTACAGCCTGCCGGTATGCAGCATGGCGCAGTTTCTCCAAATTGTGCAGACTCTACCGCCAGGCGGCGTCCCCTCCTGCCGTCCCTCCGGTGTATCGTACCAGGACTTCAAAACAACGCTGGGCATCAACATCGCCAACTCGGTAGACCATGCAGTCGGAGCCAATCTCCCGAACCAGTGGGTTTACACCGGGGCCGACCTCAGGCAGTCGCTGGGAGCGGACAACGCCGATTTCCTGGACAAGGCCCGCAATTGGGTCTCCAGCGGCTGGACATTCAGCGACGCCGACCTGGTAGATAAGCTGGGCAGTGACCAGGAGCAGACGCTTAACGATGCACGCGACAGGATAAAGAACGGCTACACCGTAACCGAGGCCGACCTGAGAGATAAAATCGCAGAAACGGACGCAGACCTGAACAATCTCGATACAGTGCGGCACCGGATAGACACCGCCACAACCTGGCTATGGACTCTCTGGCTGATACCTTTTGCGTTTCTCGTCATCATTGCCTTGCTATGCGGCCGTAACTGGATTAGCAGGCTGGCCTGGGGCTTAGCGGTGCTGTTCGTTACATCGCTGGTTATTTACATCGCCGTGACGGTGACTTACTCACATGTTGCAGCGCCGAGGTTAGAAAATGGAGTGCTCGATCCCGCGCAGTACGATGGTGTAGGCGCTGTAATGGCGGAGAAGGGCAATGAGATAATCCAAAATGTAGCCAGCGCCTTCGCGTGGGGGATAGAGAGGACAGCCATCTACTCCATGATTGGCTCAGGCATAATCTTGCTGGGGCTCATTGTCTGGAAAGTGGTGCTGCCCCGGACACGGGGTACGACGCTGTAAGGAACAGGCTCATCCGGGAGTTGAAATGGGAAATCCCGGTTAAATCCCAAGGTTCACTTGGGTAATCGGGGACAATATCAGGTTCAAGTTTATGGAGAGTTACTTTACGAATTATTCTCTTTATGCCAGAGGGACCTTGCTTGTTTGCAGGCCCTTTGGCAGTACTTCAGGGGCATGAAACGTTTGCGTACAAATATCAGGAGCGTTCGGTCTGTATCCTTTGGGGTCACCTAGGCCAATAGATATGTAATCGTCCATCTTATGATTTAGGTGACTCACAAGCACGCAATCTCTAATCTGCGTAGCGTTTATGAGTGTATCCTTTATGTGCTTCTTAGCCTGTTGGCATTCCTCCAGTATCGGACAGGTCTGGCAATTCGCCATTATATCCTCCCCCTATAATTACTTGCCAGCTTATTCTTTACCCACTATAGATATGTACATACCATTTTGTCAATATGGTATATACCAAATATGAATTTAATAATAACCATTGTCGAGTTGTTTATAAGACCTATTGGAGTATTTGTCAAGTAACATTTTTATGACTTTCCTGTGCTACTACTGAGCTGGACAGAATCCTTTAATAGTACGACATCTGCCCGTTCCTAATAAAGTGCAGGGCGAATCTAGGGAAACTGGCACTAAATCTCCCGATACCGCCAAACCAGCTCAACCTTCACTTGTTCCTAAAACAATAGGGGGGGGACTCACCCCCTTTTTGTAGCATGTGAGTGCGTTCATCCGTGCTACAGGCTATAGCACGAGTATTAAGAGCAGGATAATGTCAAGTTTTGCACCCATCATCCGCTAAACCACACATTACTGCCCTTATTCCACCGCCAGTAGTATACTGTGGCAAAGCCTATGCCCAACAACACCCTTTCAGGTAGTTTTTCCCAGAAATCATGACACCCCGGTCAAAAAGTATGGCCCAATCAGGTTACCCCAAAGGGATTACACCGAAATGTGCAGAGAGCAAAGGGCGTAGGGCATTTCTTCATCCATGTGATCGGGTGACATAGGGGATGAGTCAGTCCCACACAAACGACACCACGACCGTCCGCTTTTCTGCTGACGATATTATGGTGTAGAATATAAGCGTACTCTGTGAGGTGTGTGCAATGGCCGATACTAAGAAAAAGCCGGATTCCTCAAAGGCAACCGTCACCATGTTCTCGGGCAAGGGCGGCGTGGGCAAGACAACCTGTGCTGCGGCAACCGCGCTCCACTTTGCCTCCTCAGGGCAGAAAACCCTGGCTATCTCAACCGATGCCACCCCTTCCCTGTCGCATATCTTCTCGAAGCCGGTATTGGAAAAACCCCAGATGGTTAAAGGCTCTCTGTACCTCAATGAACTCGGTGCGGACGAGGTAGAACAGATGTGGGACGAGAAATTCGGGAAAGAGGTATATGACGTCTTCTCCACTTTCGTAGCCATCGACTATACACAATTCGTCGAATTCACCACATCCATCCTGCCCGGGCTCAGCGACGAGTTCATGGTCGACTACATCAGGGAACTGAGTTTGAATGATGGTTGGGAAAATATCATCTGGGATACAGCGCCACTGGGACAAACCCTCGCCCTGCTTCATACACCGGCTATGCTGGTGGAGCATCTGAAACTGGCTCCGCGGATTTATACCAGGCTGAAAGCCAGCAACATCAGCAAAGAGCCGATACTGAATATCATAAGCCGGTGGCAGAAGCTATCCGCCGATGAAATGGATTTCCTGAGAAACAGCGTAAAATTCGTGCTGGTCACCATACCCGAGGCCCTGGCGGTGGAGCAGCTTGAAAGCGTTTTCTCTCAGTTGCGCAGATATGGCCTCAGGGTGGAACAGTTGATAATCAATAACGTGATAAAGGTGGATGACTCGGAGTTTCTGAAAACGAAAGCCGCGCAGCAAAAAAAGTACCTGACTATTATCCACGAGAGGTACGCCGACATACCGATAGTCGAGGTGCCCCTGTTCCCCTATGAGCTTCGGGGTTGGGACAGGCTGAAAGAGGTCGAAAGGATACTGTTCCCCCAGTCAGCCTCTGATATCAAGGCGGTTCGATAATGCAAATCACAATGGTGGAAGCCAGAGACCTGCCGGAGGCCTGGTTCGTGTGCCTGCGCAAGACGCTTACGCAGGGACGCGAGTATACCATCGACAGGGGCAGCAATGTCGGGCATCGCAGGAAAGAGCTTGATTTCATCGTGCTGCAAGTCAAACACCCCGACAGGCGGCCCCTCGTCCCGGATGTGCCTCAGGGGGTGCCCCCTCCTTCGTCCATGGAATATGTGGAGAACTACCTCCAGTACCTGATGACCTCCCTTAAGGCTGACAAGGAGCAATATACCTACGGTGAGGACCTGGCAGACCAGATACCGGAGCTGATCAGGATATACAAAGAGGGCGGCCACAATACGAATCAGGGATTCATGGCAGTGGGCAGCAGGGAATCCATCAAGCTTTCCGACCCGCCCTGTTTGAGAGGTATAGACACCAGGGTTATGAACGGGAAATTGCACTTCATAGCGTACTTCAGGTCGTGGGACCTGTGGGCGGGGTTCCCCTCGAACCTGGCGGGGATGCAGCTTCTTAAGGAATACGTGGCTAGCGAGATAGGTGTGGAGGATGGGGAGCTGATAGCGTTAAGCAAGGGGCTGCATTTATATGACTATACCTGGGGACTGGCTAGAACCGCAGCGGGATTGGAGGGAGCTTAGAGCGCGCTGCTAAGAAGAGGAGAACTGGGTGAACCGGTGGACAATACTAAACCAATCATCCAATACCATAACCAGGCTACATTCCAACTGCTCGGCCCCAGCCACTTGAAACTGTGCACTGCCCACATGACCCCGCCACACCAGACAGCCCGTTTCATTGTCCTCGATCTCGACTGTTAGCTGGTGCCTTCTCACCATACTGGTTACAACTCCAGCTAAGGCACTACTATTACACTTGCCTCCCCGAATAACCAACTCACCCTTGTTGCCATCCCGACTGACGCGGAGAGCCTCACCCTCCCACAGGGTGTCGTCAATAATATCGAGTTGGCTGATCGTTGCTCTCATCGTTGTCATAGCTCTATGGTACTAGACCGTTAAAACCGTAGTACTGATACTAAAGTACTATACTGCAATCCTAGATTACATCCTCGTATAAATCAAGATACCGTATCTTTATATTAATTCACTCCACCTACGAATCTACGAACCCCCAATATCCACAACACAGGGGCGACCCGCCCTGCGTAATGCTAGCGGTTTTGTCTCCCGATGTGGTATTATCAGCGTACAGGGAGGGCGATATGGAACAAGGATATGAGATAAACGAATTAGCCAAAGAAGAATCCTGGCGCATGTTCCGCATAATGGGGGAGCTGGTGGAGGGTTTCGATAAGCTTTCCGGTGTAGAGCCAGCCATAACCATATACGGTTCGGCCAGGGTAAGACCTGGTGACGAGCTTTACACCAAGACAGAGGAAATCGCTCGCCGCCTGGGCAAGCTGGGTTTCACTATCATAACCGGCGGCGGTCCCGGCATTATGGAAGCGGCTAACAAAGGTGCTCTTGATGCAAAGGCTAAATCGATTGGGCTGAATATCGAGCTGCCCGAGGAACAAGTCTGTAATGAATATACTACTATGTCCATAACCTTCCATCATTTCTTTGTACGCAAGGTCATGCTGGTCAAATACGCTGTAGCTTTTGTGATAATGCCCGGTGGGTTGGGGACACTGGATGAGCTATCGGAAGTCCTGACCCTGATGCAAACTCATAAAATAAGGCCCTTCCCGGTGATACTGTTCAGCAGCGCTTACTGGAAGGGATTACTGGATTGGCTGCAAAGCTACACCCTGGCTCAGGGATTCATCTCCCCAGGAGACCTCGAGCTTCTCCGAGTTTGTGATACCCCAAAAGAAGTTGCAGATGTTGTACAAAGCTGGTATCGCAAACAGGAGATTGTGGGCAAGAAAGCGCTGGGGGAGTGGCTGCTTAACGTATTCTAGAGATAAGTCTGCTTATCTAAAAATGTTATATTTCCTTCAGCTTTTGCATCAGCGTCAGCGCGTTCTGCAACGCAAAGCCTTCAGCGTCGTTATTGAAGTAAACGTAGGCGGACTTGGCATCCCGTGCCAAGCTTTACCGCCCTTCTTCCAAATAGTAATTATATAATTTTGCGGGACTATCGCATCTTGCCAATTCCCCCATGAAAATATATAATGCGCCCTGAAATGAAATTAGTATTCGATACCATTGGAGCTTGGACTGAAATCAAGTTGGATATTATCCGAAAATATGCTTCAGCATATTCACGGATAATGGCAAGCCGATTCTATCACATATACATTGATGCTTTTGCTGGCCCAGGCAAGCACATCTCCAAAGAAACAGGAGAACCTGTTAAAGGAAGCCCCAAGAACGCGTTGGAGATAGAGCCTCCATTCAAAGAGTATCACTTCATAGATATCAATAGTGTGAAGGTGGCTGAGCTGAACAAACTGGTAGAGCAAAGACCAGAGGCTCATGTTTGGGAAGGTGATTGTAACTCCATTCTGTTAGAAAAAGTTTTCCCAAAAGTAGAATATGAAAAATATCGGAGAGCTCTTTGCCTCCTTGATCCTTATGGCCTGCACTTGAACTGGGAGGTAATACAAACTGCAGGACACATGAATAGCATCGATATGTTTCTGAACTTTCCGATTGCAGATATGAATAGAAACGTACTTCGGCGCAATCCTGAGAATGTATCCCCCTCATCTCTTCAAAGAATGAATGCTTATTGGGGTGATGAATCTTGGGGAAAAATCGCTTATAATACGCAGGGCAATTTCTTCAATTGGAAAGTGAAGGAGTCTAACGAAGCTATAGCTTTGGCCTTTGCGGAGCGCCTTCAAAAGGTAGCAAATTTCAAGTATGTACCAAAACCACTGCCTATGCGGAATTCGAAAGGTGCAATTGTATACTATCTTTTCTTTGCCTCCCAGAAGGAAGTAGCCCATAATATAATAAAGTACATTTTCGATAAGTATCAGCAATGGGAGATAAAGTAATGGCATTAGCCTCATCTATAGAGTGGACCGATTCTACCTGGAATCCGTTAACAGGGTGCACCAAAATAAGCCTGGGATGTACCAATTGTTACGCCGAGCGAATGGCTTTACGACTACAAGCGATTGGGCAACCCAATTACGCCAATGGTTTCCAAATCACCCTGCATGAGAATCTAATCGAGCTTCCGCTATGCTGGAGAAAGCCTCAAACTATATTTGTTAATTCAATGAGTGACTTGTTCCATGAAGAAGTTCCCGATGAATTTATCTTTCGCGTATTCGATACTATGCGTCGCGCAAAATGGCATCGTTTTCAGATTCTTACCAAGAGGTCTAAAAGGTTGCTCGACCTAAGCCCCCATCTACAATGGATGCCGCACATCTGGGTGGGTGTGAGTGTGGAAAATCAGAACTATACTTTTAGAATCGAGCACCTACGAAAAACGGGGGCGAGCATAAAGTTCCTTTCACTAGAGCCATTACTTGGGCCAATCCCTGATCTAAGCCTGGAAGGAATCGACTGGGTAATCGTAGGAGGCGAATCTGGCCCAAGAGCAAGAGCACTGGAGGCGTCTTGGGTAATCGATATCCGCAATCAGTGTCAAAGAGCGAAGGTGCCCTTCTTTTTCAAACAGTGGGGTGGCGCAAACAAGAAGAAGGCGGGAAGACTTCTTGAAGGACGAACTTGGGATGAAACCCCACTGGCAGCAGGTAGTATACCTCAATCAGAAATTAAGCGCGATTTATTCTCTGTCGAACCGGTTACAGCTTGAAATGACCCAAGAGGTGGTTTGACTAAATAAACCAGCTTACCGCGAAATCTCCTTCAGCTTTTGCGCCAGCGTGAGGGCGTTCTGCACCGCGAAGCCTTCGGCGTCGTTGTTGAAATAAATGTAGACTGCTTTTTTGCCTCGCGCCAGCTCCGAGATGTTCTTCGCCCAGCCGCTTAGCTCCTCATCGGAATAGCTGCCGCCGTAGAGCCAGGTGCTGCCGTGGAAGCGGGCATAGACGAAATCTGCGGTAGCTTCGAGAGGCGTGGTGAAGTCGGGCATATCGTAGATACAGAAGCCTGCATTGTAGCTGCGCAGCAAGTCAAACACCCCCTTGTCCAGCCATGACTCGTGGCGGAACTCAAAAACGTGGCTCAGGTCGCGGGGCAGCATGGAGAGGAATTCTTCCAGCAGCGAGTCGTTGCGGTGCAGGCCGGGCGGAAGCTGATAGAGCAGAGGCCCCAGCTTATCACCGAGAAGCTTGGCCCTCTCCAGAAACTTCTCCAGAGCGTCCTCGACATTCCTCAGCTTCTTGATGTGGGTGATGAAGCGGCTCACCTTCACGGCATAGCAGAAGCCCTGCGGGGAGGAGTCCCGCCAGTTGGCGAACGCCTTCTCCGAGGGCAGGTGATAGAAGCTGTTGTTGAGTTCCACCGTGCTGAAGGAGCGGGCATAGAATTCCAGCCACTTCGATTTAGAGAGTTCAGCAGGATAGAATCTCCCCCGCCAGTGTTCGTAGTGCCAGCCGCTGGTGCCTATAAAATATTTGGGAGACATCTTAGGGAAATCCTAAATCTCAGTTTCCAAATCCCAAACGATCCTTAAGCGTTCAGCCGTCAGCTTTGGGCGCGGGTACCGCGCCCCTTGTTAACACACGTGGGCCAAATTGATTCCACCAACGCAAGCTGATACACTAACCTTGGATATGAGCTACATTGTTACTCCACAGAGTTTCGATAGCCTCGCCTCATTATGGACAGACCTGCGACACCGACTGAGGTGGGATTCTATCTTCGTCCTGCCTCACTGGCTCAAGGTATGGTGGCAGGCATTCGGAGGGGGCTCCGAATCATATCTATTTGATGTCAAACAGGATAAAAATATCATCGGCATCGCGCCCCTTCAGGTTAAAGAGGACAAGGCTGCTTTCATCGGCAGCGCCGATGTCTGCGATTACATGGACTTCGTGGTCGCCCCCGGCAAGGAGCTTGAGTTCTTCACCGCCGTCCTGGACAAGTTGAAGAAAGACGGGATAAAGGAGTTGCATCTAGACTCGTTGAGGCACGATTCCACGGTGATGACCTGCCTGGTCGACCTGGCAAAGGACAAAGGATATGAGGTTACCCTCACCCAGGAAAATGTTTCGCTGGACCTCGACTTGCCCTCCACATGGGATGAATATTTGAAGACTCTGAGCCCCAAGCAGCGGCGCGAGACAGGTCGCAGGTTCAGAAGATTGGAGGAGGAGGGCGAGATTAACTACCGTTCCGTCGAGGATGCAGGGCCTAAAGTTCTAGAAATCTTCTTCAAACTGATGCGGGTGAGCAGAGAGGACAAATCTGCCTTTATGACCGCGCGGATGGAGTCCTTCTTCAGGTCGCTGGCTGAAACTATGGCGGAGGCTAAGCTTCTCAGATTCGGCATCCTGGAAATATCAGGCAAACCTGTTGCCGCCGTGATGTGCTTCGACTACAATAATAAGGTGTACCTTTACAATAGCGGCTATGACCCCGCATACGGCTATTTAAGCGTGGGGTTGCTTTCCAAACTCCTCTCTATCAAGGATAGCATCGAGCGGGGCAGGAAGTGCTACGATTTTCTGAAAGGGACTGAAGAATACAAATATCGCCTGGGGGGCAGGGAGATACCGATATACAGTTGCAGGATAGAACAGAAATAATTGCGAGGAGTCCTTCTTTAGGAAGGACGACGAAGCAATCTCAGGTTTGGATGCAGGGGAAAAACCAGGAGATTGCTTCGCTCCGCTCGCAATGACATAAAAAAAGAACGGGAACGATGTCAGACAAATTGAAGATAGCCATGCTCAGTGTCCATAGCTGTCCAGTGGGCAAGCTGGGAAGCAAGGACACCGGAGGCATGAGCGTTTATATCCGGGAGCTGGCCCGCGAGCTAGGGAAGCGGGGCCACCTGGTGGACATCTATACCCGCGCCCATGACCTCAGGGAGGAACAGATTGTGCGGCTCGGCGATAAGGCGCGGGTCATCCACCTGCAGGCGGGTGAGATCGAGCCCATAGATAAGCTGGCGGTATATTCCCATCTCGAGGACTTCGCCTGCTCGCTGGAGGACTTCAGGGCCAGCAACGGCCTGCGATACGATGTGATACACAGCCATTACTGGCTATCGGGCTGGGTGGGCAGACGCATTCAGCGCTGGTGGGATGTCCCCCACGTCATAATGTTCCATACCCTGGGCGCTATTAAGAACGCCATCGGTGTGGGAGAAAGCGAGCCTGCGCTTCGGATAATGGCGGAGAGGGAGATGGTCAGGGACTGCCACCGCATCATCGCCGCCACGGAGAAGGGCAAAGAGGAGCTTGTGAGCTATTACAGCGCTTCTCCCGAGAAAATCAGAGTGATCCCCTGCGGCGTGAACCTGGAGCTGTTCCGACAGCTAGATAAAGAGGCGGCGCGGCGAAGCCTGGGGTTGAATGGACACAGAATCATCCTGTTCGTGGGGCGCATAGACCCTCTGAAGGGTGTAGACAGACTGCTGACGGCTCTGCCCAAGCTGAATACAGGGCAGAACCTCAAGCTTTTGGTGATCGGCGGCGACGAGGATAGCCAACCCGAAGTGGAGAGGCTGCAAAGGCTGTCCCGCAGCCTGCACATCCAGGATTCAGTCACCTTCGCCGGCATCGTAGAGCAAAAAGAGCTGCCCCTTTACTACAGCGCTGCCGATGTCTGCGTCATACCATCCTATTACGAGAGCTTCGGGCTGGTGGCCCTGGAATCCCTGGCCTGCGGCACGCCCATAGTGGCTACCAGGGTAGGAGGCATCGAAAGCGTAGTCCGCCAGGGTCAGAACGGGTATATGGTTGAAGACAACGCTCCCCTTCGCCTCGCAGACAGGGTAGCAGCGCTCCTTTCGCAAAAAGGGTCGGGAATGAACTCCGCCGACTCGATTAGGGCATCGGTGGAGGGGTTTAGCTGGTCGAACATCGCCGAGGCGATAGTGCCGGAGTATGGCGCGATACTCAGGGAGTACAAACAGTGACGAAGCCGGCTTACGCCATGGTGGTCACACCCCACCCAGACGATGCAGAATACGGCATCGCCGGTACGGTGGCGCGCTGGACCAAGGAGGGCAAGGATGTCATCTACGTGGTGTGCACCAACGGCGATAAAGGCAGCAGCGACGTCAACATGAAGCCGGAGGCGCTGGCCAAAATCAGGGAGAAAGAGCAACTGGACGCAGCCAAGGTGTTGGGGGTAAGGGAGGTCATATTCCTGCGCCATCCCGACCAGGGATTGGAGGATACTTACGAGTTCAGGAAACAGATTGTGCGCCTGATAAGGATGTACCGCCCCGATATTGTGGCAACCACCGACCCCTATATCCGCTATATCTGGCACCGCGACCACCGCATCGCCGGACAGGTCGTGCTGGACGCTGTCTTCCCTTACGCGAGGGACTTCCTCTCCTACCCCGATTTGATGCTGGACGGGCTTCAGCCCCATAAGGTCAAAGAGATACTACTCTGGGGCTTTCTGTTATTCTGGGACTCTCAGGAGATAAACTACCGCTCCGATATCAGCGACACATTCGACCTCAAGATAGCTGCACTGCTCTGCCACAAAAGCCAGGTAGCGCACCTGCCATCGCCCGATCTGGAGAACATGCTGAGGCAGCAACATGAGGCTATGGCTCAGGGAGAGAGCTTCAAACTAGCAGAGGCTTTCCACCGTGTGGCGATATTCGGTTAGCTTGGTGCCCGCTGAGGTAAAAACAGCGGAGGTTGGCTGCATCACACAACCAACCTCCAGTCCGCCTATGGCGGATCATGTTTACTGAACAGGGGAGAGTTAGAATGACCTGCGTCTTCCCCCACCGCCACCGAAGCCACCACCACCACCTCCTCCTCCTCCTCTGCCTCCACCACCACCGAAACCGCCCCTACCGCCACCACCACCTCCACCACCACCCCTGCCACCCTCGGTCCTGGGGCGTGCCTCGCTGACATCGATTGTTCGGCCCTGCAATACCTTGCTCTTGAGCCCAGCAAGCGCAGCCTGTCCCTCAGCCTTCTCCGGCATCTCAACAAACCCGAACCCTCTAGACTGACCACTATACTTGTCCTTGATGATGTTGATCGACTCCACCTTGCCGAAAGCCTCGAATTCCTTCCGCAGTTCCTCGTCAGTCACATCGCGTGACAGGTTGCCCACATAGATATTCATAATGGGGCTCCTTTCTCTTAAAATGTGTTTCGCATGAAAGCCCTTTGTAACAGAGCTGGAAGCAATGGAGGCCAGGGGCTGCCCCGGCCTCCACTATCTTGTCTTAGCCAGATTACCGCTGGTTACTTGACCTGACTTTGTCGTAGCAACGGCTGCAATACACTGGTCTGCCTTCTCGCGGCTCAAAGGGCACCTGTGTCTCAGTGCCACACGAGGCACACACGGCAGGGAACATCTGACGGTCAACTGGTCTTCCGCCGCCACCGCCGCCACCGCTGCGCTGCCCTCTTTTCGCTTCACGGCAGGATGGGCACCGCTTGGGCTCGTTGGTGTACCCTTTTTTTGCGAAGAACTCTTGTTCCTCGACGCTGAAGGTGAAACTAGTGCTGCAATCAGAACATTGCAGCGACTTTTCCACAAAGCTCATGGATGACCTCCTCTCTTATGCTAGTTGGTTAGAGCTCGGTCTCCAAGGCCCGCGGGTATCGCTGCTAAGAGGAACCTTTAGAGGACTGGCAACCTATACTTTAACCACCGAGGGGCACTATAACAGAAAAAGGGGGATTTTGCAAATCGAGTAAAAGGAACCCTTTTAGAAGACTCCTCCTGGAGGGCGACCTAAATATGTCATCCCTTACGATAGGCAGTGATACGGGCATTGCGGGTCTGGGCCGAGATAGTCTTCATGGCCGTTAGCACGGGCGTAGGCCAGCGCTATCGCCCGACAGCCCCTGCATACGGCCCAGTAACGGCATAACTCGCAGCCGCCGTGATAGTCCTCCCGCCTGCGCAGAGACCCCAGCACCGGCGATTCTACCCAGAGCTCGCGGAAGGATGTCTCTTTGATATTCCCAACCGGCAAATCCATCCGTCTACAGGGCATGACTGTGCCATCAGCAGTGATAGTCACGCCAAAGATACCGGCAGCACAGCCACCTATGGGCATCTCCGTCTGGGGGATCTCTCCATCCATATCAGCGATAGCGGATAGCGGGTCGCGTGATATAACCACAACCTTGCTATTATCCTTAAACGCCTGAAGCTCATCATAGAAATGCGCTACTTCCTCACGGGTCAATGCCTCGCTGCTGAGTCCCTTGCCCCTGCCGGTGGGCACCAGACGCGAGAAGGCAATAGCACCCACTCCCAACTCCTCAGCAAGACGAACCAACTCGCCAGTCTCGTTCATGTTGAGCCTGGAGACGGTTAGATTTATATTGGCCTCAACACCCTGAGCCACCAGGTTCTTGATTCCTTCCAGCGTGCGTTTGAAAGACCCCTTGCCCCTCAAGCCCTCGTGGGTACTCTCAAGCCCGTCGAGGCTGATTTGCACATCGCTTACCCCCGCCTCTCTGATGCTCTGCGCCATGCCGCCATCTATAAGGGTTCCGTTGCTCATCAAGGATGTTGAAAAGCCGCACTTTCGAACATAGTCCAATATTGCGAAGAGGTCTTTGCGCAGAAAAGGCTCGCCGCCGGTAAAATGAAAGCTGGGTGACATCTCCACCTCGTACTCCGTCACCCAGCTTTGGAACGCGCTTCTTACGTTGTCGATTGCCCCACAGATTTCCTCGCAGCTCATCTCCGACACTGCCCCTGATTGGTAGCAATGCCGGCATCTCAGATTACATCTCTCAGTCAGATGCCACTGGACAAAGAAATCATAGGGCGTGCCCTTCATTAAAGATTGCTTTATTGCCGAACTGGCAATTTACTTACCCTTTCAGGACTTTCAGGCGAGGCAACTCTTCCCCAGACTCTTGTTTTTCTCCAGCGCCTCCTTCAGGCCCTGAAAGAGTCTGGCCTCCTTCTCCCTCAATTCCTCACTCATACCCCTCACCTCCTTCCAACATACTACGCCGTTTCCACCACACCTAGTTGCCTGATTTATCAGGCTAGCCCGCCCAATAAATTGGGCAACTACATCTTAAACGTCCTAGGCAAACATTTGATTGGCTCGTGCTGGCAGTCTATCATCCTATAGGAATTTGTCAAGGTTTGGGGCACTCTCAGCGGGAAAATGTAAGAGATTTGTAACATAATCTGACGCGTCCAGGGTAAGGCTGAGTATAAATTCCTCTATTCCTTGGAATGTGCTATGATGAAATAGTGTAATTAATGCGATGGAGAATAAACCGTCTTCGAGCAGAAAGCCATATGAGATTAGATGGCATGGCCGTGGTGGTCAGGGGGCTATAACGGCTGCCAAGCTGTTGGCACAGGCGGCTTACCTTGATGGATATCACGGGGTAACAGCCGCGCCATCGTTTGGCGCTGAGAGAAGGGGGGCTCCTGTTAGCGCCTCTACCAGGATCGCCCTGGAGCCTATCATGGTGGTGTCGCAGGTAGAAGAACCCGATGTGGTAGTAGTCCTGGACCACACTTTGCTGAGGATTGCGGATGTAACCAGCGGGCTGCGCAAGGGGGGATGGCTGGTAGTAAACTCCCGGCAAACTCCAAGAGAACTCCACATAGAAGGTGCTTTCAATATCGCTACCGCAGATGCTACCAGCGTATGCCGTGAACTTGGTTTGGTAGTAACGGGGCTTATCATAGTGAATACAGCCATATTGGGGGCGTTTGTCCGCGCTACCGAGATAGTGAATTTAGCGAATATAGAAGAGGTGGTAAGGGAAAGATTCTCTAACGATGCTATAGATATGAACCTCTCCGCAATCAAGCGGACCTACGAAATAACCGAACTATTTAGAATATGATTGTGGCAAGCTATGAGAACCAGAGATTGTAAGCATATATGCGGTGAATCATCGCCGGGCATTGGAGAAGCAGGTAAAACAGGCGAGTGGCGCAGCTCGCGTCCTGTGATCGATGAGAAGAAATGCCTGCCGGCAAAGCAGAATAAGCCCACCTGTTTCCAATGCTGGCTTTATTGTCCGGATGCTGTAATCA
>Ga0315297_10000902_pt1 | contig 17858 bp, 18 predicted proteins | sample YL17G15_0_MG_FD_203628 | JGI IMG/M metagenome (GOLD analysis project Ga0315297, IMG submission 203628) | Sediment microbial communities from Yellowstone Lake, YNP, Wyoming, USA - YL17G15_0 | ecosystem: Environmental > Aquatic > Freshwater > Lake > Sediment | place: USA: Wyoming | collected... | reverse complement strand
TCCATGGCCGAGTCGCAGAATGTCTCGACGCGCGCGAGCGCCCCAGTTTCGCCCGGCGTCCAGGCAGCACACAGTCCGCGGTCCCAGCGGATTCTCGGCAGCAGGTCGAGTTCGGCCAGCCCCAGGCCTGCCACTGCTTTGGATGGGGCAGGGATGCGGTCGGGTGCGGGCTGGGGTGCCGGCAACGCGTCGAGCTGCTGCTGGCAGGCCCGCCAGAACGGGGTGAAGACGCGGTACGGGCCGCCTTGGCCGGTCCGAATCTCCCACGGTTCGAACAACAGCGCGGAGTTGAAGCTTTCACACGTCAGGCCGGCTTCCCACAACCGGGCTTTGAGCTGCGTGTCGCGCGCCACGAGTGCCGGATCGTACAGGCGGTTCCAGAACACCTGCCTGGCACCCGTATCGCGGGCGACGTCAAGAAGCTGCTCCGTCGCCGGACCACTCCGAATCACGAGTGCGCCGCCCTTCGCATGCAGCGCTGCCGCAAGCTGCTCCAGGCTGCGATGCAGCCACCAGTTGCTGGCCGCACCCGGGCGCCACTCGCCTTCTTCGTCCGGGCTGTGCACGTACAACGCCACGACGCGCTCGGCCCGCTCGCAGGCGGCGGTGAGGGCCGGGTTGTCTGCCAGCCGAAGGTCGCGGCGAAACCAGACGATGGCGGTCTGTGGCGTGCTCAGCGGCTGGCTCGCTCGCGGTCAGCCGACCTGCGCGCGCAAGGCGGCAATGCGCTCGTCGAGCGGCGGGTGGGTCATGAAGAGCTTCTTCAGGCCCGAGGCTACGCCGCCGGAGATACCGAAAGCTGCCATGCGATCCGGCAGGGGGCCGGTATGACGCTGCTTCAGCCGCTCGAGAGCGCCGATCATCGACTGGCGGCCGGCAAGGTGGGCGCCGCCGGCGTCCGCGCGGAACTCGCGCTGCCGCGAGAACCACATGACGATCATCATGGCAAACAGGCCGAGCACCATTTGCGCGATGATCGTGGTGACCCAGAATGCCGGGCCGTGGCCTTGCTCGGTCTTGAAAATCACGCGATCGACGGTGTGGCCGATCACGCGCGACAGGAATACGACGAACGTGTTCACGACACCCTGGATCAGCGTGAGCGTGACCATGTCACCGTTGGCGACGTGGCTGATTTCGTGAGCAAGCACCGCCTCGGCTTCCTGCTGCGACATGCTCTGCAGCAGCCCGGTGCTCACGGCGACGAGTGCCGAGTTGCGGCGCGCGCCGGTGGCGAAGGCATTGGGCTCGGGCGAGTCGAACACGCCGACCTCGGGCATGCCGATGCCGGCCTGCTGCGCCTGGCGCTGTACGGTGTTGACCAGCCAGCTTTCCATCGAGTTCGTGGGCTGCGTGATCACGCGCACGCCCATCATCCGCTTCGCGGACCACTTCGAGATCGCCAGCGAGATGAACGAGCCGGTGAAACCGATGACGGCGGCGAACACCAGCAGGTTGCCGAGATCCAGGTCCACGCCATTCGACGCGAGGATGCCATCGATGCCGAGCAGGCTCAGGACGATGTTCAGGAGGACGATGATCGCGAGGTTGGTGGCAAGGAACAGCAGGATGCGTTTCATTACGATGATTCTCCGAGTCGGGCCGATGGCGGGCCCGCGTCGCAGGTGACCTCGTTGGGGGCAGCCGGGCCCGATTCAAGTCCCGGCGCCCGGTCCGCCCTGGTCACCGCGGGGGCGGATCAAGCATACTTGAGGAACGGCAAAACCGGAAACGCAGTTCAGACAACCGGACTGCGCGGAGGTTCCGACCCCTGCTGCCCCGAGGCGATGCCGATGACGACCGAGACTCCCCTGCGCCACTGGACGTTTTTCAGCAACCACGGCCACGTGTTGATCTGCCTGGCCCTTAACCCCGATTCGAGGTTACGTGACGTTGCGGCCAGCGTCGGGATCACCGAAAGGGCAGTGCAGAAGATCGTGGACGACCTCGAGGAAGCCGGCATCATCACCCGCGAGCGCACGGGCCGGCGCAATACCTACCGGTTGAACGTCAGCGTGCCGCTACGCCACCCCCTCGAGGCTCACCGCACGGTCGGTTCGCTGCTGTCGATCGTGATGGATCGCACCGCGATCAAGCGGATTCCCTCCGTGTAACCATTCGGCAATGTTTCCCTGGCAGATTCCAGGCCGACAGAGAAACGATGACCACGCGACGTCAGGCGCGCACTTCGGATCCGCAACTGGCCGCCGGCAGCCAGCGCGTCGCCGATGCCATTCGTCTCCAGCAGGTCAATCTCGCGTCGGCCGCCGGCCGGTCTGCAGACCCCAGCGTCGAAGACGTCCACCAGGGCCGCGTCGCCGCCCGGCGCCTGCGCTCGCTGTTGAAGACGTTCGGTCCCTTGCTCGATGCCCGCTGGACGCGCCTGTACCGCATCGATCTGCGCAGTTTCGCCCGCACATTCGCCGCCGTTCGCGAAGCGGACGTGCTGAGCGAGTTGCTGCTCGGGTTGGCCCGACCCGACGAGGGCCTGCAAGCCGCCGAACGGCAAAGGCTCACCGCGGCGCTTGAAGACCGGCGCACGGAAGCGCGCAGCAGTCTCCGCCGGCACCTCGGCGAGCCCGGTTCGCACGCACTCGTCAAGGCACTGGCCGCCCGCGCCAATGACCCGCCCAAGCTGGCCCGCACGGACGCTGCAATGGTCGACGTCCTGACGCTCGTCGAACGGTCGTGGCGCAAGGCCATCCGCCTGCTCGAGAAGCACCCCGAGGCGGCAGCCGAGTTGCACGAGTTGCGACTGGCGCTGAAGCACTGCCGGTATGCGCTCGAGGCGGTCGCCGACATCGAGCCCAAGGTCGCTGCACGCCTGCTACGCCGGCTGCGGACGGCCCAGGATCGCATCGGTGCGCATCGCGACACCGTTGCAGCGACGCACTGGGTCTTGCTCAACGAGCGCACGCTCGGCCGCATGGCGATGCGCAGGCTTACGGCTCTGCTCGAGGCGCACGAAACAAAGTTGCGCGAAGACGCGATAGAGCGCAGCGCCAAGGTGCTGCAGGCCTACGAGCGCTGGATCGCGGCCATCCGGCGGCTTACGAAGGCAGCCCGTTCAGATCCAGCGTGACCTGCAGCATGCCGCCTGAGTTCGGCTCGGTGATCGCCCGAAAGCCGAACTGGCGGGCCCAGTCACCGATGCGCTTGTTCTCGGCGAGACTCAGTCCCACCAGGGCGAGGATGCCTCGAGCGCGCGCGGCGCCTGCAAGGCTGCGCATCAGTTCCGTACCGATGCCGCGGCCCTGCCAGGCGTCTGCGACGACGACTGCGCATTCCGCCCGATCTGTGCCGTCGATGCGCGCATACCGGCTGACGCCCACGATGTCGCCGCCATCGTCCGGGCCCGCGATCGCGGCAATAGCGAGTGTGTCGACATAATCCAGCTCGAGCAGCCGGGCGGCCGAGGCCGAGCTGACTTCGCGCGCGGAATACTGGAGCCGCTGATAGAGGGACTCCTGGGAGAGGCCGCTGATGAAACGCATCTCCCGGTCGAGGTCGTCGGGGCGCAGGGGCCGGATCAGGAGAGGCGGGCCGCCGGGTGGCTGCCAGGCGTGCGCAAGGTCTGCCGGATAGGCCGGCGGGAGCGCGGCCAGTGGGGGCTCGCTACTCACTCGCGGTCGCGGTACTCGTCGTCGTCGTCGTCGTAGTCCTCGTCCTCGTCGTCATCCCAGTCGTCGTCGTCCTCGTCCTCTTCATCCACGATGACCTCGTCGTCGTCCTCGTCATCCTCGTCGGGCACCACGTCGTCCACCCAGCCGTCCGGGGGTTCGGCGAGTTCGAGGTCCATTTCATGCCAGGAATCCAGGTCGATCTCCTGGATTTCGCGGTCCGGCCACTGGATCCGGACGATTTCCTCGTCCGGATCGACGGAAAGCACCTGGAACGTGTCCTCGGCATCGAGGTCCTCGTACCATTTTCCGGGTACCGGTTCGTAATCGCGGCTCACTACGGGGCCCTCGTGGCGGATTGTCTGGGATTTTCGGAGAACGAGACTGCGAACAACTATACGGTTGGTCCGCAACCGCAGGCAACCGGAACTCACTTACGGTCTTTGGCTTCCAGCTCGCGTAAAATTCACCCAGTTACTCGAACAGGACGACACAGCCGTGTATTCGTATCGCGCCCCCCTTCGTGACATCCGCTTCGTGGTCCATGATGTGCTCGATTTCGAGGACCATTACCGCTCATTCGGCCGCGAGGAGCTGAACCGCGACCTGCTCGAGGGCATCCTCGAGGAAGGTGCCCGGTTTGCCGAGAACGTCCTGGCGCCGACCAACCGGGTGGGCGACGAGCACGGCCTCAGGTTCGAGGACGGCAAAGTCATCACGCCTCCCGGCTTCAAGGCGGCTTACGACCGCTACTGCCAGGACGGCTGGATCACGATGACGGCCGACCCGCAGTGGGGTGGCCAGGGCCTGCCGGGCGGGTTCGCGCTCGCGTTCAGCGAGATGCTGATCTCCGGCAACATGGCCTGGAAGATGTACTCCGGACTGACCGAAAGCGCCGCACTGACTATCGAGTCGCACGGCACGGACGAACTCAAGGCCCGCTACCTGCCGAAGATGGTGAGCGGCGAGTGGTCGGGCACGATGTGCCTGACCGAAGCGCAGTCCGGCACCGACTTGAGCAACCTGCGTACGAAGGCCGAGCGCCGGGCCGACGGCTCGTTCGCGATCACCGGCACCAAGGTCTTCATCTCGGCCGGCGAGCACGATCTGACCAACAACATCATCCACCTCGTGCTGGCGCGCTTGCCGGATGCGCCGGCGGGCACCAAGGGCATCAGCCTGTTCCTCGTGCCAAAGTTCCTGCCCGATGCCGATGGCAAGGTGGGCGCGGCCAACGGCGTGAGCTGCGGTTCCATCGAGCACAAGATGGGGATCCACGCGTCGCCCACCTGCGTCATGCACTTCAACGACTCGGTCGGCTGGCTCGTCGGCAAGGAGAATGCCGGGCTCGCGTGCATGTTCACGATGATGAACCACGCGCGTCTCGGCGTCGGGTTGCAGGGGCACGGCCTCTCGGAACTCGCGTGGCAGACGTCCATTGCCTACGCCAACGACCGCCTGCAGGGCCGTGCGCTGACCGGCGCGAAAGCACCGGGCAAGGCAGCCGACCCGATCATCGTCCACCCGGACGTGCGGCGCATGTTGCTCACGCAGAAGGCGTTCGTCGAAGGCGGGCGTGTGCTGTGCTTCCTGACCGGACGCGAAATCGACAGCTCGCACATGAACCCGGACCAGGACGCCAAGCGGCGCTCCGAAGAGCTCATCGCCTTCCTGACGCCGATCGTGAAGGGCTTCCTGACGGATGCGTCCATGGAAGTGACGAGTCTCGCCGTGCAGATCCATGGCGGCGCCGGCTTCATTCGCGAGACGGGCGTGGAGCAGTTGATGCGCGACGCGCGCATCACGCCGATCTACGAAGGCACCAACGGCATCCAGGCGCTCGACCTGCTCGGACGCAAGGTATTCGGCACGGGCGGCAAGAGCCAGCAGGCCGTGGCCGCGCGCATCCGTGTAGCGATCGCCAAGTATGCCGACCTGCCGCAGGTGGCATCGCTCGGAGCTGAACTCGAGAGGCGGCTCGAGCAGTGGAGCCGTCTGACGGCGGAACTCGGCATGGCCGCGATGAAGAACCCGGAGGAGGTCGGCGCCGCGGCGAGCGACTACCTGCAGTTCTCAGGCTATGTGTGTCTCGGCTGGTGCTGGCTGGCGTCCGCCGGCGTCGCGGCGAAGCGGCTCGCAGCGGGCGCGCCCGACGCGGACTTCTACACGGCGAAGATCGTTACGGCCCAGCATTACTTCAGCCGTCTGCTGCCGCGTTGCGAAGCGCACGCAGCGGCCGCACGTGCCGGTTCGGCAGGCCTGATGGCACTGACGGCCGAGCAATTCGCGATCGCATGAGCACAGTGGCCACGCGGGGCGCCTCGCGACTCGCCAGGGCCAGAAGGGTCGTCGTCAAGATCGGGTCCGCCCTGCTCGTCGAACCGTCGACGGGCAGGGTGAACCGCAGCTGGCTGGAAACGCTCGCGGCTGACGTCGCCGCAATGCGCGCTCGTGGACAGGAAGTCGTCATCGTCTCCTCGGGCGCCATCGCGCTCGGCCGGCGTCAACTGGGGCTCGCCCAGGGCAAATTGAAGCTGGAGGAAAGCCAGGCCGCCGCCGCGGTCGGGCAGATTCGTCTGGCGCATGCGTGGAAAGAGGTGCTGGAGCGGCACGATTTCTCGGTCGCCCAGGTGCTGCTCACGTTCGGCGACACCGAAGAGCGCCGTCGCTACCTGAACGCGCGCAACACGCTCACCACGCTGCTGCGCCTCGGCGCAATCCCGGTCATCAACGAGAACGACACGGTCGCGACCGCCGAGATCCGCTACGGCGACAACGACCGGCTCGCGGCGCGCGTCGCACAGATGGCGAGTGCCGATTGCCTCATCCTGCTGTCGGACGTGGACGGCCTGTATACCGCCGATCCCGGCCGCGACCCGCAGGCGCAGTTCATCCCGGAGGTCGAGCGCATCACGCCCGAGATCGAGGCGATGGCGGGCGGTTCCGCTTCCAATGTCGGCTCGGGCGGCATGGCGACGAAAGTGCTCGCCGCCAAGATCGCGGTCCCTGCCGGTTGTCACATGTGCGTCGCGATCGGCCACGAGCCGCATCCGCTGCGGCGGATCGAGGCAGGCGCGCGCTGCACCTGGTTCGTCGCGGATGCCTCGCCGGTCACCATGCGCAAACAGTGGATCGCCGGCATGCTGAAGCCCTCAGGCGGGTTGCAGGTGGACGAGGGCGCAGCCAGGGCGCTGCGAGGCGGCAAGAGCCTGCTGCCCGCGGGAATCACCCGCGTCGAGGGCCGCTTCGATCGTGGCGACGCCGTGGTGGTGCGCGACCCGGACGGGCTCGAAATCGCGCGCGGCCTCGCCGCATACTCGAGCGAGGATGCCCGGCGCATCCGTGGCCGGCGCAGCCAGGAGCTCGAGGGCTTGCTCGGCTACCGCGGCCGCGACGAGATGATTCACCGCGACGACCTGGTGCTCTCATGATTCCACCCGAAGTATCCGCGCTGATGGATGGCATGGGCCGCGCTGCCGTCGCGGCCGAGCGCGTGCTCGCACGGTCGTCGGCGGACGACCGCAACCGCGCGCTGTATGCCATCGCGGCGTCCCTGCGCACGAGTCACGCACAGATCCTCGTCGCGAACGCACGCGACATGCAGGCCGGCGGGGCGGCGGGCCTCAGGCGCGCCGCGCTGGATCGTCTGCAACTCGACGAGGCGCGCATCGCCGCCATGGCGGATGGCGCGGAGCAGATTGCGGCGCTCGCCGACCCGGTCGGTACCGTGATGGAGGAGCTGCGGCGACCGAATGGCTTGCGCATCCAGCGTGTGCGCGTGCCGCTGGGCGTGATCGGCATCATCTACGAGAGCCGCCCGAACGTCACCTGCGACGCGGGCGCGCTGTGCCTCAAGTCCGGCAACGCCGTGATCCTGCGCTGTGGCAGCGAGAGCCACCATTCGAGCACTGCCATCTACCAGTGCATGGTGCAGGGACTGCGCGAAGCCGGACTGCCCGAAGCCTGCATCCAGCTGGTGCCGACCACGGATCGCGCGGCAGTGGGCTGCATGCTCGCGGGCATGACGGACTACATCGACGTGATCGTGCCGCGCGGTGGCAAGAGCCTGATCGCCCGAGTACAGCAGGAAGCGCGCGTGCCGGTGATCGGCCATCTCGAGGGCAACTGCCACGTGTACGTGGATCGCGGCGCCGACCTGAACATGGCGCGGGCGATCGTGCGAAACGCGAAGCTGCGCCGCACCGGCATCTGCGGCGCCGCCGAGACGCTGTTGGTGGACGCGGCGGTTGCAGGCACCCACCTCGCGCCGATCGTGAAGGACCTGCTCGATGCCGGTTGCGAGGTGCGTGGCGACATGCGCGTGCAGCAGGTTGACCCGCGCGTCCGCCCGGCGACCGAGGACGACTGGTATACGGAATACCTCGACGCCATCATCGCGGCGAAGGTCGTGGACGGCGTCGATGCGGCCATCGAGCACATCGGCCGCTACGGCTCGGCGCACACCGAGTCGATCGTGACCGACGACCCGCAGGCGGCGGAGAAGTTTCTCTCGCAGGTGGACAGTGCGATCGTGCTGCACAACGCCTCGACGCAGTTTGCGGACGGCGGCGAGTTTGGCATGGGCGCGGAGATCGGAATTTCCACCGACAAGTTCCACGCCCGTGGCCCGGTGGGCGTCGAGCAGCTGACCAGCTACAAGTACGTGGTGCGCGGCAGCGGCCAGGTCAGGCCGTAAGCGCCGCCAATCCGCCGCGCAGCGAGTAGACGCCGCGGTAACCCATGCTGCGCAGGTGCTCGGTCAGCCCGAGGCTGCGCACGCCGTGGGCGCAGACGATCAGGTAGCGCGCACCGTCCGGCAACGCGGCGCGACCGTCAAGCAGCTGGCTAAGCGGCACGTGTGTGTCGATGCTCTCGCCCGGCGCATCGCGTTGCCGCTCCCACGCCTCGCGAATGTCCACCAGCGTCAGTCCCGAGGCGCGCGCCGCGGCCAGGTTGGCAAATTCCAGTTCGAGGTCGAGGCCATCCGGGTCCGGCGCGGGCGATCTCTCGCCGTGACCGATCCCTGCATGATCGCAGTCCGTCCGTCGCCGGGCGCGCAGCGTTCGCCACTGCAGATGCAGCAGATCGAAGACGTGCACCGCGGGCGTCGCATCGCCCTGCAGGCCGAGCAGCAGCTTCAGCGTCTCCATCGCCTGCAGCGCGCCGAGGGTTGCCGGCACGGGGCCCAGCACGCCGGCCTCGGCACAGTTGCCGACCAGGCCGTCACGTGGCGCTTCGGGCCAGAGGCAGCGCAGGCACGGCCAGTCCTCGCGTGGCAGGTACGTCTGCAGCTGCCCTTCGTATTGATAGACGCTCGCAAAGATCGCCGGTTTGCGTCCGCGCACTGCGGCATCATTGACCAGGAACTTGGTCTTGAAGTTGTCGCTGCATTCGACCGTGAGGTCGTAGCCAGCGACCAGCGCAGCGAGGTTGTCGGCGGCAGCTCGTCCGGGATGGACGCTGAGCCGCACGTCCTGATTGATTTGTGCGAGGCGCGCGGCGGCGACTTCCGCCTTGAGCTTGCCGACGTCCGCGACGCCGAACAGGGGCTGGCGGTGCAGGTTGCTGGCCTCGACCCGATCTCCGTCCACGATTCCGAGGTGGCCGACGCCCGCCGACGCCAGGTACTGCAGCACGGGAACGCCGAGTCCGCCGGCGCCGATCACCAGCACGGAGGCGGCTCGCAGCCGGGCCTGGCCGGCGTCGCCCACCTCGGGCAATGCCATCTGGCGCGAGTAGTCGTGACCGAAAGCGGCGGCGGGGTGCGCGTGCTCGTGAGTGTGAGCGTGCGCCACGTGTTCGTGCCCGGGCTGTGCGCAACGCTCGCAGTTCACCCAGCCCGAGTCACCGTCGGCGTAGTGCTCTTTCTTCCAGATCGGCAACCGCTGCTTGACTTCGTCGATGATGTAGCGGCAGGCGGCAAACGCTTCTGCACGATGCGCCGAGCTGACGCCGACCCACACCGCCAACTCGCCGATCGCGAGACCTCCGACGCGGTGCACGCATGCGGCATGACGTATGGCAAAGCGCTCGATGGCTTCGCTGAGGATGCGGGTGCCTTCCTTGACGCCCAGGCTCTCGAAAGCCTCATACTCCAGGCGCTCGACGTGCCTGCCCTCGTTGTGGTCGCGCACCCAGCCCTCGAAGCTCGCGTAGCCGCCCGCCGTCGCGTCCGCCAGTGCGTCGCGGTAGCGCTCAGGTTGCAACGGCCGGGTGCTGAACGAGAACGGCTGCATCAGCCCCCCGCGACGGGAGGAATGAACACGACGCGATCGCCCGCCTGCAGTCGCTGCGACCACTCGCAGAACTCGTCGTTGATCGCGACCCGCAGCATCGAGCGGGGCAGGGTGAGTCCATGTGCCTGGCGCACTTCCTCGTAGAGTTGGGCCGCAGTGCCGGCCAGTGTCTCGCGGCGCTCCTCGGCGCGGCCGGCCTGTTCGCGCAACACGGCGAAATAGTGGAGCTGGACCTGCATCAGCGCCTCATCCTGCACCGTGGAGTTGCAGCTTTTCCCGCGCCCGCGCCAGTTCCTCGGGTGTGTTCACGTTGTCGAGCGCAGCAGGGTCCGGTTGCTCGAGCAGCGGCACGCCGGACTGGATGATGAACCTGCGCGGGCAGTTCCTGCCGCCAGCGATGGCCGCCAGCAGGCCTGCGCGCGACTGCGGCTCGTAGATGGCGCACAGCGGCTCGGGTAAGCCGTCACTACTGCTGCGATAGGCGGTCAGGTCGTGCGGCCCGCGGCGCGACACCAGTGTCTCGATCGTGGCGTCGTTGAGGAAAGGCAGGTCGCAGGCCAGGACGAGCCATGCCGCAGCCGGATGGGCGGCCTGCGCTGCTGCAATGCCGGCAATGGGCCCGATGCCGTCGTGACGATCGGTGATCGTGGGATGAGAGTTGCGCGCCGGGTCCGCGGCCTGGCCAGGGCGAACGGAGACGAACACCTGCTCGCAGTGCCTGGCGAGCAGGTCGAAAGCCCAGTCCACCTGCGACCGGCCGTGAAGCTGCAACGCCGCCTTGTCGCGGCCCATGCGCCGGCTCTCCCCGCCGGCAAGCACCAGGCCGTAGAGGGGCGCGCGGGTCACCGTGGCGCTTCCTCGATATCGCGCTTGCCGCCGTGTTTGGCCAGGAGCCGGGTATCCGCGATGACCATCTCGTGCGAGAGGGCCTTGCACATGTCGTAGATCGTGAGCGCCGCGATCGAGGCGCCGGTGAGCGCCTCCATCTCCACGCCGGTCCGGTGATGCACGGTCACGGTGCAACGCACGACGGCCTCGTCGCGCTCATTCATGTCGATCTCCACGCGGCAGTTCTCGATGCCGAGCGGATGGCAGAAGGGGATGAGATCGTGCGTGCGCTTGGCGGCCATGACGCCGGCGACGATCGCCGTGTGGAACACCGGGCCCTTGCTCGTCGCGAATCCACAACTGCGCAGCTGGGCGGCCACGGCAGGCGGAAACTGCACCAGCGACTGCGCAACGGCCGTGCGCTTCGTGACGGCCTTGCCGCTCACGTCCACCATGGACGGGCGGTTCTGCTCATCGACGTGGGTCAGGGGGGTCATCATCCACCGATGTAGTTCATTTCGATTTTCCGCAACGGGTGCTCGCTTGCGCGCAGCTCCTGCCTCAGCTCGCTGTAACGGTCGCGGCGTTGCCGCCAGGCGGTGCGCAGCAGGTCGAGCAACTCCGAGTCGCTGGCCCCGGCTCGCAGGGGTGCGCGCAGATCGGTGCCCTCGCTCGCGAACAGGCAGGTGTACAGCGACCCCTCCGAAGACAGCCGCGCGCGATGGCAGTCGCCGCAGAACGGCGCCGTGACCGAGGACACGAAGCCGATTTCGCCAGCACCGTCGTCGTACACGTAGCGTTCGGCGACGTCGCCGCGACGGGGTTCCGAGGCGGGCGTAACCGGCCAGCGCGCACGCACGCGCTCCAGCAATTCGGCGGACGGCACCACCTGCCGTGCTTCCCAGTGGTTGCGATTGCCGACGTCCATGTATTCGATGAGGCGCACCGACACACCGGTGCCACGGAAGCGCTCGAGCAGCGGCAGCACCGTGTGGTCGTTGATGCCGCGCTGCACGACGGCGTTCACCTTGACCGGGCTCAACCCGGATGCCAGCGCCGCATCGATGCCTGCCAGTACCTGCCCCAGCCCGCCGAAGCCCCCGCTCATGCGCGAGAAGACGGTCGCGTCGAGCGAATCGAGGCTCACCGTGACGCGATGCAACCCGTTGCCCCTCAGTTCGGCAGCATGCTGGGCCAGCAGTACCCCGTTCGTGGTCAACGCGAGATCCTCGACGCCGCCGATGGCCGACAGTTCGCCGACCAGGTCGGCGAGGCCGGTGCGCAACAAAGGCTCGCCCCCCGTCAGACGCAGCTTGCGTACGCCGAGGCCGACGCTCAAGCGCGCGATGCGCGTGATCTCGTCGAACGTCAGGCGCTCCGAGGTGCGCAGGAAGCGGTAGCTACCGTGGAAGGTCTCCTTCGGCATGCAGTACGGGCAACGGAAGTTGCACCGATCCATCACGGAGATGCGCAGGTCGTGCATCGGGCGTTTGAACTGGTCACGCACGCGGCCGACCGTCGGATGTGCGACGTTCTTGTCGGAAGTCGCGGTCATGGGTGCCGTCACGGTGCTCACCACCGGTGCATTGGAGCTACGTGACCGGCAGGATACTCCGCCGGGCCCGGCGGCAGTTCGAGAAAACCGTCCGTGCCGAGCAGTGAAATGAAGTCGCCCGAGCCGCGTGTCGGCCGCGGCATCGCCACCAGGCCCTGCAGGGCGCTGCGCTCGATCTGCACGGGCAGGAAGTACCAGAGCGAGGGTTTGACGCTGAACGGTGCGCCGAGCGGGATCGATTCGACGGGCAGCGGCTTGGCGCCCATCATCGCGAGCAACCCGGGCACCACGTAACGGACCAGGCACACGAGCGCCGAGACGGGGTTGCCCGGCAACCCGAAGACGACCTGCCCGGTGGGCCCGATGCCGAACCACATGGGTTTGCCTGGCCGCTGCGCGACATGATGAAACACTTCCCGGACACCGAGATCGCGCAGGGTCCGCGGCACGTGATCGAAACGTCCCATCGACACGCCACCCGTGAGCACGAGCACGTCGTGCGTGGCAAGGTGCGTGGCGAGGCGTTGCGCGAGATGGACGGGATCGTCGGTCAGATGGTCCTCGGCGATGCGTGTGAAGCCGCGCAGAGTCAGTGCACCCCGCAGCGCGTAGGTGTTCGATCGCCGCACCTGCCAGTTCTCGATCGGCTCACCCGGCGCGACCAGCTCATCGCCCGTCGCGACAACCACGACTCGCGGTTCTGCGTGCACTTGCGCGCGCGGCATGCCGGCGGAGGCGAGCACGGCCAGTTCCGGCGCACCGAGCCGCACGCCGGGGGCGAGCAGCATGTCGCCTTCGCGACAATCGATGCCGCGCGTGTGAACGTTGAGGAACGGTTCGACCGGCACGGCTTCTTCAACCTCGGCCCAGCCGTCTGCGGTCTGGATGCGCTCGACGGGGACGACGCAATCACAGCCGCCCGGCAGGATTGCGCCGGTCATGACTTCGATGCAGGCGGCCTGCTCCGGCAGCTGCAATGGCCGCGTTCCTGCGGCCTGGATACCCGCGATGCGGAAGCGCCGCTGCCCGGCGCGCCATGCCGCGCACGAGAACGCGATGCCGTCCATCGTGACCCGGTCGAAGGGGGGTTGGTCGCGCTCTGCGCGCACGGACTGCGCGAGCACTGCGCCGGCCAGCGATTCGAGCGGCCTCGACTCGAGCGGCAAGGCGCGGATCTGCCCGCGAACGAGGGCTTCGGCCTCGGCCGGCGTCGGGAGCGTCTTCACGGTTGTCATGCCGACCTCAGGGCAAGGAGCGGCGGACAGGGACTCGGGCAGCGGCTGGCGGCCACTGCCCGAAAACGACGCCTACTTGGCAGACTTCGCGCTGAAGGCTTTGACTTCCTCGCTCCAGCGCGTCGCGACGGCGGTGAGTTCGTCTACCGCCGCATTGTTCTTCTTGGCGAAAATAGCCTCGACACTCGCCGTCTTCTGCGCAAGTTCGGGGTCCGCCGGGTCCAGCTTTGCCACGGCATCGTTCCTCTCCTGCTCCAGGCAGGCCAGATAAGACGCCTGTCTCTCCGTATTGAACTTGGTCAGTTCCTCGGGAGATGCATCCGGCTTCGGCACGGGCGGTCCCTGGACGGCGCGCGTGTACTCCTTGATCACGGCCTGCGCGGCGAGCATTTCTTCTTTGGTCGCCGAGGTACCGTTCGGCAAGGACTGCGGCGCCTGCGGGTAGACGCAGGCCGCATCGGCGGCAGAGCCCAGGGCCAGCAGGAACGGAATAGCGGCGACGGCGGTCAGGAGCTTCATGACGAGGGGTCCTCTGAGGGTGGCGTCGGCCGCGGCCGGCGGCCGGTGGAAAGCGGGGGAGCAACTATAAAAACGCGGCGGCAACTATACCAGAGGGTTTCGGCTCCCTCTCCCGCAACAGGCGGGAGAGGTGGGGGGGTGGGGGCTCCGGAGCCTCACCCGGGCTGCGCCCGACCTCTCCCACCAGGGCGGGAGAGGTCAAGACACACCTGTCCCACTTCAGTGGGAGAGGTGAGACGCGTCTCTCCCGCTGACGCGGGAGAGGTGATAGGCCTAGAATGGCGCCCCTTTTCGGGCGTATTCGCGCCCGCTGCGAGAGTCAGCCGCATCATGAGTACGCCGAAGCCCGTCGCCAGCGCCGCAGGCGGCCAGCCGTTCGCCCTGGGTCATTTCATCGGGGGCCAGGTCGTGGCTGGAGCCTCCGGTCGCACCGGGGTGGTTCACAACCCTGCCACTGGCGCCGTCCGCGGCAGCGTGGCCTATGCCAGCGCGGATGAAACGCGCACCGCCATCGCCGCCGCAGCAAAGGCCCTGCCGGGCTGGGCGGCGACGCCGCCGTTGCAGCGCGCCCGGGTCATGTTCCGCTTCAAGGCGCTGCTCGAGGCGCACGTGGACGATCTGGCGGGACTGCTCACGGCGGAGCACGGCAAAGTACTTTCCGATGCGCGAGGCGAGGTGATCCGCGGGCTCGAAGTCGTCGAGTTTGCCTGCGGCATCCCGCACCTGCTGAAAGGCGAGTTCAGCGAGAACGTCGGCACTGCGGTGGACAGCTGGTCGGTGCGCCAGCCCGTCGGGGTGTGCGCCGGCATCACGCCGTTCAATTTTCCGGCCATGGTGCCGATGTGGATGTTCCCGGTCGCCATCGCGTGCGGCAACACGTTCATCCTCAAGCCGTCGGAGAAGGATCCGAGCTGCCCGATGCGGGTCGCCGAACTGCTCAAGGAGGCCGGATTGCCGGATGGCGTGTTCAACGTGGTGAATGGGGATCGCGAGGCCGTCGATACGCTGCTGACCGATCCGAACGTGGCCGCGGTGAGCTTTGTGGGTTCGACGCCGGTCGCCGAATACATCTACCGCACAGCCTCAACGCACGGCAAGCGGGTGCAGGCGTTGGGCGGCGCCAAGAATCACATGGTCGTGATGCCCGATGCGGACACGGCGAATGCCGCGAGCGCGCTCGTGGGCGCGGCCTACGGCTCGGCGGGCGAACGTTGCATGGCCATCAGCGTAGCCATCGCAGTGGGCGATGCCGGGGACCGGCTGATCGAAGCCGTCCGGCAACAATTGCAGGATCTCAAGATCGGCCCCGGTACCGCGGAGGCGGTGGATATGGGGCCGCTCGTCACCCGCGAGCACCTCGAGCGCGTGCGGGGCTACGTGGATCTCGGCGTGCAGGAAGGCGCAAAGCTCGTCGTGGACGGCCGCAGCGTCAAGGTGCAGGGCCACGAGCAAGGTTATTTTCTCGGGCCGTGCCTGTTCGACGCCGTGCAGCCGTCGATGCGCATCTACCGCGAAGAAATCTTCGGGCCCGTGCTGTGCGTGGTGCGCGTGCCGGATCTCGCGACGGCCCTGCGTCTCGTCAACGAGCACGAGTTCGCGAACGGCACGGCCATTTTCACAGCGAGCGGCGAGGCCGCCCGCGCGTATACCAATGCAGTGCAGGTGGGCATGGTCGGCATCAACGTGCCCATCCCGGTGCCGATGGCGTTCCACTCGTTCGGCGGCTGGAAGCGCTCGCTGTTCGGCCCGCTGCACGTGCACGGTCCGGATGGCGTGCGCTTCTACACGCGCATGAAGACGGTCACCTCGCGCTGGCCGACCTCCCATCGCGAGCGCGCGCAATTCGTCATGCCGACGATGAAGTGACGGTAGAATCGCCCGGCGTCCCGCGCGGCCGTAGCTCAGTTGGATAGAGCATCAGGCTTCGAACCTGAGGGTCGGGGGTTCGAATCCCTCCGGCCGCGCCACCATGTTTTCAGGCTTTGCTATGCGCGGGCTGCGCCGGGTGCCTCTTGCCCCGGGGTTCGCGCCGGGGCGTTTCGGCGACCTGCTCGTCGTCAAAGGCGGCGTCGCATTCAAGCTGCCGGCAACTTGGGAGGCGGAACTTGATTGAGGTCGATCCCAGCGCTCCGGCACTCACGGGCGGCGTCGATCTCATCGCGCCGAACGTCTGGCGCATCGTGGCGTCGAACCCGAGTGCGCTCACCGGGCCCGGCACCAACACGTACGTGATCGGTTCCGAAACCCGCGTCGTCATCGACCCTGGTCCCGACGATCCGGCGCACCTCGAAACCATCGTCGCCCTGGGGGGAGACCGGATCGAGCAGATCCTCTGTACCCACTCGCACAGCGATCACTCGCCGGGTGCCGCACCGCTGCAGGCGCTGACCGGCGCCATCGTGCGCGGCCGGCCTGCGCCGGACGACGACTACCAGGACGGGACGTACGCGCCCGATCAGGGCCTTGACCACGACGAGCGGATCGCCGTCGCGGGGGCAACCTTGCGCGCCCTGCATACGCCGGGGCATGCATCCAATCACATCTGTTTCCTGCTCGAAGAGACGGGGATGCTTTTTACGGGCGATCACCTGATGAGCGGCTCCACCGTGGTGATCCTGCCTCCCGATGGTTCGATGCGACTGTATCTGGAATCGCTGCGCCGCTTGCTGGCCATGCCGATCGTGTCGCTGGCGCCGGGACACGGCGCCGTTATTCCCAATGCGCCGGCTGACATCGAGCGCGTAATCGCGCACCGGTTGAAGCGCGAGGCCAAGCTGGTGACAGCGCTCAGCCAGCGCGGCGCGGCCACGCTTGACGACGTGCTGGCCGAGGTCTACGAGGACACGCCGCGGGCCCTGCACGAATTGGCGAGGTTTTCGCTGCTGGCACACGCGATCAAGCTCGAAGAGGACGGACGCGCCGCCCGCAGTGGCGAGACCTGGACCTGGCTCGGCGAGTGAGCGGATCGGCAGGCCGGCGCGGCCCGCGCCTCAGGAGCATCCAGCTCGATACGGTGAGCGTCCGCTACGGACGGCACTGGGCGGTCAAGGACGTGTCGTTCGAACTCCGTTCGGGCGAGCGCTGGTTGCTGACCGGTGCGAACGGGGCCGGCAAGACCGTGCTGCTCAAGCTGCTGCGCGGCGACCTCTGGCCGACGCCCACCGGGCGTGAACGGCGCAGCTATGCGTTGGGGCGGGAGCGGCACGAACAGCCAGCCGTGGCACGGGATCGGATCGCGTATCTCGGGCCCGAGCGGCAGGATCGCTACGAGCGCTACGAATGGAATCTTCCGGTGTTTGAGGTCGTCGCGACCGGCCTCAACGATACGGACCTCCCGCTCGAGCGGCCGCATGCGCGGCAGCGGCGTGCGGTGCTCTTGTCGCTGGCCGGCGTGGGGCTCGCTGGCTTTGCGCAGCGGCGGTTCCTCACCTTGTCCTATGGCCAGCGCCGCCGCGTACTGCTGGCGCGAGCATTGGTGCGCCGTCCCGACGTGCTGCTGCTCGACGAGGCATTGAACGGCCTCGACGCCGCATCGCGTCGCGCTTTCCTGCGGGCATTGCGTCGCGCCACCGGGCCGCAGACGGCATGGGTGCTGAGCAGCCACCGGCGCACCGACATTCCGCAGGGCGTGACGCATGCGGCGCGGCTCGATGGCGGGGCGATCACCGTGGCAGGTCCGATCGCAGACGTGCGTGGCGAACTGTTCCCGGTTTCCGTCAGCGCGCCGCCGCGTGCGCGGCCTTCATCCGTTGCGCGGCAGGATGCGACTCCAGGCGATGATCTCGTCCGCCTCACCGACGTCACCGTCTATCGCGACTATCGCCGCGTGATTGCGCGTTTCGACTGGACGATTCGCAACGGGCAG